>JAABUP010009991.1_pt1 | contig 11394 bp, 11 predicted proteins | sample 5559201 | NCBI WGS metagenome assembly JAABUP01 (sample SAMN10711887, study PRJNA513373) | rock metagenome | isolation source: Antarctica rocks | place: Antarctica | reverse complement strand
TCGGTCCAGGTGAAGACGGTGGCGTAGCCCCAGGACCGGACTGTTGCTTCGGGGTTGAGCGGGGGCGGGATGTTTGTTGTTGTCATTTTTTTGAGGAGAGGAGAGGAGTGGGTTTTGAGGTTTTTTTTAGCTGGTGGGTAGGGTAGGGTAGAGTGGCGGGTTGGATCTCGTGGTAAAGGTATGTATTGAGTGGGGTATGATGGTGGTGGTGGTGGTGGGAGCTGTTGGCGGCGGGAGGCGGGAGGGAAAGCTTGTCTTTGCTGGGGCTGGTTCCCTGCAGTCGTCTGTTTATTGAGGTGTTGATGGAGGTTTTGGTACTTGGGACTGTAGCTTAGTAGATAGTCAGGTGATGTGTATAGTGGACTGCTTGGTACATGGTTCTTGCTGCTACGCTACAATTCCAGTGAAGCTACAGAGTAAACAGCAGTGAAGCAGATCGATCCGGTCCAACCTCGCATATCCAACCACCTTCATTGACGTTTCCGGACAGACAACTGCCGAGCAACATTACTGCAACTAACATGGACTAAAGTCACCAAGCTTGACAGATCGTCTACAGCACAGTACTCATACGTTGGTGGGGTTCTCAAGCTACGTCGACCCTTGTCCCCCTATCCACAGCTGACATGAGCCCACAGCAGGCCGACACACGATACAATACAATACTTTCACGAGAGCTTTCGTGCTTCGACAGCTGGGTGGAAAGAAGCACCGTCAAGTGCCTTCAACGGTCGTGCTGCGGACATATATCTGAAAACTACTCCGCATGGATTGGGCTTAGAACGAGCATAACAATATGGCGGGCGACGCTCGACCGATGCCTGACCTCCAAGCCGGCGGCGGGAACCCCTCCGCCCACTCAGCATCCAAGAGCATCGGTACCGTCTCGCCCGCGGTCCTGAGGCATCTCAAGACTGCGTTTACCTCCATCTCCGGCCGTGAGCATAGCTTAGACGGCGGGAGGGTAGGGGACTTCCTCCACGGGATCCATCGTGTGGGTTCTTCCTCGAGGAAGGATGTATTACCGGACAAGAAGGACGATGTGGGCTTGGACGAGTTTCTGGAGTACATGACATCACCGGCTTCGAATGCGTTGGGACCACCCAAGTCATATGATCTGTCATATCCGATATCGAATTATTTTATTTCGTCGAGTCATAATACGTATTTGACGGGGAACCAGCTATATAGCCAGTCGAGTACTGATGCTTATAGGAATGTATGTATTCGGAAGATTAGGGGGATTTTGCTGGTGGTGATTCTGAATGGGAATAGGTACTTCTTCGTGGATGCCGGTGTATAGAGATTGATGTTTGGGATGGTGAGCCAAGGTCTTCAATGCAAGAGAATGAGAATAGTGGCGAGGATGAGAAGAAGCACCACTTCAAGCCACACATTCTATCGAAATTGTCCTCCCACTCGATGCATGCAAAACGGGACACCTCTCCAGCCACTCCACCACCTGCAGGCGACTCCCTAAGGTTGCCAACGCCATGGACATCAGCTTCGACAGCTACGAGGGCGGAACCTCGAGTGTTGCACGGTTATACGTTGACCAAAGAGGTTCCGTTCCGCGAAGTATGTGCAGCAATACGAGAAGCGGCGTTTGTCACAAGGTCAGCTGCCTGCTGCCTGCCTAGATTCGTTCTCTGCTAAAGCTCCGTTAGCGATCTGCCAGTTATTGTCAGCCTCGAGATCCACACGTGCCTGGAACAGCAGGAGATCATGGTCGACATCATGAAAGAAGTCTGGAGTGGGCTTCTGGTCGACGAACCCTTGAGCGCGGCTGAACCCGAAGAGAAGCTTCCGAGCCCTGGAGAGCTTCGGCGGAAGATCCTGGTCAAGGTGAAATATGTTGCTCCGAAGCCATCTGATGATGCGCCGCCGGTGTTGCAACATGTGAGATCAACGTCATCGACTTCAGTCTCTGAAGATGACGCAGTACTTCCCAGCGGTGAAAACAAGAAGAGAAAGAAGAGCAGTAAGATGCTGGATGCGCTGAGTAGACTTGGTATCTACACGAGGAGCTACCACTTCTCGAGTTTATCCCAGCCTGGTGGGTTCACTATTGGTAGGATTTCCAAATTATGCTAACGGGTGACTCTATGTACAGAAGCAACGATACCGGCGCACGTCTTCTCGTTGTCCGAGAAAGCGCTCATGGAAGTCCACCAGAGCCACGGTCCGACACTGTTTTCGCACAACCGGCATTATCTCATGCGAGCATATCCCTCTGGGTTGCGAGTCTCGTCCTCGAACCTAGACCCGTCAGTATTCTGGCGCAAAGGCGTACAGATGGTTGCATTAAATTGGCAGAAGTGGGATCAAGGCATGATGTTGAACGAAGGCATGTTCGCTGGGGAAGGAGGGTGGGTTCTGAAGCCGGAGGGCTACCGAGGTGGTGATAGACCGCAGAGGGACGCTGCTACATCTAAGGAATCGCAAGCGAGTGCGATTGTCCACAAGACTTTGGATCTGATAGTCGAGGTCTGCGCTGGCCACGCCATTCCCTTGCCAATTGGTGACGAGAGCGCCAAAGGATTCCATCCTTACGTGAAGTGCGAATTGCACGTAGAGAAGCCGGAAGAGAGAACAGGAGCACCAATTGAAGGAGGAGGTAAAAGCAAGGATGGGGAGTACAAGAGGCGCACAAAGAAAAAGCAAGGTATCGAGCCGGACTTTGACGGGGAGAGATTGGAGTTTATCGGGATAGCCCGTGTTGTTGAAGAGCTCAGCTTTATGAGGTTCGAAACCCCAGTTCTTAGAGTACCCGGTCTCATGCAGGTTCCGTCATGTCACACAACGCACCAGATGGGATCGAAGTTCCTCAGAAGTTGCCGAAACGCTGCCAGGGCTTTTACCGGCTACCAAGCTCGAGCGCGCCGCTGCGCTGCTGGTTCCCGCTTTGGGGGCCGAGAGATGTCGCGTGATGCAATCTTCAAACCATGCTCCCGCTTTTGTGAGACGTCTTTTGCTAATCTCTTTCTAACTTACCAATAGGATCAAAATCCATGACGACGAGATTGGCAAGGATGACCTCGCAGCCTGGGCCTGTGTTCGACTCGATCGCCTCCAAGAGGGCTACCGCTTCGTCCATCTGCTGGATGCCAAAGGAGAGGAGACGCACGGTGTGCTGCTGGTAAAGATCACAAAGTCTCTAAGCTAAGGAGATTTTGTGCGTTGAGAGCGTCGGTACCAAGTCACTGAGTCAACTTGTCGTTCCCGAGTAGAAAAATAATGATACCCTAACTAGCCATGTATGATTGCAACTAGAGAATGGCAACGTCTTTCTCCGATGATTCTCCGATGAACGTATCCTCCACGGCATAGTCAATATTCGATCATCGAGCGTTCTAGATCCCATGCACCGGTTGCCTCGATGCATCCATGAGGAACACCGCCGCCAATGAACGCCGTCAGAGCTGCATTACCTAGAAAGTAGAGATGAGCAGTATACCTACTACTGTACAAACTGTACCAGGTCCGATTTCGTCTGATCACTCTCATCATGGATGTGCCTTAACAACTGATGCATCTGACGCAAGTGATGGATTGCGAACATGTTGCGATGTATCGTACAAGGCTCAACCAATAACAGAAAACGATGCGGTGCTGGGCGAGAATTCAGTGAAAGCCGCCATGGAGCCTTCCCGGACGTCCCATCGTGAGACTTTGCTGTATGGAAGAGTGGATGATTTCGCCGTCTTTGCTGTAAATATGAGCGTGGATGTGACACACAGTGAGACTGTGAGCCAAGAAGCGAAGATTAGGTGATGATGCCATCGCACGTTGCATAAGCATCTGCTGGTAGCCTTGGCTTGCGTCTTCAAGCATGGACGTTTGGCTGGTGGTGAATTGCGAGCTGGGCACAAAGTACTTGAGCACATGGATGGAGACAGGACTGAGTACCATAGTCGGGTGTGATTGTAGCACGGATCTCGATGCCAAGAGAAAGATGTCCTGGTCATAATTTTAGCGGTGGCTTCGTCTCCAAACGAATAGCGCTCCCGAACCTTGGTTGAGAGTGCGTGGGACGACTTGTTGCTTTCCGATAAACCTTATTCCCACAATACAAGGTAGCTTTCTGGATGGTCCCGACTTCCGAGACTCTGTAAGTCCAGCGGTGATTTTAGAAACCTCACATTGATAGTCAGTCCATCTAAAGGTACAAGTACTGCGTCTCACGGACAAGAGCTGAGATTGGTAATCTTACCACGTCAGGTCCTGACGACTGGATCATGCAAGGGCAAGTTTCAAGCCACAACGACTCCGGCTGCTCGTTGTGAGTGGTCAAATCAGCCCCCAGCGATATTTCACCGTGCTTTTGGAAAAAAGCCCCAAACAAGTGCTGGTCCTAGTAGACACCTCTACCTGGTAGTTCATGTGACCCTGTATCGCTTGTATTGGTGATCGGACGGTGTTTGATCCCCAATGAAGCCATTACGGGTCTTCGGTACTTCTATCATCGTAGCTCGGACGAGAGCAGATGCAAGTGCCGAGGCTTCGTCAGGTCGTAGAACTTGAAAATGTTGTGGGCGTTCAATTACTCTGGGGCACTAGACCAGCGGTGTAGACTACCGGCTAACTATCTCCGGCGGAGATGGATGCATGCAAAGAGGTCAAGGCTGCAGCTAGAGGTGGAAGTCATTGAGCAATCATGACACGAAAAGCTCGAAAACCATAGTTGCTTCATCGATGACAGAGTGTACAGTGGACGGATCAGATATGTGAAAGGATCTCCAGATGCAATGAAAGTCTAAGACCATAGGTGACCGCTGTGGGAAGGTGGTTGACATAGGGGAAATCCAGATATAGATGCGAATAATCCAGCATTTGAAGACCCAGATTAGACAATGCTTGTCTAACTCTGCAGGACCAGACGTACCATTCGTAAAGCGGTGTGCAGTCGCGCCGATTGTTTGCTGCAAGCATGCTCGAATAAAAGATTGAGTGAAATCCAATGAATGGAGTTTTCATTGCGGCCGTAGAAGAAATTCGTCCCATAGCGCTATACGTACCTGCAAAACATCATGTCAATAACTAGCAAACGTCCTCTGCTCTGATTCAACGTCGCAAACGCGGATTTGTGGTATTTGAAGTCCACTTATATTACTGGGAGAGACTGCTGCGGCCTTAGTAACACCCGTTGTAAAGGTTATGAAGACCTGTAACGCACAGTCAAAGCTTTGCTCCCTTGGCGTTCACTATTTTCAAATTGCGGCTGCACTACTCAGTAGCCTTCAAGGCTAATGATCCTTGAACGGGTGTGCTACCAAACTTACGATCGCATACATGCAGCTGGCCACGCGCTAAGTCAACTTGGAACGTTTACTCGTATCTATGATCATCAAAATCAGCCATGTTCTGTGTTGAGGGGTCGAAATAATCATCCACACATACGTGGAAACAACCCTGAAGTGGACAGCCTACCCAATCCCATATCAATCGACATTGCAGAACCATCTTAGTAAACCTCACGTGGAGCCCGGGCAAGCTCGATTCCCAGGCTTCCAAGCCATACAGTTGTGTAGACATTGTGGTCGGCTTTGTGGATCTGACCTGCCCCAGTGACAAGATGGGCTCCCGCAGAAAGCGCGGACCTCCCTGCAGGGAACGTGAGACCCCTCGGGGGCATGCTGGAGGATTTAAAGGGAACTTGCATCCCCGGATTTTGACCACAAGAAATTAAAATGAGGCGTGCCTACTCTATAAAGTCAGCCTTTAAGCAGACTTGAAGAGACCTCCATACGTTTCTTGAGACCCTCGCATCTGCGGCTTACCAGTTACTGACTATACGTTCTTAGCCCTCAGCGTTCTTAGCCCTCGGGACAACCATCGCCCCTCACCAATCTTTTCAAGCAAAAAACATGTCACTTCACGATCATAAGCTCACACCCTTATGGTTAACCGCCATTCGAAAAAGCGAAGGGACCAGCAACGTCACGGTGCGTTCGTGGCCTAGATCGCAGGTATCCAGTCTAGATGGCTCCTCTCAGTGCTTACCCGTAAGTCGAATATTACGCCCGCCTTCGTTCACAAGTGGGCTAATGTTCGCGATGAAGATGCCAGGAGTTCGGTGCCCAACCTGCGCAAGCCGCGGGGAGGAAAGCTGGGTACTGCCAGGGAAACATTGCCCGCGTTGCGGTACTCCTTGCTGAGGAGATAGTATGGTAGGATGTAACGGGATGTATTGGTTGCTGCCATGAACAGTTTACTGACATCGTCCTCTGTGTAGAACTCTGATAATCATCAAGTCGAGGGCTGGAGAGGAGCAGAAGGCGCTTGTACGGCGGACCATCGGCGAGGCTATTGGCAAACCTCTCAGGTTAGGAGTCAGCAGTTATCTTTTCTTAGGGGGTATGATAGTGGTTGAAGATCTACCTATTGTTGGCGCACATCGCCTTATGAATATGTACTGGACTTGTTCAGCGGTGGAAAGTCCAGTCAGGTTTTTGAAGTATATTAATCCCTGGTCCTCATTACGTATGGATCCAAGCTGTTGATATTTTCTTCAATACTGGAGAAGGCAGCGCAGTGAAAAGCGAGAGAACAAGACAGTCACTAAACCAGCTTCTGTCCCGCCCTCTTGCTCAGGTACACGAGCTATTCAAGCGGACAATCTAGAAATTATTGGTAAGCGTTCTAAGGTGAGCAAACAAGCCCACCAAACCTGGACGTAGCATGCTGGCGGGAAGCGGAGGTTTCTCTGTGATGCTATGTGTATTGGCTTTCGCCTTCGCCACGACCTATGCTGCTGGTAAGAGCTCATCGATCCTCGAGAAGGTAGAGAGGTAAGACATTGATTGAGCAGGATCAAGTGTCCTTGAATACATATAAGATAGTTCGCAAGCGTTGGCACGGAATGCAGCGCGTTGAAAATCATCCAAGAAGACGTGATGAGAACGAAACGTACGCAGGGTGTTGCGAATTTCACGGAATATAGCAGGCATCGCCACGAGGTAAAGATCTATGTTCTAATTTTCTTAGCAGTATGCACATCATTCAGGCATGGTGGGAACAGCAGAGGCAGTTCAGTTGGTCGTAGTAGTTAGCGTCACGAGGCTCAAGTGGGATACTTGGAGGTCTGTAATGACGAGACGGAGATCTCTTCATGATGAAGTACAGCTTCCTCGCATCTGTAATTATATTGATATTAGGCATCTGTTATTTTGTCGAAGCCATCAGGAATAATGGAGTAGCATTGCCACAGACTGATTGATCAATCACACACGTGTTGATGTACTCTGTACTTTCCTCGCGCGTGGGGTTCGGCCTCCTCATGCACTCGAAGCAGACGTCATGACTGTTCCGAACGTCATAATTACAGCATCTTGCGGCCTACAATGATGAAGTTGGATGCTTATATACAGCCTTTCCCGCAGTTCTGCCAGCGATGTTGCGACTTCTAACTAGAACATCCACACCTATACGTAGAGCTTTTGTCAATCACTCCGCTCTTACGACCACCAAAGCAATGGCAAGCCTTACAAAGTCCAATGAGGAGCTCAAACTATCCAAACTCTTCGATGTTTCGAACTTCACCTGTGTCGTCACCGGAGGCGGTACTGGCATCGGTCTGATGATAACGCAAGCTCTGGTTAGCAACGGAGCCAAGGTCTACATCACCGGCCGCCGAGAGGATGCCTTGGAAACTGTTGTGGACCAATACAACACAGGTCCTGGCAAGATTATAGCGTAAGATGTCAGGCCATAGACGGCGGTATTTATTGCTAATAAGAAGCAGGCTCCCGTAAGCTCTCAAAGCTATCCACATTCACGACGGCGCTGATTTCGATGAAAGGGGTGATATAACTAAGAAGGATGATGTGAAACGTTTAGCAGATGAGGTTGCCAGCAAAGAATCTAAGGGCATACATCTGCTCGTCAACAATGGTGTGTATCGTGGTCTGTTTTATGTGACTTGCTGATGATGTTACAGCTGGCATTGCGCGCGATGATCACACTAGCTACTCCAAGGGCAAGCCGGATTTTAGCTCTGCCCAGAGCATCTCCGAACACCTATGGAAGAGTGAGCCCGAAAATTGGCAGGAGACTTTCCAGACTAATCTCACCGCTCAATTCTTCACTACCGCCGCGTTCCTACCTCTACTTGCCAAAGGCCGCGATGTTACGCCGGGATACACTTCCAGCGTGGTCAATGTTGCCTCTATTTCTGGGGTCATGAAGGGTAGTTCCAACGGCCAGTTCGCCTATGCTACGTCGAAAGCGGGTGCGTAGCCACAGCTTGCTCCACAGGCCAGCTATAACCCTAATGTTCCAGATAGGCTTCATTCATCTGACTAGGATGATGGCAACTACCTTCGCTGAGGCGAAGATTCGTGTGAACTGCATCGCTCCGGGTGTATTCCCTAGCGAGATGACGGCTGGGTCGTCTGGCGATGACCAGAAGTCGAAGTTAGACATGCAAATGTCCAATCCTGCTGGTTAGCCGATCTTTCCTTCTACGTCCTCGATGAGATGCTGAGTCTCGATGGTGAATTAGGCCGCCCTGGCAGTGACGCCGATATGGCTGCCTGTATATTATTCCTTGCGGGGCCTGGGGCCGTGTTTCTGAATTCACAGGTCTTGTACCCAGATGGAGGTGAGTAGTCGAGACGGAGCATTATTCGCTGGAACCTGACTTCTCCAGGCAATATACTCGTCCAACCTGCGGCTACATAAGGGTCAGAACTATTCACTTGATCCGAAACCTCAGCGGTGATCTTGCATTATAAGCTGGTAGTACTCAGTCGATGTATCTACTCTTAGTTTTGCAATGAGCAGAGCACAAAAAGATAGGGCCTTTGTACAGCTGATTACCTTGATCCTGTAGATTCATATGGCGAAGCTTTTTGCACGAATAACAAAGGATGCACGCTTTGTTTACGGCAGTACACATTCAGGTTCTTTGTCTGCTGTCCTCAGTCTTCAGTGAAGCTGAGATCACTTGAAACAATCTTCGCATCGCCACAAAGACTACGCAGATCCTGGGTGCTTACTGTTGATCGTGACTGACAAGAAGATTTAATTAATAAGTACCTCAGCGATCCAGTTTCTCATTCCGGTTCGACCCTGTTGTTGTCAAGGATCGAGTGCGGGCAGTCGTTAAGAATGCTGTCACCTCTCTCTCCTCGCCGGTTGGACTGTGGCACGCCAACATTTCGATCGATCTACCATTTTCCAATCTTACCTCAATTACAAGTAATACGAGATTATCACAGATTGCGGAGATTGGGTGATGCGGCTTTGTCGAATCGCCAACAGGCAACCGACATTGATTTCGAAAAATCACAGGAAGAACTTGCAAGATCTAGGTACATCGTGAGAGAAAAAACGCTCCCGAAACCGTCGAATACGAAAGAGCGCACATCGCCCAGAGGAGAGCTTAGGCGGCAACCATTGCCACGATATCCGAGTAAGGTTAACGCACACAAAGATGAAAGTTCGTTGTCGCTGGTAAGGACAAAAATCTCGAGTTACTCTAGATGGTCTGAAACATTCGTATTGGTCTTTCTCCTATGCACAACACTATTGCTATGTGCTCCCTCAAGCCTTGAGCAGCTGCCAAGGTCAAGGAAACACTGTCCGGCAGCAGATACGCGGTACTTTGAGGTTACTGGGTACGAATTGGTGCCGGATATTAGACGGTGGGGTAGGTCCCAACCCCCTCTCGTATTTCTATCATAAGTATTGGCGCTGATTACGCCCTTCCCAGCTGTTTCTCCGATGGAGCAAGGTGCCGTCGCACCAACGTCTTCGGGGTTGATGGAAATCACCGTGTCTCCAATTAGTGTAAGGGATACTATGGGGCAAAAGTCAGGAAGATTGAGCGATCTCCAGGTGCCGTTTGCAGCTATGTGTGCCGCACCAACGCCTTCGGGTTTGATGGAGATCACCTTCTCTTCAATCAGCATGAGTGATAATATGGAAGATTCAGCAGTATTACCGACGTCTTCAAGGTTAATGGAAATCATGGGCCCTCCAGTCAGCGCGAGGGATAATGTGGGCCAAGATCTCGGAACGATACCAAGCTCTGTAAGAGTGATGGAAATCACCGTCTCTCCAATCAGCATGAGGGATAAGATGGGAGAAAATCCAGCAATGTTACCGACGTCTTCAAGGCTGATGGGAATCACCGTCTCTCCAATCAGCGTGAGGGATACTGTGGGAGAAGATTCAGTAGTGTTACCAACGTCTTCAGGGTTGATGGAATCCACCGTCTTTTCGAGCAGAGGGAGGGATGATATAGGACAAAGGACAGGAATATTGAGCGACCTTCATGGGCCTTCTGCAGCTACGTGTCTCGCACATAGCGGCTCAAAACTGAGAGTCGGTGCCAGGACAATCGATATTCATTACGATCACTCAACCGCACGTGCAAGGCCGGCTGCCTCTCCAAGGCATCGACCATTACTACCGGGCGAAGTTTGGCACTTTTGCGAAAGATGTAGCCAATACCACTGCTGATCTGTATCATCGAAGGAGGAACTTGCTCCCTTCCCTTAATTCATAAAATATCATATCTAAAAGCTTTCCGCCGATCTTGGGCATCGTCACCCTTCCGCATTAAGATCTCTCTATATTCATCCGAAATCTTATCCAAAAAATCTTGCTCTCGCCTTTTTTCTGCCTGGTCTTCATAGCTACTACTGCTAGTACTACTGCTAGGCTGGGACTCCTCAACAAAAATAACATCGTAAGGAGAGCTCCCGCCGACAACCCTTACTGGTCCCGTACTCTCTTCCGACTCCTGTGGCCTAGGGGAAGTGTTAGTCAAGACGACGGCGTTGCGCCTACCAGGCGGGCAGTATGTCCAGAGAAAAGGAGCTTGGCCGGTGACAGGGCTCCCGATCGTTGAGTACGGAGAGCATTGCTCGGAAGCCTGTATAGCTGAGGCAGTATGAGCTCCCAATTGCGATTGAATTAGATTCCACTCGCCAAACCTTCGTGAGGTTGTGGAGAGACGGCCAGCGGCAATTGGAGCGGAGGACGGACTAGCTGTTGAGGTGAAATTAGTTGCTCTTGTAGCAAGATCAGGACGTCTCGGCTCCTTGGTCTCGTATTCCTGTACCGCTCTCGTCACTCTTCCCTCCTTTGACACCATACTTGACGGGCTTGCGGGTTTTCGGCCGGTAGAAAGTCAATTAGGAAACGATTGAATGGAAGTTATCTGTGGAAAACGATCTGTCAAGCTCGCTGCTGCAAGGAATTGTACATATTGTGCTAAGCTTGGAGTTTTTATTCTAGTATTAGGACAGCTCATAGTTCGTTTCCATCATTGCCAAAGCAAATTGTGGCTAAGGTTAAGAGGACAGCGCACTGTTATTCGCAATTCCAGTTGATGGTGTTGTCCTTGCAAACCCCAAGGCATGAAGTCCAAACTGAAACTGACAA
>JAABUP010009989.1_pt1 | contig 11398 bp, 16 predicted proteins | sample 5559201 | NCBI WGS metagenome assembly JAABUP01 (sample SAMN10711887, study PRJNA513373) | rock metagenome | isolation source: Antarctica rocks | place: Antarctica | reverse complement strand
CGATGGTGGAGTGATGTGGAGAGGGACGAGAGGATGAGAGAGGGGGAAGGTGGCTTTGCTCTGCGGATGCTTGGGGTTACTGGCGGCTAGGCCAGACTTTCATGCATAGATTGATTGTTTTGCAAGAAGAAGGGAGGGAGGGACGCAGACATGGCACAGGATCAGGGGTTTTGATTCGAATAACTCTTGGTTGCTTGATAAGACTGCAGGTTTCGTGGAGCAAAGATATTGTCTCCGTACTGTCATGCTGGTACGGCGATCTGTATTGAATACGTAGACGTTCGACGGGCATAGGGTATGAGCCTAGAGGACTCACTCGTACTACTCAAGGAGCCACCGCCCCCGCTCTCTTCTCACCAAGGCTCGACGGATCCTCATCACGGTAGTTGACCTGATCAGTAGACACCATCTGATCATCTTCACTCATCGAGTTTGCAAACAGACCTTTGTCAAGAGGCCATGAAGCCGTTCCTCAACATACTATGACGCCGAGGGTAGAGGTACGTATATCCAGACGTTCGAAGATCGACTCGAATACCGTCGTCGTGTGCGGAGTTGTGATGAGATGAGCTGGCGATTTGAAGGCGATTTGAAGGCGATCTGAAGGCGATTTGTGGGTAGACGTCCAACGGTGATTGGATCTGGTACTATCTGATTCTGGAGTATGATCAGCATCCAGTGAGTGTGTGCTCTTCATTGTGGTGCGGTGCCGCTGGGCTTGGACGATGATTGAGACGTTCAATGAAAATGGGTTTCTAGGTGATCTTCGTCGAACATCTCAGAGATCAAGGCCCACAGACATGTTACGTGGAAGATATTCCGTCATCTGTAAACCTGTACGAGTACCTCAAGACCTGAAAGCGGTCGATGGAGGGGTTGAACGTTGTCAGTAATGATGAGAGTAGCATGCTTGTTCAAAGGTAGCCATGACCATCTAAAGCTGCTAACGTGAGAGGGTGTTAAGACATAGACGTTCGACAAAGATGGGGTTTTAAGCAATCTTCGTGGACCGTCTCAGAGATTGAAACACGGAAACACCTAACATGGAAGAAAGTAAGACATCTTCTACATACCGATTCTAGGCAACCTCAAAGGCTGTGAGACCTGATGAAGATGGGGTTTTGAGTATCTTCGTGGTACGTCCTGGAGATCAAGGCCCAGACACAGTCAAGATCGAAGAAGATGAGACAGAGACCTCCGACATATCACTTGCAGAAGGTAAGGGTACCCCAAAGACGGTAAGACCTGAGATATTCAATGAAATTAGGCTACTAAGCAATTGGTGCGGAACGTCTCAGAGTCTGAGACTCAGATGCATGTAACATGGGTGAAAGTGGGACATCTGAGAGACTGGAAGACTGAAGACGTTCACAAAGATGTAAGAAAACCTAAGACTGATTGTTATGGCTTGAAGCCATGTGTAAGTAAATGATGGTGACAGCTTACACACACGTTCAATGGCAATGAAGAAACCACAAAGTCAGCTCACCAAGCCTCGATGCCGTGTGTGAGTCAACGACAGTGGGTTTCTGACATAGACGTTCAAAGAAAATGCAGAAAACCTTAGAACTTATCCATCATGCCTTGCTGTTGTGTGTGAGTAAATGACGACGACTTTCTACATAGACGTTCAATGCCAATGAGTTCCTAGCATCTTCGTGGAACGTCTCAGAAATTGAGGCCCAGAAACTTGTAACGTGGAGACATCTTCGACAAATCCATTCCAGAGAGTAAAGACAATCTCAAAGACTGAAGACCTAAAGACGTTCGGCGGCAATCAAGTATGACGCTATTCATTCCTGGATCATCATCATCAACCTATCGTTAGTGCTCTTCATCGAAGTATGAGGCGAACGGTGGGCAGCCTGAGACGTTTGACGGCGGAGCTTCTTTCGCTGGATATGTATTTGGGAGCTGACCGCGGGACCAAGTACCATGACCGGGTTGTCAGCGATTCATGTTACCGATACCATCACCACGTCACCAGAAAAGCAGAGGATATTTGGATATTTTTTTTTATTGGCAACTTCCTCCAAGTCACGACTTGCCCTTTGGACCCGTCGGCACCTCCTTCACCAGCCTCACCTTGCCTTCTACCAAACCCAGTCCATCCCCAATTCCACTCACGCTCCTCTCAGCGCTCTTCTCGGCTGCCACACTCCTATCAAAGCTTCTAGCATCAATTCCCAAGATTCCGCCAACGTTATTCCTATCTCCAGGCACGCTGAATTCCCTATACGCATACTTCCACTCATTCAAAAACGTCCGGATTGCCTTTCCAACCTTATCCTTCCCGTTCTTAGAATGGTGGCCTGTCCCTGTTATGGCATAGAGGGGGCGTGTAGAGGATTGTTGTTCGAGCAGGACGCGCTCGAGGTACTCGACCGCTTCTTCGGGGTGCAGACCGTGCAGGTCAACGTAAAGCTCGGCAGAAGAAGATGAAGTGGTATTGTCTTTGTTGCGCTCTTCATAAAGGAGACGCGCGGCTTCTCGGTGGGCTTTTCGCATCAGGTCATTCTCACTTTGGCCGCGGAGGCTGAGGGCTTTGGCGGCGCGTGCGTCATTGCGGTTCCAGGCTTGTGCGGCGCTGCCACATACGTTTTAGCCACTATTCCATCTCAAATCACAATATAGCCGGTGTCGATATATACCTTTGCAAAAACTTATTCCTCAAACCGCCATGTTTGATCGCATCCTGCCGTGCCTTCAAATACATCTGATTGGCCTTCTCGCCAGTCTCTAGCCACGGAACATGTTGAGGCGAAGGGATTGTCTGAGCAGCTGTACTGTTCTCTCTACTGCCAGTGAAACTTCTGTTCTTCATGAGCCCTTTACGAAGTAGACCAGGGGCTGGAGACGGCGACATCCGGACAATGTCTGCAAGAGAACTGGGCAGTGTATCTTTGCTATGAGCGTGGCCGTGACCACCGCGCTTGCCGTGATGCTTCTTGCCCGCTTTGGTGCCGGCTGATCCAAGAGAAGGGAATGCCTCCGTGTCGTCTACAGATGGAATGGCCGGGGTTGGCTCACGGGACTGATGTCGACTCGCTGGGCGCGAACTTGACCGCAGCGAGAACCCATTGACCAATTGCGTAGGAGGATGTCCCTTGTTGAAGCTAGGTGGCGGTACTCCAAACCCACCTCCGCCATACAGATTGCTTTGATTGCCTGACGAGCCAATCGAGTTTGGATACGAAGAGTTGGACCATTGGTTTATTGCCATAGGCTGCAAAGCAGGGAACGAATCACAGTCTTGAAATTGGAAGCTAGGCTGTATGTTCTGTTGCGGAGGGGTACCTACCACTAAGCTTCCATCATCGATAGTGAGACGGCTCACAAGGGCTGAAGGGTCGTGAGAGAAGATGCACGTTTCACCGGCAAGGCAGTTACCCATGACCCAATACCTATGTAGTCAGTCAAGTAGACCTTGCTACGCTGCAGGAGCATGACATACTTGCAGATATGATTGCTCAGGTCATGGCTGTATCTGCAATCTGCTCTGAAGCACTGACCGGTGGAGAGCCAAAATCTGCAAACGACTCCGCTGCGTCCTTGATCTGAAGTGGTTATTGGTAGGGATGGATTCGACCTCATCGACTTTCCAACCAGTATGGTTCCGTCTTGTTCAGGTACTGTGGCCTGCACCTGCTGAGAATCCATGTATTGACCGTCCATCAGAGTCATGATGGTCGCGCTGAGATCATATCCATTCATCTCAAGTGCTTTCTCTATCTCTTCATCTGACTTTTCATCTCCCAGTACTGAGCGCAGCATATCGTATGAGCTCATGTCCGCTTGTTGTGGCTGCACCCATGTAGCAGCAGCTCCACTGAGCCCGCTTTCACCACTGTAACGTCCTCCCGTGGAGGAGGCATTGCTCGCTGTATCATCGTTGACCAACCAGTCCACGGTGTCACTTCCGTAATCCCCATATATGTCTGGCGCTGGACTATATTCGCTGAATTCATACGCGTTCAGGTTAGGGCTGTGTGGTATTGGGCTGGCAAAGGCAAGACGAGGCGAAGGACGTGGTGATGTGAAGGGTGAAGCGGTCGAAGATTTGGCTCTTGTGAAAGCAGGGGGCGCGATGCCAAAGCCTGGCGGCGGAGCTGGACTCACACCCGTGATCGTGGGCGAAATCAAGGGTGTCCCGGCGCGCGGTATCTGCCAAGGCGCGGGTGAGGATCGCCGAATGACTGTATGCCGGAGAGGTGGAGGAGAGGTGGAAGGAGCTGTTGAATCTCGAAAGCGCCATAGAGCATTCAGTATCGCATCCTCCAGAAGTGCCCCAGTCAATAAGGTTTCCTTGCGCAAGAGCTCTTCTAACTTCTCGGTTTTATCTTCCTCCTCCAGCGTCTTGTCTTGTAAAACTGAAAGGCATAAGTCGTACACTGTATCTGATACCATATTGTGAGTTATGGGAGAGCAGTGGCCGAGCTTGGTATACGAAGGTGAGGGTAGCTGCCAGTGTTTCAGTACAGGCTCCTTGGGTGGAAGAGCGACGATTGTCAGCAAAGTAAGATGTAGCTAGCTTGCAATGACCTTTATGGTCACATATCAGCGTATTGTTCACAGCTTCACCGCATACAACGAAGGACAAGAACGAGGCGCTGTGATACCGCGCTGGATCTCGCCAGCCTTACCAGCGATTGGCTTATCGACGGTGAGCGATCGGTAAGGTAAGCGCGCTACGGCTGACTGTTACACTAGGGTATACATTTAGCTGGGAGTCTCCAGCTTTACAATACTAGACACCAGAGAGCCATTGAGATAAGGGTTAGGTATGTCTCTCGTAGAGCTGGTCATCACACAGAAGCTCCTTTGGTCATCTCAGGGTCTGCTTATCGCTACCAATATTCACTACCCAAACTGCTCGTTGTTCACTCTTCTTGATGGTAGATCGAGGTCTTTCATTGTAGTCCCATATCAGAACGAGTACAGGTACTTAAGATGATGCTAATCTTGATACTGGGGTGAACGGGATCCAAGTAGCGCCGGCTGCCGTCCCTGCATGACGTGGTAGCTTACCGAGAAGTCAATGTTGGTGTTGGCTACATATCGGTTGTCAGCTTTGTGTTCGCTTCAGGTCACCATCAGAGACGGCGGAAGATAAGTCAAAACGTCTACTTGTAAAAATACCATCTCCTATAGCCGAATCTCCATGTCAGCCATCAATATTGAAACAGCTTGCTACCACGGGCTTCCCTAAACGGCTGCCGCGCATTCGCTCTGCTGGGTAGCCCCAAGTTTTCTAAAGCCAACCTACCGTCATGCCTGCCGATTACAACTCGACGGCCAGAGCACTTGCTCTGCCTACATCGCCTCAACGATCCCCGTCGACGAAGCACCAGCCTTACTCAGCCTGGTCCCGCCATCAGTCGAGCGCATCAACATCGGGAGCCCAGTCACCTTTCTCCCGGGGTGGAAGTTTTCGAGATAAGGTCATAGACAACGCGGAGAAGATACAGCGGCAGGTCTACAAGACCGTCAAACGTTTGACTCCGGTGCAAAGATTTCTGGCAGGCGCCGCCCTCACAGCAGCAGTGGTATTAGGGATATTATTCCTCGTTTTCAATGAGAGGATCTTTGGTTGGCTGGAGCCATATGCTGAAAAGTGGAAAAACCTGAAGGGAGGATGGCTTATAATCTGGGCAATAACCTTCGCAGCCGCCTTTCCTCCTCTGATAGGATATTCGACGTGCGTCACGACAGCTGGATTTGTCTATGGATTCCCTGTCGGGTAGGTCTCCTCAGCGTATTTGAGGTTGGCGAAAATGTGATTCCACATCCAAAGGTCCATTACTGACCCTTTTCCGTCCTAGATGGTTCATTGTTGCTTCCGCTACTGTGATTGGATCCCTGTGCTCCTTCGTAGTCTCGAGAACTGTTTTATCGAAGTTTGTCCATCGACTCATCGCGAACGATAAGCGGTTTGCTGCGCTGTCCTTGACTCTCAAACACGATGGGCTCAAGCTACTTTGCATGATACGGCTATGTCCACTACCTTATTCTATCTCAAATGGAGCAATGTCAACATTTCCAACTGTGCGCCCTCTCATGTTTGCTCTGGCAACAGCCATCGCATCCCCGAAGCTCTTGATACATGTCTTTATAGGAAGCAGACTTGCAGCCATTGCAAGGAGCGGAGAGAAGATGGACGCAGGGACCAAGGCCATTAACTACGTCAGTATTGCCGCTGGTGCCGTACTTGGAACGGCAACGGGCTGGTTCATCTATCAAAGGTGAAGGCGAGAAGTAGCTCTGTGAGTTCGTGAAGAAATGGCTAATTGTAGCTTTAGGACTGTTGCTCGAGCTCGACAACTTGAGGAAGAGGAAAGATCCAGTCTTCGGCAATCGGCCTCCCGCGGCGAGAATAACGGGGAATTCTCCGATGACCCTGAGGGCGAGACTGCTGCAGCTACGGCACTTCGAGACGATGATATAGATTTCTTTGACGAGGATGAAGATGAAGGTGCAGAACGCTATCGGGATGACTTTACCGACAATGAGCAAGATGTGTTCAGTCACGGTGATGGGGACGAAGAAGACTCCATAGGTTTGAACAAACAGCATAGCCGGAAGTGATCATGAGGGTTCTCATTTTTGTTTGTGTCCTGGCGTTCGAGCAAGGCGTTGTAGAACTCGCGGCATCGGTTTATGGCTTGTGAGTTTAGAGTAGTCAAACCCCATTGAGGACGCACAACAGGCTCAGAGAACGTTCCGTTGATCACAACGAACATATGAACGTAGCACATGATGAATCGTTCTTTCGAATATGCTCTAGACCCTCTTGCATCCAGCAAAAAAATCAATTGACACAGACAGGCAAGAAACACGCCAAGTAATTTTAATGTGATTACCTAATGGCTGCGAAACCCCTTGATTCTCAGTGAGATCGAGCTCTCGCCATGAAGAATGATGAAGTACAATATAGATAGCGAGGGGTCCTCAGATGTTGACCTCACTCACGATCTACCTTACTGAAAACTTTTGCACTACCTTTCAAGAAACTAAGACACGGGCAGCTCCTCTGCACGAGCATTTGTTCGATGTTTACTAGCGCTCGAGTTGTGTAACAGTATATCCGGACATCTCTTAACAACATCGCTCTGATATTTCAGTCAATTTCCTCCTGATCAAATTGTCATTTCATTATCACCATGGAAGCCCTTCCACCTGAGCTGAAAATATAAATCAAACAGTGTCTGGACGACTCTGACTCACTTTCTATGCTGATTCATGCGATCCCGTCTTTCTACCAAGTGTTTATCCGCACGAAGTCGACTGTACTGTTGTCTGTACTGAAAAGGGCAATACAGCCACCAGTGGAACAAGACGCGCTTGCTGCAGTAGAGTCATCCAGACTTGTACTGCCGAAGCCAGATGAGGTCCGAACATCTGTACAGAAGTACAAGCAAAGACGAGAGATGAAGCATTTAACTGCCTTCATAAAGCTTTCGCTGTCATTGCCGATGTGTGTCGATCTCGGCCGGAAGCACAAGCTGATCGAATGGTTCACACATGATCTCTACTGCTCAACTCTCTCCGTTCACCTGTCTACGCGCCAGCGGAACGCGACGGAGTCTCTGCCTATCTCCACAGATGAAACAATCCGCATACACCGGGCCCTGTACCGATTTGAGCTCTACCGTGACCTTTTCAAAGAAGAAAACCAGGGCCAGTTGGGCACATACGAGGCGCGTAAGCGTCTCTTAAAAGTCTGGCCACCGTGGGAAGTGGAGGAGCTCAGTTGAATTCATAATTACCTGTCTAGACGAGGGTCAGATGTACTTGATGAGGTGGCAGAGTACGATGTGGAGACAGGTGATTTCAACCACAATGTGGGGAAAGACCGTAAATTGCCACGGTCTATCCATCGTCAATGTGCGTGAGGTTGTCCCTTTATTGATTCGCTTTTGCAGCGCTTTATATCAATGAGACGAAAGAACATGTTCTCTCCCTCGGCCTCCGCTGCGTCCATCGCCTTTTGACCTTGCCCACTTATGAGGAACGGAAACAGTTTCTATGGGATCATCACGGCTCGGACATGGACTTTCTGGGATCCAGGCTACAGATGGGAGCGTACGACCTCGAAGAGTTAGATGAAGATGTGTCCGACGTAGACTCATCGTCTATGACGGATGATCATCTCACTAGTGGTGATAGCTAAGGCCCCAACGAGGCGTGGTTGTGGGCGTATCGCTCTGAAAGATACACGCGTGACTACTGCGCTCCAAACAAACTGGACCTTCGCGAATGGTGCTATTGCATTTGGGACAAGCGTCGGCTGAGCGCGTGGGAAATCTTAAGCACGCCTTGGAGTGAAGAGTGTTTCCGTCAGTGGAATGCGGGAATACCGCACTTCTCACTCTTCCACTTCACTTGTTACTGTCGATTCTTTCAGATCTCCGGCTCAAGTATTGCCATCACACTCAGAGTGTATCCTGCCAAGCAACAAGTACCAAAGCCATGAGTTACCGACAACAAGCCATTGAAGCTTTTATCTAACAGAATTTGTGTTCTGACTAAGCGGAATACAGGAACATTGACGGAGTGTGACAGATAGCGGATCCGTTCCTGAAGGTGGTCGAGAAAGCGTAGCATGGCTGTTAGTACATTGGAGAATGCCCGAAACCATCCATCTCTTGCACTCTTCGCCACTCTAGCGTCAGCATTTCCGTGGCTTCCAGTTCGCAATGTATTGGTACTCAGCGCGGACGGTGAGCTTCCCGCAGCGCTCGCGATCCGGCGGCCAAAAGATCTTACTCCAGTCCTCCGTCCAGTAGCCGCTACCTCCCATCATCTCAATGTCGCTTCGCTCGCTCCACGACTTGGTATTCTCTTCAAATCGCCGATCACATTCTTGCTCGAAGGCGTGAATTACCCGAGACAATGTAGTATCGGTCAATTATGTGTTGACATCCAGAGTTGCATCGAGTTTGATATGGCATATACTACAGTAGTGACGGAGAAACACTACTATAGTGGACCTCCTAGAGGCCAGTCATGCCGTTCACGTAGATGCTCCCCCGCCCTATCTGGAGTGCCCATCCCGCACAATCTTGCAGTAAAATATCCGTATTATCATACGCCCTGCTGGCCTTTTCCGTTGGAGATCGGTCGTCTGTCATCCTCCCGGAAAGTATGTCTTGCCCTGCCTGCTGAATTAGTGCGATATTGTAGCAAATGAGGACCAAAGTGTCAAGCTGTAGTCATAACATTGAGAAGACAGAATTAGATGTGGTGGGTGATGACATACATATTGGCAACAATTTATGTAATACCCTCTTTGAAAACTAGTGGTGCAGGTGTTCGCTACAGTACAGCGCTTTTTAGAAGTTCTGCGCCAAAGGTCATTTAGCGAAATTTTCTAACAAAATGTATAGGAAACCTGCGAAAAAACCTTTCCACCACCCACCACCCCCCAATTCGACGTTGCTGTTGCTGTCATCGTCATTGCCACTATGGGGCATACCTGTAGAATGGATGACATTGTCAAGAGCCAAATACAAATGGATCTGGAGTGCGGAATGGCTTCTAAGACTATAGCGCAGACCACAGAATATAGTCAAAAGCACATTGAGAGGTTCTGAAGAAACCTATGACAATGAGGGTCAGTAACTATACCTAAACTGTCAAAGATGAGGGCCTCAAGATGACTCACTGCTGCTATGACAGAGATAGGTCTCTGTCTAGATATGTGGGCCTGATCTACTAACAATTAGTATAAAGTGTACTCAATTTTCTCAAGAATTAACCCACAGCATATCTGAATGAGGTGCAGAGATATATTTAATACAAGTATAAAGTGAAGATCAGCATTGCTACTGTCTGAGTTATCTTTAAATGAGTCAATTAATCAAGAAAGAAGGTAAGCATGCTCTTGTCACTGTCATCATAGTTAATGAGGTCATTTCTAGTGTCAGAAATGAGCAGTTAAGCGGTCTCAAAAGATTTGTAACAACTGAATGATGCAGTTAAGTAGCTGACATGCACAACAGCTAGTCTTCATCAATAAAAGTGTCTTTAACCTCTGCATTCTCAATAGAAAATATGACTGAGCAGCTGTGAAAAAACAAGCAGTCACAACAAAGTTCTTTAAGAAAGAACAGCATTACAGCATTCTTTTAGCCTATACAGTTAACAGCTATATTACATGAGAAGTCTATAAAGAGAAGGTGAATACAGACATGTTTAATGATTTCATTCAGAACAAGATCTTATCTGAATGTGAACAGTTTTCAGAGCCACATAGTGTTCTGTGCATGAATAATTGCAGAATACATCATTTAAAGATAGGTTTTTATACTGATATAAGTCTCTTTGCTAATTCTGTCAATAAAAACTTACAGCTATGTGTTATAAGGTCAGTGTTGTTCTTGCATATCTTTCTCTTTACTCATCAGATTATAACCCTATTAAGAAGTCATTTAATGAGCTAAAGACATGAATGAGAAGACATAAGACATTGATGAAGAGATATGAGGGTAAATTTTCAAGGTTTATTTGTATGACAGTACAGGAATATAATGCTGAAGGCAATGCAGAGACACATTTTCATAACAGCTTTGTTAATTGTACATAGATACAGTAGATATAACATTATAATGAACTAATTAAAACGCTTCATTGCCTCTAATGCTTGCAATGCTTTCACCTCGCTGTTCAGATAACCTTCTGTGACTACTGCTTGTCTTCTTTCCTTTTGATATGGGTGTAGGGCTTCCTTCAGCCGTCATTCAAGGTTCACTGGAATATCCAACTCCCTCCATGTCTCCTCAGTGATCAATTGTATACCCTGTGCATCATACATCTCTTTCAAAAGAGTATCACAAATACCCATCAACCGTTCTTCCAATGAGGGGTTTTTTCACGTAAACCAAGCAAAGAACTCCTTCAGCCACGTGCCGGAGTCAGTATTTATGTTAATTGGACTGCTGAGGAGGAGTGGTGCAGGTGTAGCCAACAGAGGTGTGACAGGACGTGTCCTTTGCTGAGGCTGCGGAGCCTGTGAAGGAGAAGGAGGGGGAGGAGGAGGAGGCTGTAGAGCCTGCGGAGGAGGAGGATGATGCTGGAATGCTGCAACTAGTGGGGTTAGAAGACCTAGAATAGCCCCGAGATCACTAGAAGGGTGTGAGGGTGTGAGGGGGTGGGGGTTAGTGGTAGTGCTGGCGACGGTGTGGTGTAAATTTGTATAGGACTCTGTGTAGGACACAGTATACTGTGGGGACAGCAATGGGTCCTTGTCGACAGCGACATCATCCTCAATCAGGATAGGGGCATCGTCCTCATGGTTAGAAGGTGTGGATGGGGCTCGAAAACGCTGTGGGGCGGCGATTGTTCTTGTTTTGGATGTCTTCTTCTTTGTAGAAGAAGTCTTTGTAGGGGCCTTTCGTTT
>JAABUP010009988.1_pt1 | contig 11399 bp, 9 predicted proteins | sample 5559201 | NCBI WGS metagenome assembly JAABUP01 (sample SAMN10711887, study PRJNA513373) | rock metagenome | isolation source: Antarctica rocks | place: Antarctica | reverse complement strand
TGGCGGGAACCTGCAGCTGTTCAGGGCAAGCGGGGCGCAGGTCGGTGACCTCCATCTGCTGGGCACTTACGCGACCTCGGATTTCACGATCACTCGGTTGCCGGGCGCCAGCGGCATCAGCGTGAGCGGGATTGCACCTCCGTCCGTGTAGTGTGGCGGGTTCCTGCGGGCCTCGGCTTCCTGGCGCAACGCCACGGCGGTCGCAGGCGCTGCTTTCGACCACGGCGAATGGCATCGCGCGGCTTCTGACGGTTCCAACAACGTCGCTGACGGGGGCATTCTCCCTCTTGTCAGCAGCCTTCTGTTCGACCCGGGGCGCCTGGAAGGCGCTCCTGGTCGAAGGCGCGGGACGCCTTCCGTGTCCCGACGCCTTTTGTCGGCTGCGGCGCGGAGCGGCGGTCAAGGGGCTTCTCAGGGGATCCGGCTGCACGGAGCGCCCCGCTTGGGGCGCGGAGGAAGCTGGGGTGGAAGCCCTTTGACCGCGCAAGCACCGTGGCACCCCAGGGCCAACGCACGAGCAGCTCTGGGTTGAGATGCTTGGCGGCACATAAACTAGAGCATCGTTGTACGAGGTTAGCGGCGAGGGTCCTCCGACAATCGCAGTGCCTCTCTTGAACCGAGTGATTCTACCTGCGCAATCTCATGCGTGAGCCCTGGTCCGCTCCCGGCCAGCCTTCGTCGAAAGCTCGTTTGGCAGCAACGCGCCCCTCTCGGTCGCTCAACTGAAACGGTTGTGTTCTCAAAAGTGGACATGAATATCGGCGACGTGCCCCTGGCAGCCACAGGTGGAAAACCGACCGTCGGATGAATGAGGTGGCCGGCCGGTGCCCGAGAGCTATTCCTGGTCTGCCGGAATGTAGGGGATCATGCCCTTCTCGTAGGCGATTACCTGCACTTCACGTGGCATCGTGCGTATGTCGACCAGCATGCCATTGACCTCAGCCATCCACACGAGCGGGTTCCGGTCAACGATGCTCCTCAGCATCCAAGTCGGGTCCATGCGGTTCGTGTGCAGCGCGTCCGAGATGACCCGCGCCTTGGCGCTCGCCGTGCTCTTACCGACGCCGAACCCAGCGCTGACCTCGGCCAGGGTCATGTAGGGCTGGCTCGCTTTGTCCGACAGGAAGTTGAGCCGGCCCAATACGTGGATGATACCGCAGGCCCAGGTGCGCGGCTGCCCCGAGATCAGGGGGCTTGGACGCTTGCGACAAAGTGCCGCGGCCATGGCCCGCGCGAGATCGCGATATTCGTCGTTCAGGTGGTCGCGGCAGAACGCGTCCGTCAGCGCGACCACGGCGTCGTAGGTCGCCTGCATGGATTTCGGGATGGAAGCGGAGCGAGGGGACTTCACCGTGCAGGTCTCCTGTTGGGTCGGATGTCTCAACCCAGAATGCTTTCTTAGCCGATGCTGAGCGGTCCCGATCCGGGCAAACCGGCAATCAGCCCGACGCCGCATAGCCGGGCTGGGGTCAGGACACCAACCTCCGTCGGGGCGCCGCCCAGCAGCATCTGGACCACGGCCAGCGCGCCATGCACGGTCACGTCGTAGCCGTTCGCGGTGCGGATGCGCGCGGTGCGGATCGCGCCGGCGGCATTGCGCGCCTCGCCCCATACGGAGCAGAAGCTGGCGGCCCGGGCCGCCGCGGTGGGGCCGGTGATCGCCCCCGCGCGCTTCTTCATCGCGGCCTGCACAGGAGCCAAGCCCAGCAGCGGCCCGAGCAGGTTGCCCATCCGCGCGCCCCACAGCAGAGCGGGCGGCGCCGCCAGGAACACCTCGATGTTTCCAATACCGGTCGTGTAGTATGCGGTGCTCACGTCGCCCCAGGGAAACGCCATAGCGGTGCGCGGCCCCTGGCCGAAGTCGATCTGCCGTGTTTGCACACCCATCGGCACCCTGACGATCTTCCCGTCACGACGGACCCTGCCGCCGTGGGCCAGGCCCTCCACGCTGGTCTTGGCAGTGCCGGGGGACATCGCGGCCACAGTCTCGAAACCGAGCGCCAGATGCGTGGCGTCGGGCAGCGCCTCGACCAGCGCGCGGGCGAGGCAATCAGTCGGGATCACGTCAAAGCCCACCCCGGGGCAGATCACCACGCCGGCCGTACGCGCCGCGCCTGATAGGGTCTGCGCGTGTTCGAAGACGTCGATCTCGCCGGTGATATCCAGGTAGTGGGCGCGCCCCTCCAGGCAGACCCGCATCAGGGGCGCCGCAGTGGCGGAAAACGGCCCGGCGCAGTTCAGCATCAAACCCACCTCCGCCAGCGCCGGCGCTCCGGCCGGGAAGCTGCGGTGAGCGAGGCCGAGTTCGTTGGCCAACGCCGCCACGGCGGCCGCATCACGCCCCGCCAAGATCGGCCGCAAGCCACGCGCCGCAGCTTCGCGGGCGATCAGCTCGCCGGTGTAGCCGTTCGCGCCATAGATCATCCAGTTTTGCATCGGCGCCTCCTCGAGCTTGGCAGATACGTCACGGCTCCAGGCCCAGCTAATAGCGATCAACGGGCGCAAGCTGACGCCGACAGATTACCACGCGGTTGTTCGCCGGCACCTCAATGATCTCTGGATGCGCGAAGCCGGCCGCGAGATTGCTGATGTCTTCGAGCCGGCGTCGTCCCCAAGCTGGAGCACGAGCCGCTGAACTGCGCCAGGATCGAGGCAGGGCAGGGAACAAATCCTCGCATGGAGGCGGTTCCAAGCGCGGGCAGCCTCCGCTACTGTGCAAGTCGTCAGGGAGTGTGGCGCGTTGGAATTTTCGGGTTTGTTTGCGCGAGGCGTTTCGCTGGTCGGCGGCGGGGCGCTGTTGATGCGGCGGCTGAAGCACGCTGCGCCCGAGCCGGCCTGGGGGAGCGCTCCAGCCATTCCGGAAGCGAGGCCGCAGGGTTACGTCCCGACACTGAAGATGCCGACGGCACGGGGATGGGGCCCAGGGCAGACGCCGGTCGCGGCGCCGGGTCTCAAGGTCAACGCCTTCGCCACCGGGCTTAGGCATCCGCGCTGGCTCCTCGTGCTGCCGGGCGGCGACGTCTTGGTCGCGGAGGCCACGGAGGTGAGCCGGTCCGCCAAGGGGGTCTTCGACTACGCCATGGTCAGCACCATGAAGCGTGCGGCAGCGATGGGAGACAGTGCCAACCGCATCAGCCTCCTGCGCGACACCGACGGCGACGGCGTGGCGGAGACCCAGGAGGTTTTCATGGACGGATTGCGCCAGCCCTTCGGCATGGCCGTCCTGGGCAGCAGTTTCTATGTCGGCAACACCGATGGCGTGATGGTCTTTCCTTATGCCGAGGGAGCGAGCCGGATCACGGCGCCGGGCCGGAGACTGATCGATTTCAAGCCCGGCGGCCATTGGACGCGGAGCCTTCTGCCGAGCCCGGACGGTCAGAAGCTCTATGCCGGCGTCGGCTCGCTCAGCAACATCGGCGACGAGGGCTTGGAGGCCGAGGAGGGGCGCGCGGCCGTCTATGAGCTCGATCTCGCAACGGGCGGCAGCCGCATTTTTGCCAGCGGCCTGCGCAACCCGGTGGGCCTCGCATGGGAGCCGTCGACAGGCGCGCTGTGGACGGTCGTCAACGAGCGCGACGGCATCGGCGACGAAACGCCGCCCGACTACCTGACCTCGGTGCGCGATGGAGGCTTCTATGGCTGGCCCTATTGCTACTGGGGCCGGACCGTGGATGACCGAGTGCCGCAGGACGCCAAGGCGGTCGCAAGCGCGCTGAAGCCGGACTACGCGCTGGGTGGGCATACCGCGTCGCTGGGCTTGTGCTGGGTGCCGGCCGGCACGCTGCCGGGGTTCCCGGAGGGGATGGCGATCGGGCAGCACGGGTCGTGGAACCGCAGCACGCTGAGTGGCTACAAGCTCGTCTTCGTGCCGTTCGAGAATGGACGGCCATCCGGTCCGCCGCGAGATGTCCTGTCCGGGTTCCTTAGTCCCGACGAACGCGTGTCCTATGGGCGGCCTGTCGGGGTGGCGCTCGGCGCGGACCGCCGCTCTTTGCTGATGGCGGACGACGTGGGCAATACGATCTGGCGCGTGACGGGCGACGGCACGGCCTAGGTGTTGCAATCTGCTCCGGCTCGAAGCTCGGGGCAAACCTCCGCAACTGGCTCGTCGCGAGTCTGGTTGGCAGAGCGGCGGGGTAGCGGACAGCAAAACGAATGGCAGCTTTTCCCAGGTCTCGCCCGAAACCAGCCAGTCCGGTTTCGGCCATTCGTCTCATGGAGAGACGCGGGGCCGAAGCCGCAAGAGTGACAAGCGGCGCTGGGACGGCGACACTCTATGAAGGCGACGACCCCTCGGAGGCTTCAATGGAACTGCGCAACCTCGGCCGTTCTGGCCTACGTGTCTCGGCGATCGGCCTTGGCTGCAACAACTTCGGCGGACGCATCGACCTTGAGGCGACGCGCAAGGTCATCCACAAGGCGCTCGATGTCGGCATCACGCTGTTCGACACCGCCGACGTCTACGGCGAGCGCGGCGGATCGGAGACCTGCATGGGGCAGGTCCTTGGCGACGCGCGGAAGCGAATCGTGCTGGCGACCAAGTTCGGCATGCCGATGGACGACACGGGGGAGAGCGAAGGCGCCTCGCGCCGCACCATCTTCGCCGCCGTCGAGGCGAGCCTGCGACGCCTGAGGACCGACTGGATCGATCTCTACCAACTGCACCGCCCCGATCCGCGCACGCCGATCGAGGAGACGCTGCGCGCGCTTGAGGACCTCTCGCGCGCGGGCAAGATCCGTTACTACGGCTGTTCGAACCTGCCGGCGTGGCAAGTGGTCGAGGCCCAATGGACCGCGAAAACGCTGAACCTTGCCGGTTTCGTGTCCTGCCAGGACGAGTATTCGCTGGTCATGCGCGAGGCCGAGCGCGACCTCGTGCCCGCGATGCGCGCCTACGGGCTCGGCCTGTTGCCCTATTTCCCGCTCGCCAGCGGGCTGCTCACCGGCAAGTACCGACGCAACATGCCGCTCCCCGAGGAGGCGCGGCTGACCAAGACGCAGCGGCTCGCTGACCGCTATCTCACCGAGAAGAATTGGGAAAGGTCGGAAAAGCTGATCGATTTCGCCGAAGCGCGCGGGCGCAAGCCCCTAGAACTTGCATTCAATTGGCTCCTCGCCAACGCGACCGTCGCGAGCGTGATAGCGGGGGCCACCAAGCCGGAACAGATTGAGGAGAACGCCAAGGCCGAAGCGTGGAACATGACCGAGGACGACCTGGCCGAGATCGACCGGATCACGCTGAACTGAGCGCGGATCAAGCGCCGAGCGAAGACGTCCACCAAAAAAACCCCAGCTTGGCTGGTCAGCATTCGGCCATTATTCGCGACCGGCCTCGCCAAACCCGGGCGTGACGGTCAACGCAGCGAGGTGGCGAGCACCGAGACCGTGTTGATCCACGCCAATACGTCCGAGATCTCGGTGGCGGCGAAGGAGACAGATCGTGGACCAAGGCGTTCAGCCACGGGAATGATCGCGGCCAGGTCGGCAATCACGACGCTGTTCAGGTCGAGCTCCAACCGATACGGGCCGGCGATCGGCGCGGGACGGCAGGCTTGCAGATTCCGCAGCGCCTTCGCGGCGCCTTCGCGGATCGCGGCGCAGGCTCGTTGCGGCGACAACGCGCGGGCAGCCCGGTGGCCGACCGCGTGCTTGACCACCACGGCCTGCACCCCGGGGAACTGAGCCGCGCATTGCGCCATGAGCTGGTCGTCGCCGAAGAGCAGGGCGACCGGCACACCGAGGGCGCCGGCATAGGCGCCATAGAGTGTCGCCTCGGCGCAATCGAAGCCGTTGACCCGGATGGCGGCAAACGCGAAGCCGTTGATCGTGTGCGATAGCACGCCGTGCTGGCCGGCCCCGGAATGGAAGCCTGTGAGAAACACCGCGTCGAAGCTCACGTCCAGGCCAGCGCACATGCCGGCGGGCTTCGGCCGGCCCAGCAGCAGCTCGGCGCGGGGATCGAGCAGTTCCGCGATCAGGTTTGTCTGCGGACCGTGGCCGTCGTTGACCAGCACCGAGGAGGCGCCACCGTCAAATGCCCCGGCGATCGCCGCGCTGACCTCGTCGGTCATCAGCCGGCGCGCTCGCTCATACTCCATGTTGCCGGGCTGGCCCTGCGCTGGGCTCGCAACGCCGGCGACCCCTTCGATGTCGGTGGAAATGAAAACCTTCATGACCCTTCCTATGCCGAGTGCAGACCTCGCCGCACATGTCCGGCGCGGCCCGTCGTCGTCTCCGCCGCGGTCAGCGCGTAGAAGACGGCCGCTTCGGTCGCGTCAGCCAAGGCCGTGAACAGCCGATCGATCCGACAAGGTATTGGTCAGCAGGATCGGGGTCTCGATCTGGCCGAGCTCGTCGAGCTGCATCAGCCCGACGCTCTTGCCGAAACCGTCGAGCACGTAGGAGGCGGCGATGGGCCGGTCCCGGAACACGTCGCCCCCATGCGGAAGGATTGCGGTCACGCCGGTGCAGATGTCGCCGTGCACCAACGTGCGATGGCCGACGCGGACGCCGGGGACGTCGGTGATCCGCCCGGTCATCGCAGCTTCTGGTCCAAGGCGTCGCGCAGCCCGTCGCCGAGCAGGTTGAAGGCCAGCACGGTCACGAAGATCGCCAGGCCCGGGAACAAGGTGAGGTGGTCCGCCACGCCGAGATAGCTCCGCCCTTCCGCCAGCATCGCGCCCCATTCCGGGCTGGGAGGCCGGGCGCCGAGCCCGATGAACGACAGGCTCGCCGCGGTCAGGATCGACGTGCCGAGCCGGAGCGAGGCATAGACGATCACCCCCGGCATGGCTCCCGGCAGGATATGGCGCAGCATCAGCGCCGCGCGGCTGACGCCGATGCTGCGGGCCGCCTGAACGTAAAGCGTCTGCTTCAACGCAAGCGTGCTGCCGCGCACCAGGCGCGCAAACACCGGCACGCTGAACACCGCGATCGAGTAGATCACGTTGTCGATGCCAGGTCCCAGCAGGGCCACGACCCCGATCGCCAGGATGATGCCGGGAAACGCCAGCAGCACGTCCATGAGCCGCATCAGCACGCCGTCGAGCCAGCCGCCGAAGAAGCCGCTGATGAGGCCGATGACGACGCCCGCCACGCCGCCGAGCGCCACTGACAGCACGCCCACGCTGAGCGAGACGCGGCCGCCCCAGATGATGCGGCTGAGGATGTCGCGCCCGAACGCGTCCGTGCCGAGCCAGTGCGCGGCCGAGGGTCCATCCAGCACGCTGTCGTAGTCCGGCGCCGCCGGGTCGAACGGCGCGATCCAGGGCGCGAATACGGCGGCGAGCAGGAGCAGCACGATGACGATGCCAGCTGCCATGGCGAGGCGCTGGCGGCGCAGGCGACGCCAGAACTCGCGGCCAGGCGTACGGATCGCTGCGGCCGGTGCAGCGGTCGCGCTCATCGCAGCCGGATCTCCGGGTTGGCGACTGCGTAGAGCACGTCCACCGCCAGGTTGATCAGGATGAACTCGATCGAGAACAGCATGATCTCGGCCTGGATCACCGGGTAGTCGCGGAACGACACGCTGTCGACCAGGAGCCGCCCGAGGCCCGGCCAACTGAACACGGTCTCGATCACCACGGCGCCCCCGAGCAGGAAGCCGAACTGCAGCCCGGTCAGCGTGATCACCGGGATCAGGGCGTTGCGCAGCGTGTGGCGCCAGGCGATTCGCGGCTCCGGCACGCCCTTCATGCGCGCGGTGCGCACATAGTCCTCCGCCATGATCTCGACGAAGGCCGAGCGGGTGAAGCGCGCCATGATCGCCGCAACGCCGATGCCGAGCGCAAAGGAGGGCATGACGAAGTGCTGCCAAGTGCCGTAGCCGCCGGTCGGAAGCCAGCCGAGCCGCACCGAGAACAGGTCGATCAGCAGCAGGCCGAGCCAGAACGACGGAAACGACACGCCGGAGATGGCCAGCACCATGCCCGCCTTGTCCGGCCAGCGCCCCCGCCGAACCCCGGACAGCACGCCGATGCCGACGCCCGCGACGGTGGCCCAGACCATGGAAACGAGCGTCAGCCAGATCGTCGGCATGAACCGCTCGCCGATCACCTGGGCGACCGGCTGGCGCGTCTTGCTCGACTGCCCTAGCCGCAGCGCGAGCGTGTTGCCAGCCCAGCGCAGGTACTGCGACCAGATCGGCCCGTCGAGCCCCATGTCGCGCCGGATCGCCTCGATATCGGCCAGCGAGGCTTCCGGCCCCGCCTCAAGCCGGGCCGGGTCGCCCGGCAGCGCGTGGACGAAGCCGAACACGAAGATCGAGACGAGCACCAGCACCGGGACCGTGCTGGCGAGCCGCCGGACGAGGTAGGCGAGCACAGCCGGTCAATTCAGGGCGGCGTCCTCCATCAGCATCTGCTGGTCCGGCATGACGTAGATGCCGGACAGGCGCTTCGACTGGGCCGAGATGTTGTCGTCGGACGCGAGGAAGATCCACGGCGCGTCCTTCCAGATGAGAGCCTGCGCCGCTTTGTAGGCTTCCAGGCGCTTGACGGCGTCGGCAGTGGTCAGCCCCGCCTCGATCGCGGCGTCGACGTCCTTGTTCGCGTAATAGGCCGTGTTGAACAGCGCCGGGGGAAAGCCGCGGCTGTAGAACAAGGGGCGCAGGCCCCAGTCGGCGTCGCCGGTCGAGGCGGACCAGGCGGTGTAGTGCATCATGGTCGTCGCCTCTTCCGGCGTCTTCACGCTCCAGATCTTGGCCGCCGCCGTGCCGGACTCCAACGGCTCGACCGACACCTTCACGCCGACCGCGGCCAATTGCTGCTGCAGAAACGACATGCCACGCTGGGACGTCGTGGTGTTGCTGCCCCAGAGCACCGTCTCGAAGCCGTTCGGGTAGCCTGCCTCGGCCAGCAGCGCGCGTGCCTTGGCGGGGTCATAGGAATAGGCGGTGGGCTGCGACTCATGGCCCGGCAGCAGGGTCGGCAGCGCTGAGTCGAGCGGCACGGCGTAGCCCGCGAACACCACCTTCATGAACGCCTGCTTGTCCACCGCGTAGTTCAGCGCCTGGCGGACTCGCACGTCGCCGAACGGCTTGCGCAAGGTGTTCATCGCGACGTAACGCGCGAAGATGGATCGGGCGTTGACGACTTCGAGCTTCGGGTCTCGCTCCGTTACCTTCGCCAGCTCCGGCGGCATCGGGAAGATGAACTGCGCCTCCCCGGCCTGCAGCATGGCCAGGCGCGCCCCGTTCTCGGGCACGCTGCGGACGGTGATGCTGTCGACCTTGGGCAGCCCCGGCTTCCAGTAGCGTTCGTTGCGTGCCACCTTCAGCGTATCGGTGCTCCAGGAGACGAACTTGTAGGGGCCGGTGCCGACAGGATGGCGACCGAGCTCCCGGCCGAACTCGGCGATGGCCTTCGGGCTGGAGATTGCGAACGCCTGGTGCGCGAGGTTGTTGATAAAAGCGCCGAACGGGGCCTTCAAGGTGACCTTCAGCGTGTAGTCGTCGACCACCTCGTTGCTCTTGATCGGCGCGTAGAGGCTGGCGCGCTTGAGGTGGTTCTCAGGGTCCGCGGCCCGGTCGAACGAGGTCTTGACCGCCTGCGCGTTGAACGGCGTGCCGTCGTGAAAGGTGATGCCGTGGCGCAGGTGCAGCGTGTAGACGGTTGCGTCGGGGCTGGCCTCGTAGCCCTCCGCCAGCACCGGGATCATCTTCATGTCGCGGTCGAACCCGTAGAGGCCCTGCAGCATCGTGCGGGTCGCGGTCATGGACAGGTTGTCGTTCAGGTCGGCCGGATCGAGGCCGATCACGTTCGCGTCGAGCGCCACGACCACGTCGGCCGCAGCCCTCGCCTGTGGGACGAGGCCGGCGGCAAGCGGCAGCGCGATGCCGAAAAACAGGGCGGATCGGCGAAGCATGGCGGGCATCTCCTTAGTAGCGGCCGCCGACCGAGTGGCGGGCAATGAAGTGATCGGGTCCGACCCGGACCAAAGGCGCGACTGTAGGCGGATCGGACAACGGGCGGAATGGGCTGGGCACCTCGCTCTCGTCCAGCTTCACCGCGTGGTTGCGCCGGCGCGGGTCGGGGATCGGCACGGCCGCAAGCAGCCGGCGCGTATAGGGGTGCGCCGGCGCGGAGAACACGGCCCGCCGCGGGCCGATCTCGACGATCTGGCCGAGATACATCACCGCGACCCGATGGCTGACCCGCTCGACCACCGCCATGTCATGGCTGATGAACAGCATCGCCAAGCCGTGGCGGGCTTGCAGCGACATCAGCAGGTTCACCACCTGCACGCGGATCGAGACGTCGAGTGCGGCCACTGCCTCGTCGGCGATGATCAGCTTGGGGTTGCTGGCCAGCGCACGGGCGATGCACACGCGCTGGCGCTGGCCACCCGACATCTCGTGCGGGTAGCGGCCGGCATGCTCGGGCGGCAGCCCCACTTCGCGCAAGAGGTCGTGCACCCGCGTTCGCATCCCGGCGCCGGACGCGAGATTGTGGGTGCGCATTGGTTCGGCTATGGAGAACCCGACGGTCAGCCGCGGGTTGAGCGACGCGAACGGGTCTTGGAACACGAACTGCACCTCGCGCCGAAGCCGTGCCTCGCTGCCCGGCGTGAGCCGCGTCACGTCTTCGCCGCCCAGCCGGATCGCGCCCTCGCTGGGCTGCTCAAGGCGGATGATGCTGCGGCCCGTGGTGGACTTGCCACAGCCGCTCTCGCCCACCAACGCCAAGGTTTCGCCGGGCCGCACCGCGAGGCTCACCTGCTCGACCGCATGAACCCGGCCACGCAGCCGGAAATGGCGGCGCACGTCGAACCGTGTTGCCAACGCCACTGTCTCGATCACCGGCTTCGCGTTCGACGTCACCGTGTCCTGCGGCGGCAGGCATACGCCGCCGATGTCGAACGGTCGCGGCAGGGACTCGCCGGCAAGGCTGCCCAGCACCGGGACCGCCTCAAGCAGCGCCTTCGTGTAGGGGTGCTGCGGATCGTCAAACAGCGTCTCGGCCGCGCCCTCTTCGACCTTGCGGCCGAGGCGCAGCACGGCGACGCGGTCGGCCAACTCGGCCACAACGCCCATGTCGTGCGTGATGAAGATCATGCCCATGCCCGTTTCGGCCTGCAGCACCCGCAGCAGTCGGAGCACTTGCGCCTGCACCGTCACGTCGAGCGCCGTCGTCGGCTCGTCGGCGATCAGCAACCGCGGCCGGCAGGAGAGCGCGATCGCGATCATGACCCGCTGGCGCATGCCGCCCGACAGCTCGAACGGGAAGCGGCGCAGCTGCCGCGGCGCATCGGCGATGCGAACGCGTTCCAGCATGCGCCGGGCCTCGGCCATGGCGGCGGCGCGGTCGAGGCGCTGATGCAGCATCACGGCTTCAGCGATCTGCTCCCCCACGCGCAGCACCGGGTTCAGGCTGGTCATGGGTTCCTGGAAGACCATTGCG
>JAABUP010009986.1_pt1 | contig 11399 bp, 18 predicted proteins | sample 5559201 | NCBI WGS metagenome assembly JAABUP01 (sample SAMN10711887, study PRJNA513373) | rock metagenome | isolation source: Antarctica rocks | place: Antarctica | reverse complement strand
TAACCAATCACCCCCTAAAGGCTCGCAGGGAAGGCAGGGCTGTAGCGCCAACCGCTGCAGCTTAGCAAATTTGCAAATTTTGGATGTTGCCTGGATTTGGCTCTCGAGATTCCGTCTCATATCTCACTGACCTTCATACACTGTACAGAATCTCATCATGGTTCATTCATAGCTCTGTAGGACTTGATGTTGCATGCTCAGGCACTCCCTCTTCTGGCCGTAGCTACTTCGTGAAGGGAGTCATGCTACCGTTCCAAGCCCATCAGGGACACCAAGCAATGCCTCTACGCCAAAGGCCAAAATGGCCCACGTTCCAGCAATTCACGCGACGCCAATTGCTTATCATTGCACTATTTCTAGTATTGATATTAGGCCTGAGTACCTTTTTTCCGCGGTCCAAAGCCAAACAGGAGCCTGCCCCGGCCTTCCCTGGTCCATATGAGGCTCTTGTCGAAGCAGGAGAGCACGGATTTTTGCCCTTAGATCAGGCTCGAGACATCTGTCAACGACGCCGATTTGAGCCTTATGCAGCTCGAGATAGACGTCGAAAAGTGTATGACCTGTTCTTGATCAATACGGAACTCGATTTTCTTGAGATCCGGCTCAAAGAACTCGATAAACAAGTCGACTATTTTGTCATCCTAGAGTCCGCAACTACTTTTCAAATGAATCCAAAGCCTTTGTATTTGAAAGACAAATTGGCTCAGTTTGAAGCCTTTCAGCATAAGATCATTCATCGAGTCCTGGACGACGCTGGCGCCAAGAGGCTTCCCAAAGACGATACGTGGGAACAGGAACGGTATAGTCGAAACGCACTATTCGATCAGGCCATGCTCTCCTTGACTGGCCCTCAAACTCCTAACGAGGGCGATGTTCTTATCGTTGGTGACATCGATGAGATCCCTCGCATTGAGACACTCACAGCCCTGCGCAATTGCGCGTTCCCCCCCCGAGTGACCCTTCGTAGCCAAATGTATTACTACAGTTACCAATGGCTTCATCGTGGTGATTTGTGGCACCACCCCCAAGCCACGTACTATGATGGTCCAGAGAAGACTATAAAACCCGAGAGTCTACGAATGGACAAAGCAGATGTCGAGCTATACATGAGCGGGTGGCACTGCAGTTCATGCTTTGGCACTATGGCAGATCTGAAGAACAAAATTACTTCGTTCTCTCATAAACATTACAATCAGCCGTATTTCCTGGACACCAAGAAACTATTGGGGAAGGTACGACGGGGTGAGGATTTGTTTGAGAGGGCAGGGGAGCTGTATGATCGCATAGACGACAATCCTGACGTCCCGGTATATCTGCAAACGGTGGACAGTCGGCAAAAATTTGCGTACATGCTGGACCGTGACCCAGAGAATGCGAATTTCCAGGATCTTTGAAACTCATGTCCTCGAAGCAAAATACGACTAGAGGCGAAGACCGATGGAACTGGTCCACAGCTTTCACATACGTGGGCAAGTTAATCGATGGGCCCCAAGAGAAGAAGAAAATCCTGCATGGCTGTGCAAAGAGCAAGCCATTTCGTGGGGCTTATCAGCATATCAAAACCACATCAAAAATATCTTGGAAGATCCGCTCTATCCTCTACCACAGTCCTAGAGACTGGCCCAAGGCCAAGGATCGTTGCCGTCTTCGTCTGTAGAGACAACTCGAGCCTCGTTCCGCTGCTTGAGGAGCTACTACGATAGAAGGAGCGATCGAACCTTGAGACCATCGTATTACAGTAAAGGACAACATCGAGAGCTGGGACTTCAAGACCCAAGATATGGACTGCCATCGGATGATGGTTGGGAATAGAAGCAAGATCGATCTTGGAATGATGTCATTCATGGATAGGTAAGTGCTCCTATCTTCATAGTTCTCCAAAGGCTCACTTTCATTCCAGTGTGAAAGCCATTTAGGTCCTCCAGTGCAACCCAAAGAGATAAGCCAGAGTCCACCAGGATGACTGGACACATCCCTCACCCCGAGACCGACAGCAAATGCCAATATTGCAAGCCTACCATCTACCATGCCTCCAAAAGAGAGGGAGTGTCAACGACCAGTCTCGTCAGAACGGCACGCCAGACCCCTTTGCTTTTCAGCATCCCGAACTAACCTGTTCACTCCCCACCAACTCCCCGCTCGTCTCCGCCCCAACCACCACTTGCGCCACAAATTGCGTAAGCGTAGGCTCATACAGCGCTCCATACAGACTATACAGCGCCCCCGTCACCACCGCCGCTCCCTGCGCCATATCCGCCGGAATGGTGACCGTGTGCGTGAGATTCGTATCTATGTTCGAGAGCGCTGATAGAACCAAAAATCGAACAAATCAGCCATCTCGTAACGTCACCGACAAACGCAATGAACGGTAGTACAACGGCATCAAATTTTCAAAAATCGCATCCACATACCAGGCCCCAAAACCTCACTCTCCAACATCCTCCCCAACGTCCCATTCTCAGCCGCGGACGCAGACGCAATACCAAATGCCATGGCGACGTCGGCGACCGATTGGATGTAGTTCTCTGTGATGATTGTGATGGGGAAGGAGGCGCCGGGGGCGATTGTGTAGGGGAGGGCGAAGCCGGAGATGCGGGCTTCGACGGCGAGGGCTGTGACGAGGGGGAGGAAGGCTTTGAGAAGCATGGTTTTTTCGAGGGTTGGTGGGAGGGGTGGTGTGGATGTGAATGTGGATGTGGGAGATGGGGGTTGGTGATGGATATGGAGAGGAAGTGTGATGGATCACTGTCTTTTGACACCTAGAGAGCCAGATGTTGTTCAGAACTTTATAGTTGATGTGAAGTGAAATGCCAGATGTTCAAAAACGAAAAGACTGTGAATACGAGGTGTTACGAACGCTGTGCTGCGCCTTCGTCTTTTTCGGGATGCCATGTGATGCTATCTATGGCCACAGGTTTCACTCGGTAATTCCGCTGCGCTTTACCCTGACTCACGGCTTTTTTAACTTGAATAGATGGACTGATACGGCCGTGAAGACAATCAGACCATCGAAATCTAGCGCAAGTCACAGGATCTCTTCGGAGGACGGTGAGAAATCTCTAAAATCGAGAGTCGACGGTAAAAGTCATAACAGTCGTGATTGTCAACTAGATTTCAGTATGTAGTATGTAGATATCAGAGCTAAACTTCACCCCTATCCAAAAAAATAAAATACATCAAGCATCAGCCGTAATCGTTCCCTTTCCAAAACGTCCCACCTTTCCAAAGATTTCCTCCATAACCCCACCTCACCACTCCAACGGCTCATCCTTCTCCTCCCCCCGATTCGTCTTCGGCACCGGCACCGCATTAACCCTAACCGGCCCCTCCCTCTTCCTCCGTCTCAAATACCCACTATCCCCGATCCACGGCATCTCCACCGCCATCCGCTCCTCAAACTCCCTAATCCGCCCCTCCACCTGCATCGTCAAGCCAATATCATCCAGCCCATTAACCAGACAATGTTTCCGAAACTCCTCGACCTCGAAGCTGGCGATCTTCTCGCCCTTGTAGTTTTTTATTTCTTGGGCGGGGAGGTCGATTTCGAGTTCGCGGCCGGCGCGGGCTTCGTCGGCGATGCGTTCGAGGAGGGGGGGGGAGGGGATGTTGATGGGGAGCATGCCGTTTTTGAAGGTGTTGTTGAAGAAGATGTCGGCGTAGCTGGGGGCTATGATTGCTTTGATGCCGAAGTCTAGGAGGGCCCAGGGGGCGTGCTCTCTGCTTGAGCCTGTGGGGGGAATTAGCACAGTAATGAAGAGAAATCATATCACATACCGCAGCCAAAGTTTGGACCTGTGACGACAAGGATCTTTGATTTCGTATAGGGCTCAGTATTCAATACGAAATCAGGCTTATTCGAGCCGTCTTCATGATTGTATCTCAAAGGCCAGAATAGAGCAGAGCCGAGGCCCGTTCTCTTGATAGTCTTTAGGAACTGCTTAGGTATTATGGCGTCCGTATCAACATTGGATTGCTCGAGTGGTGCAGCTGTGGAAAGTAAACAAAGTATCTGAGACGCCGTTCAGGACTGAGCTTACCAATGCCGCGAAGCGTCGTAAATGGAGGCATTCCTAAAGATGGCCTCTTTGAATCCTCCATCCCAGTCTGCTGGCCATCTTCAGGAAGATCACCAATACGCTCGATATCATCATCGCTCTCGATTTCGGCAACATCGGCCGTCATGTCAAGCCTAGGGCTGGCTTTTGCCGAAGTCGTATTCCAGTCGGCAATCTTTCGTACGTCTGTGAGCCTACCAGTCAGTGCAGCGGCAGCCGCCATGACTGGACTCATCAGATGAGTTCTTCCTCGTGCTCCCTGTCTTCCTCTACAGATCTCCATTAGTATCGCTCAAATCAATATAGCAAAAAATGACGTACTCGAAATTTCGATTGCTTGTCGAAGCACATCTTTCTTGTGGTGAGAGGATATCCGGGTTCATTCCCAAGCACATCGAGCATCCAGCTTCCCGCCATTCAAAACCTGCGTCTGTGAAGACCTTGTCTAATCCCTCAGACTCGGCCTGTTCCTTCACAAGCCCAGATCCAGGCACTATCATTGCTCTTTTCAGATTCTTGGCAATTTTCTTCCCTTCGACTATCTTCGCTGCAGCTCTTAGATCTTCTATTCTAGCATTGGTGCAGGACCCAATGAAGATCTTGTCAAGCACAATATCCTCCATCTTAGTACCTGGCTCAAGGCCCATATACTCAAGCGCCTTTCGGCAGCTGTCCTGTTTTGCCTTACCATCGAAGTCTTCGGGAGCTGGAACTACACCCGTGATGGGGACTACGTCTTGAGGTGAAGTCCCCCAGCTAACGGTGGGCACAATATCTGCAGCGTTGATGAGAACGTCCAGGTCGTAATTCGCTCCGGGATCTGATTTGAGTGTTGCCCAATACTTAGTTGCCTTTTTCCACTCGGGACTGTCGAGTTTTGGTGCAAGTGGCCTGACCAAGGTTGTCAGAATTGTCACAGACCCAGTAAACACGAGATCGTAGACTCATTGGGACCGGGCTTCGTAGACAAACCAGTATCACTTACCTGCCCTTCAAGTACTCTACTGCAGTTGCGTCTGGTGCGATCATCCCTGCTCTTGCACCGCCTTCGATAGACATGTTGCACTATTCGCGATCTTAGATCAGTCATAATGTCACATTGCATTGTTCACAAAAAGCTGGATGGCGACAGCGAATGAGAATTGTGCATGCGTACTATGGACATTCTTCCTTCCATTGAGAGCCCTTCGATGGCTGATCCGCAATACTCAATGACCGCACCAGTACCGCCAGCTGTGCCAATCTTGCCGATGACATAGAGGATAATGTCTTTGCTGCTGACACCAGGTGCGAGTTGTCCATCGACTTTGACTCGCATATTTTTGCTTCGCTTGGTAATGAGGGTCTGCGTCGCGAGCACGTGCTCCACCTCTGAGGTCCCAATGCCGAAAGCTAAGGCACCAAAGGCGCCATGTGTTGCAGTATGCGAATCGCCTGTGTACCACCACCACGTAAGCATTACTTAAACAATCATTGTGCTGTGCCATGCCCTTGGTTGCAAAATCCAAGCACCATGGGACAAATCTGAGAAGCAGAAGTGGTCGAAATCATTTGCGCATCTGATTCTCGACCAGTTTCTCGCATTCATAGAGTCACGTACCGCAGACAACAGTGGTTCCAGGTAGCGTAAACCCTATGATCGCCGTCAGTATTTCTCTATGAAAATCAATTCAAAGCCGAATGAAGCACAATTGGATTTTATACCCCGCCTGGTACGTATTCTCCTCGGACGCAGAGAAGGTCGTGAAACTGGAGACACCTACCCTGCTCAGGTCCAATGATATGTACGATGCCCTGCCTCTTATCGCCGAGACCAAAGTATGTGAGTCCATGAGCCTTCACGTTATCCTCCAACGTCATGCACTGGAGACGCGAATCCTCCTCTTCCACAAATTGCTCGACATTCTTGAAGTTTTTGCGAGGGGCGGTCGGAACATTGTGGTCGGTTGTCTAGAACGAACACTCATGTCGTCAGCATCTTATCATTGAGATGTTGATCGACCAATTTGCTTGGAATACAGGGCAATGATGAACCGGGCTCGATGCCTCTAGAGCTGTTGCTCGCCAAACAGATCACCCATTTCAGAGTCTGACATCCTGTGCCGGCGAGTAAAACAAAGGCTTCTCACCGCAAGTGTGCAGTCCGGCCGGCGAACTCCACGGCCGGCATTGCGTAGACCTTCAAAAGCTTGTGGGGTGGTAACTCTATAATCCTCTCCATCAGGATCGCTATGACGCCAGCAATGGCAGAAACAATGGGACGGAAAAGTGTTCGTACTCGTGAATTAGATGTCGGTCGATATATAATCTGCAACCATGGCGTTAGCGATTTCTGTCCTCGTTAAGGTCTAGGATTCCAAGTACAGCAGTGTGCCATCCGGCTTCTCGTCCACAATGTGGGCATCGAGCACCTTGTCGTAAAGAGTCTGAGGGCCTTTAATAGCTGTAGGCATGGTGAATAATCCGATCAAGACCAAAATTGAAGTGATATACTCAAGAAGTAGTGGTGTAGTACCCAATTGTTATAGGATTCTGGTCGCCATGACCCTCTCGAGCCTGTCCGACCTCGGAGCAACGGATTTCTTGCTCGGGGATAAGCCCAGAGCTGTATTTTTTAGAGATGACGTTATTAGCGCAGGTCGTGTGAAGGCGGAAACCAATGGTAGGAGGCCAATTCAGCCTTTATTCAGCAATGATACAGATTCTTTACCAATGATACATAACAGGAAACATATTCAATCAGATTGATAGTCGAGTCGGCTTTGGGTACTAAGGCAAGCATACTGCGAATGAGATGTCTGCTGGCCCATTTTGCTCAAAAGAAGGGAAAGCAGGACGAAATAATGTTCAGGGTAGAATAATAATAGTTGTCTTATTTAACAGCCGGTAAAGAATTCTAGTTCACATGCATTACGCCTCAAAATGCTCCAATATTCTACAACTCATCATGCCCCTCAAAATCTCCGTCTTCCTCCTCACCACCTGGGGGTGCTCCTCCCATACCCTCGTAGAGCTTGCTGGTGATCGGGTAGGCGACGTTACTCAGCTTCTCCTTCTGCTCCTCGAAATCTTCAGTAGTGGCTGATTGAGCGTTCTCCTCCAGCCACTCAGAAGCTTCCTTCACAGCCTCCAAAAGGGTCTCTTTGTCTTCCTCGTCAATCTTGCCGCCAAGACCTTCCTCGTCGTTAGCCTGGTTCTTCAGGCTGAAGGCGTAGTTCTCCAGTCCGTTACGAGCGGTGATCTTTGTTGATGCGGCCTTGTCCTCTTCAGCGAACTCCTGGGCTTCGGCGACCATACGATCAATTTCCTCTTGGGAAAGTCGACCTTTGTCATTAGTGATGGTGATAGATTCTGACTTTCCGGTGCCTTTGTCACCAGCTGAGACCTTCAGGATTCCATTGGCGTCGAGATTGAATGAGACTTCGATCTGTGGCACGCCACGAGGCGCTGGGGGGATGCCAGTAAGATCAAACTTTCCGAGGAGATTGTTGTCCTTGGTCATGGAGCGCTCGCCCTCGAAAACTTGAATGGATACGACAGGCTGATTATCCGCTGCCGTGGAGAAGATTTGCGACTTTTGGGTTGGGATGCTGGTACCACGGGGAACGAGCTTGGTCATGACACCACCCGTAGTTTCAATACCGAGGGTCAATGGATTGACATCCAAAAGGACGATGTCGCCGGTGTTTTCCTCGCCCGAGAGAATACCTCCCTAATGTTTTGTTAAGGCAAGGTCCGGGGGGAAATTAGGTAAGCGACTTACTTGGACAGCGGCGCCAAAGGCCACGGCCTCATCAGGGTTGATGTTCTTGCTGGCTTTCTTGCCATTGAAATAGGTTTCCAACATGGATTGGACTTTAGGGATACGGGTCGAACCACCGACAAGAACAATATCATTGATATCATCTTTCGATTTCTTGGCGTCCGACAGCACTTGCTCAACGGGCTTGAGCGTTTTCTTGAACTACATAGGCCATTAATCGAAATTTTCTTGGGTAAAAGTTCGAAAATTTACATACCAAGTCCATATTCAATTCCTCAAACTTAGCTCGAGTCAAGGTCTCACTGAAATCGTTGCCAGAGTGGAAGCTCTCGATTTCGATCCTGGTGCTCATTTGCGAAGACAGAGTTCGCTTGGCCTTTTCGACCTCGCGCTTTAATTTACCCATGGTCTTTAGATCCTTGGTGATGTCGACATTGTTCTTTTTGTTGTATTGCTTGGCTAAATGATTGATGACGCGTTGATCGCTTTTAATTGTCAGCGTAAGGGAAGACATTAGAGGGCTAGAGATTCTCACAAGTCCTCTCCACCCAAATGAGTGTCACCAGCGGTTGCCAAGACCTCGAAGACACCATTGTCAATCACAAGAAGTGAGACATCAAAGGTTCCACCTCCAAGATCGTAGACGATGATGTGTCGTTCATCACCGACCTTGTCGAGACCTACGGACTTTAGTCAATAAGATCTTGGAAAGGTTTTCTAAAAGATAATTACCATAGGCTATGGCGGCCGCGGTGGGCTCGTTGACAACACGAACTACGTTCAAACCGGCGATTGTGCCTGCATCTTTTGTAGCTTGTCTTTGTGCGTCATTGAAGTATGCCGGGACTTATAGAAATTAGCCATAATAAAATTACTGCGAAGAAAACCAAGAACTTACCTGTGACCACAGCGTTGTCGACCTTCTTTCCAAGATAAGCCTCTGCCACATCCCTCATTTTACCAAGGACCATAGCGGAGACTTCCTCAGGAGTGAAGGTTCGGTCTTTGCCAGCGACTTCAACAGAAACGACAGGTTTCCCATCCTTGTTCTTCACGGTGAATGGAAAGTGCTTCCGATCGTTCTGGACGTCCTTGTCCGACCATTTACGGCCGATCATACGCTTGACATCGTAGACTGTTCGTTGTGGATTTGAAGCGTACTGATTCTTTGCTGCGTCTCCCACAAGTCGTTCTTCGTCGTTAAAGGCGACATAAGAAGGCGTTATTCGATTTCCTTGGTCGTTGGCTAATATCTCAACCTTCCCATTCTGCATCACACCTACACATGAGTAGGTAGTACCAAGGTCGATACCGATGACAGTTCCAAGATCTTTGGTCCCTTCGGACAGGGGCTCTTGATCTTCTTGTGCGCTGACTTGGCCTACAAGAGCTAGAGGGGCGACAAAGATGAGGAGGAGATAGAATACGGTCATCCACGCTGAGGGCGCCGCAGAGGCTCCCCTCGAGCGGCCCGCCATCTCGAAGGATGCGGTGTGATTACGGAGAAAGAAAGGAATTCAGCTCAAATCTATGGACGCAAATCTTGACCGGTTGGGAAGGGGTGTATCGACTTTGAAACAGAAATGCAGTGCCGAAACGAGAGAGCAGTCAGAGGTGTGTTGAGAACGATCACCTATAAGTAGGACGGTGAGAAGATCTATGCGAGAGAGACGTGGTCTTTTTCATAGCGGTTAAGGAAAATGCCACTCTGTCTTTTTCTCCTGATAATTTCATTGGCCCGGAGAATCTGGCGGGATGACTAAGTCGGCTCGGTCAATGTATCCTCCGTAGCGCCCCAGGTCCTGCCCGAAATATAATAATTACATGACGTATTCGACATCTTGCGGTCAGTAGTCTCTTTCACTCAGATATCTGTAACCAAGTATAACCCAGCCCGCGCGAGTGTCAAACATGTCCGAGACTAAGATAATTCGAGCTTGTCGAATTTAGAGTGAGTCCGCTACAATACCATAGAGAAGCTCTTTATGGATCCAGCCTCGACCAAGCCTCGACCAAGCCTCAGACCGCCGTCTCAGCCTCAAACTCCTCTTTGGTACCTGGTGGCTTTAAGAAATGCGGGGAAACCATGTGCGAGGATTGACCACTCGCATAGGATGGACCATTCTAGGTCGGAGTCTAGTAATGTTCTGGTCATGTGGAGGACTTGTGTCCTTGGAAAGCTCTCAGACCCGTCAAGGCACCAAAGTAAGGGCGACAAGTGGTGAAGGACCGCTATGCCTAACCTCTCAATTATGTAACCACGCATACAGTACACAGCGTCTTCCTTCCGAAATGCATGAACTGTACCGCTGATGCATCACGTTTCTCATCTGGTGGAGCATGGCCCTCAACAAAGTCTTCCACGGTCCACATTTTGCCGGTTCCATTGCCTTCCAAGTATTATTATTACCCCATAAAACCTCCTTTCCGAGGCCCAAGAATCAAAGCGTCAAGGCCAAGCCAAAGTCGCATCATGACTGGATGTTCGCCCGTTCTAATTACGTTATTTACTAAGCAAGCTTTCCTCAGGGCGGCGAGGGAAAGTTTGCAATGTCCCTCACGGCTACCAGCGGGTTCTGCGCCAGGAGATTCGAGGACCTTCGACGCCGCTTTACGCCTAGTCTTCCTCACTTACTCATCCATTGCCGTTAACTGCAACGCGCATCGGCTCAGGAGGACGCGTGACCTCGAAAATATCACAGGCCTTTCCACTTAATGGCATAGTATCCTGAATTTGTCAAGATGCTTGCAAAGCTTTCAATCATGTCATCCTGTAATAAACGCAGGCGGTGCAATGCCCAAACAATATATAAGGATCTCTTCCCACCCTGACAGCGCACATCAACATCAGTCTACACTCACACAATAATATCAAAACTCATTCCAGCGTGACTTCACCGGCGAGCACCAATTCCACTACAAGCACTCCATCAGCGGCCCCAGCACCAAATCACCCAACACAACCACCTCCGCCAAAGCCGCCAAGAAATCCACCACCACCTCCCTCAAAAACCTCTTCTCCCCCTCCCCCCGCCACCACTAAACAACAACAACCAACAACAATGCCCTACACAATCCACGAACCCACCCCAACCTACCCCCCCACCATCCCCCACGGCCGCGGCGGCGCCGGCAACCGCGCCCGCCCCCTCCCCTCCTCCACCCTCAAAAACCCCCCCACCAACATCCTCCACACCAACACCCCCAACTTCTCCACCGGCCGCGGCGGCGTCGGAAACATGCACACCGCCTCCTCCACTGAACGCCGAATGTTTTCGTTCGATGAGGAGCTCGCGAAGCAGGGGAAGGCGATTGCGAGTCCGGTGTATCATATTGGACGGGGGGGGCAGGGCAATGCGGTGCAGGAGCGGAGGAGGGAGAGTGATGCTAGTGGGAGTAGTAAGGGGAGTGGGAGTGGGAAGGGGAGTTTGGAGTGGGTGAGGGGGTTGGCGAGGACGGGGAGGTCATGATTCATTATTATGATTCATTGCTATCATACTGGGTGGCTAAAAGTTTCATCAGCATTTGTTGCGAGCGGAGGGTTGCTTTATATATTCTGGGCCGATCCCGGTGAGGAGGAT
>JAABUP010009982.1_pt1 | contig 11402 bp, 15 predicted proteins | sample 5559201 | NCBI WGS metagenome assembly JAABUP01 (sample SAMN10711887, study PRJNA513373) | rock metagenome | isolation source: Antarctica rocks | place: Antarctica | reverse complement strand
TGTCAGTAGTACTGACTCAGTACTCGCTCAGTATGGGCGTTTCTTTCCATCCGGGATTGTCCGAATCCCGGGGCTTTGCGATTCCCGATCCATCTGCTCCCTGGCCTACGTTATATACTGTAACGCCTGGCGTAGCGCTTAGATGCACGTTGCGCGCACTCCGTGAGACTCCTCACGGCCGTCACTTTGCTCTTGAGGCAGTTTGCTCAAACGCAGTCAGCATCTCAGCTGTGCGCGCGCACAGCGACAACACATTCCCAGCGTCATCTAGAGTTTCGAGTTGCGCTTGCTGCTTGCTGTTGCGTCGTTCCTTGGTTCCGGGCACTGATCCGTGAACAGTAACACTACGGTAGAGTTTTGTATGGTTTGACTATGATGCTCTTCACGACACAACAGCATGACAACCGTTTGTGCTCTGCCCTGTTCGATCCACAATCCTAGGCCGATTATCCATGCATATGCCCGGAGGATACACAGACCGGAACGAAGCTGGCACAAAGGCCAGCAACGTCCTGCGTGTCTTCGGAAGAAGTCGCAGGTCTGAAATTGTACAGCTTGATGCGAGCCTTGTCTACGTTTACAGCCATCTCTGACTCCTGCGCTGTCTCACAGAGACCTGACAGAAACATGACAGTATCTAGCTCAAGCAGGGAACCCAGCTCCTCAAGCTCAGCAGCAGCTGGCACTTGGGACCCGGATGAGTACATGCAAAGTTACGACTCAGATGACTATGATGATGCAACATACATTCAGCTGCAATCAAAACGGGTTCTGCCCCAGCAACAAGCCCCGAGAATGCTGTTTGAGACTTCTGCTGACAGAAGGAAACTGAAAACCAGCAGAGTGCGCAAGGTATCTACAGTTGTAGGTCCTGATGTGCACAAGCTCAATTTGCAACCACCTTTGCTGCACAGTCGTTGCAAGGTGAAAACAACTTGAATGAGTTGGCTCATACGGTTGCAGAAGGAGCTGGAGGCTGAGATTGCAGAGATAAATCCAGCAGTAGCACTGTTGTTGTTTGTGTGGAGAAGGTGCAGCCCTGCTTGTACCACCCCTGCTGCTATCATCATGCTTGATTGCCTCTTAGCACCTTGCTGCCTGGCCTCACATTCATGAGGCTTCTGTTTTCGCAGTTTCTGGTTCAGATTTGTGAGGATTTGGCAAACTGTGCGGGTCACGCCGCTGGAGACATACCGAGCTGTCAGTATCACAAGCTCAGCAGCAAAGGATGTCGTGACAGATATGGTCAGTGACAGTGTGCAGCAGGCACGTCATGCTGTTGACGAGGCACGCGCAGTTGCTGAGCGCAGCAGAGCAAAAGCAGAGCTCATGGAAGACAGACCCTGCCCTGACGTGAGACTCAGTGACCATCTGTGCACTCACTGTTTCCAGTCAAAGAAGTGACCATCTATGCACTCACTATTTCAGTCAAAGAAGTGTCCATCTATGCACTCACTGTTTCCAGTCAAAGAAGGAGCAAGCATGCCAGACTTGCAGCTTGTTAATAACATTGTCCTAGCGTGCTCTGTCACATGATGCATGTTTGGGCTTAACGATGCAATGAGCATCACATAAAACAGCAGCAGTCCAGCTGCACTCACAGGTAGCACATCATCCAGCAAACAAGGCCTGGTCACAAGGTCCTTGGTTTCCTGCAGGACTTTTGGGGCAAGGTACAGTGGTGGTGGGAACGGCCCCCTTTGAAGCGCATGCGCACAACTGTTTCCATGGCACAATGGAGCGTCAAGCTGCCGGCCCTTCTAGCTCTTGTGGCAACTCAAGTTGGCTTGTTGGCAAGTCAGGTATGAGCAAGCAGACTCTCTGCCATGCATTCTTTCTTAGCAGCATCTTGGTGTGACAGCACCACATTGCAAGAGAGTTCATTGCAAGAATGCTACTCATACAACAGCTGAGGTCCTCAGTATGATTTGCATAACATAGTAATGTTGGCAGAGTAATAATACATTACACGCAGTATTTTGCACATCATCTCAAACATGCCCAGCATCTTGGAGCCACTGCTTGGGTGCTTGCAAAACAGCAACAGCCAGCATCACTGTATGAGTTGACCATGATGAGTTGACCATGATGAGCTGCATGCAGGTCTCCTTGCCAATGCTGGCGCCCCTGCTGCTTGGAACCGGCATGCTCTTCCGTAGCATCAAGTCCAATGCCAGCTTCCTCTTCCCTCGCATAGGCCTGGTGGTCGTCCTGCTTTGGGTGCTCTGGTTTGCCAACTCAGTGGTCCAGAACACAGTGCACTACCTTCAGCGTCAAGGGGCCCTGGACCACCGCATCTCGGCTGCTGTCATCACGGGATCAGAGCTCTTCACCATGGTTGGGGCAGGAGTCATTGTGCTGTCAGCCCTTGGAGTCAATGTGTCAGGCCTTTTGCTTCCTGCTGGCGTATGCTTGGCCATTGCTGCCAAAGACCTGGCTCACAACTTCCTGGCAGGTGCGAGTCATCCAGCAGTAGACTGCATTGTATCATGGACTATGCCCTGCCATGACTTGATGAGGATGATGCTGTAGTCTAGATACTGCTTTCTGCATGCAATGGTCGTGTGCTCCCATGCAAATCTTCGCACTCGCTTGGGCCAATCGTGATCTGAGCTGGCAAGCTAAGCAGGAATGCTGATGTAAGTCAAATAGACCAGCAAACATAAACATAGCCCATGCCCTTGGGTGTATACAAGCAAGTGCTGTGTCTATACCTGCAGGTTTCTTCCTATTTGCTGTTCAGCCCTTCAGGCTGGGCGACCGGATTGCAGTGCGGTCTATGGCATCAGGAGAGTCAGCTGCAGCATCCCCGGGCCCAACTGGGGGCTGGTATGAAGGCTCCTGTGAACAAGTAGACCTCAGGCAAGCACCCACAGCTTTCTCACACACTTGTTGCTGGCCTTGCAATGTTGAGTCATGACTTCTAACTCCAGCCCTGTTTGCAGAGAAATTCACAGCGCTGCCTCAGCAGCTAGTGCACTCCTGTCAAGTCTCTGTCAGAGGGTCATCCACTACTACAGAAAGTGTCTGCACTGTCAGGCGTTAGCTGCCGACTGTCAGACTTGTCACGCGAGTGCTGAACTTTTCTTTGCAGCAGCCTAGAGCTTTTTGTGTTGCAGGTACACAATCATCAAGAATGGTCGGCAGCGCCTGTACATGCCCAACAGCAAGTTCCTGACATCAGAGTTCATGGTCTTGGATGGCCAAAAGCAGAAAAGGGGTTTTGGGCCCAGGCACAGTGAACCCCCTGAGACTGGCATGCGGCCTGATATGACACAGCCCTTGGGTCCGGGAATGGCGTATGGCAGGTGGGGTGAGGAGCTGGAACGACAGCGTATCATAGCAGCCAGCAGGTGAGCCTATCTGTCAGTGCGATTCCCTCAGCGGCAGCTTGCTCCTTGAGTGACTGTCTGATAATTATGCCTTCAGCAAAGCCCGGCCAACTCTAGTTGCTGTATCCCCCGTCAGTACATTTGCTGTTGTTGCCTGCTCCCCTGCTGCTGCCTCTCCCTTGTGTTTGTCCCCTAGCACCCGCTTCTGAAATTCTTGTTGCTTGTCAATGCCATGATCTTGAAAGCCTGGCTCCTCTGCTGAGAAGCATTCTTCCAATGCAGGCGCACAGCTCCGCCTGGCAAGCCTAGCAATGGCCAGGGTGCGCCTCCTAGTGAGAGGTCAGGTCCAGAACCAGCCCAAGCACCTGGCACTGAGCAAACCAACAGCAACGGTAATGGCAACGGCAGCAGCTGGCATGTGCCAGATGCACAAGGTGTGAATGGCGACCTCAATGTGCAGGGTGCTCAGCAGAATGGTGCAAAGCATCAGGAGCCTCCGCCTGGCTTTGTGCCCCCTTACAGAGGCATTCCGGGGTATTACTCATATGGTGCCTATCCAGGTCCTCAGTATGATCCTGCCGTACAGGATCAATATCTTTATCAGTACAACTATAATGGGCTGCATCCTTACTGGAGGAATGCTTACATGCGGGACGATGATGAGTCATGGGATGAACACAACTCCAATGAATGAATCATGCACGGTAGATGTAGAGGTCTTTGGTTTCAGAGCTGCAAGGTGTTTCAGGCGCAGAGTTGTGTCAAGCTGATGTAGTAAGTTTTGCTGAAGTGGATTCAGAGTGACTGTGATATTTGTACATTACACTAGACTTAGATGCTGTGTGCTGAATTTGTGTGCTACTGTTTGAGCCGTTTTGGACAGTTACCATGCTAGCTTTTCAGGCCATGTCAAGGGCCTCCCAGTTGTTTACAGGATTTTGCTTGTATAAAACTTCCGGAGGCTTCAATTGCCCATCACCATTTACAGAATCAGCGAACGTCAGAACCAATTTGTCAATATAGGCCTATACACATATAGCACAGTGTTGCTTGCATATCAGCAGCAACAGTACTCATGCACAATTGGAACACTTGTGCAGTTGGAACGTTGGGAATTGGACTGTTTACAAACGTACACAGCCGGCATGTCAGCACATGGGCATATACCCCATAAACGTATGTATGGTTTCTTCCCTTATGGGAACTTTTGCATGCGACTGCGTGCCTAGCACACATGCTTTCCAGCAAGGACTGCAGCATCATGCAAAGCCATATCGATCATGCAAAGTTGCCAGGACACATCTGCAATCCTGCGACGTCAATCTCAAAACAAACGACACCGAAATAAAATAAGTTCAAAAGAAAGGAATAAAGAATACATCTTGTTCAGCGCAATACCAGGCAACGTTTATTGAGTACTTCCTAAACCTACAAACGCAGCTTTGCGTATGACCTGTGACCAGCAGCAAGCCACAAACCACCCACACTCATCACCAGAACCAGCAGCAATGCCCAGTTCCTGGTGAAGAACTTGAGGCCGTGGCGCAGTTGCCTGTTCACAGCTGTGCTACGCTCGTGCTCCTGCATGACCTTGTGAACATATGCAGAGTGGGCCTTGGCATTGGACTGTCCCAGCATGGGTGCTGCTGTATACCCCACATTGCCAGTTGCCTGAGAGCCACCCCAGGGCTGCTGCCCACCACTGGCCTGACTGCTGGAGACTGAGCGCCCGACGCCTCTGTGTGCAGCTGGGCCAGGTGCAGGTGCAGGTGCTCGAGCAGGCGTGGAGTCAGGAATGAGGGGCTGAGATGCAGCCTGCCGGGCAGAGTCTGCTGCCAGAGCCTGCAGGTCAGGAGCTGAGGCGTACCTGCCCACTACATCCCTCTGCAGGAAGAATGCTGATGGCGAGGACCTGCACACACATTCAATCGAACCATTCAGGCAACGATCTGCAAACAAGCACTTTGGCAGCATCTCTTGGCGACTGTCCCAACCAATTCAGAATGCACGGTGACAGCATGTATTTGCCAGTTTCAAGAAAACAAGCTGGTGTTTCTGACACCAAATGAGGCAACAAGCTGCAAGCATGCACAGTGACAGCATCTTTGGCCATTAGCAATGGAAACAGGCTGGTCTGTTGAGCATTCATGATGCATCTGAAGCAAGTTGCTGCAGATGCAATATGTCCTGCGGCCAATTGCGTGTATCACACAAGCTGTGGTGAGAAAATAGGTCTCCACAAACGAGATGACTTTGAGCAAGGGTTAGACTTCCACCCAGAACAACTGTGCAGTGATTGCTCAGATAAAGGTGGGGATGTATACATGCTGATCCTCTTCCTGATTTGAGATGTACCAGCACGAAGTGACACACAGAGAAAAACCCAACTGCTGCACTAAAAGCACAAAGTGACATACAAAAAAAGAAACAAGCTCTGCACTGAAAGGACGCCATAATCAATGACAGCTGCCAAGGAGCAGGGGTCTCAATATCGACATACACAGAAAGTGACATACCCAGACAGGGAAGTGCCACTGGGCTCTGGTGAGGCTACACGCAGGCCTTCAGGGTCGTCACTGGTTTGCAGGTAGGCAGGAATGGCACTCAGCTTGCGCTGCAGCCGCTGTGTCAGGGTGACTGAAGACGCTGAGGGAGGGAAGCCGCCAGCTGGCACAGTGCCATTGGCGTCAGGCTGCCTGCTGTCTATCATGCCCGCAGCCACACTCTCCTCCTCATCATCACGCACCATGGGGGCGTGCGCACAGAATGGGTTCCACCTGATGCATGGTCACAACCACATCTCATGCTTTCCAGACAGCAATTCAGATTGCCTCTTGCAAGTGCGGTGTATATAGAAGCCGTGTGAGAAGAGGTCACATGGGCCATGCTACATCTCCCAAGTGCTGGCGTCACTGTCTGCTCATTCAAGCTGTGCAATTGGGCGTGGAGGACACATCGAAGAAGCATCAACTTGCTGCAAGCAAGATTTGCCAGGACCGACATGATGGCAACGCTCTAAGTGCAGACGTGTGCACATAAGGCCTTAGCAAGGCGCGTTCCACAGGGCTTAGACTCACTTCTTGTGCGAGTGCCTGTCAGCTGCACCACTGTGGTCTGTACGGCCAGAGGGACTGGTCCCGGCTGCTGCATCAGCCGCAACACCAGCCATGGTACGCCGCGCTTCTGCATCCACAGACACCACAGTAGCCAGAGGGGAGCCCCTCCGGCCCCCAGCTGAGGGTGACCCACCCCCCTTCTTGGCAGAGCGGGGCTTGGGGGCACGCCTCTGGCGGGTGAAGGACATCCAGGGCCCTCCCCCGCCCTTGTTGCGCTTCAGGGCCTCTGCCTCCACGTTGGGGGTGCTCTCTGTGCGGCGCAGCTCAGCAAGCATCTGCATGGCCTGGTTCATGTCCTCTTCACTCTCCACCCGCTTGTGACTGCACACCAGCAGCATCACCTCAGAAAGGACATCAAACATCAGCGGTACTGACCAACACAAATAGCCTGCCTGCTTTTAGCACAGATATGTGTGGTGATTTGCTGAGGATGACCCATGCAAAACTGCACCCATGTGTATTTTGATGCAAGCACACACAAACGTGTAAGTTGCACACAACTTTGATACCAGTACACACGCACTTACACATTTGTGTGCACCTGCAGCTTGATTTGTAGCATGGAAGCATTTGCTGTCGTTACTGGCAAACCATGCAAAAATCATTCTGCCTCTCACTGCTGAGGCAAGCTCGTCTCAGTCTTCTGTTCATCAGCGCTGACAGACAGAATGAATGACTGCTATGATGGTCAGTACAGAAAGCAAATGCGCCTCATGCAACAAGTGAGTCTGCAGCAGCATTCACCATTGTTCTCGGTACACAAGCGCTCAATGGTGTGCAACATGCACAGGTGCACTCTTACAGTGCAGCAGACACAAGCTGTGCTCACCCTCCAGTGAAAGAAGACAGCAAGCCTCTGGCCTTCTCCCTCTTGGACTTCCTTCTCTGCTTGCCTTCTGCAGATGGAGCCCCCTTCCCAGAGCCTGCCTTGGCCAAGACACTGATAGGCACAGCAGCAGCAGCGTTTGAAGCAGTCTGGTATGCAGCGGGCTGCTGTGCATGCTGTGCTTGCTGCGATCCAGCTTTCAGCTCTGCCAGCTTGACCAGCTCTGCATCTGTCATGCCCACAGGCCTGTGTGGGGCCAGCTGGGGAGTCTCCATCTGGCCTGATGCTTCGCTTTCCAAGGAACTAGCACTGCCACTGGTGTGCATGTTGCTTTCAGGCAGCATTTCGTCTGTGTTTTTGCCCCGGGAGCTGAAGCTTTCAGGTGGCTGAGTCACAGCATAGTGTTGACCCCATGCTGTTCCAACAGGGGCCGCTGCACTGTCTCTGTTGTCAAAGCCTACTGAGCGATGGGCCCCATCACGAGCAGTCAGACTTGGGGGGTTGACATCCTCATATGAACTGAGACTCACAGGAGCTACACTGTCATGGGTGTTGAAGGTAAGGGGGGGCTCAACAGGGCCTGGGGTGGAGATACGCATGGGCTCATCGCTGTGCTCAGGCTTGTCATCCCCTTGCTTCAGCCTGGCATCTCTGGCGTCTATGCGGCGCTGAATCTCAGCGTTCACTGCTTGCAAGGAAGGGGGAAGGTAGCCTGCAAGGGTAGCACAGCAACTTCGGTCAGGATTTTGCACCTTGTGAGACATGACACTGCATCCGCTGCAGAAGGCAATGGTCCCAGGTTGGTGTGAGCACCCATGCTTCATGTGCAGCGCTCATACCAAAACTTTGGTAGAACAGTTTTTTGCCTGTGCAGTGCATGCAAAGCTCTACATGCATGAGCGCTACAGGCATGTGCAGAATCGCAGGCGTGCCCAGGTTATTGTTGTAATGAGAGTGAGGAATCACGCAAGCAGACAAGCCAGCAATGCAAATGCACTTGGTCACCAGTTGACAAACGAGATACACTGCTGCTAATGCCAAACAGAGTGAGCTTTGCACAGATGAACAACATGCAAGCCAGCTGACCTTGCTTGTCACTCAGCAGCTTCTCTTTGGCTTTGCCACCAAGAGACTCTGGCAAGCTGTCCCTGTCCACAAACTCATGTAAAATGTGGAAATCTGCTTTGCGCAGAAACCTGATCTTAGCCTTCACTCGGTCATCCACAAACATTTGCAGCACCCTCCACACTGCCGCAAACATCAAGGGGATGTTCACCAAGAACATGCGACTCATCAGCTCCTGCAACAGCAAGCAGTTGGACCAGCTGCAGAGGTGATTGGTGCAATGAGGCAACAGCAAGCAGTTTGACCAGCTGCAGTGGTGATTGGTGCAATAAAGCAATAGCACCCAGTTTGACCAGCTGCAGTGATGATTGATGCAATGTAGTAACAGCAACAGCAAGAGCAAGGCAATTGCAGGCTTCTCAGAGCATGATTGCAACCAGCAGCAACAGCAACCAGTGAGCTGCATGTTAGACTGGAGTAAGGGATAGCGCCGTTGAGGACTCACCGGGTAATGATCTTGATAGATGCCAGACATGGACTTGAACACTTTGATGGTGTTCTGATTGAGCATATTCATGCGCAATCCAGCCAAGTCCTGCAAGCAAGCATGGCATTGGATTTCACTGATTCATTGATCCACTTTCGACACTGAAAAAGCAGAACATACTTGTGCTGTCAGGAATGCAGAAACATCAGCACAACTCCACTTTCAACACTGAAAAGCAGAATATAGTTATGCTGCCAGGGATACAGAGACATGAGCACAACAGCAGTGGTGCAAGCAATGCAGGTGTTGTTGTCTGGGAAGTGAGCTCACCAAGATGACACAGTGAGAGTCTACAGGATGGCCACACTTTTCTGAAGCCTCAACATACTTGCAATTGACCATGTACTCCATTGCCTGCAAGGTACACAAAAAAATTTCAGGCGCAAGCTGACAGCACATACATCTCCTGCAAAGATGCATTGTTCATGATTGCAGAAACCACAATGTGCACTTGCCCTGCAATGATAGTAGACAAAGTCTTCCAGGGAGATGCCTGCAGCCTCCATTCCTGGGACATCTATTGCAGCTGCATGCTCCATCCAAACTGGTGATCCCTGTAAGCACTAGTGATAATTGTGACTACCATAACTGTGAATATTGGCATGATTGGTTGACATGTCCATGCTAAATATCAAGAGATGGGCAGTTCCATGAATGGCAAATTGCCCATCTGTGCAACTTCATATATTGTACATGTGCATGATTGCAAGGGAGGCTGTTACCGCTTTGTCAACGCCAAGAAAGCCTGATGGCAGGAAACGCCGAAGCTTGTTGTCCTTGTCATCTGGCAAGAATGTCTCCAAGCATTCCTCAATCTTTGCTTCAGTGCGCCACTTGACGGTGTCTGTGATGAAGATGCACTTGTGAATTACAAGGAGCAACCACACATCAACCACATGACACATCTTAATCAGAATCATGTGCAGTGTCATTGTTGTGGCAGAGGTCAAGCTACCAGCGACAGCAAGATGCCAAGAGGCTTGCAGCACAGATCTCTTAGCAGGGTTTGGCAGGATCGGCAACAATGCATTGATAAGCATGACAGCAGTATGTCCAGACTTTGATGGTTCAAGATAAGAGTTGCTTACTTTCCAGCATGTCTGCAGCAGCTGTGACATTCATTTTCCGAGCCCTCAGAAAACGACTTAAAGTGCGCTCTCGGTTGTCCCAAGGCTGCAAACAGGCACACCTGTGTTTTGGGAAACATACATCTCTTCTTTGGTGATGTGTCAGTACCAGATCAAGCCATAGGTCATACCATGAGGGACTTGGGCAGAGAGACTCCTCGTTTATCAAGCTCGACCTGCAGATCCAAAACAAAGGTCAGTGCAGCAAAAGGCAGTTGAAGTCGACAAGCTACATCACTCGCACACAGCATAGATAGGCAAACGGTGGTGCCCGCAGCCGATTTATGAATGTCATTGGACAACATAAGCCTATACAGCAGCGTTTGTCTCACTTGTAGCTCGTCGAGCATGGTCTGGGGTTCGCCCGACACCTCTGGCAGCGACATCTTAGCGTCAGTGTTGTCACGAAAGAAGCTTCATCATTGTAACGATGCTCAGATTTGAGTCAGTCCTGTCGGCAGGTACCGGAACGCAAGGTTCGCCAGATTGGCTAAGTCACGAGTGACAAGCGACCGCAGCTGCAGACTGCGCGCAGATGGAAAATCTTGTTTGCCTCCCAAACGCAGACCACGCTGTCTGTGAGCTTGGATTGCAGCTGAGTAGCAGGCGCGATTGAACTCACATTGACCAAGGCATCTGTATGGGGTTCTGCGCAAGAAATGCTAGTCACGTGCCATTACTCAGGCATTGAAGGCCAGGCAAAACAACCGCCATGCTGTTGCATGCTAAGCTGGTGAAGATCCAAGTCAGAAGAACGCTTCAATTCATTGTGTGCTTGCATACAGACCCAGCAAAGCAAGTCTGACACGCAATTGCTCGAGGTGACCATTCAGAATACATTTTGAAGCAAGCCTCTGTACTGCCCGAACATTTGTCAATCATCTGCAACTTCAAGGCTGGCATTGAGCAGTTCCTCAGCACCTATGTCGCCTTTAAGTGGCTTTTGCAAAATTGCAAACGACATTCACCCTGCATTCATTCATTCATTAGATTTTAAGGTCTTGGGGCCAACCATGACCATTGGACCAGTAGTCTGAAAATGTCAAACAAAATATTCAATTGTTCTAAGCACTTATGAAAACATAATGTTCACACCTGACACACTCTAAGCTAAAACTAAAGGCTATGTCCAGTTTGTGTTGCAACCAGTGTGTTCCTATGTTCAAAACATTCCCTCAAAAACCTAGCTATAACTTTAGGATCATGTAGAGTAAAAAAGGAAGACAGTGTGGGGGCTGGGCCCCAAAATATGTTTGTAAACTTGTTCCTGATGGCACAATATGCCGGACAATCAAACACAAAATGATGTTCATCCTCTGCTGAACCAGAAGCGCAGAAAATACAATGACGCTGTTCTCTAGGCACCTGCTGTGCCAGTGGCAAAAGCCT
>JAABUP010009981.1_pt1 | contig 11405 bp, 12 predicted proteins | sample 5559201 | NCBI WGS metagenome assembly JAABUP01 (sample SAMN10711887, study PRJNA513373) | rock metagenome | isolation source: Antarctica rocks | place: Antarctica | reverse complement strand
TTTGCTGGAACCGCACGAGTGAGCTACGCAAAGACCCCGCATTTGTAAGCAGTGTTTTGGAGATATCTTAGAACGACTCCAATTCCGCTGTTGGCAGAACATATGGATTCTTAGGGACGACTTTTTGCCTGATCGGTCGCTTGGCGCCGTGGTAATTAGCACCGCCCTAGTCCTAGGCCAACACCGCCCGCGGCCAAGAACATAGACCAAGACGGCGACAGATCACGTCTGACCTTAAGCAACGGAACGCTGTCTAAATCCAGTCAAGACGAGGAGCTGACCGTAACTTCTGCCAAATCTAACTTCACATCATTAGCAGGTCTCGATAATAGGCCTGCAATCCCATTCGTAATGGGCTTTGCTACCAGTACAGCGTTCCTAACTGTCCTTGCTGGAGTCTCGACTGTCATTGTAGGCCTCTGGGTCTTGATACAACATTGCAACGGACTTGATGTGCCATCAGAGAGCCCCATTGTGACTCAGCTGGTCCTCAATTATCTTCCAATCCTATTCGCCACATTACTTGAACCATTTTGGATTCTGCTCAACAAGAAGCTATGCCTGTTTAAACCGTTTGAGACACTTCTGGGTGGTGAAGCAAAAGCTGCGCAAGCAATGAATTTCAAATATACGTCATTACCTCAAATTGATCATATGGCAAGCTCTGAAAGCCCGTCATGGGATTCTGGCCACTATTTGTGCCATGGGACTGTCAACAAATATCTTAGCGGTCGTTTTGAACGCTCTGTTGCAGCCACGGCTCACGCTCATTCCGTCTAGTAGTGCTTTTCTGACGACGTCCTGTTGGAATATTCAACACTCAGCCCTATGCTAGCCGAATGAGCATAAATAGACCACTCCCTCCATAGATAATCAACCAGTCGTCTCCTCCCATTTCAACACGTCCTCGCCTACAGTGAATCGAATACCTTCCGAGCTGACCAGCTCCGACCATCTCTACATCGCTGCTGCTAACTTCAGTCACGCAGCACCCTTGTCAGCTTGGGTAACTCGAGATCCTTATCTCCTCCCCTTCCAAACCAATACGACACCCTCATTAGACATTGTGCAGACGTACAAGGCCATTACCGCAGGTTTCGGTCTAAACATCGTTTGCTCAACCAGACATGGGATGAGCCAGCATACATCCCCGAGGGAGGATATCCTAAAATCCTTTTCAATCAAACCAATGTATACTGCACACGCCAGTGGAGTACGAGCTATGATTCTAATCAGAAGTCCGATACTTCCTTCTTCCGCAACGCGTCTCAAAGTGACCATGAAGTCTGCGGCAGTACGCTCGCAATTGGCCCCCTTCGAGCCGAGTTCAACGCAGGAACAGAGAGGGTGGACAGCTTGTATACATCGTCCACCTGGCTGACTTGCAAAGACTCTTTACACTGCCACGTACGAAATCGAGGTCAACAGTAGTCGAAGCGTCAAAGATAACAGTACCCTTCCGTCAATACTGACCGAAGTCTTCGTTGCATTCGATTCGCCATTCGACAACGACGATCCTCATTGGCACACAATACTTTCCGAAACAATTGGCCTGGTTTCCTTATAAAGCGCTCTCAGACTCCACCAAATTCACCGATCCCTCATTCCCTGCACCTGAATTTGAAGATATTGTATATTTCGTAATAGACCTCACGCGTCTCTTTCCCATCATCCCCAGCCTCCGTCCTGCCGCCTTCGTCCCAGCAGCACCAGGAACCACCGTCGAAGGCACAATGATGGTCCCTTGCAATCGCGTCTTCATGTCCGAGTAAATGTTCATTGTCCCATCATCCTCCCTCTATTCAATGTTGCGGTAGCTGTAGCTTACTACCGCTACTGGCCAGAGCCTATACCGAACGGCGCGACAGAGACTATCGCTAGTGTGCTGGCGCTGTTTGATGGTAGTGGGTTGGTGGAAGAGCAAGTGCGCGATAAACCGTGATGTCAGGATTGGAGGTTTGGGTATTCTAAGTTCAATGGTGCGGATGATGGGAAGCCGAAATTGGGGAGTGAGCGGATACCTTTTGTGGTGCCTTTGAGCGAGAAAAGCGAGGTTGAGCTGCATGATGAGTGGTTCTCGCCCATTGGAAGGAGTTTTACGACGTCGTAAGATTAAGTCGAGTGTAATCGTAGATCTTCGATATCCTAGGGATGTCAAAATCGCCTCGGCTTGAGATCAGTCGAATGTGCACTTGAATCTGGTCTGGTTACCAGTCTTTGTTTTCAAGCCCAAGCCCTTCCTATTCTAACTACATTAAAGAGACATGAAAAGTCTCCAACCGGATCTATAGTGAGAAGTTCTTCAGAGCCTCAAGATCAACAACAAGATCGCCATTCTCGAGTCGTTTCTCCACCACTTCCAGTTCTTTCTGGATCAGCTTATCATTCGACGCATACGCCCCCGCTTTCATCAAAGGTGCAAGCATAGCCTGCTCCAACCCCAAACCCTTACATGCCAACACCATCCGCCAGTAGACCTTCGCTTTATCAGCTTTCGTGACAAGGTTTGGTGGTCCGTCCGCGATGACTTGCTGCACATCGGCATGTTCAATGTCTGATATCGCTCTCTCAGCCCACATGTACGCTTCTTGGTACTCTTCCAGCTTTAAGTAAGCTTGGATGATGTTCCAGCTCAATTGTGAGCCGAGCTGGTGCCGGATGAGATCACCGCGTTGGCCGTCAAATCTACCGCCAACTAAAGGGGTCATCACGAAGTAGCCATCCAGCATAATTGCGAAGCGTTTTCCGTCCACGATGAAGTGCATTGCCTCGTAAGCTTCGATATAATGGCTGATGCTGAGTCTGTATTGGCCTTTCTTAAAGGCGGCGTTCCCTTTATCTTTGAGTCTTGCAGCTGTTTCGAGATAGTCTCCAGCACTTGGATTTGGCTTCTTCATTTCCTTCTTCACCTTTTTCTGCACGGACTCGGAGTCCAAGCCTCTCACCACAAAAGCGCCAAGACCCTTCAAGATGGCAAATGGCATGACCAGCGCTTCGTGAAGCGCCTGCGGAAGTGAAGAATCATCGGAATCGGAATTGGGATCCTTGATGTGTAATGTGATATGCAACAAGCTGCTGAAGTCTCGGAATTGACAGCTTGCGTAGAAGAGTAGTTTGCACAGGGAAGGTAGGTCCTCGAGGCACGTGATGTAGTTATGGAATACGTCTTCATTGACATCGCCCCTGAAGTCCAAGACCATCTTCATGTGCCAGAGTTCGCAGAAGCTCGCCTTTTCCTCCGCAATGAGTGGGAACTTGCCCTGAATAAGAACATCCTTCTTGAAACTGAACCACGGTGTTATAATGCGAATGAATCTGTTCTCATGGAAGATTTTGAGTGCCTCGTTATGAATTTGTTGGTTCGTGCGGAGGATTGTAACGTGTAGGCTGTAGCTCGCAAAACCTAGCCCGAAGTGTCTTTTGGTGCGCCGAGCCAGGAGTAGGTGGCGGTACACTTCGTTTCGTAACTCTGCAGGCAGGCCGAGAAAGCTCACCCTCGCGGGTTGGGGTTCTGAAGGCATTCTTCAGCTACAAAGAGCCAGATGATAGACATGTAGAGCATTCAACAGAAGTTACCCCTGGGATTTCCGTAAACTTGGTCACGTGAGAAGACTACCTTAGCGCCCGCCGGCTCTTGTTGTTTTACTTGGCCAACCTGGTTTTCTTTTGTCGCTGCTGCCCTACACACTTTCTTTGTGGTCTTTACAATTACCACTTGTCTTGATAGCTTGTCTAGATGTTGTATATCATTACGCACTTCAGAAACTAGCTCAAGCGTTCTTTAGGTTCTGGATGAGTTTATGTTACTTGCCTGTTGTCATGCCAAGTCTGCTATTTGGCAAGAAGGTCCTGGATTGTCAAGTCAATTCAGCTTACGGTGACCTTTTGATTCAGATGTAAAGCAATGTATTATCCAAAGTAGAAGTGAAGGTAGCAAGGAGATGATCGGCGGCTTAGCGCACATGATGAAAGTGAATTTCACTCAGAATACACATGGCTTGATAAGTGAGACAATCTTGACTCATCTTCAACTCCGAGTACCACCAATACGTCACTAAGCTCTCGGCCCTCACTTCCTTACATTACTTCGTACCATAGTTAACACTCGAATCAATACTCTTTTGCCTTGGGCAAAAACTGATTAAAACACTGGTGAGCCTCATAATTCAATGCAGCCCCATTATCTCATGCAAGATCACAATCTTACGTTCCACAGATCTCTCACTATATCGAAGCTCTCTGGCGCCCAGAACCCCCATCGATCGCGACCCATTTGAACCTCAAATTCTCGACAACCCCGAAATCTACACGCCGTCGAATCTCTTCGAGAAGCCTATCGCTCACAAGGCTCTTTTCTCTAGACAACACTCAGCGCTCAGACAATATGCATACTCTCTTTAGCTTTCCAACGAGATACTCCTCCATATCATTGACAATGTGAACATTAATGATATTGAAACCTTTTCCTCATGTTGCAAGTTCCTTGATATTCTCGGTGGAACCCGACGGAGACGCTGCAAACAAAAGAGAGCTCAATGTTCCTCCATTCTCCTTCGAGACATAGATAGATTCAGTTGGTCTGATGAATCAAAGGAATTTATCCAATTCTGTGCTTGGGGGAATTACTTTTGGATGAGCAGAATACGCTGTACCCAAGGATCTTGTACCTTGGCGAGGTCTCGGACGACGAATTGGACGGTTCGGTTGACGCTAATGAAGACGAGAAAACCCAGCTTATGATCTTTGAGGTCATCGAAGAATATGGAGACCAAATCATATCCAAGGTCCATGAATCCACGAAAACCTATCTCTGGGGGATTCTGCCGAAGCCAATAAGTGGGCAATGTCAATTTTGTCCGGAGATCAGGATGCAGCCGTGGCTCTATTGATCGCCATGCTACCAAGGTCACAGACGTTGAATGTATTGGACCCTGTTTATAATACTTGGACAACACAATTCGACCGCATTCTTCAATCAACTACGGTTGCCTCCTTCACCCGTTCCACTCCATTGCACAGCTTTAGTCGGCTCGCCGAGCTCAATATGCAAGGTGATGGCAATGATTCCTACCCGTCATCCGGAATATTGGCAAAGTCTATGCTCATACCATCCATGCGTCGACTTAAGGTAAGCTACATCGAAGGCCAGGACGAGCCTTGGCCTCATGAGAATGGCAGCTCAGAGGTGATCGAGATTGATCTTGACAACTGTGCAATCGACTCCAACAGTCTCTCCGCCTGCCTACGCGGTGTGAGATCCTTGCAGAGCTTCAAATTTACCTTCAATTCTTGTGTCCCTCACACTCCATCATGTTTGGAGCCCCGTGGAACCCTCGCAGCCCTGACGAAGTATTGCTCGAAAACTCTCGTTTACCTTGTTTTGAACATGGAACGGCCTGAGAAGTATGAAAACTTCGAAGATGGGGAGCCCTTTCTTGACTCTCTGCGGTCATTCGAGGTTCTGGAGACTATCCGATTGGACTCTGCGATGTTGTTTCAGAAGGTGGAAGAGTCAACAACGTCCATCTAGACAAAGGACCAGACAATCGAGGGGCTTACATCGGGTGCGAAAAATCCGGATAAATGCGAGAAGTTAGCAGGGATCCAGCGGCTTGTGGACTTTTTACCAGCCTCGGCCAAAACGTTCGGGTTGCTTGGTGGGCTGTCAACGGAGGACGCTGTAGGGATGTTCGCAGATCTGGTTGAGCTTAAGGAAAAGCGTTTAGCCAATCTCCGTGAGGTTTGCGTGACGGATAATGATCCACTGAATCAGGAAACGAAAGAAGCATGCAAAAAGGCAGGCATCAGGTTGAGTGCATGGGAGAAGGCGTAGAGCATGGCACAATGCATACTTTACAATAAAACCAGCGTTATACTGACTCCAAAACTCGCGGGGTTGGGAACACGCTGAAGTCTCGGCTATTTGCGCTCGCAAGGTACTTTCTAGATACAAGAATGAAACTTAAGCCGCTCTGTTTACCAAGTTTCGCCTAAGTTCGTCGTATATGAAGACCCATCTTGGGGAGATATTAGCAATATCCGCTCAAGCAGATGAAAAATTCATCTCTCAGGGGAATGCAGAGAGAATCTAGGAGGTACATCTGATATGACTAACTGCCTTTGATTGGCGAAATTGGCTTTACTTCAGCGAGCAATGGCGCTTCTGACGCGCTAAGCATTTAGGCTAAAGGCGATGTTTTAGCGGACTTGCTTCTGCAACGATGTCATACATCACAATACGGAGGTTGACGCCAAAAGTCCTGGCAAGCGCTAAAGATAATAGTGGCTTGGCAAATATCTGGCCCCGATAAGGGTTGCCTAGACAATTAGCATACTGCGCCCCCCGTAACCCTCTCGTGGAGTGCTTGAGGGAAGCCTAAGAGTCGATTTCCAGGGTCTGAGCGCTGAAGAGATAGGGGGTCTACCCTAGACACGTACTTAGGCATGCCCGTAGAGCAGACCTTCCGAATTGCTAGTCCGGGGCACTTCTACCCCAAAGACATGGAGACTCTTCAGGGGGCCACTAGCGCTTAGGGCTAGGGCAGATTTCCACGCTAGTCAAGACTTTTGGCGTCAATCTCCGTATACGCTGTCTTGTCTACACTCAAATCTCATGTACACTCACGATGGCGGCCGCTACAGCAGGAAAGCGTGTTGTATTCACTGGTGGCTCTGGCAAAGCCGGCCGTCATGTCATCCCCTACCTCCAATCGCGTGGTCATTCGGTCTTGAATCTGGACCTAACGCCCCTTCCCAACTCCTCTGTATACACCCTCAAGACCGACCTGACGGATGCTGGTCAGGTGTTCAATGCCTTTACCTCACACTTCCACATAAATGACTACTCTCAGCCACGTCATTCAGACACGGTGCCAGTTGGGCCAATAGATGCGGTCATACATTTTGCGGCTTTTGCGAGGAATATGCTTGTGCCTGATAATGAATGTTTCAAAGGGAATGTGCTGAGTACATACAATGTGATCGAGGCCGCTTGTAAGCTTGGTGTGAAGAAGGTCATCATTGCCAGTTCGGAGACGACTTACGGGGTATGCTTTACGCAAGGAGACAGTGATTACCATTCCTTCCCATTGGAAGAGGACTATGACTGCGGTGAGAGCCATTCTTGGTACTACCGAGGAAAGGCTGCTGACAGTTGGGACGTCAGATCCAATGGACACCTATGCTACGAGTAAGCTGTGCGGCGAACGCTGCGCGCGAAGCTTCGCGAGGAGATTCCCAGGGACCGATATTTACGCGTTGAGGATAGGAAATGTCATCGAACCACATGAATACGAGAGCGACTTCCCAGAGTACGTGAACAAACCAGAGACGAGGAAACGAAATGCGTGGAGCTACATCGATGCGAGAGACTTGGGTCAAATCTGTGATCTGTGTATCAAGAAAGATGGACTGGGCTTCCAGGTGTTCAATGCTACGAATACCACATCTTCACTGAACGTCCCAACGGCCAGATATTTGAAAGAGGCATGCCCTGATACGCCCATAACGCGGGAATTGGGTGAGTTTGAAGCGCCTTTAAGCAACAGAAAAGCAAGAGAGGTGCTGGGGTTCAAAGAAGAACACCCTTGGCATAAGCATGTTAAAGTTGAATAAGACCATACGGGAGATCTTAGCTTTGAACTTGTGATGGTCAATTATCTAGTCCTCATGCAGCAGCTCTTGTTGACCCCGCAAAAGTGCATTGCTTTGAAAGAGTAGGACGGCATGGAGCAGAATTTACGCACAGAGAAAGACCTAGTGATCCATTTATTGCTACCGACGATAAAGAGGCCGGAATAATGATAATGACAAGCGGGAAATATGACCTATGCATCGATTTCTGATATGATTTCGAACCAACGGATGAATTTTACGCTCGGATGTGGTCTTTTTAGAGAAAATGCAAGAGGTAGGTACGTACAAAGTAAGGTGTGAATGCATACTGCATACGCTGACATCTATGTGTGAAATTCATGAACATCTTATCAACAAGACAAGGATTCCCTTCAGTTTCCAGCTGATTAGCGTCCTTTCCGCCGCAGTCGCAGCTCCTTTATTCTTCGGTTTTCTCTGTCCTTCCTTTCAGAATGATGACAGTGCAAGCTCCCTGGGTTACCACGAAAGCCGATTTTGCCAACCTACCCGTTCCTCGATGCTGTGTCAGGACATGATCAGAACCCGAGCCCTTTCACTTGTTCAGCTTTGATCAATTCCAGTAGGCGGCCTGTTGAATCTTTCGTGAGAGTTCCATGTCTTTGTACACATAGGTCATAGCTTCTCTGATGAAGCTTGGTGATGTGTACCGTGCTGAGAGGGTCCATGCGATGACCTGTACCGTCAGTAACAAGAGGCGCATAGTTCGACAACCGCTCAAAGTTTCGCTCCTTAATATTGCCATCTCGGAGACTCACGAATTCGTGCTGATAGTGTTCTTTACCAACGAGGCCCTTCCTCTCATCTACAAAGTTTTCGAGTTAGCACAGCTCTTGCAAGACGATGGATGAGCCTTGAGACATGTCTTGAGAGTAGAGTACTCCTGATCTCGGTCTCGCAGCTCAACATATTGGTTGGGGAAATAGGACTTACGAGTATGAATAGGTACGACTGAATAATGAGATGCGTACTTGGCAACTACTATTAGGAAGTAGGGCTTCGTGATGACGTCGCAGTATGCTGACTTCGATTTATGTTCGGGTTTAGCTTTTGACTTACCTCCTTGAGAGTCTTCCTGCATTACTGGTGCATTGATAATCACTACACCAATTGGGAGTCAGCATTTCTCCTTTCAAACAGGGGATAGAGCGAACGACTCGAAAAGGAGGAAAGGAAACTTACTTCCTCGTTCGAACTCATGCGGCAGCATGTAGTCCTTACGGTCATTGAATACAACCTCCGGCCGGTCTGGATTCCACGTCGATCTTGATTGAGACTGGGAATTCTGGTAGGGGGCTCGTGAAGAAGATGCAAAAATCTGGTTTTGTGGCTGGTTGAAAGCGCTTTTCCCTCGTGCTTTCGATAGGGTGTTTTGATACGTTGAAGGTCCAATTTTGGTTGGGGCGGCACTTGGTTTGGGAGGCTTGTCCCGCCAACTGATTCCGTTCATTATGCCGGTATAAGCCGATGAGTATCCAGGTATGTGGTTGCTATCAAACGCGAGATAAGTTAATGGCTGACGAATCCGGTAGCGGTATGGGATCTGGTGGGATGGAACTTGCAGGATGAGTAGTAAGAAGAGGATCCTGAACGGAGAAGAAATACACCTCTAGTTCTGGATATCGGCCATAGCATTGTGGCAACGGACAATGAGGAGGCAACTCGACATTGAGCTTGGGCTTGCCTAACAAAGGGTGGCATTGTCTATTTTCGGCATAAATAAAACAAAGCCTGTACAGACCAATGGTACATACGAAATTATGTGCTACTTGTCGAAGGAATAACATTTAGAGTTCGAAGCGTGTGAAAAACGACAAAGAAAACTGCTTTACTGCGGCAGACTGCATTGAAGGGGAAATGGTCATCATTAGCAAATGGACAAGGCTCTCAAAGAAATTTTACTATTTGTAGCGTTGTCGTGAAGTATCTAACAAAGGAGAAATATGAATCCCGACAAAGATCCATCCCAAGAAGCTCATATAGTTTATTCCGACCCAAGATTCTGCTTGATTTATCAGGAAATCTTGCTCGAAATCAGGACCGATCATCTACTGCCTTCGATCAATCCAGTAACAACAGACCGAAAGAATTATGGACAGAGGCGTCGCTGAGTTCTTGAAGAGGACGATAGTCCTAATCATTAAGTCCTCGCCCCTACTCACTAGAATACTATGGCAGTCAGATGAAGAAATGCAACATGACATTGACCTCGAATGCCAATACACAACATTGCCGCATGATGGAAATCAAGGGAGCAGCCAGTTCTTGCATTCAACAACAGAGCAGCCCTTCTTGCCTACAGGCCAAGACACCCTCAAGGACTATGTTCCCTCTGATGATCCAGACTCGCACGTCGAGCCGTTAGACGAACCTACGCGGGTTATCCTGCAGCATGGGGGCGACAAGAAGCGTCTTGCCTTGCTCATTACCGAAGATTTAGTCTTTAGGACACAGAAGGTTGTCAACGAGGCAAAGAAATTACGAGCTCACGGAAAAACATGTGAGAACATCGAAAAAGATATCTTGAGCGCAGAACGCCACATCGAGGAGACCACAGCAAAAGTGGAAGCCGCCATTGTAGATGACGATACCGAAGATCTCCAGAAGCAACTCGAATTTTGGAAAGACGTTCTGGAGAGTACATGTGAAAAACGGGACTATCTAGCTCGAGATCTGAATATCTTCCAAAATAATCTCGCCCACGCTAAAGAGGCCTCCCATACTTTTCTTCTCGATATACTAGGGAATGCTGGATTGCTCGAGCTACCTGAGCCCGAACTTGAAGCCAAATCAGAGCCAGAAGTAGCTGAACAGGCTGACAACGGTGCGACTAGTCCAAAGGCTAAGAGCCTGGTCTTGGATGATGAGGAAGCACTGTTCCGCAAGGGCGTATGGAAAGAACTGGGAGAATGTACTGAGGAACTTGAAGAAGCTGAACGCATATTCAGCAATTTAGACGCGGTGTACGAAGAAGAAGCGGAACAGTACGAGGCTGCAGTTGCGGATGGTGAATGTTCTCTGGCTCGCAGCGACTTCGATTGCATGTTCCTCGATAACAATCGAAAGGCTACGACTCGCCTGATGCAAGCTCAAAAAGCCTTCAAAGCCAAGAAAAGACAAGCCAAAGCCCTTGGCGTAGTCGGCTCTGACTGGGGCGATGATCTCGACTATGGTGAATATGAAGCACCAAGTATGACGTCGGGCGAGTGGCGGGAGTACAACGCATCGCGTGACTGGAGCTCTATCCAGAATTGGATCGACAGTCGTCCAGAGACCGAGTCCCTTCGTGCACCTGAGTCCCGTCGAGAGGACGTCGAGGTCGATGATTGGAATGCAAGGTTGGGCTATATGTGGGACAGCATTAGTGCCGTTGATCGTCAAGAAGACCATCGAGATAACTTCGAGCTCTGGGACGAGATGCGACCTAGGGGCCCGGAAGATGAGAGTATGGCTGAGGGTCTGAACGAAGAGCAAGGAGATGGAGCGTTGCCGATGGAGACGAGCTATGAGCAGGAAGTGAACATGTCGCTGATGGAGGAATGAGATATTTGTAGCGCTTTTTTTTGCTCAAGGCTCCCAACGGTGTAAACGGTGCAGTACAGACCCCATATTGTACGCACTGCGCTAAAATAGCGCGGTGTGGTGTGGTGTAAGGTGCATATCGTACTGCACCGTTTATATCGCGGTATACCGTGATATAAACAGTACAGCCCGGATTTAGCGGAATATATTATAAAACGAGGTTTTTAGAA
>JAABUP010009980.1_pt1 | contig 11406 bp, 10 predicted proteins | sample 5559201 | NCBI WGS metagenome assembly JAABUP01 (sample SAMN10711887, study PRJNA513373) | rock metagenome | isolation source: Antarctica rocks | place: Antarctica | reverse complement strand
CTTAAAGCCTTTACTAATACTAACTAGAGGTCTAATATAGCTACCCGTTTATTACGTAGAGTATATATCTTCTTACTCTATAGTAGAGCTATTAGCTAGACCTCGAAGCGTTAGTAATCGATCGTATTATTATTATATAAGGCCGAGTATATAGCCTAAACCTAGGCCTCTAAAGAGGCTATTTAGTTAACTAGGCTATTTAGTAAGCTAGATATAGGCTACGGCCTCCTAACTAATCTAGTTATTATTAAGGCCGATAACTAGGGTACTATAGCCCTAGCTAAAGACCCTAGATTCTACTCTAGGACGAAGTATATCGATATCTAGTAGTACTTCGTTAGGGACTAGGTAGAGTTAGGAATAGTAGAGTTCTCGTAGGTTCCCACAAATGAGATAGTAGCTAATAGGCTAACTAAGCCGTTAACCGATAAGAAACACGCTAGGTTTCTCCGTCAGATTAGTCTAACTAAGGTGTAAAAAACTAGTTAGTTGAGAAGAGATATTTGGTTAGTTGCATATAACTGATTGTGGGAGTGTTGGAATTCAGCCTTATACTACTAAGTATTCCCAGTTTTATGGGTGGATTGCCTAAAGCGGTTTAGCGTCTTGGCATCCCCCTGACACTTCTCTTTCTTCTCTATGTAACCAACTCAATCAATTAATTTCACACCTATGAGACCTCAACTTCTCCTCGTATTCCAACAACCATTACTTTAATATCACTATATTATCATCCTCTTTCCCAGGATGAGATGTGCGGACTGTTTAGTGCATCATTGAAGACTGTGGGTATCTCGTGAGCACGCGTCAATGTACTCCCTACGTATCGTTGCCCTGACGAAATACTTCGATCCAGAAGCCTCTAGGCCGAAGGTTAAGATTGGTCACCGTGAAGACAGCTGCTCCCTACGGTTCGCCAAGACTTCCTCGATTCGTAAGTTTATCTCGTTATCGGGTTCCCCTAACCAACATGAAAGGTGTGTAGTCAACTGGCAGGAAAGGAATTGCAGCCCTTAAAGGACTTTGCAAAAGATTACTCATTCTGGTCTCTCAATAGAAGATCGCCTCGAAGCGTATGTGTCCCGGAACAACAGCATGATTACCTTTTCCTTATGACAACTTTCCGGGGCGCAGATCTTGATGGAATCAACGGCTGGCCTCGTACGTGTCGTACCAATCTTCTCTTTGCCAGTATACTTCAAAATCCAGCAGGGACCCGCGATGTCCAGCATCTTGCCAAGTACAGACTTTGATGCTCCATGGCTGGCGGTCGAGTCATTATAGCTTCAGACTGTCTATCCTAAAGACAAGTAGCAAAAGCGAGGTGTTTCATTTATTGCATCATGCGCGGACTTTGCAGGACTTTCAGGGCCTTCGAAAGCCAGCGAAGGAGCTGCTGGGACTTTAAGCTTCGACCACTGTTCTGGTTGCTTCCTGATTTGCGTATCGACACAGGTTCTCGGATTAGAATACCAATTGCTGCCCGCAATGTAGCCCCGTAATATGGCTGACGTGATGACCAGGACTATCGACGCTCTTGGCGGCACCAATTTAATTCTGTTGAGAATTGAGACTTCAAGTCAGATGATACGGGCGCAGTGGACGAGTTGATTAGGTGATTTCAACATGGCAATTCAGGCAGACGTAGATTATGTCAACATTAACAAGCACAGAGCTTTCCGTTGACGGATGTTCACTTAGCCAGACCCGGGGTTATGCGAAAGAAGGTCATGTCCGTGCACATGTGTAACTTTTTGATGACGACATCATCGGCCAGATCAAAGCCAGCGTTCTCCTCAAGGAAGCTGAAGCTCCTTTTGCCACCGGGTGAGAAGAGATGATACCGCCATTCTATACAAAACCCGGCACCTGACTGCACGTTTTAGACCAAGCACGGCTATCAGGACCAGCAAAAGGAATCATCCTTCCTAGAAGTTGATAGGGGATCACATTACTCTGATGAACGTAGTATGGATTTCGTTGAATTAGAACGTTGAAAATTCCTGCGGACGACACTGTATTACTTTGAACTTCGACGACGAGACGCCTCTCTTCCGTTCCGAGCATTTCTCCTACACCACGACTCGATTTCAAGCTATTATTCTGGAAGCAATGATAGGTGCAAATCATTGACTGGGCGTTGGACACTTTCAAATAAGACCCACATTGCTTCGTATAGTGGATGTTGAGAATTACGAGCTTTTGGTGATGTGAAGTTTCAACGTTTCGAAAGCTGGTTATGAGCTCGTTCATGGCATTCAAGTATACGAAGGTCTCTGAAGCTACCACGCCAATGGGTCCTTGCTGCAGCTCAATTACGTGCACTTCAATCACCCCGGGATCACAGTCGAAACCAACGCACAAGCCTTGTCACAACTAGACGGATTTACAAAGGCTGAATCACTTGCCCCTGCGCCAGAGCTGCAGCCGCTTTCCCTACAATTCAGCGTGGTTACCATTTCTGATGCTCTCGCCCGAAAGATGGGACCGCATGCTGCCCCAGCTGCCGGATGTATTGCCCTCAGGTGGTTTGAGCGCGACCAACAGTCATCAGATTTCTGATTCGAGTAGAGTCGTTCACCCCTGAGCCCCTGTCATCGGTGGATCTCTAAGAGGGTGTCCTCCACCGATATGGCCAATACCGTCCTCGTGCGACCCCTGGAAGTGAGGAAACCATGTGGTATCGGCAGCTATAGTCCGGCCAATAAGAACAAGGCTTTTACATCTTCATAGGCTGCGCGCAATTATTCTCGGGCGAAGTGGGAATATGTTATGACAATGCGGAATTTCCAATCTCTATACCACTATCGAAGTCACGTCAATTCAGCGCGTAAGTTCACACGGTGTCAAGATACTTTAAGCGAATCTGACTTCATTATTCTGATCGGAACTTCCTCGCATATACCTTCTCCTCCATCTTTCGTTGATTCATTTTGGCCTTAACTGACTTCAGAGCGAAAACCCTATTTTCCCCTCCACTGTTCTTGCCCAGTAGCTCTCCTTCGTAGCAAATTGCGAAGCCTCCTTATCCTAGGCATTTTCCTGTCCTAAGTCTCTCTGCTAGATCGCCTTTTACGATGGGAGGCTGAAACACCCACTCTGGGGTGGGAGGGGTATAGTCCTTCTCTTTCAGCGCTTTCTTTGCCGCTTCAGCCTTTCTAGCTTCTTCATCGATAACCTCCTTCTGCTTCATCGGCTTGGGTTCGGAGGGAATGTTCATTGATCGTGGCGACAGCGCTTTCATGTTGTCAGGAAAGAGAGATTTGAGCTTTCCGAACAATCGCTTGGTCCATAGAGCAGGTGCTGCTGTGGTCCACGCGTTAGGCCATTCACAAGGGGGATGTGATGTAGGAATTTTACTGTGTGGACGCTGGAAAAATTCGATGTAGATGGAGGGGGATGTGATGAGTACGGATCTGCTTTCGAGGGCAGTCATTGAGAGTATCGTGTCCAGTATAGAGAAGCCACTGGCGGTGGGTGGTTCTCCAGGTGAGAATTTTGGTAATATTATTGAAAAATGAGTCCGGTAGTATCGTGATTTCCGCTGCTCTTGAAGGCTTACAGTCAGAGAAGGAAGCTACCACTTCTCATCTTTTGAAGAAGTATCCAAGGTGGAGGCAGTCGCAAGGCGCTCATCGAGCTTATTTTACTGCCTAAGAACATCAAGCTTGAAAGTCCAGAACTTGATGGCACAGAAATTCAGCGTACTGCCTTTAGGAATAAACCTTCGAGGGCAGGTTGGAGGGCAAACTCCAACAAGTCATGAACTGTTATTCTAGGTAGTGGGGCAGCGGATGGAGGGGCTTCAGGCTCCTTCCTGCCTATATAGCTGATAACGAATATCATTAATACCGCCTTAGTAGTACTGGCTGCAGTCTCGGCGGCAGTCACGGCAGCCAGTTGAATTACCGGAATTCCCTTATTGAGCGTGCTTGCCATCATAGCTTGAAACAAGCCACGGCAGATCGAGGTAGTCGAATGGGTTCCGAGATACGGCCAAGCCGTATATGAAAGATGGCCTTGTGGAAGGTCCGGGGAGCGAACTGATATGGACTTTTGAGGGGTGTCCAGCGAATTCTGGCTCAGAGACTGCTGTCAACATCATCCACACAGTGCCAAAGGACGCTCAAGCAACTCGATGGGGTCAACTTCATCTTTATAAGCGAGGATGATATCTTGACACTTTTTCTATCGAAACAGACCGATACACTCGAAACTCCTAGATAGGATCCAGGGATTCATTTATGTCCTTGCTGATTCAGATGGTGCAGCGAATCTTCAGGGATAGACAGTCTGCACATCAGCCCAATAGAACGAATGGCTCATACTCTCTTCCGTATCGCCATTGTCTTTTAGGCCTTCAGCTCAGCCGCCTCTAGGTCTGAAACCAACCTCCATGATGGTAGGGAGTATGATCGTGATTTTGTCAAGGGGTGGCATTGGGATCAGGGTCGAAGCGCTTGATCGTGAGTAGACGCTACTCCGAGAAACCGCCTGGAAAGCTTCTGCAAACTGATATGCCTTCTAAACCCAGAAGATGTCGTGGCGTATTATCTTTGTTAAGAAGCGTTATATATCCGTCCTCTGACATACGTTAGACACGCACCATCTCCCGTTTTCAAGAGAAATGAGGAAGAGAGTTGAGGCTGGGCGCTGGAAATGCCCCATATGCCTACCTCCTTCGATCGACGCCTATTTTTTTATTTTTGCTGTGGTCTTTCGTAATAATGACAATTGAGAATCCATGCTTGGCTTGAGAGACCAACACGTCAGCACCATTTTGCTATAACCACCATAATCGATGTCTACCTCAACCCGCAGAGACCCACAACGCCTTCACATGCTTTGAAAAAGTCCCCTTATTATTCCCATACGGCTCATCCTTTAAATCCTGCACATCCTCCTTGATCAAAGCCGCACCCGCATCCCCGTATTCCTTCGCATATAGCCACACTTGCGCGCCGTTGTGGCAGCTCACGCTCTGAGCCTGGTCTTCCCACTGAGGTAAGACCTTACCTCCGCCCACGCCCATGCACCACACGTTGCCGCCGAAGCTTGGCTTCGTGAAGAGGCAGCAGACGGGTTCGGGCCCGTCGGTAGGACCGACGATAGTAAATGTAGCTTCACCGTCGACGTTATTGTCGAGGGCCTTTATGTCGCTCCTGAAGTTTGAGAGTTCGTCAGACTTCTTAGTCGGATCCTGATTGTCAGCATACGTGCGGTCAGTGTACTGGGGGGTCCGCTCATGCGGCTGTGGCCGGTGTTTCCAGTGCGTGGCGAGGCTCCAGCCGTCGGGCGGCAGCGTGAGAGAATCGACGTTGCGGATTTCGAACCCCAGCCCACTCTGCTTATGATACGAACCTGGTGGAAGACAGAACGGCTGTTCTTTACCATGGACTATACATACGTAGTCTGTCTGAGCCAGTGGCTTAAAAGGCGTAGCAGGTGGAGGTGCAACGAACGCGCCTCCATATTGATTGTGATCGGTCGATTGGTCCGGATCCGCGCCGATTTCTGGAGTCTTGCCATTGGTATCGCCCTCGACGGGAACCGCGGTGCCAGTGACGTTGATAGCGGCTGTGAGACCGCAAGCGATGGCGGATGCTGCGCCAGTCATTGTGAAATTCCAAGGATCTGGAAAATACTGGTCCCCGGGGTATACTATGAGCTTACAATCCCCGTTAGGCGCTGGAATTATGCGGTTAAAGACCTTGTCCGCAGTCTGGTTGATGTAAGGAAGATAGATCATTTCCCTGTGGAGATCGTCAGCGCTGCTCCATGTTTGTTGCTACCGCAAGCGTTCGTGCTCTCAAATCTCGTTTTGCACAAACCTTTTAATTAGGAACTGAGGCTTATTACACAGCTTAGGATCATTGCCGCCTATATTGCCAACGCGGTTTGCTGGTAAGTTCGTACCATTTGAGTTGTGACAGTCAATTGTCGCAATTTTGTCATCGCCGTCACCATTCTTGCCTGGATCGACGACATAGAAAGCTGCCGCCATATCTCTGATGGTTATTGCATGACCTTTATTGAATTGTTGAAGGAAGATTATGGCATCAAAGTTATTCATTCCCATCGCCATGGATAACGTGCCAGGGCCATACAGTGCTTGGCAATCTGGATTTCCAGGAACATCGGGAGTGCCATTCTGGCATTGCTCTATTTAAGCATTCAGCCTGATCTAGGAACTTTATAAGGTAGCGTGTGTACGTACCATTACCGGTGTGACTTTTGTCACCAAACATTTTCCATTGAATGATGCCTTGTACATCTGTAACTTCGGCGGGATGGTGGACTTTTCCTAAAAACCCAGGAAGGACTTTGAAGGGTGATAGTCAGCGAAGCGATCAGCAGCTCATGTCATTGTCCTTAAGCTGTCTCCTCCGTCTCCGTAATCTTAGCTCGATGTGTTTGCTTCATATAGTAAGAGCAAAGACGTGAAGGGAGGATCGCTTACTGGCAAACAAACCGGCTACGGCTCCTCCGATAATCCAGCCCAAGGGACCTGTGACCGCAAAGCCGATAGCAACACCCGCTAACGCGCCCGCAGCTCCAACTGCTCCTCCGACCCAGTTGTGCTCGACGAAGTCTAAGATGACAAAAATGGCCCCCGCCACACTACCCGCGACATTTAAAGCGGTCAAAGCTTCTTTGCCTACTGCAAGGTATGCAGTCAACTTGCCGCCAGCTCTCGCAAGAACGACTTTGGACTTCTGAACCTTGCTGATGCTAGCCTCTGCTGAGGCAGCCGTGGCTCTATCTACGACAGCGGTATCATCTTGATCAAGGTTGAGCTCACTATCAGGTAAGCTAGATGCGATAGGGTCTCTGGCAAGCTCATTTTGCTCGGAGGACGGTTCAACCTTGCTTGACGATTCACCATCCGTAGGGACCACCTTGGCGTCACAAGTCCCAGCTCTTTTGCTCTTATGAGGGGCGCAAAGAGGGCTGATTTCCCAACTCCTCTTGAAGTTTGGGCCTCCAGCTGTGTTAGCAGTCACCAGTCTAAGCTCTTTTATTACTGTCGTCTCGCCTTTGAGATTAATCTCCTCGGTCCACTTCTTTGCTTTCATGTAATAGCTCCATGCGCGCGGGTGGATCTGCACTCCAATGTTGTCCTCAATAAGACGTTGGAGAAAGGTATTGCAAGTATTGATTCTGCCAAAATTGCCGGTGCCGGTGCGATAGACATTATCATAAGCCCATGCTTTGGCCGCAAATCCAGAGCCTGTCTCAGGATCTATGAAGTCTCTGTTGCTATATGATACGCCGGCTTGCCAGACCACCGCTCGGCCTGCGTCGGGATTGTCAATATAAACTTTGTCACGGTTGGCGGGTGTAAGGTCCAGAACCCGGATGTGGAGAGCTTGGTCGTAGGGAAGGGTGGTGTCAGTACTGATTTCGATCTTCAGTGGTCCGTCTTGCTCGGTGCCAGTGACATAAAGAAACGAATGGCTTGGGAAGACTTCGATAGGGTCACTACTTAACCAGGTGCCTCCATCAGGTTTGAACTCAATAATCAGATAGACGTCTCGCGGATAGGCTCGAGGGAAGACGGCGCCGTTTGTTCCGTTGTGGGTTGTATTGGATGGAGAAGTACTACCGAGACGAGGGAATAAGACGAGGAAAATCGGAAATACGCGAAGCAACATTCTTCTCCGAGTAGGTTGACAAGGACCAAACCGTCTTGAAAGGTCTAAAGACAACAATGCAGCTCGCTTTGGGAAAGACAAAGATTAGAACGACGTACGCTTTCTGGCTGTCCGATTTCCTATATGCAATTTTTACGTCGCGCTCTTAGTTTTACTCGCACACCAAATCGCCATAATGACACCTGTTCTCATGATCAATAACATGCAACATAGTCGTGGTAGTAAATCTTAACGGTAGAGACTTCAATCCTTCATCCTCTAATCCTGCCTCCGACAGTTTCAAAGCTGCTGGTTGTTACCAGTGCGGGTCTTTGGCATACCAACGTCAGCGACACGAGGTCGAATCAAGAGCATGAAACGCCTCAGCCGCACGATAGAGGATGGTAGGCGAGATAATGGTAACGTCTGGATTGACTGCGCCGGTCATCCATTACACAACATGAAACGCACTGCCTCGATTCCTTCAGAACAGCTGGCCCCTCTTACGAATCTTGACATGTTGGACGTATTGAAAATCAGTTCACAGTCTTTCACGCTCATGTCCTGCTTGCCATCGATGTCAAGTATAGAGCTACAAAAGTAAAGTGTTCGCAAATCCAGAATTACTCAACCAATCGACCATCAGGCCAATGTGCTTCGGGGAAATCTCTCATGTGTTCCATCTGCCAGATTTCCATTTTCCTTTGGCGTTCCGCTGCAGCAGACTGGCACGCCAGGACTGTGACCGAACATGTCACGTAAGCAAATTTATTGCTGTCACCTCCACATTGGACTACCAGCTGGATAATCAAGCCATAGCTGCGTTCGATATTAGGGCTCTGGAATGTCGGTGCATAATGAAGGGGAGATTTCAGATCGCGGATGACCATACCCAAATCTAGACCCTCAGGCGTAATGACGGGGAGGTTTTCACTAGCCGTCTGAGGACCAACTTCAAACCTACCAATAGTGTGCCTACTGGTCCAGTGACTCTGGTATCCATCCGAGCTGTTAATAGAGGTATTCACCATTAACTGGATGATGCAGGACCTGAGACAAAGATCTGCCGAAGTAAAGCCTTCGCTCGAGCGCCGAAGCAGAACTGGGAAGGCTTGTCCCTGAATGACGATTTGAGGGCTGTCGAGAGAGAAGTGCAGATATACCGGTCGCTGAGCGCTACTTATACTCTTGAGATATAGGAATCGATCAGTAGCGAGGATTTGAGGATCTGATCGTTCGAATGCGCGTAACTTGGTAAATTCGAGTACTTTGCAAGCCTTGGCCTGGGTCATAGGACCTCCACCTACGAGCGACGCCTCCACAGTATAGGTGATAGTATTGCCAGAGCCGAAGTCACCAGAGGGTGGCAACGTCTGTGGTCCAGGCCTATCCGGGTATCTAGGATCAGGCAAGTCACTATAGTCATGCTGCGCGAAGGCAGGATCTTGGGGAAGCAAGATTTGAAAGCGACCGGAAGATTGTCTCCCCATGTCATTGCAGAGCTTGGTGTCGATACGTAAGAACGTGATACAGCTTTCTTGAACTTCTTGATTGGTACCATTGCCAATGACAACGCGTGTTTTGCTGATACCCAGGAGGCTGACAACGACGACTTGAGGTGAAATCTCGCCATCTGAGTTGGTAGGAGGAAGAATGACAGAACCCTGGAGCCAACCATCAGGCCCAATGCTAGTCTTAGGAACATGAAGTTGTAAAGCCATTATTGAAGTTTGCGGTCAATTGGAAGTGTCAAAGCAAAAGCAAAACAGGGTGTCGGGATCACTGCGCAAACACTCAATAGGCCCATTGAACGGAAGGAAGACAGCGGTGATATAGAAAGGAATCTCGACGCTCTAGGCAGCAGCTTTGCCGGTTTCATGTGGCCCTCTCATACAAGGCGCCTGCAACAAACCAGGCCTCCCATGGCGGCAGATACGACTGCCTCGATGGGTTGAGTTCCAATTAGTGCAAAGCCCTTGAGCGGCGGGACGTTGGTGATCGAATAGCATGTAAACTGTTGGTAGCCTCGCTGATGGGACTTAGGATGAGGTAGTCCAATGCCGCTTTTAGGTTTCAGCCTAGCGCTTAGTTCTCCACAGCCTCGCGAAACCTCAGCCCTACTCGTGCGCCTCATCCTTTTGACCACAGAATGGTGTGCTGGCGCTACTCGCGATTGGAGCTGGTCCTCTACCGTACGCCGAGAACAGGCTGCCGCCAATATCTTGGATCAGCACCTCAAACAGAACATTCTTACCACTATGTTGCATCGGCCCTGCTAGAATCCCACGCTGGGTGAGAAGCCTCATAACCTCAATCGAAACAAGGCGATCGGTAACGCTAAGCTGTCTGTGTTGTAATAGAAGTTCTCGAGTGCTTCTAGAGCCAAGTCTACCTTCAGCATTTCTTTCCGAATCCTTATTTATTGACGTTTAGTCTTGGCTATTTCATAATCTTCGCGATATGTATATCGTAAATACTACTTCTGCCGTAGTAAGTAAAGCAAGACATATCCTCTCGTTAGAAATCTTACTCTCGAGCGCTTGCTAAAAGTATCGTAGGTCTTACTATATTATGTGAACCTATATTTTGGACGGGCTTATATCGTCTCTTCTTACTCCTTTTTTCTCTCTTTAGATATAGTAAGAGCCCTACGGCTTTATAAGAGTAGTATCTTTTATAGATCGATTTTGCGTTTTTATAAATAGCTTATCTTATATCTAATAAGACGATTATTAAGAATACTTCTTTTTATATTTAGATGAAGTTTCTAGATAAAGTATATTCTAACTTTCTTCTAAATTAAAGAACTAATAAAAGATATACGTAGGGCTTATAAAGAGTATCGCTATCTTAACAAGTAAAAATATTCGATATTAAAGTCTTTCGTCTCTTTATAAAGTAGATTACTTAGAGTATCGCTACTAAGAACTTTATTACCGATCTCGGATAGATAATACGTTTTCTCTAGAGTTCGCTTATAGATCTTTATAATTAAGTAGTTAGAGGGCTTAATCTTACCCTATAGGTAGCGCTTATAATTAGGTATAGCTCGAAACTATTTAATTACTTTATACTAGAGAATAAAATTTTCTTTCTCTAACGGATTAAATAGATAGACCCTATACTTATTATACTAGTCTTATTTATACGAAAGCCTAGAGTTTAAGTCCTAGTTTAGGTCTAGTTAACTACTAGTAGGAATTTGCGAACGGTCTCGATTACCGGTAATTAAAGTAAATAAAGATATTTAGACTATAATTAAGAGATTAATTAATTAATTAATTAATTATTTATTTTATACTCTACTATCTAGCTATCTAGTAGCTAATAAAGGCGTTCTATACTTTAGATATGTAAAGGAAACCTTATTAGGTGAAAACCTTTACTACCCCGCTATTTTTGCTCTTATATATTATTAGTAGTACTACGTTACGCTTCTATCGTATACTTCCTATCGCTATATCTTCTTCCCGATTTACTTCTATTATCCTAAATAGTTACTCTTTCGCTAGAGAGAATTAGCCTAGTATTCTACGCTATATTACCTACTAGGTTACGGCCTTTAGGCCCCGCGACGTTAATAGGATCGTCGTAGAGTCGCTAGTACCTACCTCCCGGAGTATAGCCTATCTACCTTATATATAGTCCGGGTAAAATATAATAATATACTTTACGTCTTACTTCCTCTACCTATACGGGTAGTCTACTATTAATATTCTAGGGACCTTACGTATATAGAGAAAGTTAATAAGGCCGATCTTTCCGGTTCGTA
>JAABUP010009977.1_pt1 | contig 11408 bp, 13 predicted proteins | sample 5559201 | NCBI WGS metagenome assembly JAABUP01 (sample SAMN10711887, study PRJNA513373) | rock metagenome | isolation source: Antarctica rocks | place: Antarctica | reverse complement strand
GATGGTGGAGAAGCGAGGTATGATAGCGGAGGAGACGAAGACAGCTTTGCTGCCGCCCAGCAGGGCCGAATCTCTTACCGACGCCACCACACTTGATGGATCTGGGGTTAGCACGCCTCAATTGGCGAGGTTCGAAGATGCTGCGTTGCTGAAGAGGCGCAAACGCGAGGCTGCCCCGGAGTCGTTCAAGTGCACGCCAACAAAGCGCTCTTCCAGGCTCTCTGCCTAGATCGGAGGTGGACATGTTTTGCTTACTCTAGTCACTTTTTTCGTGCGAGTTAATCCCATGAGTCAAGTCGTTGTTCGTCTCTGAACTGTATGCTATACTCTCTCAGTCCTTCATCAAATCCACGATTGATAAGATCAGTACCTGCGAAAACATCAGTCTTCGTTGTCTTGTTTAGATCAGTTGCGCAGTATTGAAGTATTGGAGCTGAGCTGTGGCACTGTATTAGTTTCACACAAGCAGCGAAATGTGAAGCAGCTAGACTTCAGGGTGCAATATAACGACCTTTTGAAGAGGAATGTGTGAAGATAACTAGTGCCAGCTATCTGGGGTCAGTGCTGTCGGTCACCGTCAGGCTACTACTAAATAAAGCTTTCGATGTGAGTTTACCTTCCCTGACAGCTGCGCACTGCAGGATCTTAATATGCTCAAGTTGACTGAATCCTTCGGAAGTTAAGTAAAGATACTTGGGCAGGCAAATGTCTCAACGACACGATATCTTTCAAGCTTAGTCATCATGCGTCTCCTCCCCTAGAGGCTTCTGGCCATAAACAAAATATCTATGAGAAAGCATGAGAACACCACTTGATCTCGACAGACTTTCTGATGGAAAGAAGACTCACGCCAACTGATAGGCAAGTAATCTTGGATTCTTGATCGCAGCTCTCAACCTCACACAGAAGACTTCCACTTGTTCGGGTCCCAGATCAGTCTTTCTTTTCACGGCCGAGTAGAAACGGACCGTCAAGAATGACATACACCCATCATATTCGTGAAGCGCCGCGCACAAAAGTCTTTCGATGCGTCGTTCCAAGCGCAATTGATTCCGCTGTCCGACTTCCCGCTCATGCTGATCCTTAGACCACCGGCTGATAGTCCACGGTACTCGTCGCTCCGTTACGTTGATGAATCCGGCGTCTTCCAGTCATCCTTTGATCTTCGACCTGATGACAAAGCTCATCCCGGGCCTTTTCGCCGGCCTCGGACATCAATTTACCCCACTGGTGATAGGCATGACCATCCTCGAGCGTGTCGTAGTCAGAAACGAAGAACAGGCCGGCCTCGGCATGGTCGATCCAGCCGCCAGGCTTGAGTGCCCTGAACAATCGTACGGCCGCGGTGGCGCAAGAAGCATGGGTGGATATAGGGGCTTACTTGAAGCAATTTTCAATTACTCCAGGCCAGTCTGAAACGGTGCCAAGCAATTCACGGGCATGAATTAGATCGTATTTCTCTGTATCCAGCCATTCGATGTTATGATCGTCAATTTCGAAACGACGGTTTGGCGGTATCCATGAAGGCTGAATTGGAGATAGGTCAATGCCCTTGCCATCTGCTTGGGGTTGTTGGTCTGCTACGTCTCTGCCGGATGACTTGGTCAGCAAAGTCAAGTCCAAAGAACATCTCAAGCTGTAAAACCACGGCATCCCTGCGAAGCTGGTTTTGAGACTTTAGGTAATCGAGGAGGAGAGTGAACTGTACATGGCCCAAATTCCGGTACCGGTACCCAGGTCAAGAATTCGCTGTGGAGGCATAAGACTCATCTTGCGAGCTTCTTGCGGGCGAAACCTACCTGCGGGTTTTTGACTGGGCCCAAGGAACAATTTACCATCGAGTGTCAACGTCCAGAGATGGTGGCTATTTCCGTGTCAGTCTACTTGTGCGAAAATCCATGACATCGTTCTGCGGAAGGCATACGTCATCCTTGACGTTGCGAACGCTCACTTTAGATCCTGCTGGTCTTGGACGAGGGCATCATCAGGAACCCAATGCTCGGTGGAAATTGAGGGCGATTAGCATTCATACATTCCTCATTGGGTGAGGGATGCCGATGGTTTTCATGCTATCATAAGTGTGATATGTCATTCCATTCTCTTCACGATACTTGGTGATCGCCGAAACGAGCGATGCTGTCTCGCTGTTGTTACTCGAAACACCGTAGGCGGAGTCATCGTCAGTCTCATCACTGTAGTCCGTGGCGGCCGGGGCGGTGACCTATTCTCTCGTGAGCGACCTCAGGGAGCGAACAGTGGTGCAAAGATGAAGCGCACATCTGCAGCCGGAGCTGGAGCTGGAGCTGGAGTATGCTCGTCTGCCATGGGCGAATATCAAAATGAGCTCAGTTGAAATCAAGGGTGCTGGTGCAGAAAGCCAAAATCCCCGAGGGGGGGATTGAAGCTACATTCATGTGGAAGCAATGCCTGACCGCCCTCATGTACAGAGTACCGGAGGAGCACTGCTAACTAGGGCAAGTCCGTGCAGTAACTGATTGACAGGGGCAGAACCAACCCAATGTACTTGTACAAGTATTGTCCCTACGGCGTGTAAAGAGGCGTTCCGATTGGGTGCATATAAAGATAGCCTGTCAGCGAGCGGGCAGCGGGTGGAACAGCTGCTGTCGGGCCGGTTCTAATCCCCGTACGTGCATATCTAACGCCCTGCAACCGCTACTCCATACTGACCTTATCGCCGTCGCCGTTACCGTCAGGCCACTATCCTCAAGAAACAGGATGGACTCGTCCGAGGACCCTCTTCGTGTCTTGGTCATCGGTGCCGGTGAGCTTTCCCTTCCGTGAACAGATTGCGACAAGCCAGCCAACGCAATTTCCTAGGATCCGCCGGACTACTCATCGCTCAAGGGCTCAAAAAGGTTCTCGACATCTGCTGCCTACCATCAATCGTCAATCTGACATGGACAGCTTGGCATTCCGTGCACTGTCTTTGAACAGGATGCGGCTCTTGATGCTCGACAAAGGGACTGGAATTTTGGCATCTACTGGGCTCAGACACCGCTCGGACAATGCCTCCCAGATGAGATCAACTGTGTGATGGAGACCGCTCAGGTCGATTCCCACACCCCAGCTGCAGACGACTTCATGCCTATCTTTAACGGAGATACGGGACTGTTGCTCAAAGCCCTGCCCGCGCCGTATAATCTTCGCCTGCAGAGGCGCAAGTTTCTCAAGCTGATTTCCACCGGCATTGACATTCGGGTGAGCAGCATTGCCTCCTACTCAACTTCGAGAAAGAAACTGAGTCTGAAGGTCACGTAGTATGGAAGACGCCTCGCACACATCGATTCAGATGGAAAGACTGCAACCGCTACATTCGAAGATGGCTCTCGAGAGACAGGAAATCTCTTGGTGGGTGCAGAAGGTGCACATTCCAAAGTTCGAAATTTTCTTCTCGGGCAGGAGAAGGCAGCCTTAATCTTGTCACCTATCGTAGCAAGTGCTGTCATAACAAGTCTTCCAGCAGAGGTTGCGTTGAGTTTTCGGAAATTACATTCAAGATATTGTGTCATGTTTCATCCCAATGGCTATTTCTGTTGGCTGGGCGGTGAGTTCTTCATGCTGTGGTATTTTCTCAACTCATCTTCAGCTATAATTCTCAACCGTAGCAGCTAACCAATCCTAGCACACGATTGCCAAGATCTGGAGAAACCAGAAGATTGGACGTTTATGTTCATCCTGTCATGGATTTCGGAAGTGCCAACAGGTCTATCCGGCTCAGAGATTCTGAAAGACCTCAAGGAACGAGCCGAGCCCTTCGCCGAACCCTTCCGCTCCATTTTTCAATCGATTCCTGATGGCACTACGGCCTGGCACAATAGGCTGTCTTTATGGCCCACCCAGCCATGGGACAATCGCAGCGGCACTGTTACGCTCGCCGGTGACGCCGCACACCCTATGACCTTCCGTGCGTACCACCTCCCGCCCATACCACTCTTAAACTCTGGGACATCTGCTGACTTTCATGTCCAACAAGATCGCGGTCAAGGTCTCAACAATTCCATTCACGACGCCGCGTATTTGCTCCAACAACTGCAAGCGATGAAGTCGAGGTCCTCAGATGCTCTCTCGGCGGCTGTCTCAGCCTACGAAGAGGAACTTTGGCAGAGAGGCAAAGAGGCGGTCTTGACGTCCAATGAGAATAGCTTGGCGATCCATGATTGGTCGAAGCTGCAGCAGTCGCCGCTGTTCACTTCAGGTCTAAAGCAGAAAGTTGCGACCAAGTCGTAATTAGCGGGTGGGTGTCGTCAGAGCTAGGAGATCGGCGACGTCGACGTCGACGTTAAGGACTGTTTCCTGTAGATAGATCAGATGGGCTGGTTATACGAGACGTCAGATTAGATCCTCCAATTAGTCCAAACCTAGACGTTTAGATCAATATGCCAACAGGCGATCCCACCTACAACGCGCTCTAATATCTCAATCCACCGATGTTTTCTATGAGAATCGAAGTACCATCTCAATGCATACGTTATCCTAGCATAGTAGGTGTTCACCTGGATGAGAAGTGCGGGTAGGTTCGTTATGGATGGACCATGAGACGAACAACTGTTGAGATCTCGAGATTGTCATGGGAAACATTGTATCTTAATCGTTCGACCATGCTCCCATCATGAAGACCCCAACGGGACGAGAAGTATAATCCTCGTGGATTTTGATTCCAACCACAAACACCAACACCAACCCCAACCCCAACCCCAACATCCAGCCTCCCCACCACATCATCAAAACCCTCACCACCACCCACCATTATGACATCCACCAAACCCCCACACATCGCCCACACCCTCCTCTCCCGCGCCCACTCACCCACCACCACCGAGCGCATCTTCACCGAAAAAGTCCGCCAAAAACCCCTCTACCTCCGTCCCAGTTCGCCGGACCCCAAATCCCCTTCCGCCCGCACCGCGCGCCGACTCGCGCGCCTCCGCAAAAAAGAACACTTCCTCCGCCACCAGAAACCGCGGCCGCTCTCTGCGAAAGAGAAGAGGAAATTGGGGGTGCACGATTTGCCGGAGGAGGCGAGGAGGTGGGAGATTTATGTGCCGCTGCATGAGCTGTGGGTGGGGTATATGCAGGAGATCCTTGGACTTGGGGTGAATGTAAAAGATGATGAGAAGGGGGAGCGGGGAGGGAGCGGGGTGTATGTGACGGCGCAGAGCGTGGGGAGTAAGTTGGCCAGCGCGGATTTTCATGGGGCGGAGGTGGAGGTTGTGAGGAGTCGGTGTGTGGGGAGGGTGGGGGCCAGGGGGATTGTGGTTAGGGATACGAAGTTTACGTTTGAGATTGTCACGCCGGGGAATGAGCTGAAGAGTAGGTTCGGTCCGGGAGCTAAGACTGTCGTGGCGAAGGAAGGATTTGTGCTGATTGAAGGTGCTAGCTATACCCAAGGAGCATACGATTTTCAAGTTCGAGATACCGCGACCGGGGACGATGGAGAAGGAGGATGGGAGTGTGGAGGGTTTGAGGAATTTGGTTTTTGAGCTGCATGGGTCACAGTTCGAAAATAGGGCTCCTGATCGGGCGACCAAGAAGTTCAAGCAACGGAACCTGTCTGATCTCTGATCATAGACTGCAATTGGGAACCGAGAATCAAATAGCGAGAATGAGCATGCCTGGACGTGTTTCACTGACGACAGTTGCATTTCACTGTCCCACCGTCAACTAACGGCTCTCCATGGGTGGTGCACCTGGACTCATCAATCAATCGCAGCGATGGCGGGTATCATTGAGATCTATTCAATATGATGTTATCTATAAGCCTGACCGCAGAACACCCACCGCCAAGACCGCAGTTCTCGCTGCCTCCCGCATCCTCAATTGGCAGCATCTTGATGGCACCACTCAGAATTGCACCACGGCGTATATCAACTTCCTCAATCTCTTCTAAATTGTCCGGATCCGCGAGGGAAATGTAATCGACTTCGAACAGAGCCCTTTTCCAAGGGCTGAGCCTCGTTTGCTCATTGGCTACTGATCGCGCTAGTCCGATTGCCCGCTGTAGGATGTCTATTCTTCTCCTCTTGCCGCTGACGAACTGCTGCTCCGCCGCTTTCAGTGAACTTCTTAGTACTACAGCAACCTTCCGCCTTCGGTCTCCTAGATACACATTCCTCGAGCTCATCGCAAGGCCATCCGCTTCTCTCGCTGTGGGGCCAACTCGTATCTCCGTATTTAGATGGAAATCCTTGACCATGCGCCTAATGACAACGGTTTGCTGAATGTCCTTTTGACCGAAGTAGACTCGTTCCGGCATGATGATGCTGAACAGCTTCATGCAAACAGTGGCAACACCGCGGAAGAAAACAGGTCTTGAAGCCCCCTCAAGCATAGCTCCAAGAGGTGTGATTGTAACGAACGAGCCATGACCTGCTGGATCAGATGTCGGGGGAAGGGTAGGATACATCGTTTTAGTTGTTGGCGCAAAGATGGCCTTGATGCGACCTCGTGCGGAGCCAGCGTCGAGTTCCTTATTCAGCGCAGTCAGAAGCCGAATATCATTATCCCATGTCTTGGGATAATTGTCGAGGTCCTCATTCAAGCCGAACTGTGTCGGATTGACGTAGATGCTCACAACCACACTCGAATTTTCTGCCGCGGCCTGTCTGATCAAGGAAAGATGCCCATCATGTAGCGCGCCCATCGTGGGTACCAGTCCAACACCTTCATGGTCATATATGAGCCGACGTCGAAATTCTCGCAAAGGAGTCACATCATGGAAGACTCTGGCTCGGTTGGACAGGGTAGACAAGGCTCTGACGGAGATCCCTATCTCTGATTAGTACAAAGCTAGATTGGGAAGGAGCTGGAATTACCGGCAAGTGACTTCCGGTTAGACATAGCTAGAAAATGCGAAGGAACGAATGATCAAGCATAGAGCTTGCCAACTCTTCGCGCTCTAAGATTCGGAGACATGCGCAGAAAGCCCCGGGATGAAAAGTCTTATGAACCTCGAGCCTCCGGTGTCGAAACCCTACGTTATTCATTGCGAGTCAGTCAATGGCCGAGGAAAGCAAGGAGCAGTTCATCGTGATGGTAACTGCGGCGAATAACTGAGTCGCGTCGGGATTGGGTCGCTTAGTCATCGGAGCTCCCTCCGATGTGGAAAACTCCGAACTCCAGAGCTGAGAAACACGTTCAATCCGACATCACAACATGGCCGACGATGGCATGCTACTAAACTTTTTGGTTGGAGATGCTCTCCTCAACGCCACACCAAGATTCAAAGGAGGGAGATGGAAGGACAGACTTACTGCTAAAAAGGTCTCACAACACCGACAGCAGAAAATCTTCGGCCCGAAGCCAGCGATTGCGGGCAGCACTGCCTCCGTATCGAAAGCGGACTCTGAAGATGGAGATGGCAAAGATTTCAACGCTTCCAGACCTGCAAAGAGACAAAAGGTGGACCAGCAATCAAAGCCTGAGTCCACATGGTACGGGGCAGGAGCTACCGGAAGTGCATCTAGAGGAAAACCTTCTACGCACACAAGAGGGAAGCCGCAGGAAGTGATCTCTTCGCTATTTTCGTACAACCCTGCTACCAAGGCCCTAACGGAGACCGTAGATGTGGATGAGTCCTCTCCAGCAGAGCCCTCGAATGCGCCGCTCATCGATGGACTAGATACCTTCACATCACTGGGGCTTTCGCCCACTATTGCAGCTCACCTACTGACAAAGCTTGACCTGAAGGCCCCTACAGCTATTCAGAAGGCTGCCATAGAACAACTCCTTAAGGAGGATTCGGACGCATTTATCCAGGCGGAAACGGGCTCTGGGAAGACCCTGGCATATCTGCTGCCAATCGTGCAGCGTATAATCGCTCTATCAGGGAAAGAGGATGGTCTGTCACAGTTGAATGGCAATGGCACGGTGCATAGAGACTCAGGCCTGTTCGCCATTATCCTAGCGCCAACACGAGAGCTTAGCAAGCAAATATCCGTAGTACTCGAGAGTCTTCTACGATGCGCTCATTGGATCGTGGCGGGTACAGTCATTGGGGGCGAGAAAAAGAAATCAGAGAAAGCACGCATAAGAAAGGGACTGAATATTCTTGTTGCTACACCTGGTCGGTTGGCGGATCACCTAAATAATACGGAAGTGCTGGATGTTAGTAATGTGAGATGGTTGGTATTGGACGAAGGGGATCGATTGATGGAATTGGGGTTCGAGGAAGAGATTCAAGGTATAGTCTCAAAGCTCGAGCAAAGAAGTCAGCTCTCCAAAAGAAGCTCAATGCAAGGACTGCCGAATAAGAGGACGACGGTGCTTTGCTCGGCAACAATGAAGATGAATGTCCAGCGGCTAGGAGAGATTAGTCTGAAAGATGCTGTACATATCAAAGCAGATCCGTTGGATTCAGAAGCTGTTCCAAATGGCCAGGAGCTTAAAGAAGCAACGTTTTCAGCTCCGACACAACTGAAGCAATCGTACGCCGTTGTGCCAGCAAAGCAGCGCTTGGTCACACTGACAGCGGTCTTGAAACGTGCTTTTGCCCGGCGTGGCTCTGTGATGAAAGCCATCGTCTTCCTCTCCTGCGCTGATTCTGTTGACTTCCATTTCGAACTCTTCACGCACAAAGATTATGGCTCGAAAGACGAAGAAGCGACATCTGCACCCACAGAAGACCCCAAGGAACCCCTCACATCAAGCACTGTCGGCCACGCGACAGCGTTGTCCACGACCGACAACCCGGTCCAAATATGCAGGCTTCACGGCTCCCTCCCTCAGAATAACCGCACAGCGACCCTCGCCGCTTTCACGAAATCCAAAGATCCATCCATCATGATCTGCACGGACGTTGCTTCCCGTGGTCTCGACCTGCCAAACGTCGACTTCGTCATCGAATATGACCCTCCGTTCTCCGCCGACGACCACCTCCACCGCATCGGGCGAACCGCACGCGCGGGACGGGAGGGAAGAGCGATGATTTTCCTAATGCCGGGAGGCGAGGAGGGGTACGTCGGTGTTTTGAAGCAAGGTTATCGCGACGGTCAAGGGAAGGGACTGGTGCGAAATGAAGCGGAAGAGTTGCTGAGGAAGGGATTCGGGAATGTAGGGCGCGATTGGGAGGACAGGGCGACGGAGTGGCAGCTGGATGTTGAGAGATGGGTTTTGGAGGACTCCAGACATATGGAAATGGCGAGGCGGGCGTTCCAAAGCCATGTCAGGGCTTACGCCACGCATGTGGCTGCCGAGATGAACTATTTCGATCTCAAGAGTCTGCACTTGGGACATCTTGCGAAGGCGTTTGCGTTGAGGGATAAACCGGGGAGTATCAATGTCCCAGGATTACGCCAGAGTAAAGAGAGGACGATGAAGGAGCACAAAGCGCAAAGAAGAGGCCCGGAGAGGTCCACGGCTGGTGGAGGCGAGCGTAAGTCTTCGAAGGCCGATCACGATATTCCGATGACGGACGGGCAGGAGGCGGCGAGGAAGATGAGACTGAAGATGAAGGAACATATGGCTGGTGCTAATGAGTTCAATATTGGATGAATTTAGCAGCATCATCTGGAGCTCAGTAGATTTCCCATAATGATACCTTGCCATCCTTTGATCCTGCCGCTAGCCAGTGCGTTGAGTGGGATTTCTCGTTCCTTTGTTGCTCCACTGTCTTTACTACCGAGCTCTCCTGCGTAGTGGCCAGTTTGGGACCGGTTGACTGTGCTCCATCATCGTATGACGGTGCTGATATCGGTGGATCTATCTCAGCGAAAGCAACGGCATAGCAACCTTCCTTGTGCCATTTCAGCACTGCCAGCTCGTTCATGGTCTTAGTCGAGTAAACTCTAATCCTCGAATCCCAACCTGCTGTTGCGAAAACTTTGCCATCGGAACGAACTCGAAGACCCTGCTGGCCTGAGTGCTTAGTTTGGACGACCTTGAGCGGCTTCGAGTCGCTGGTGGTGCTATTCCATGAGGCCAGCGGATGCTTTGTAACAAGTGCGTCTGCCGATGAGGTCAAGTAATAGTCCTGGCATGGTACGACGTCCAGTGATAGTACTGCTCACTGTCAGGGCCACTGATTGCGTATTTGAAGGGTTGAGACATACCTGGCTGCGAGTGCGGCTGGGACTTATAGACTTTTTGCCATGCTGACTTCGAGTTGACTTTCTGGAAGACGATTGTGTGGCCGCTTTCGTACCCCGCTATGACTCGTAATTTGCCTGCTTCGGAAGATATGCTGACGGTCATCACCATGCCTGCTCAGTCATCAGCGTAAAGACGGCGAAAATACAATGGATGCACGTCGGGGAATGTCGAAGAAGATATGACTGATCTACCTGTATTAGCTGACTTGTCTCCTGGTATGGTAAAATAGCGTTTCTCAGTTGGCAGCTGGAAGACATCGATCTGTCATAACAATCAGCTTGATTCGGACGATTCTTTCGTAGACTCTTCATACACCACCAGAGTCAATCGCATTTGGGACCGCAACAAGAACAGGTCGAGGCACATCGTCGCTGGTTACTGACTGGTCTTTTCCTGTTGATGCCGCTTCTTGTTCATAGCACATAGCAAAGGAGCAAAAATTCAGCGCGTTCACACTCAACATATGTAACAGCCACGGTTGCTTTCGATGCATGGCCGGATCATCTACTGGTAGAATCTTGTCCATTGCGGCCTCATGTGCTAGTCCGAGCTGCCATACAGAAAGCTTATTATCTCTCCCATGACTAGATGGGCAATTCATCCGTAGTCAGCGTGGAAAATTGCTTACTGGCCTGGATGTATGCGCTCACGTGATGATTCGATTCTGGCCCCATGGTGCAACGCCCAATATCGCATTGTCATGAGCCTTCCAAACAGCTGCCGGCCGCTTGATACCAAGGACCCACACTACGATCCATCCGTCAGCATCACCAGTGATGATCCTGGAGTTAGCGCGAATGAATTGAACAGCGTGGATTTGTGCTTGATGGCCTCTGAGGACATAAACCGGTTGGGCTGGAGGGAGCAGATGTTTCTTATCTGATGTGGGTAACGAGGACCCAGATGTCTCCGCCATGTGGTGTCGCGCAGATCAGGTACGAAGACTTGCAATGAAGCGAGTATTTGTGGCGTTGATGTGGCTGAGGCAACAGACACTGGATTTTGATGAGCGGTAGAAACAAAAGAAACAGCTCAGTCTGCTTGACCCCAAACCGCTGTAGACTTTTCCCAACAGAAAAGAAGAGAATTGTAGGGAAGCCTGAGTAAGAATGACCAGCTAGCATGTAGCGCGGAGACTGAGGAGAGAGGTTGGACTATGATTATCATCGAAATCACACCCTGAGTGAATCTCATGCTTGGGGATGGCGTCCGCCCGGGCCTATGCCTTGTGATCTCCGTTCCTCGGTCTGGGTTAGGGCTCATGCAGGTCCGATTGTGCGCTTGAGAGTATGTCGATCCAG
>JAABUP010009976.1_pt1 | contig 11408 bp, 15 predicted proteins | sample 5559201 | NCBI WGS metagenome assembly JAABUP01 (sample SAMN10711887, study PRJNA513373) | rock metagenome | isolation source: Antarctica rocks | place: Antarctica | reverse complement strand
TCCCCAAATCGCATTTGAATCAAGTCAGTCCGCCAGTTCCCTAGCCTTCACTAAGCTTGCCTCCTCGGCCCCTTCCCCGTCCTCCCATACTCGCCATCATATTTGCCCCAACCATCTAACCTCACGTCTTCAGCGAGGTCCCACCACCCTACTTCGTGAAGGTGTTCCCAACGCTCAACCTGAGTAGCAATGAGATCAATCCACTATGACTGGCACGTGCATCTAGATGAATGCTGAACACAAGCGTCTTACCGACCCCTCGATCCACGATCTGAGCATCCATCCACGAAATTCCGATCCTAAGTTGTTCTCGGAACCCAGGACCTTTGCCGTATCTTTCCTCGACGGGGTTGACCGACATACTACCCCAAAAACATAAGCGACGAAGGGCTATATCACTTGCAAGCTTCCGAACCTTCGACGACTACGCCACAGCGCCGACCCTCGACTCCTTTCCGGAGGGCGGCAGGTTCGCGAAGTGTCGGTCAGAGCGCGGTCTTCCGGACCGGCGCGCGACAGGCATGGGAGAGCCATGTCCAAACAGATATAACACCAAGTTCCACCATCACCGTATACAGCGAGCGCCCGTGTAGCGGTGAGACTCTAACAGGGGGGGTACAGAAAGGATAGTTGGTACAATGGCTCGGAAGGGCGACGTACTTACCTCGTCCTGAAATGCAAAAGTGGCGACTCTGCTAGATGCGTCAGTCACGTCGAGAGCTGGGCGAGGTTTCTGGCGCTGGTTTTTGCAAGGGTGGGTGCGAGAAGGGAAAGAAAAGGAAAGAAAGGTGGTGGTGTGAGTATATGGCGGATATAGATCAAGCAGCAAGCAGAGGAGAGCGGAATGAAGAGGAGGAACGGGGGTGGTTGGACGAGTGACGTACCTCCACCTTCGATAATTGCCTCTGGAGCCGTGCGTCGTCGCCCGTTCCGCGAAGCCTGCGAGTCCTTGCCCCGCCGGACATTTGGCCAAACCCCATGAAGACGGCAGGGTTAGTGATGAGGAAAGGAAGACTGGCCGTCGGAGTTGAGTAGACTATGCTCTCGATCAGGCGCCGCCACGCCGTCGTCACAGAGAGCAGTAGGGCTGGCTGCTCGCTCTCGGGTTGGACCGGGTCCATCATCACGAGGACGCTCTGAAGAGCTGGGGATCGACCGAGGAGGAAAGGGAGCGGCAGAGACGGGGAAGGCGGCGACAGCGTGGCCGAGGAAGGAGAAAGGTCGACGGATACGATTTTTAGGATCGATAGGGGGTGGCTTCTAGCGGCGGGGAAGGAGACACGGGGGTTGGTGATGTCGGGGACGAGGCGTTAGAGAGAGAGGGCTGGCTGGTGCCAGATCGGCGGGCGAAGAGTAGTCGTGATGCCGATGCGGTCCTGCGTAACGGAATCGGGAAGGGAATTACGGGGCTAGACCCTCTCGGATGAGGTTCGCTTTCTTTTCCCTTTCGCCGAGGGAGCTACATACATTCCTGACAAACCCGATCGGGTTGTTGGCAACGATATCTGCCGTCGGCAAGTTACAGTACAGTACACGGCCTGCAGTCAACGATGTTGGGAATGTGAATCGTACGCGAGTCCAGTGAGACGACCTGCGCGTTTGAAGTCGGCGTAGATACGTCAAGGGTGTGGGGGTCGTTGGATAGCTCTCTGTAGCTGTGTCGTGAAGGAGCGAGATGGACATGGCCGGGGTAGATGGCACTGCGCCTGATCGGCGCGACTCGTTGCACAAAGAGACTACTCAGGCGGGATCATAGCCGGTCTGGTGCTGGCGAGAAAAATAGCAAGTCTCGGTCCGTCAAACCACGTACCATCGGTCTGTCCAGACGGTGTAAGTCGATTGCCAGCTAGTCTCATATGGAAAGGAGAACCAGAGGCGAGGCATCGACAGCGAAGACAGCCGTGCCATGCATTCCACGCATGTATATCTCCACCAGGTAAGACAAGAAAGCATTCAACGACAGAAAAGCTAAACAGCAGAAAAACCCAAGCCCAAGCCCAACCAACGATAGCCTAACACAGTACGCCGCCGAGAACGGCGTGATCAGCAAGAACCTCCGCTTCGGAGACACAGGGAGAGCAGCCTGGTCGACGAGGAAAGTTTTCTGGCGAGTGGCACCGGTGAGGAGCGGCAGGAAGGGAATAAGTAGGGTTTGGTGGTAAGCTCGCATGATGAAATCTATCAGCCATGGGAGCTTGAGATTATTGCAAAATGATGAAGCTACCGAGCTTGTCATCAACTCGAAGAGTATCCGCAGGTTCGTAGGGCAATTTATCGTGGACTTCGCAGGTATGATCATGGGTATGGATGGGAGCTTGTAGCGGTCACAAATCAGTTTGTTCAAAGGACGATCATCTTCAAGTTCAGGGTATGTTGGCATGCGCAATGCTGCACTGCAATTTGCCTTGGTCGATGGTTGTTCACGCTATATAGTGTGAAATTGTCAGCTTGAGCAGTGATCAAAGACAGTGAACAGGGTCACGCGCTACACGCCTATGAGAGAGCAAATGCGAAGGTTTTGATCCATTGTGTGGCCAGCTATCTCTCCAGGCGTCAAGGCTCGTGGGCCAGATGATAGCCCCTAGCAACACCGTGTGCAATTGCAGACTATAGATGCTCGTCAAAGCTATCCGAATAAGAGTCTCCTTAACGCTAGTACGTGAACAGTAGCGCTGGCAGGTGATTTGCGAGTTTGCAATCGTAGACCGACGTCCAGACAAAACGCTCAAGCAACGAGGCATATTTTCAGCAGGCCAGTGCTAATACTTGAGCTTCAGCTAGGATTGTATATCTCTCGGCGGGGTGCCGTGCGTGGCCTAAGCACTTTCATGCCAATGGCGGATTCTTGAAGGGTGATCGATTGTCGAAGTCATACTCCGTCCTTGATAGTCCACCTTTTATCCGCCTCTTTGGACCCGACTCGATCAGCGATCGTAGTCAACGTATCTTTGATAGCATCTTTTGACGTTTTAGAAAACCTAAATTGATCGTCAGATCGACGCTTTCACCATCAATTACTTCGGCCAGAACGTACTGTTTCTTCAGAATCTCGATCAAACCTGCTTTCGTCAAATCGCTCCCTTGAATAGCCTTCTTGAACTCGGGCATGAGCTCCGGCGCTACCAGACGTTTAACTGGCTTTTGAGCTTTGGACGGCGCAGCACAGTTAGGTGTCACATTAACAATCTTGCCATCAGAGTCCAAAAGCGTCAGTGACTGAGTGGCAAGTCCGTTGATGACTGTGTTTGTACGGTTGATGACGTGTAGTGGTAACCGTGGCGGATTCATGAGGGTTGCATCAGACATTGATCCCACAGCATCCGTAGATGATACAGCAAGAGGGGCATTGGTATCTGCCCAATACGCAGTAGAGAAGGGGTCAATGGGTAGGTGATGGCTTTCTGTAGAGATGGAGTTAGTATTATTCATATAAACAGCATGACTTTAAGATCAAACCTACCGAGTATAACCTGCAGCCTGTAGACCTTCAAGCTCATCTTAGGACGGTCTGCACCGTTTATGTTCGATCGACAGACGCCATCTGTATCTTCCCACCACAAGCCGCTGCATACTGGCTCAAGATCTCCAACGACATGCCTCCGCTTATTACCTGCACCCCCTAATCCTTCGCCAGTATCTTCATCATCCAAGAAACCTTCCATCTCATCTTCCTCGTCTTCACTGCCATTTTCCTCCTCCCCTTCCGAGTCCAAATCCTCTCCCTCCTCAGGCTCTTCCCATTCAGCTTCCGAGTTGTAGTCATAGTTCGTCTGGGGTAAAGCTCGCTCAAATGGGTTCCTTGCCAAATTCGACGCTGATTTCCTGGTCGGGAGCTTCGTATATGTCCCCCTATAAGGTGGGCGGACGTCTTCGGCGAATTGCAGATGCTTCATGGAGATTGACTTGAGCAGATCTGCGGGCTGTTGCATCTGACCTCTTCCTTCAAGCTCCGTAAGGTCAATGGGTTTGTTTGCAGTCCCGTGTATTCTTCCCACAATCTCCTTGACTGTGAAATGCTTTTTGGTCAGCTTCGCACGCTTGTGTGGAGGTATGTGTAATTGCTCGATAGCATAGGCGTGCAAAGCTTTTCTTTTCCCCAAAATTCTCTCCAAGCCGTTCCAGCCACTTTGTAGATGTGCGTCGATTTCCAACCGAACATGATCTAGTGCTTTCCAGTCTCTGCTGAATCGATTGTAAGGCGCCAGAGTAGTATGGGACTGAAGATAGAAAGTTGGAAACGATCGCTCGTAATCAGTCTGTGTGCTTTTTTGTGGACTCTCCGAGCTTGATCTGCTTCTCGCGACTGCTTGCATTCCTTCTATAGACCCTGCTGAGCCACGTCGGCCATCAATTGGAATTCCACACTCGGCTTGCGGTGTACCATTCATCGCATTAGTCGGGGCAGCAGGCTTGACGAAGAAGGCATTGAGCCGCAATTGGGACTGCCGTTCGTTAGCCCAAATCAAATTATCACACCTGGAATATGCGCACCTTTTCCTTCTTCGCTTTTTCCTCCTCTTTCCTCCTCTTGTCTTCGTCCTTAGCCGCCCTCTCCAGTTCCTTGGTCCGCTTTTTGTCCTCCCTTTCTTCCTCCTTCTTCCGTTTCTCTTCTTTAGCTTCGTCCTCCTTTCGCTTCCTTTCTTCCTCTTTCACCCGCTTTGTATCTTCCTTCTTAGCCTTTTCTTCCGACTTTTGCTTATCTTTTAACTCCTTCTCAACCTTTTCAGCCTCCTTCTCCGCAAAGGTCAACTTGCGTTTCTTTGCAGGAGTACTAGGCATGCCTTGAGCACCCAGAGTCGATGAAATCGGATTATCCCCGATGACCGAGCCATTGCTACTCAAAGCTGGCGAGGTAAGTCTGCTGGTTCCGCTGCTAATTGTGAGCAGGCCGTGCTCTTTGCCCTGCTGTATTTGCGGATATAATGATGCATCAATGCTGTCGTCTGTAAGAGCAACAGCGCACTTCAATGGTGCATGAGTGCCGTCGCTGGCATCGGTGTCAGGGTGTGATCTTTTCCGTGGGTTCGGAGAGCTCGAAGAAGTTGATGTCGCGCTCATTGCAGCGATCGAAAGAGAGGTGAGCAACTGTGACTGGCTTGGATCTACATACAAAATACTCACTCAGAAGAAATCGAACGACTGCGGCATTGGATATGCCTCGACGTCCATGTGCTGTGTCGTTCCCCGTTCGTTGGCGGTAGATATTCAGGGAGACGCGTCACAACTAGCTACTACATGAGTTTCGCGTTGAAGGCACGCTAAAGCTAAGCGAGCCCCGATATGGTATGGAGCCTTCTTGACCTTGTAAGGTTTTGTGATGATCAATCATCAGTGCAAGCAGAAGTTTACTTCTTCAAGTCTATCGCACGCCCAGACTTTGCACTGTTGAGAGGGTTCGTTCTATGTACTGTAGGTATGTTGCGGTGAGCCCCACCTCCCACGTCTGTAACCCCAATACTCGAGGATATCCACCCAACTGTAAGATCAAACATATATATGCTCGAATGATCTCCGGCTTGAAAACTTTGCGGTACGATAGCGGCATGCTAACAGTTGCAATTCGCTGTTTTAATCACTCAGATCCGGATTCGCAACAAAAAGTCGGACCCCACTCATCGTCATGGTCCTATCGTCCACACTCCCTCTCCTCCTCAACTCATCTGCACTCTTTCCTGTATCTGCCCTTAAATGACTGCCACTAGGCGCAGCCAACTTCCCTATATCCCCAAATTGTCGCTCCCCAGAACTACCACTACCACCAGAGGTTTCCTGTCCAGAGGGTTGGGTGAAGTAATCGCTCGTGCCAGTCCTCTGATGGCTCCCAGGTACGGGCGTTTCTGCAAGTTCGGGTGTTTCATCTTCCGGACTACTCCCTTGTCCATTCGATGGTGTGCTGCCCTGGCTAAATCTGCCTGGTAACTTCGGTCCCCCATACCGCCTATTACTTCCAAATGAACTTCTCCCGCTCTCTGTCCGCTGACCAAACCTTGCACTATCCGCATCCTCGTCATCAGACCCTTCATCCCCAACTTCGCTCGCACTTAGACGCATCGGCACGCCTCCGCCCACAAGGTTCCCCGGTGTGTAGCCGACTGCCTTCGGCGCGCCATGGTACCTGATCTTACTTCTTACGCCCATCCCTCCACTCCCTAGACTTCCGCTGGTGCTTGCCCTACCTTGGCTTCCACCATTGACTTCCATGACCGCGCGCAGCCTGGCAGCCTTCTGCTGGGCCAAAAACCGTGGATCTTCATGTTGGGAGCGGTCGCACCAGACGGTCGCTTTCTGCTTACGCATAAGAGCGACGTAGCCGCACTGAATGGTAGAGGCACCGGAGCGAGAGGAGGTGCTGCGGCGGAGCGAGACCGAGGCGTTGGAGTGAGTTCGAGCGGGTGAGGTGCCATCGCCGCCAGTGGTAGAGGTAGAGGCAGTGGCATTCGAAGGGGTACGGCGTGCAGCGTATGAGTTACTATTCATCGTATTTTGATAAGAAGACGGCGAGAAGTTCTGCCGCTGGGGCGAGGAGGTGGAGGAAGGTCGGACCTGCGGGAAGACGGAGGAGGAAGAGGTGCGGCTTCGGCTGTGCGATGAAGTGGAGTTCGTTTGTTGCTGACCAGCAGAAGAGAGCTGTGAGTCCGGGACAATCTTGGTCAAAGGTCGAAGAATTGCATCAACGCCCGATCTTTGAGGAGGCGGCTTCCTCGAGGGGAATTGGTAGGGAGGGCCTCGAAAGTCGACCATGGTGGTGCGAAGTGGAGATGGAGGGGATGAGGCGCGGATCTGTTCAAAAGAGCTGGATGACACGCTAGGGCACGTTTCTGTGCTATTGGCACTTGAGATTGTCGATCGCGGTCGCTCGTTCGCTTCACGATGATCCACTAATTATCTGGGAGCAAATTCATTCGTTTTATTGTGTTGAGATCAAATTGTCCTGAATGAAGTTTGGCTCGAGATGATGATATATGGTCCTTCGAAATAATGGAGCGGTGAATATTTAGCTTCGGTGAAAGCGATGTTGGGAATGTAGGAACGGGGATGCAATGCACGGCCTGAAGAAGAAGCGAATCGCCAAGTCTAGCACTAAGGTACCATCATCAATCAGCAAGGGAATGAAAGATATTATAGAGTGACAACGGCGAAGTGGAGTAAGCTTTGCCATTACATCGGCCCATAAGCTGAAATCAGATCATACCTCTTATTCAAAGTACCGCATGCAGAGCTAATCAAGGTACACGGAACCGAAGTTTGTGAATGATGCAGGATTCCGATCTATAAGGCGAACGAACAATGATAAATGATGGCTACCTCTGTACCAATAAAGAGGAAGTGCTGACGATTGCAAGCGATCGTCGCATACTTATTGCAGGGTCTCACATTGGGATGACCGCCACATACCTTTCCTGTTTAGGTCACCCCTTTGTCCCCACATGGGAACCTTACCGGACATTTGAAATGCCGCCTCGCTCAGGCTTCGTCACTCTCCCGTAAAGCTCATCTCATGTCATCGTAGAGGGATGGAAGATATGTACATGTAAGATACGAAGTCAGATGTTCGCATTACAAGATTGTATCAGTAATCCGTAAGTGTCTCGCAATCCAGACAATAAACTTCCAGCCATGAGAATTAAGGTCATTCCACAATCATCCTGCACGGCCGCATTCAGACTTTCAGCTCCCTTTTGGGCCTTGGAACAAGCCTCAAGATCAGCCGGAAAAGCCCCATTGACCAATGAGAAGAAGCTCCAGCCGAAGCGCGCTTGGCTGTTATCAATAAAAGTACAAAGTTAGCGGATTTGTAGGGTAGGAATCATTCCGTCATTGCGAGCATTAATACTCCAATTTATCCGAGCACATGTCTCTATCATTGACGGCGAGTGGATTACACCTCCAATCCACCGTTAATGACCGGAGACAGGACTGAGGCTTCCGTTGGCCCGAATCATCGCATTCAGCAGTGAAGCTAGGATATTGCCAACATCATCCTGCTGCACATATAGCGGGCAAGCTGTGGAGTGAGAGCGACTACAGATTGCCTTGAATGCCTTACGAACTCAACGTGTACTGACTCAAACAGCTCACCAGCCAGACACTTCAAGCGCTTGGCGAAGAAAAGGATCCTCTCAGGCACCAGCGCCAGGCATAGCGAATTGTTTTAGAAAAGCAAGCAACATCTAAGGAGAGCGTAAGCGCGCAGGCGGTATCCTATTTGCATCTAGCTGCCTTCTAGCCGGCAATATTGACTGCGTCCTGTAAGCTTTCTTCTTCCTGATATAGACATCGCTAGTAGTAAGAACAAGCCCTAGTGCGACTGACAAGTCGTTCACGGACCACCCTCGTCCATGCATCCACTCGAGCAGACTCTGACAGTTGCTACAGTTCTCGCACTCTCTCCGTGGTATGAGGCCAGTCATAGCGACGCATCTACCTTCGTGGTACGTTGTGCGGCTCCTTTGCTTCGGCCAGTGAGCTCCTTTGGCGTAATGATTCTCGCAAACGTACGTTGTATCGACTTGAAACGTACTTTGAACCCTCTTAGGGCGCCGCACTACAGCAATGTGTTCTTCCTGTGCAGTAGTCCCCCCATCCAAGACTCCGAGTTGAGGCGTTTCCCGCGTAGCTTGCGCATCTGTGGTTTAAGAGTACCCTATCCTGGGTGGCAGAGCTTGCTCCTTCGCGGCTGCAGCCGCGGGAGGGGTCTCCCTTTCGAAACGCCATGCGGCAGAATTGCAGACCCTGTTGATCTTCTTCATGGATTCCGCGCGGTCTCAGGATTTGGCTGAGCGGGAAGAACCATCCAGGGTTCGTTTCCATTATGCTCCGAGAGCGCGGCGTGGACAGCAGCCAAGCCATCATAGATTTTGAAGATTGAGAAACTTTCCTAGCCGTCAGACTGCTTGATTGTAACCAGCTTCAGACTATAATAATAGCTACTTGGATTGGCCATCACTAGACCGAAGATCTGAGTTTCCAACGAGTCATACTCACCCTTTGAGATGAGGTCAGCGGTCCGTCAATACCTTGCTGTGTCCTCAGAAGCTCTTCTCGCATGAAGGAAAGAACGACGTTTTAGTTGTTGAGCCACGTTTGTGAGTCTAGGTTCAGATCAAAAGCTTGTCGCTCGATGGTCCCCTTATAAAGATGCGCCGACGGCAAGATGAGACTGGAAGTGGACAGAGTGTTCAATGACTAAGTGAACGGTAAAGAGATAGGGCTTTGTAGAAGGTGAAAGTAAACATGTGAATACTCATCTAATTGATGAGACCAGATCTTCATAGTCCCGAAGCAAAGAGAGAGCTGCATAAAATGAGCAACTTACGATTGCGAATGAGATTGTTAGAATGTAGCAGGCGTTGACGAGCCTAAATGCTCATCGCACATTTTACGAAGTTCTCTTAGATATCGACAAGCCATGGTACCCATGCTGTTCGCCCACCAAGGAGATTTCTCAGCCTGCCTTGCTGTGTCGATGCTGACAAGCTCTGCAGCAGTGCTTATGTGTTTATGGATAGGACATCCGTTTGTGACTCTTGTTGATTGACTGATTCAGCTACCTACAACTGAGAGGCAGTACCAGGGGCAGTCTCCATTGTACGCAGGTGGTCTGCAGACCTCATCCTTGACATCACCAACGGTATGAAGAAACTCATGCACCAGACAAATCCACCCCAGAAAGTCCATAGCGATGATCCTGGCGCGTCAAAATCATAATGAGATCAGTTTTGATGAAAGCTTATATGCCTCAGGTATCAGGTAGATATCTCTCGACATGATCAACAACATTGCAGGTGCGCGGAGGGTGCTCCAACCCGCACCCTGAGCGGGATCATAGCGTCATCAACCTCCCCCTAGCGCGTCCACAGAAGACATGTAGGGCAAAGAGCTCAAGCTCCTCGACCTGCCTTCCTCTTCTCCACCTCATGACCAAACTCATGCGTCCTCTCCTCCACCCCCGACGCACCCTCCTCAGCCTCTCCGTCAGCACCCTCGCCGCCACCATGTCGACCTCCACCTCCCCTCCCACCACCACCTCCAACACCACCCCTCCAACCTGGCCAACCCGCCCTTACTCCCCCTTACACACCACCTGGCCCTACCACCCCGCCGACTTCCGCCGCGCCGACCCCTCCCCCGACACAGACTTCTACTCCACCCCGCGCTTCGTAACGCACATCGACGGCCCGGCCATCTCCCTCCTAAAAACCTACTACACCCACACCCTCCCCCGCGCCGGCCGCATCCTCGACTTCTGCTCCTCGTGGATAAGCCACTTCCCGCCGGACATCGAAGCCGCCGTCCTCACGAAAAAGGAACTCGAGGTCGTCGGCATGGGTATCAACGACGCCGAACTCGCCGCCAACCCTATCCTCCACGCACGCGTTCTGCAGGATTTGAACGAGCAGCCTAGGATCCCGGCGGAGAAGGTGGGGGCGGTGGATGCGGCGACGTGTGTGGTGAGTATCGATTACCTGACGGCGCCGGTCGCGGTGCTGGCGAGTCTGCGCGAGAGGATGGTGAAGGGCGGGAGGGTGCATTTGGTGGTTTCGAATCGGTGTTTTCCGACAAAGGCGGTGCAGAGGTGGTTGAGGAGTAGTGATGAGGAGAAGTTGGAGATGGTGGGGGATTATTTGTGGTTCGCGGGGTGGAGGGAGGTTGAGATTGTGACGCTTAACGATGGGGGCGGAAGTGGTGGTGGGTGGTTTGGGTTTGGGAGGACGGATCCTTTGTGGGTGGTCAGGGGGACCAATACTGGGGACGGGATTGAGAGAGGGGGACATGCGCATAGTGAGCTATGAGAAGTGAGTGGCATGTTCAGCATAGCGAAAGGGGAGTTGATGGTGCTTATAAACGTTGCTCTGCGCTTGTAGAAAGCATCTACGGTCTAGTCTAAATAGATATCTAGTTCTATGCAAACTCCCTGTCAATCTCCTCAAAATGATCGAAAAAGCCCTTGAACAGTTTCACTCCCAACCCGGGATCCAAGCTGCCCGTAGTGGCTCTTATGCTATGCATACTCAACTGCGGGAGTCCAGCATCGATAGCCCTGATACCTGTCATGGACGACAACATCGGTCCCACGGTACCCCCACTCCGACTATCGTTCCGGATCTGGAAGACTTGTAGCTTCGATCCCGATTTCTCAGTGACTCTCTGCAAGAGGGCGGTGGAAACGGCGTCCGTCGTCATATGTCCGTTCGAGTCAGCTTCGACAGAAACCCCTACATTCAGTCGCGGAGCATGGTTCTCGAGATATTGGCCTAGGAAATTAGGGTTTACTGCATGGGTGACGTCTGCGGATACAAGGAAGCTGTTGGCGTAGGTTTGTGCGAGCACATTGGCGCCGCATTTGTCCCCGGCGAATGCTTCGCATATACGCTCCGTGACGCTGGTGAGGAAGTTGCCACGGGCAC
>JAABUP010009975.1_pt1 | contig 11409 bp, 10 predicted proteins | sample 5559201 | NCBI WGS metagenome assembly JAABUP01 (sample SAMN10711887, study PRJNA513373) | rock metagenome | isolation source: Antarctica rocks | place: Antarctica | reverse complement strand
GTGTAACCGGCCTCGCTGGCCACCCGCTCCAACACCAGGTTGGCGTACCCGTACCTGGACAGCCCCCGTGCTGCGGCCTCCAACAAGGCGCTCCTGGTCCGGGCGCGCCGATCCGCCTGCGTCGGGGGGGCGCTTCCCGAAGTCCTCGCCGTCATCTCACGTCACCTACAGACATGTATGTGTCACAACAATCCCCAGCGTTACTACGGCAGCTGGTCGGATGGGCTATCTGGATGAAGCCGAAGCACAAGCGAGCATGAAAGGGAATCGATGCCAACCGCCAACAAGCCGGTTCCCGAGCAGATCCGCGCTCTCAGACCATGACCGACGCCGGCTACGTCGAGCTCTTCACCATGACCAGTGTCATTGTAGGCCGGTCACTGGAGCAGTGGGCCGGGGCGATGATCGAAGACGTCGCGGCTGCGAGCCACAATGCCGACCAGTGGAAGACAGACAGACCGGCGACGTCATCACGCCTGCGCGTCGACTCACGGCACACAGACAGGAATCACACCGTCAGAAACGCGGACCCGTGGATCGGGCTCAGCCGACTGGAGCCGACTGCGACTCGGCGGGAGCCGACGGGAGTCCACCGATCAGGCCGTCGGCGGCTTGTCGTCGCCCCGCCTGCGCAGGTAGCGCTCGAACTCCCGGGCGATGGCATCTCCACTGGCCTCGGGAAGGTCGGCGGTGTCCGTCGCCTCCTCGAGGTCGTGGACGTACTCGGCCACCTCGTCGTCTGACTCGGCCAGCTCGTTGACCCCGCGCTCCCAGGCGCGGGCCGTCTCAGGGAGGTCGGCGAGCGGGATGGTGATGTTGAAGAGCGCCTCCAGCTTGCCGAGCAGCCCGAGGGTCGCCTTGGGCGACGGGACCCCGCCCGCGTAGTGCGGAACGGCGGCCCAGCAGGTCAGCGACGTCAGGCCCGTGCGGGTGGCGGCGTCGGCGAGGACGCCGACGATGCCCGTGGGCCCTTCGTACGTGCTGGCCTCGGCGTCGAAACGGTGGATCACGTTGGTGTCGTCGGAGGTCGCCGTGACCGGGATCGGCCGCGTGTGCGGCACGTCGGCCAGCAGGGCGCCGAGGGTGACGAACGTCGTCACGCCGAGCTGCTCCGCGAACTCGAGGAGCTCGATGGTGAACGACCGCCAGCGGGTCGACGGCTCGATGCCCTCGATGAGGATGACGTCACGGTCGAAGGAGGTCTGCCGCGCCAGGAGGATCCGGGTAGTCGGCCAGATGATGCGCCGGTGGCTCTCGTCCGTCACGACGCGGGGGCGGTTGACCTGGAAGTCGTAGTACTCCTCCGGGTCGAGCGCGGCGATCGGCTCTGCTTCCCACACGTCGGCGAGATGCGTGATCACCGACGTGGCGGCCTCCCCCGCGTCGTTCCACCCCTCGAACGCGGCGATGAGGATGGGGTCCCGCAGCTCGGGGACGTCCTCGAGCTCGATCACGGATGCGCCTCCGACGGGTCAGTGGTTGCTCGGCGCCGGTCCGGTGCGGCCCGACGCCTCCCACCCTATGTCGTGCCGTGGACTGTGCCCGGAAGCGCCCGGGCCTAGACTTGGTCGTTGTGACCACCATGGCCTCAGTGCTGCCGGCGGCCGTTCTGTGGGACATGGACGGCACCCTCATCGACAGCGAGCCCTACTGGATCGCGGAGGAGATGCACCTCGTGCAGTCCTTCGGCGGGGTCTGGACCGAGGAGAACGCCCACGCCCTCGTGGGCAACCCCCTGGAGGTGTCGGCGCAGTTCATCCTCGACCACTCACCGGTGGAGATGTCGGTCGCGCAGGTCGTCGACCGGCTGATGCACGGCGTCATGCGCCGCGTCGAGGACCGGATGCCGTGGCGCCCCGGCGCGCTGGAGCTGCTCTCCGCGCTCAAGGCGGAGGGGGTGCGCAACGCGCTGGTGACCATGTCCTGGCGGCCGTTCACCGACCTGCTCGTCCGGCTCGTGCCTCGGGGCTCGTTCGACATCGTCGTCCCCGGTGACGCGGTCCAGCACGGGAAGCCGCATCCGGAGCCCTACCTCAGGGCCGTCGGCCTGCTCGGCGTCGACGCCGCTGACTGCGTGGCCATCGAGGACTCGCCGGCCGGTGTGCGCTCCGCCGTTGCCGCCGGAGTGCCGACGATCGCCGTGCCGCACGTCGTGCCGGTGCCGCGGATGGCCGGAGCGGTGCAGATCCCGACCCTGCGAGGCGTGAGCCCCCAGGACCTCCTGACGCTCGTCGGGGCTGCGGTCAGCCGCTGACCCCAGTGACCCCGCTGTCGGCCGGGCGGAGATAGGTCCGCTGGTCGGCCCGGTGCCCCTCGTAGGCGGCCCGCGCCTCCTGGGTCGACTCGAGGCTCGACACCTCGCTCACCGGGACGTCCCACCACGCGTCACTGTCGGGCGCGGACACGGTCGGGTCGGTCTCGACGTGGATCACCACCGGCCCACCGCCCACGGGCGCCGCCTTGGCGTCCGCGATCGCCACGGCGAGGCCGTCCCGCGAGGTCACCTCGATGACCGTTGCTCCGAGGCTGCGAGCGTTGGCGGCCAGGTCGACCGGCAGCCGCTCACCGTCGAGGCGTCCCGACTCCGAGCGGTAGCGGTAGCGGGTCCCGAAACGCTGCGACCCCAACGACTGCGACAACGACCCGATCGAGTGGAAACCGTGGTTCTGCACGAGCACGACGATGATCTTGATGCCCTCCTGGACCGCCGTGACGAGCTCGCCCGGCAGCATGAGGTAGGACCCGTCGCCGACCATGACGAAGACGTCGGGACCGGGGGACGCGAGCTTGACCCCTATGCCGCCCGGGATCTCGTAGCCCATGCACGAGAACCCGTACTCCACGTGGTAGCCGTGTCTGTCCCGCACCCGCCACAGCTTGTGCAGGTCACCGGGCATGGAGCCGGCAGCACCGACGACGACGTCCTGCGCGTCCGACAGCTCGTTGACCGCTCCGAGGACCTCCCCCTGGGTGAGGACGCCCTCCGCGAGGCGCCCGGTCACCTCCGCCGACGGCAGGTATGCCGTGTCCACCCGATCGCTCCACTGCCGCCACAGCGACTCGTGACGCTCTCGGGCGACCGACGTCACGGCATACCCGTCGAGCGCGTCGGTCAACGCGGTGAGGGCCTCCCGGGCGTCACCGACGACCTGGAGGCCGGAGTGCTTCCCGGCGTCGAAACGCGCGACGTTGAGGTTGACGAAGCGAACGCCGTTGTCCTGAAAGGCGGTTCGCGACGCGGTGGTGAAGTCGCTCCACCGGGTGCCGACCCCGATGACGACGTCAGCCTCCCGGGCGAGCCAGTTCGCCGCGGTCGTCCCCGTCGAGCCGACGGCGCCCATGAGCTGCGGGTGACCATGAAGGAGCGAGCCCTTGCCGGCCTGCGTCTCCCCGACGGGGATCCCCGTCGCGTCGCACAGCGCCTGCAGGGCGTCCTCGGCGCCCGAGTAGTGGACCCCCCCACCCGCGACGATGAAGGGCCGCTCCGCCGAGCGGATCACCGCGGCCGCCTCCGCGATCGTGGACGGCTCCGCGGGCGGCCGAGGGACGTGCCAGGTGCGCTCGGCAAACAGCTCGACCGGCCAGTCGAACGCCTCGGCCTGGACGTCCTGGGGGAGTGCCACCGTCACGGCACCGGTCTCGACCGGGTCGGTGAGGACCCGCATGGCGCCCAGCAGGGCGGAGGGGAGGGCCTCGGGACGGGTGACCCGGTCGAAGTAGCGCGAGAGCGGGCGGAACGCGTCGTTGACGGTGACGTCGCCCGCCAGAGGGTGCTCGAGCTCCTGCAGGACGGGTGAGGAGACCCGGGTCGCGAAGGTGCCCGAGGGCAGGAGCAGCACGGGGATGCGGTTCACCGTCGCCAGTGCGGCGCCGGTCAGCATGTTGGTGGATCCCGGCCCGACGCTCGCGGTGCAGGCCCAGGTCTGCAGGCGGTCCTTGGCCCGGGCGTAGCCGACGGCGGTGTGCACCATCGCCTGCTCGTTGCGGGCGAGGACGTAGGGCAGCGGCGGGCTGTCGCCCTCGCGGAGCTCCGCCTCGAGGAGGGCCTGTCCGATGCCGGCGACGTTGCCGTGCCCGAAGATGCCGAGGCAGCCGGCGAACAGCGGCTGCCGGATCCCGTCACGCTCGGAGTGCTGGACGGCGAGGAACCGGACCACCGCCTGAGCGACGGTCAGTCGGATCGAGCCGGTCATCGGTCGTCTCCTTCACGTGCGTCCGGCGGCTGGATGCCTGTCACCGCCGACGTGCCGGACGCGGGGTCAGCGGCGCCCGAGGCCGGACCAGTGGTGGCGGACGCCGGGCCTGCTGCGCCGAAGGGGAGGCGGGGGTCGACCTCCTGGTCGGCCCAAGTGTCGCGTACCCAGCCGTGGGCGGGATCGTCACGGATGAGCCAGGCGCGTTCCGCTCCGGGGCCGGCCATGACGTTGAGGTAGTAGAGATCGTAGCCCGGCGGCGCCATGGACGGGCCGTGCCAGCCGTGCGGCACGAGCACGACGTCGCCGCTGCGGACCTCCGCGATGACGTCGATCGGCCGGTCCGCCGTGCCATAGACCCGGTGGTAACCAAGGGGATCCGAAGGCTGGGGCATCCGGCCGCTCCCTTGCGGTGTTTCCGCGGCGATCTCGAAGTAGTAGATCTCCTCGAGCTCGGTCTCGACGCCCGGTCGTTCCTCGTCGTGCTTGTGCGGCGGGTACGACGACCAGTTGCCGGCCGGCGTGACCACCTCGCAGGCGATGACTGAGTCGGCATCCAGCACGGCCGGAGTGCCGAAGTTGCGGACCTCCCGCGAGGCCCGGCCCGCACCGCGCAGCTCGACGGGGACGTCCTCACGTCGCAGGTGACGGAATGGCGCCGTCGATTCCCTGGCGGCCGGTGCCCAGCACAGCGCCACCCGAGCGCTTGCCGTGCTGACCAGGACGAGGCGCGCCGCAGCCGGGACGTAGCAGACGTCCGTCGGGCCCGCGAACACCGATGCCCGACCGGCCAGCTGCGCGTGCTCCGTGGATCCGTCAATGAGCGTCGCGGTGACGCCGACCGAACCGGTGAGCGGCACGACGATCGACTCGTGCTCGACGCGGTCCACCGTCGTCTCGACGCCCGGCGCGAGAGTGAGCACGCCCAGCCCGGTGTGCGTCCACGAGCGGGTCCCGGGCCGCAGCTCGATGTCGTAGCCGGGAGCGCTGAGCGTCCCGGCGGGGTACACCCAGGGAGCCATCGTCAGGTCAGCGGAGTCAGGCATCGGCCGTCCTGTGGACGATCTCTGCGGCGATCTCGACCGCTGCGCCGACGTCGCCGTCCGGCGGGTAGAGCAGCGCCCGTCCGACGACGAGCCCGCGCACTGCCGGCAGGTCGACGGCCCGTCGCCACTCGGCATACGTGTCGTGCGGGTCGCCGGCCGGGTCTCCACCCAGCAGCAGCGTCGGCAGCGTCGTCGCCTCCATGACTCGGGCCAGGTCGTCGACGGCGGGCAGCTTGAGCCAGGTGTGCGCGCTGGTCGCGCCGAGCCCAGCGGCGATGTGCATCGACAGCATGACGGACTCGGGGTCGAGCTGGTTGACGACCTTGCCGTGGACGGCCCCGCAGAGGAACGGCTCGACCATGGCCATCAGCCCGTGTGCGGCGAGCTCGGTCACCGCGGCCCCGCTGGCCTCCAGGGTGGCAGCCGTGCCGACGTCGTCGAGGCCGATCCGGGTGAGCATCTTGCCTCCTTCGATGCCCCGTGCCGCGAGGTCTCGGGCGCGATAGGCCGTGAACCGGTCGTCGAGCTCGAAGACCGATCCTCGTAAGCCGCCACGGTTCATCGACCCCACGGCGACCTTGCCTTCGAGGGCGCCCAGCAGGAGAAGGTCCTCGAGGATGTCGGGTGTGCCGAGCACCCCGTCGACGCCGGGACAGCGCAGTGACTCGACGAGGCGCGCCAGCAGGTCCGCCCGGCTTGCCATCGCCGTCGGGTTCGCGCCGACGCCGAGGGAGCCTCGAGCGGGGTGGTCCGCGGCGACGAGGAGCAGTCGGCCGTCGGCGCCGAGGAGAGGGCGTCGTCGCCGGGAGCTCCACAGGCGGTCGATCCGGGCCGGGTCCGCAGCCCGGACGTCGGTGATCCCGGTCAGCTGGTGCGCCCGGAGTGCTTGTGGTGACACGACCTGCCGGAGTTCTTCGCTGCTCATGACGAGGCCTCGGAGCGCGCGCCGACGAGGTCCTCGACCTCCTGCTCGGTCGGCATCGCCGTCGAGCACTCGAGCCGCGACGCGACGATGGCGCCGGCGACGTTGGCGAAGCCGATGACCCGCTGCAGCGGCCACCCGGCGAGCAGGCCGTGGCAGAGAGCGCCACCGAAGGCGTCACCGGCGCCCAGCCCGTTGACGACCTTGACCGGGAACGGAGGCACCTCGATGCGCTCGTCGGGTGTGGCCGCGAGGACACCCTTGGGACCCTGCTTGACGACGGCCAGTGAGAGGCCCCGCTCGAGGAGGGCGTCGACGGCCCGGCCGGGAACGCGTTCACCGACGGCGACCTCGCACTCCTCGGTGTTGCCGACGGCGATGGTCACGTGGTCGAGCGCCCGGTCGACCTGCTCGTGGGCTGCGCCCGCATCGGGCCAGAACATCGCCCGGTAGTCCAGGTCGAGGACCGTGTGGTCACGGCGACCGCGGGCTTCCCACGCCGCGAAGTGCGCCGTGCGGCTCGGGTCCTGGCTCAGCCCGGTCACCGTCGACCAGAAGATGTCTGCGTCACGAATCGCCGCCAACGGCAACGAGTCCGGCTCGATGAGCAGGTCCGGCGCTGTGGGGTAACGGTAGAACCAGATGGGGAAGCTGTCCGGGGGAAAGATCTCGCAGAAGGTCACCGGTGTCGGCGGTCCGGGGACCTCGCTGACGAACACGTCGTCGACGCCCAGGTCACGCAGCTCTCGGTGGACGTACCTGCCGAACGGGTCCTCACCGACGCGGGTGATGAGAGCGGCCCGTCGCCCGTGCCGAGCGGCAGCGACGGCGACGTTGGTGGCGCTGCCGCCGAGGAACTTCTCGAACGTCCGCACGTCCTCGAGTCCCACGCCGTGCTGCAGGGGATAGATGTCGACCCCGGTGCGCCCCATGGACACCAGCTCGTATGCCGGGGGTGCCGTCGGCCCACCCATCATCACCGGTCCGCCGCAGGGAGGCTCGCGGCCACCTGCCGCAGGTGCTCGAGGCTCTCCCGCACGTCCTCGATGGGTGCCCTGGTCCCGCTGCCCTCCGCCGGGTCGGCCTTGAGGATGGTGTCCTGCTCGAGGACGTACCAGCCGGCATACCCGGACTGTTCGAGCGAGGTGACGATGGCGGCGATGTCGACGTCACCGTGGCCGAGCGGCTGGTAGAGGCCCGTCCGGACGGCCTCGGTGTAGCCGAGCTCGCCCGCACGAACCCTGCTGGCGAGGGTGTTGTCGACGTCCTTGAGGTGCACGTGGGCGATCCGCTCGGGGAGATCCCGCGCGAGAGCCACCGGGTCGCCGCCGCCGATGAGGAGGTGACCGGTGTCGAGGCACAGGCCGATCGTGCTTCCGGCGAGAACCTTCTCGATCTCGAAGCCCGACTCGACCATCGTGCCCACGTGGGGGTGCAGCGTCGCCGTCAGGCCACGCGCGACTGCCGCCTCGTTGAGGAGGTCGAGGTTGCGCAGCAGCGCGCCCCAGCCGTCACCGTCGAGGATGGGTCGCGTGTCGTAACCATCAGTGCCGGTCGCGGCGGCGAGGACGACCGTCGAGGCGCCGGCGGCGACGAGGCCGTCCATCGCGAGATCGACCTCGGGCCGCGGGTCGTGCTCGAGGTCGTGGAGGACGACGGGGACGAACTGGCCGACGGCGGCCAGGTCGTGGCTCGCGAGGAGCTGCGCCTTGGCTGCGGGCTCGGCCGGGAGGAAGTCGTCCGGGCCGAACTCGGTCGCCCGCAGACCCACCTCGCGCATCTGGGACAGGACGGTCTCCGCGTGGTATTGCCAGCCCCAGCCGGGCACCTCACAGACCCCCCAGGAGATCGGGGCTCCGGCGACGCGGTCGAGCAGCGGTGATGTTGACGGGCTCACAGGTTGTCGATCTCCTCCAGGCGCACGACGCGCCCATCGCGTCGGGAAAGGTCACAGGCCGCCGCAGTGCGGAAGGCTTGCAGGGCATCGAAAACGGTGCACGGAGAGGGGATCTCGCCGCGAGCGACGTGGACGAACGCCGTCAGCTCCGCGCGGTATGCCGGTCGGAAGCGTTCCATGAACGACGTCGTGACCGGGCCCGTGGGGAAGTCGACGCCCTCCTCCGCGGAGGTCAACGCGAGGGACTGGTCCAGGCCGACGGCCAGGGAGCCCCTCTCGCCCATGACCTCCATCCGCACGTCCTGACCCGCACCGTTGTACCGGCCCGACGAGACCAGCACCATCGTCTCGTCGTCGAGGGTGAGCAGCGCAGCGCCGGTGTCCACATCGCCCGCGTCGGTGAAGAACTGCTCGCCCTTGTTGCCACCCGCCGCACAGGCGGTGGCCACCTCCCGGCCGGTGACAAAGCGCACGATGTCGAAGTCGTGGATGTTGCAGTCCCGGAAGATCCCTCCGGAGGTGCGGATGTACGCCGCGTGGGGCGGCGCCATGTCGAAGGTGTTCGCCCGGATCGTGTGGACGAAGCCGAGCTCGCCTGCCTGCACGGCCTGACGCACCCGTTGGTAACCGTGGTCGAAGCGTCGCTGAAACCCCACGTGGACGGGGACGTCGGTGCCGGCGATCAGGCGGGCCAGGTCGAGTGTCTCGTCGAGCGTTGCGGCAACCGGCTTCTCGCAGAACGTCGGCACGCCGGCCGCGACGCCGGCGCGCAGCAACGGGGCGTGGCCCGGCGTGGCGGTGGCGATGACGAACCCGTCCGGTCGGGAGGCAAGCAGCTCGTCGGCATCCGGGGCCCACTCCGCACCCAGCCGGTCGGCGACGTTCTTGGCGATCTCGCCGTCGGCGTCGGTCACGACGAGGGCGTCCACCTCGTCCAGTCCCAACAGCGTCTCCGCGTGGAAGGCGCCGATCCGTCCCACGCCAGCAAGGCCGATGCGCATGCGATCCGTCTCCCTGAGTTCTTCTGCGCGGCCTTCCGGCGAGACCACGTCCGCCCAGCCTGCCGTCGACACAAGACAGGTGTCAACAATTTGTCCTAACATTAGGACCCATTGCCCATCCCGGTGGAGGGAAGACCGATGGCTGGAGAGGTCGGTCATCCCTCCACCCGGAGACGAAGACGTCGCGAGGAGGACCCATGGGCGTGGCGAAACAGGTCGCCCTCCACATCGAGCGGTCCTCGCCCGTGCCGCTCTACCATCAGCTGGCCGAACAGCTGATGGCCGCGATCACCTCCGGACAGCTGCAACCGGGCGACGCGTTCGAGAACGAGCTCGACCTCGCCGCACGCCTCTCGCTCTCCCGGCCGACCGTGCGGCGCGCCATCCAGGAGCTGGTCGCCAAGGGACTGCTCCTGCGCCGACAGGGCCTCGGCACCCGGGTCGCGAACCGCAAGGTCCATCGCCGGGCGGAGCTGACCAGCCTCTACGACGACCTGCAACGCGCCGGCAGCACGCCGCGGACCACGGTGCTCGACTACGGGCGGTGCCAGGACGCGGTGGCCGCCCGAGCCCTGGACATCGCCGAGGACACCACGCTGCTCTCGATCGTGCGGCTCCGGCTGGCGGGCAGCGCCCCCTTCGCCATTCTGCGCAACTGGCTGCCCCCGGCATACGGTGACATCACCGTGGAGGACCTCGAGGAGCGAGGGCTCTACGAGGCGCTTCGCGACCGCGGCGTCCGGCCGGTCGTCGCGCATCAGAGCATCGGCGCGCGCATGCCGACCCCGGCCGAACGCCGGAACCTCGAGCTGAAGGGGACCCAGCCCCTGCTGACCATGACGCGCAGTGCGTTCGACGCGAGCGGGGCGCCGGTGGAGTTCGGTTCGCACTGTTACCGGGCCGAGGACTACACGATCGACATCATGGTCGACGAGCGCTGAGCACATTCGACGGTCGCCGTTTCGCTCTCCGGAGCTCCTCCGGGTCGGGTCGGTGGGGCCACCCACCGTGCCGAAGCGAGCGGGCACCTCATGGCGCCGCCCGGCTCGTCCGGTCGTCCCTTCCGGTGCGGTCACCGTTCGCCAGCAAGCCCCGTGGTCCTCATCCGCTCCCGTCGGTCAACCACCGCGGCAACCTCACGCATCTCGGGGACACGGTCAACCCCCGTTCCTGATCGGTCGGCGCCCACCAGCTCTCGCCAGCCCCAGGGTCAGTCGTCAGCCGCGTCGACCTCACCGGTCACCACAGGGTCGACGGCCAGCCGTCCTGCGTCCAGGGGAAGGGGCGGGGGCGTTCCGCCCCAGGCCGGGCAGAGATCCTTGTAGTCGCACCAGTCACACAGCCTGGAGGTCCTCGGTCGCCAGTCACCGGTGGTGGCGGCCCGCTCGATGGCGGTCCACAGCGCTTTGACCTTCCGCTCCGTGGCGAGCAGGTCGGCCTCGTCGGGCGAGTAGCGCATCAGCTCGCTGTTTCCCAGGTAGACCAGCTGCAGCATCTGCGGGATGACACCGCGCAGGCGCCAGAGGACGAGCGCGTAGAACTTCATCTGGAAGAGGGCCTTGGCCTCGAAGTGCTCCGACGGCGAGCGGCCGGTCTTGTAGTCGACGACGCGGAGAGCCCCGTTGGGTGCGACGTCGAGCCGGTCGACGTAACCGCGCAGCGTGAGGCCCTCGAACTCGGCCTCGACGTAGAGCTCTCGCTCGGCCGGCTCAAGCCGGGTGGGGTCCTCGAGGACGAACCAGGTGTTGATGAGGGTGACCGCCTCGGCGAACCACGACTCCTGCGTGCGGTTCTCGTCCGCCTCGAGCATCGCGGCGAGCTCGGGGTCCGTGTCGACGAGCTCTTGCCACTGCGGTCCGACGAGGGCCGCGGCGGCGTCCGGAGTCCGCTCGGCGGCCGGCAGGTCGAAGAGCCGTTCGAGCACCGAGTGGACGAGCGTGCCCCGGGCAGCAGCGGGGGACGGCGGCGAGGGGAGCCGGTCGATGACGCGGAACCGGTAGAGCAGCGGACACTGCATGAAGTCCGACGCGCGGCTCGGGGACAGCGCGGCCGACCGGCCGGGCAGGGGACCGGGAGTGTCGGCTGCCAGGAGGGTCGTGCGCGTGTCAATGCTCATGTTCAGCACTGTATGCCGGGGCTCCGACACCGCCCGGACGACTCACCAGCCTGGGGACGATGGGACGGGAGTGACGCCCCCTGTGGACGGCATACCGCCGCCGTTGCATCCGAAGGAGCGCCAGTCGGGACCGCCGCTCCTTCGGACGTAACGGGTGGAGCCTCAGTCCTCGGGCTGGTAGGCGAGGTTGGGACTGAGCCAGCGCTCGGCTTCGCGCAGGGTCCAGCCCTTGCG
>JAABUP010009969.1_pt1 | contig 11410 bp, 12 predicted proteins | sample 5559201 | NCBI WGS metagenome assembly JAABUP01 (sample SAMN10711887, study PRJNA513373) | rock metagenome | isolation source: Antarctica rocks | place: Antarctica | reverse complement strand
CCCCACGAAGCACCCCCTACAAGGGTGCGAACAGCCCTTCCAAGGGCCTCAGATCGTGGCGCTATTTTGGCGCTAAAATAGCGCCATTGGCCCTCAAAACGTGGCGCTACTCGTAGCTCTAGTGCTACAGGCATGGCGCTACGATAGAGCTACGATTCACACAGGAAAACGGGGCATTGGCGCTACCGTGGCGCTACTCTTTACCCTGGGGTGGGCGCTACCCGTAGCTCTAGCGCCATTGTCGCTGTAGCGCCATGGTAGCGCCATACGCCCGCGTGGGACGGGCGTGAGGGCGGCCCCGCGCGCAGCGACGGGGGGGGACGGTAGGGGCCAGCCGGCCGCGCTCATGGCCGATCGCGGCTGGCGCAGGGGACAGGGCGGCCACGACGCGCAGCGGCAACACTCCCGCAGCCCACACGCTGCACAGCCGGCCTCTGCCCGCCCCCCGCTCCATAGATAGAAACGTGCGCGGAGCCGTCGTGGTGACGCTGCTGCCTGTGCGGCGTTGCTACAACGTGTCCTACGCTGTCAACAACACACGCGCCTTGCTGTATTGCTCGGCACAGGATGAGGGGGACATAGCTGAGTGGCGATGTCCAGTGTGGTAGAGGAGGATGGTAACCGTGGCGAACGAAACCAGCGAGATCGTTCTGAGCATGCAGGACCTTCGTGAGGTCACCCGTTACGCCGCTGAGAGCGCGCAAGAAGTGCTAGAGATCTTCGAGAGAGCACACCCGGTCGACTCCCGCCCTCGCGACGCGATCGACGCCGCATGGACGTTCGCTCAAGGCGGCGAACGCGGGAAGACACTGCGCGACACTGGGTGGGCGGCGCACAAGGCGGCCCGAGACGCAGACACCGCGGCCGCAGGCGATGCGGCGCGAGCAGCGATGTACGCGGCATCCGCTGCGTACTTGCATCCACTGGCCGACGCTCACCAGGTGAAGCACATTCTAGGGGCAGCAGCCCATGCGGCGAGAGCGGCCGAACTTATGGCGGGCGATGATCGAGATGTCGGTGCTGATCACATTGAGCAAGTTCGCCGGCGCGCGACACCACTCGTCGTTGACGTGCTCAGCCGCTACCCCGCGGCACCGCCTGGTGGAAGGCGCGTCGGGGAGCTGCTTCGCGATCTGGATGAGGCCCTCCGCGGCCGTTTCTGAAGGCCTTGTTGTACCTCCTATCGTTCAGACTCCAAACCACTCACAGGCGACGCCGGCAACAGGAGCACGCGCTGTCCCCCATCCGTGGCCCCGGTTATCGGAGAGCTTGACCGGCCCGAAGCAGCCGGGTGTCTGTCAGTCGTGCGGGGCCACGAACGTCCAGCTTGTTCCCTCTGCCGATCCAGGTGGCGAGATGAGCCCGATTGCCGCCACCGATACGAGCGCGCTGCACGATCGGTTCAGGCGCGTGCTCGATGCCGAGGTGCGTGGCGTGCATGTCTGGCAGGAGTGCGACGACGCGGACCAACCCGAGCCCATCGCGGTCTTGCTGTGCCCGTCGTGCAGCACTCGCATCATCAAGCCGCATCCCCGGTTCTACTATGTCTTGCCGTTCAATGAGCCGTTCGCTGGCACGATGGGGCTGTGCGTGTCCTGCCGCCTCCGTGTCGGGGTGCGCTGCACGCACCCTGACCTGAAAGCGAACGGTGGACCCGGCCTCGTGATTCAGGCTGACACGCCGGTACCCTCATGCAGGCTCAGGCAAATCTATGTGCGCGCCGCAATGGGATGTGCCGGACGGGACGTGGAAGACGGCGAGTAGGCGCTGTAACTTTATGTGCTCGCCTTGCCCCCGAATTTCGTCCCTACCAGCTCGGTGTAGCTCTGTCCAGTGACGGGCTTGCCGTTATGCGTGCCGGTCACGGTGCAGCTCCCTTCCCAATAGCTTTGCGAGTAGCCGAAAATCTTCAAGCGATCAACAAGCTCCTGGTCGCGTACCGTCGGGCGCACAGTGAGATCGAGGCCCAACCGTGCAATGCGCACATGCCACCCCGAGGTATAGGTGAGAGCCGAGGCGGCGCTGTACCATGTCCCCAGGGGCGTGATCGTGGTGCCCTCGACGTTGGCTGTCGTATTGTCGGGCAACAGCGCCGACGCGCCGCGGTCGAGGTGCTGCCCGAGTTGACGCACCGTCAGGGCAACATCAGTCCCATCGTTGAGCTGCACCCCCATCCAGGTCCAGGCGCCAACCGTCCGCGGGTCCCATGTCCCCCACTGATGATCGTGCCAGGCGATCCCATGGACGGCGATGCGCCGCCCGTGCAGCGTGATTGTCCCGGTGGCACGCATATGCGTGAAGCTGTAGTAATACGAACCACTATTGCCCCACGCGATATAACCGCCGCCTACCATCAACACCGGGCGATCCGGCGCGAGAGTGAGCACAATTTCTTGGCCGTCAGTCGAGAGGCCCATGAGTGCATACCTGTTTGGCCCCGCCGTATGCAGCGAGATACCTCCGACATTGACGTTAAGGTGAGTCGTGGATGCCCCGGCTCCCAGGAGTGGGGCCGTATAGCGCATCCCACCGTAGAAGCGTCCCACCGTCTCGTCGGTTATCGCCACGTCGGAGCGATAGGCCGTGTCAATCGGACTTGCCGGGATGTATTGCTGTAGCCCGCTCGCCTTGATGGCGCTCGTCTCGAACCCGTATGTGTGGCCGCTGTCATCGGCGAGGTGCCCGACGACGTACCACCACTCGGTCGTGGCGTTCGGGTGCATCGCCTCATCAGCCGGCAGATGGATGGCGTGCATGGGACTTGCCCCTAAAGCCGGTGCCGCTGCGGTCAGGGTTAGGCTTAGCGTCACAGCTATGAGGAGACACCTATGTTGCATCGTTCTCACCTATACGGCTGTCGCGACGGCGTAGAGCTGGCCACTGAAGGGCGCACGGGTTAGGCGCACCCGATACGTCGTCGTGTGCTGTAGGTCTAGATGCTGCCGCGAGGTGAGGGCTTGGTGGAAGAACAAGCCAGGCGTGCCGCCCTCGTCATCTCGCTCTAATATCCGGCGCACCACGGCTAGGCGCAAGAGGTCAACCTTGCCGATCAGCAAGTGCTCGGTCGGATCGGTGAGCACGGCGATCTCGGGCATAAAGCCACTTCCACCGGCGATTTGCAGGTTCCCGCGAACAAGGACCACACGGCCCTGCCATTGAGCGAAGTTGTGCGTCAGGCCACGGTAGACGGTGGCAACACTGTAGACCTGGGCGACGCTCGTCGGCGCGGAATGAGCGGTGCCGACAAGTAGGATAGCGGACATAGACACGGCCGCGAATGCGGCGAGTGGCAAGATGGTAAATCGTCTCATAACCCCAGCGTACCTCACTACCCGTTTTACCCCTAAACCTCCAACCGCGCCTGAGCGATGTGCGCGGCCGCTTGGCGGTGTCGTCGCGTCACCAGTCGAGGCGCGCGGATTAAGCTCGCCTCCGGTCCCAGCCCGAGGTAGCCGATGCGGTACGTGTCGGCGAGCGTCCTGCATTCATCGATGGCCAATGGCGTGAGTCCGGACAGGGCCGCGCCAACACGGCGCGGCGCACTAGCCCACGGCTCTTTCGCACGCACAGCTCGGGTCGAGCTGATCCAGCGCGCCGCCTCAACCGTCACCTCATGATCGACCTCCACTTGCTTCGCGCGGAAGCAGACGTTCTCGACACGACGGACGAATGCCTCATCTGTTGCCCCAGTGAGATGAACCATGCGATCGGAGATCAGACTGTTGGCGAGGGCAATGTCTCTCCTCAACGTGGCGCGCTCCGTGTTCAGATGCTGCCCTAGCACACAGTCCAGCCATCTGTTGAGAGGAGCGAGGTGTTTGTGAAACCACATTGCCCCACCAACCATCCTGAGCGACAGGCTGATGCGCAAGCCACTTCTTCCGAGGCGGGCCATTGACTGTCCCTCTGCTAGGGGTTGAGCCTGCGCGATGAGCGTGGCCGCCCGATGATGCCATGGGGCGATACCCTGTGGCTGCGCGATGGGGCGCTCATCGGGTTTAAGCGCCAGCCAAGCGATACAGTAGATGTCTCCCTCGAAAGCGGAAGACTGAAGGGCTAGCCGCGAGAGGTCAAGCATCTGCACAGGTCGCCACCCCGACTTGCTCTCTAATTTGACGCCCGCCTGGTAAAACCGCGTGGCAACGATCCAGCGCGCCGCCTCAACCGTCACCATGCGCCGATACTCCGACATGGACGCTCGACGACATGCGTGCTCAACACCGCGCACGAAGGCGACATGCGCCGCGCCCGCGAGGTGGACCAAGCGGTCTGACACCAGGCAGTTAGCGCTCATAAGGTCGCTCCACAGGACCCATAGATCAGCTTCCAGATAGCATGCGAGCGCCCACTTGACGGCTCGCATGATCCTGCGCCCATGTGTGTTGGACCAAATCGCCCCTATCCCCACCAGCATCCCCGCGATGCCTAGCGGTTCGCGTAGCCACAGGATGCTTGTTGGCTTAGCCCCCGCCAAGCTGGCACCGGTTTGCAGGGCCACCATGATTCCGTACCCGATCACGAAGGTAAAGGACACGACACAAGCGACGGAGGACCAGTGAACGAAGCGCCGCTTCGCGCGTTGCGCCGCGGAGACGTAGCCAGCCGCAGCGAGGGTGCCCGTGAACACGATCAGCACGCCCTCTGCCACATTCATCACCAACTTAGAGAGAGGATGAGCGTCGTAGCCATGATAGTACGCGGACGCCACCCGCCCCGCCGCACTGCCATGGAGCGTCGCCCACCCGATGAGATCCACCGCGAGCACCACTCCATATGCGGCAACACCGAGCCACGAGCGCCGCGTCCATAGTCGAGTGGCAACGCGGATAAAGGCCCATTCAGTTAGAAAGCCGGCGCTCGCTGTCACGTCAATCAGAATGCGCGCGAGCCCAACCGTTTGCGTCGCTTCGTCAAAAAGGTCGGTGTTGACCATGAGCGCGAAGGACACGTCTATCCAGAGTCCCGCCGCTAGAGCCAGGAGCGAGGCGCGCACCGGCAAACGGCGCAACAGGTAGAGCGCCGGCGGCAAGAGGAGCAGACCGATCATCGGTAGTGCAAGGCGTCCAATCATCCATCAAGCTCCTCAAGCATCGAGTCATACGAGGGCTCGTCGCCCAAACCCGCGTCCTCGGCGTCGGGCTCCTCGTCGCCGAACAAGCACAAATGAGTCATGGCAGTGGCCCATCCTTCCACCGCGATTTCGTGCGGGGTGTCGAACATCCCAGGGCAATTGCATCTAAATTCGCTTTCGCGCTATTGTGAGACATGTTTATCAGGAATGATGCGACCTATGCGGCCGAGAATCCCGCGATTGGCTCGTATAGACACGCGGCCGCGCTTCTACGTGGGACGAAAAGGCGATGCATGACGCGGTACTGCCGTACGACGGCCTAGATGTGGGCCTCTCAAGGCCCGAAATTTAGATGCGATTGCCCTGTCGAACATCCCTCCTCGATGGCGCGGTTTCCCGTCGTATGGTATTCCCGCATCCTGGTTCCTCAACAGAATCATGGCTTCGCGGACCTCGTGCCATTGGGACCTCAGTTCCCCGATAAGCGTCACATCGGGACGATAGTCAAGCAGAAGCTCGCCCTTCTCCAGGCTCATTCGACACACCCCGTAGTCACCCTCGCCCGCCATCCCTTTCGCTCGCAACCGGGCCTTGAGGCCCCTGGGCCTAGCCAAGATCATCAGGAGGTCGATGGGTTGAGAACCGGTGCCGAGACCGTATTTTTCAGCGTCCCCCCGAGCCTCTTCGTCGTGCTCACTCCTCTGTCGTTTTCTCATCGGTCTTCCTTGTTCCCCTCCCCTTTAGGAAAGGCGTCTTGCGTAGGACCAAGACGCCTTTCTTCGCCGCGCCGCCTCTCGTGTTCACGGATCTCCAATTCGTCGGGGTTTCCTTCATCTTGTGGGGCCGGTTTGTCGCTCTTGGTCAAATGGTGGGACGCAGCGTCGATCAGGTCCAGAAGGAATTCTTTCTGCGCCCGACCCATCCCCACCGAACGCTTCGCAACCTGGAGTACCCAGGGATCGGAGAGGGCGCGTTCGAGTGCCACATCAATGTCTGGCTCGCTGCGCCTCTCCGCTGGCTCCACATGAGTGAAGTAACTGGCATCCACTCCAAAAAAAGCCGCGAGCCGTTGCACCCTCTCGCCTGAAGGCATACCAACACCGCCGCGTAGAAGGGTCCGCACGTAGTGCTGTGTTAGCCCTGTCCCTTCGGCGATTTCTTTGGGAGTGTAGGGCTTCCCGTGGGGGCCGGGCATAGTTTCCACAAGAGCGCGTAGGCGGTCAACAAAGCGCCTATCCTCATCGTCATCGTTGCTCATCGGTCGATCACTCATGGCATACCTTGCGATCTCTCCAATCTACTGATATGATGCACTCAATGGCGTACAATAATGTACGTGTACATTCTTGTACGCCATTGCTGGGGTCCGCATCCGTCGCTTAAGTCTGAGCGCCTTAGCTCACACTAGCACGCGGACCCCAGCAATGGCAACAGGCGTAGTGAAAAGGGGGAAAGTCAACGCATGATTGCTTGACCGAGGAGCGGGCGAATGCCTTAGCGTTGCGCATAGCAAGCACGCCAGGCTACCACGTCCTGGAGGTCCGTCGGGCCTGGTCCGCCGCCATCGCGTGGCAGGTCGAGGTCAAGGATCGCCGCACGGGCGCGCGCCTGCTGCTCCTCGATGAAAGCCAGTTCGACCGGTTTGACAGCCGCCTCACGGCGGACAGGTCCACAGCAGCCCACCCGCTCGCAGCCCAAGCAGCCCACTAGTCAAGCGCGCGGCCGCCCATCACAGCTAGCCGCGCGCCCAGGCCCACGCGACAAACGTCAGACCCGGTCCTCGACCGGGGCAAGCTCTGTACCAGAGGACAGATCATCATGCTTCATGAGACCGTCGCCATCGTCACGTCCGCCCACTTCGCCCTGACGAGCCCCACCGCCCTCGCCGTCATCGCCGCCGGCGTCGATCCCTTCGCCGGGCTCGCCCAGGCCCTCCTCGACGTGGCCAACACCATCAAGGTCCCCTTCGCCGCCATCGCGTTCATCATCGCCGGCGGCATGCAGGCACTCCACAACCCAAGGGCGCAGGGCGCGTGGCTCACCGCCACCCTCGCCAGCGTGTTCATGTTCGGGGCCACGGGCGCGGCCTCCTACCTCCAGGCCAACATCAAGTAGCCCTTGGTCGATCGCGCGGCGAGGGGGGGAGTGGGCGCCCGGCCTCGGGAGCAGCGCCCTCCCCTCCCCTCCCCTCGCCCCGCCTCCCCTCGCCCGTCTCGTGTCTAGCGCCAGGAGCACCACTATGGCCCACGCTGACCGTCCCGCGCCGCCCGTCACGGCCCCTTTGCCCGCGCGCGCCCGCGCCCTCGTCGGCACGCTGTCCCGCGTGACCTACCCGTACCTGCTCGGCGGCGGCGTCGGCTACCTGGCGCTCACGACCGTCAGTCATGACATCGCCCTCATGTGGGCCGGCGCGCTCCTCGTGCTCTACGGCGCGGCCCTCTCTAAGGCCGTCCAAGGGCTGGGGTCACCAGAGCCAGAGCCAGAGCCAGAGAGAGAGGGAGCCGATGGCGCGTAACGCGCAGACCGCTCTCTACATCAATGATCCCGTCAAGATCGTCGCCGGCGTCCTGACGATCCGGCAGGCGGTCTACGTCGCCGGGATCGTCGGCCTCACCTACGGCCTCATCAACGCGACAAGCCGCCTGCCCTACGGCCAGTCGGGACTTGGCCAACTCCACCTCCTGCTCATCGTCGGCGTCCCCGCCGGGCTCGGCCTGCTCGTCGCCACCTTCGCGGGGAGCGGCACCGTCGAGCCCTACGCCCCGCAACTCGCCGGTTATGCGTGGCGCCTGCTGCGGGCCACCCCGCGCCGCCTGTCCTACCGCGCGACCCCCCTCGTCGCCGGCCGGCGCCATGCGCCTGTCATGGGCGCGCGGGCTGGCGACGGTGAGGCCGCCGGGTCCACCGGGACGGGCCACACCATCGCGCCGGACTGCACGGCGACGCACGCCTCCGTCCGTGCCCTTGCCCCGGCTCCGGCCCCGCTCGTCGCGGTGACGCCGCTGATGGCCACGCCGCTGGCGCAGGCCCAGCGCGCGCGCCTGCACGCCTGGCTCGCCGCCCATCCCGGCGCCACCAACGAGGAGATCGCCGCTGGCGCGGGCCTCACCCCCGCCGCCGTGCGCCCCCGCCGCCGCGAGTTGGAGGCGGCCGGCCTGGTCCGCAAGGTGGACCTGGAGGGCCGCACCCGCGCCGGTCGCCGCGCCGCTCGTTGGGAGGTGGTGACGCATGGGTAGGGCGGCACAGGCGCACGCGGAGCGCCGCGCGCGGTGGGCGCTGGTGCGGCCGGGGCAGCGGGATCAGACGCCAGCGGCGCGCGCGGACGGCCCGGAGGCCCGGCCGGACACGGAGACACCAGGGCGGCCCCCACGTCTTGCACGTTCCCCCCGTCCCGCACGGCCCACGCGCTCGGAGCGCGTCACAATCACGGACGACGGCACGCGCACCGAGAAGGGCAAGGACGCCTGCCTGTGGCTCGAGATCACAGGGATGCAGCTGTTCAGCCTGCCCGGCGAGCTGCTCGACGCGTTCACCGACGGCGTGGCCGGCGCGTTCACCCTGACGGTCCCCTACAAGATCCAATTCACCGTGCTCTCGACGCCGACCGCCGCCGAGACGGCCGTGGCCCGTGCCTTCGCCGACGTGGACCCACCCACGCCCGCGCTCGGCGACCTGAGCGGCCGCCTGCGCGCCTGGTGGGAGGAGTACCTGGCCGGGGAGTACGTCCCCACGCATCGCTTCCTGCTGGCGATCTCTGGCCCCCTCCGCGCGCCCCAGGGCACGACCCTGGCCCGCGTCGTGAGCGAGATCGAGCGCACCCTGCACCGCCTCGGCGTCGCCAGCCGTCGCCTCGATGGCGCCGCCGTGCGCGCCCTCCACGCGGAGTTCCCCGACCCGCTCGCCGACCCCGCGCACCGGGAACTCCTCGACGCGGTGTACCTGCCGGGGCAGGGCGCGCGCTCCTGGGCCTGCACGTTCTATGTCCGCGTCCTCACGCCCGTCACCCAGCCCGGCTGGCCCGCGCCCCTGCTCGCCTTCCCCGCCCCGCTGCGCTTCTCTCTCCACGTCGGCGGCCTCGACCAGGCCGCGGAGCGCGCGACGGCCAAGAAGCGCGGGCGCTCCCTGGGCGACTTGGTGGTGGGCGCGGGGGTGCAGGGCCGCGAGGCCGACGGCGACATCGGCGGCGCCCGCGCCGAGGCCCGCGCTCAGGCGCAGCAGATGCGCACCGGCGGCCTCGCCGTGGTGCGCGCCGGTCTCTACGTGACCGTGTTCGCCCCCGACCAGGCGTCCCTCGCCGTGCGCGCCGACGCGCTGTGGGGCCTCCTGACCGGCACCGGCGCGGGGGCGCTCGACGCGCAGGCCGCGCGCGCCAAGGGCGTGCAGGGGCCGCTCCTGCGCGCGACGCGTCCCCTGGGCCACAACGACGCCCCGCGCTACACGACCTACAAGATGTACGCCGCGACCGTGGGCAACGCCTGGGCCGCCATCGTGCGCTCGCCCGGCACCCCCGACGGGGTGCTGCTTGGCCGGGCCGACGACGGCACGCTCGTCTACCTCAACCTCGGCGACCGGACCTTCAAGAACCGCCTGATCGACGTGTTCGGCGGCTCGGGCCAGGGCAAGAGCTTCTTCGTGCAGAAGGGCCTGATGCTCCCGCACTTGCTGCGTGACGGCTGGGCGACGGCGGTGGACACGGTCGGCGGCTACGAGACCCTGTGCGCCATCGCCGGGGGGCAGACCGTGCGCCTGGGCGGCCCCCGCACCGCCGCCATCAACATCTGGGACGGCCCCCGCGCCACGGCGGAGGAGCGCGCCGCGCGCGCCTACTTCGTCGGCAAGGCCCACGAGGTGCTGCTCGCCGAGAGCGGCAAGGCCATTACCGGCCGCGTGCGCTCCGTGATCGACGCGGGCGTGGCCGCCGTCTACGGGGGCGTCCGCGACGCGACCGAGGCGGGGCGCCACGCCGACGGCACGCCGCGGACGGCCGCCGATCCGCCCCTGGAGCGCGATCTGGCCGCCTGGCTGGAGGCGCAGGCCCGCGTGCAGGAGGATCACGAAGACAAGCGCCTGTACAAGGAGGTGGCCTCCGAGTTGGCCCCCTACGTGCGCGCCGGCCGCTACGCCCCCCTGGTGGACCGGCCCACGTCGTTCCCGTTCGACACGCGGCTCCTGGCCTTCCACATCGACCCCAAGGACCTGGGCGCGGACACCCCGGTCTACGCCTTCGTGATGTTCGCCATGACCGACATCGCCGACCGCCGCGACGCGCGCGCCCAGGCGTGGGGCCGCCGCCGGGGGCAGGGCACTGTGCAGCACCTGTTGGCGATCGACGAGGGGTGGAGCATCCTGCGCCACCAGGCCGGCCAGGAGTGGGTCGCGGGCATCGGCCGCACCGGGCGGCACTCCGGCATGGTCCCGATGTTCGTGTCGCAGAAATTGTCGGACCTGACCCGCAACGCCGCCGCCGCCGGCTACTTCGACCAGACATCGCTCCATTTTATCTTCAATATGCATGACACCAACGACGAGTCAGGTGTCGATCCGCGGCAGTGGATCGCGGGCAAGCTGCGCCTGACCGAGGGTGAGGCCGCGGACATCGGCAAGCTGGCCGGCAAGCAGGCCGCCGACAAGACCCGTTTGGAGTACGCGCAGATGTTCATGATCCGCACCACCAAGACGGCCTCCCGCGCGGCGCGCGGGGTGGTCAACGTGCCGTCGTCACCCGAGGAGGCGTGGTTGTTCGCCTCTGACCCCGACGACAAGGAGGTGCGGGCGCGCATGGTGCACTCCGTCGCCGCCGACCCGGAGGCCCCGACCGGTGAGGAGGTGTACCAGGCGGTGTGCCTGCTCGCCGAGGGCGCGACCCCCGAAGAGGTCGATGCGGCCCGCCAGGCGCGTACGCCCGCGGACACCCCCGCGGACACCCCCGCGGACACCCCCGCGGACACCCCCGCGGACACCCCCGCGGACACCCCCGCGGACACCCCCGCCGTCGCCGCCGACCGGGAGACCATGACCAGGGAGACTGCGACCACCGGGACAGGAGGTGCGACATGGACCGCCGCGCGCTAAACGACACCCAGACGGACGGCCCCCCGGCGGCGGCGACGCTGACCCCCGTGGCGCTCCACGTCCTGATCGCCCTCGGCGACGGGCCGCTCCACGGCTACGCCCTCATGCAGCAGGTCGTCGCGCGCGGCGTCCGGGATGTCGCCCTCGCGCCGGGCACGCTCTATCGCGTGCTCGACCGGCTGCGCACGGGCGGCTTGATCGCGGAGATCGACCGTGGGGAGATCGACGGGCGCCCCCTGCGGGGCGGCGGTGACACACGCCGCCGCT
>JAABUP010009968.1_pt1 | contig 11411 bp, 15 predicted proteins | sample 5559201 | NCBI WGS metagenome assembly JAABUP01 (sample SAMN10711887, study PRJNA513373) | rock metagenome | isolation source: Antarctica rocks | place: Antarctica | reverse complement strand
AAATTGTGTGTAAGCTAAGTCTGCTTCTCTGAAGCTGTAGGGCTCAACGGACACCCTTGCTTGACCCCCGTGCTCTCCCAGCAAATGGCCAACAACAAGAAAGCACTCGTTCCGTCGCCCCTGCATCCCGATACCAGGTTGTCGGGCTGCGCTTCCCTAGGCAGCATCAGACAGGCTTGTACCGTCAAGCCACTGCTGCAAGCCCGACGTTAAGTCCTATCAGCAGGAGAGTGCTGTCAGAGAGTTGAGCGTTGGGTTCTGAGGCAAATGGAGGCTCCAGCTCCAGCCTTTGAAGAAGAACCTCGCAAAAGCAGCTTTGCAAGGAGCTTGTCCAAACTCTCACGCAAGGCGTCTAGGTATTGGCCTTTGACACTTTGGCAAGTGAGCAGGGATTGATCTTGCAAGGTGCACGCAAGTCCAACAAGCACATGCTGGCAGACAATACTGGGAAGGCATTGCAAAGCACAGTGGTGGTCCTCAGCGCAAAGTTCTCCCCAGTGGCACTTGGCCCACAACACCCTACAGAAAGCAACTGACTGTGGAGTGTGGTGTCATACCGAAGTCAGTGCTTATGCCGCTGCGTATGCAAATGCAGAACATTCCAGACTGCGTCTTCAATGGGAAGGCGCAAGGCCACAGTGCTAGATCCAGTGGACGCAGGAGAGTGGGAGGAAGACGCAGACTTACAAGCAGAAAGCATGACCACCAGGGTATGTTAACTGATTGGAGTGTGTTACATCGAGAACAGGGATGGTCGCACTTGCAAGTACATATCGTTGCAGCCCATGGAGAAATCTGTGTATGCCTGTTTAGCTTATCTTGTCCAGTGGACGGCTTGGCATATTGCATAAGCATACGTGCAAAGCCGTGCCCTGAGTGCGAGCCAGTGCTGCCAGGTCTGCAACACTGTGCATCTGCGTGCAGTTCAGTAAGTTGGAGGTGGCGCAGGCAAAGCATGCCATTCTCCATAGGCATTTAGCTTCCCACCTTACACAGGATGATTTGTGCTGACACTGACAATTGATCATTCTGGGCCCTTGCGTGACCAGAGCCAGCACGCAGCAATAGGCTTGTACGTGCAGGCAAAAGGAGCCTTTGCCCTGGTGGCCCTGGCCTTCCAGGCAATTGGAGTCGTGTATGGTGACATTTCTACATCCCCCATTTACGTGTGGGGGTCCGTTTTCAACAACGTGCCCTCTGAGGATGACATAGTGGGGGCACTGTCTCTTATCATCTGGACATTGACTGCCCTTGTGCCCATCAAATATGCCCTGATTGTGCTGCGAGCCGATGACAATGGCCAAGGTGGGGCTCTTTTGAAAGTGTTCATCTTGTCTGTGTTAGTTGTCAGCATTATCATGTGCCAGGTGGACCTGGTGCATTAATAACAGCTCTTGCATTCAGGCTTGTCTGGTGCTTCATGGTGCATGCATCATCATCAAATGAATGTGTATGGCCACAGGCCGGCTGTTTGTTTTTGTAGAGAATTCTCCAGGCTAGCCCTATCAGTGTGCACATGCAGCAGTCTTGCGCAGTAGGTAGTCTCACAAGCTTGTCTCTCCTGGCCTCCTTTCTCTTTGCCAAGCAAGTTTTAAGCATCACTGCAGGTGGTATGTCTGCACTCCCTGCTCAAGCGAGCTTGTTGCTACCAGCATTGCACACCCAGCTGGGCAGGAGAATGTTCATTTTGGGCAAGCTGAGTTGTCGCCTGCAGGTGGCACCTTCGCTCTGTACTCGCTGCTGAAGCGAGCTGGAGACAGACGCCACATGGGCTTGTATAGCAAGCAACCGGCCGTGCAAGAGACTGAACAAAGCCAGCAGCTGGAGTACAGTGAACTGCATCCCGTGGGCATGGCAAAGCAGGGTGCCCCAACCACCACTGATGTCGTTGACTGGCGAACCAAGCTGGCTCGCAACAAGCGCTACAAGCAGGTGAGCAGCCATACGTGTCCTTGCAGCCCCCTTGAGGTGGCGTCTGCCAGCCTTGTTACAGAGCCCATATCAGCGGTGGTGCCACATCTTTCACCCACCTGCTCTTGCAGATGTTGCCTTCACAATCCTAGCAAGCCTGCGTAAAGTTGCTGTGTCGTATATATGTCATTTTCACTGCGGTTGGCAAATGCCTGTTTGTGTTAGCCAACTGGCTTGCACACACACACACAGTAAATCTTTGTTCACGGCATGTATTCATTTGCAAATGGACATCATGCTGCGGATGTGTGTGAGCAACTGCGTGTATGCTTGGGTAAACAGTGTTTGCTGACTGCAGATCATCCGCGTATTGGTCATCCTAGGGGTGGGGGCTATCATGGGAGATGGCGTGCTGACTCCAGCCATTTCTGTCATCTCCTCCATGGAGGGTATAAATGTCAGCTTCCCAGGCGTCAGCAGGAGTATGCTCTCAAAGCTGCAGCCTGTTCCGCAGCAATTGCTGCTGCCGAATGCTTGCCTTCTAATGTGCATGTGTCAGTGGTGCTTTTGTCACTGCATGGTCGGTTAAGGTACAAGCAGCTGTCAGTCATATTGACAGTACCTGTGAGACTGTACGGCTGTGATCAACCCAGCGCTTTGCATCACCTCTTTGACTTTTGCCTGCGATGTGTTGCAGACAGGGTTTTCAGAGCCTTTTGGCACTTGTTTGTGTGTTCCAACATCCAACGCTCTTGTGCTTCAAGCTGGATCTTTCAGACAATGTCTTTGCGTCCTTTGCTGCCCTATCCGTGGGTGCAATACCAGTGGTCACGTGACTCCAGCTAGCAAAACATCTCTTGCTGCTCAACACCCAGCAGTAGAGGCACTAACTCACTGGGCTGATGCGTACTTGGTGCCTGTGTTGCAGACTGGATTGTGGGAGCCTCCCTGGGCATTCTCTTCATTCTGTTTAATATCCAGCGCTACGGAACCAAGTTGCTTGGGCTGCTGTTCTCTCCCGTAGTCACCTGCTGGCTCATTTTCAATGGCATTATCGGCATTTACAACCTGGCCAAGTACAACCCAGCAGTGCTGCGAGCATTCGCTCCCAACTATTGGTTTACGTACTTTTTGAGAAACGGAACAACTGGCTGGCGGTCGTTGGGTGGTGTGCTGCTGTGCGTGACAGGTTGGACAGCAGGCCAGCAGGGCTACTGCGGCAGTTCATTCTCACTCCATGGCGCATGCATACTCATTGCACATGTGGTCGTTCTTGTGGGCATGATGTGAAGACATGTGCACAGTTGTGCACACTGCTTGCTGCTTGCTGTGGGCCCATTCTTTGGCCCCTGTTGGCGGCTTGAAGATGGATCTGTGTGTGACAGTCATTGCATTTATATACGTGCAGTCACTCCTCACAGAGAGCAACACTCTGGCAATGTTGCTGCAGCACAACCTGTAGGGCGCTGTTCACAGCATGCGCAGGTTTGCATGAGCTTGCTTAGCATTCGTTTTGCCTGTGTACTTTGCCTGTTCTGAGTGTTGCCGGCAGTGGCTCAGTCGTTAGCATACAGCCCATAGACAGGTCCTTGTTTCCAAGACCCACTAAATACACGGTTCTTGCACGCTATAATCTCCCAGGCAACAGGCTTCAGCGCCTCCCCGTCATGACGTCTAGCGGCATAGGACTGTTTGTTTTTCTTTGCCTGCGTCGCAGGTGACAGTATAAGCATGGTAAACCCTGAAATCTTAGATAAACCCTACACCCTGAGCCCTAAAAGGTTACAATATCAGCATGGTTACAGTACAAGCATGGCTGACCTGCAGGGTGTGAGGCGCTGTTTGCCGACATGGGCCACTTCTCCAGGCAGTCTATCCAGCTGAGCACCTTCACCTTGGTGTGGCCCAGCCTGCTGCTGACCTATGCTGGAGAGGCTGCCTACCTTACTAAGCATCCTGAGGTGGGGCATGCAAACCCTGGCTTGTAGCAATTGTTGATGTTGGGATGTCATGGACAAAACCCTCACACGTCTGTAGAAATACGCTGTGGCCCAGCGTCTGCTGTAATATGCTGGAGAGGCTGCCTATCCGCCCAAGCGCACTGAGGTGGGCATGCAGTCATTGTCTTCATGGCAGCCCATGTCCAGGCCTTGTAGTGATGTACCAATGCAATGCAGTGCTGGCACTGACCAGTGGGGCTGAAAAAGCAGCAAAAAGTGCCCCCTGGTCTAGTCTGGATAGCAATGTGGATTGCGCAGTTATCAAGCTTGATTTGAGCCAAGATGTTGTTGCTGTGGCTCTCATCAAGCACTACAAAGGCCTATGCCGCTAGGCGTCATTATGCAAAGGTGCTGAAGCCCCTGACCTGGGAATTCAGCGCATCAAAAACCTGTGTTTCTCACCAGGTCTTGAATAAAGTACCTACCCACTGATAGAGCCTTGTGCTAACAACTGAGCCACTGCTGTGATCTCAGTTACTAAGCACTGCAGGGCACGGCAGGCTGAGGCACATTTGACGGGACAGATGGCCATTGCATTTGATGATGAATGCGGTCACAGCCTGAGTAGCCTGCTGACCAGCCACTTGGCAGTCCCATGGCAGCTTTGTGGTTTGCTGTAATGATGTGCTTTTGCCACTGATTCATTATAGCACCTGTGGTTACATGCAGGATTACACTCCTACTTCAGATCTGTACCCCGTTCCCTTTACTGGCCTATGTGGATCATTGCCATTGCTGCCAGCATCGTTGCCAGCCAGGTGAGATAATACCAGCCAGCATCATATGCACATATGCTTTAATCCTGCTGCTTTCCTGTATCGCAGTGGGCTTCCCTTCCTGAACAGGGTGGTGCTTAATGCTTACGTGTAGGAGCCCTGCCACAGCTTAGACTAGGGGCCCCCAGAGGTTTACCTAGCCTCTGGTCTAAGCTGCTAAGTTGTCAGGTTGTGACACAGCAGGGCATGGTTTCCAGTTCTCAGTGGTCACACTGGTAGAGTTTTGAGACTTGCATGTTGGGCTCAGTAGGGAGAGACTTAACCTCGCCAATGTGTCTATGGCGCTCGCCATGTCAGCGCACACCTAGTAGGTGCCTAGAACGCTGCCGAAAACACCTGTAAATTATTATTGTTATAGGTTAGATTAGCGCTTGGCGCTAAAGTGCTGTATGCCATCCAATCACTCCTACTCTACTGTGCAACTCATATTGAATGCTTCAATGTGCCAATTGATACTGTAAAGAAGTTTTTATTGAAGCTTCTGTCCGTTGGCCTTCCCTTGGCCCCATGCATGTGAATTTGTAAATATAATAGTATCATGTTCCTGAGACTTGCCCTATTGAAGCGTCACTGTCATCATTGCCAGCCAGTAGGCACATGTCATGCAGTGTGATTGGCAGTCGTATGCATGATGTTGGACTGTGAACGCCTTCTCTTTGGTGTGCATGATGTTGGACTGTGAACGCCTTCTCTTTGGTGTGCATGCAAAGTGTGGTTGAGTAGGTTCAAGCATATTGTAACTGTGCTGGGCAGCATGACACTATCTGCAGTTCCAGGTCTAGGTCAAACCCAGTTGATGCTGAATGCCTGCAGAAAGCCACCTTCATGTGTCCATCTTGCTCTGCATCAGTGTGCATTGTTGTATGAAGCAGGCCTCAAGGCAAAAATACAGAGTTCTGTAGCTTCAAGTATGATTACTGCTGTGGTTGCGTGCAGGCACTGATTGCTGCAGTTGGCAGCATTGTGTTCCAGGCCATTGCTCAGGGCTTCTTTCCTCGTTTCCATGTTTACCACACCTCTGACCACGTGTTTGGCCAAGTGTACATCCCCTTCATCAACTACATGCTCATGGTGCTGACTTTGATTGTGGTGGGCACCTTCAAAACATCTGCCAGTTTGGGACAAGCATATGGTAAGACTCTTCCTGTCAGCCAGCTTGCATGTCCCCCAGCTGTGGTAATGTTAGGGTTCTAGGGTCTGGACTTAGGTATTCTGTTGTTGTTCTGTGTTAAGTATGAGCTAGTGACTTGAACGCATGCAAAAGGTTTGTTAGCCAACCTGTTAGGAGAAAAGGGGAAGCCGTCTGTCACTTTCTGCTGCTGTAAGCCCATGTGCTGCTGGCTTAGCCTCCTGCACCTCAACGCTGTCCTGTCCACAGCAGGGTTGAAATCAAAGATTAGGAGTGTAGTGTGTTTCTAGGTTTAGGACAGCAATGCCTTCCTAGCTATTCATCCTTCACACCCACCTGGCACAGGATCTGTCAAGCTCTGGGACACCAACATTGTCCCGGCAAGTATTGTCTCTTTCAAAGTGCTTGACTCCCGCAGTCGGCTGTACTGCAAGATCTGGCTTGTTTTCAGGGCTTGCGGTCATTTGGGACATGCTGCTGACATCCCACTTTGTTACCCTGGTGATCATTACGGTGTGGCGACTCCCTGTGATCTTCGCACTGGGTTACTTCCTCATCTTCGCCACCGTGGAGGCCACTTACCTGTCATCAGCAGTAGTGAAAATCCCCACAGGTGCAGCAATGCGTGCAGGCTGCAACACTTGGGTCATTCTGCCACTCATTTGCACCCTTTTGCATTCTACAGCCAATGTCAACTCATGCTTGCTGAATGCCTTCTGAATGACTTATGGGGATTCAACGTGTTGCAACTCCCATGCGAGCCAGCTATGCGTGTGGCTGCTGCAGTTGGTGCTCAGCAGCATGTCTGACCTGGTAATACAAGTGGGCCATACCCATTGTGGCACTGCATGTGGCTTTACTCACTGCCATCCATTGTTCCACAGCCAATGTTGGCGTGTACCTATCTGCTGCTTGCCAAGCTACTGCACTGCAACTGCATGAGGGTGCATGGTGGCAGCGCAGGTGCTTGGTTCACAGTCGTGTTGGCGTGCATCTATGCCTTCATCATGGGGCTGTGGTTCTGGGGCATGACCAACAAGAACAATTTCTTTCTGAGGAGATATTTCTTGCGCTTCCGCACACTGGAGACTATGCTTGTCAGCTTGCCTGCCAAGGCCTCTGGAGGATCACATGCAGATCTTGATATTGCTGGCACCAAGCAGCCCAGCAACCAAGAGCGACTTGTCCTTGTGGATGGCAATAAACCGGTGTGCATTGGCGGTCTTGCTTGTTGTCTTATGGGACTGGCATTGTAATATGATAGCACGGGCAAAGGTTGCCCTGGTCTATGCATGTGTTGAGCCTAATATGCACCTGTCAGGGCATTCTTTTGTATCTTGTGTGAAAGTGTGTAGTGTTGGCAGCCAAGCAGCCAGGAGCAGCTCGTGGTTGTGACCAGCAATCAGCGGTATGTGCTCTGTATGTACATGAAAAACAGAACCATGATCAGTTTCATGCAAGTGCAACAGTCTGGAGCTGTGAATCTCTGGCAAGTGGGCAGGAAACACATACTATTGCAGCAGAGCTGGACCAGTTTTGACTTGCACCATGTTTTGCAATGGTGGTGGCGGTAGGCTGAGTGTCTGTTGTGTCTGCTGGGCATTGCTTTGTGCTCTTTCTCTGTTGGATCTTGTGGGTTTGCGGACGGAGGTCCAGCAGGGCTTCATTACGTACTGTGCCGAGACCATCTATGAAGGGCTTACTGAGCTGGTGCAGCACCCTAAGCAGTCCTCCCTACTTGCTGTGGGGTAAGCAGGCCTTGATGGTTTGCAGGTGGAGATTCAAAAGGGAATATGCCTGTACTACAGCGAGACCGTCTATGGTGTACCGCCAGTACTGGTGCAGCACCTGACCATGTTTCCGATGCTGCATGAGATCAACATCATCATCACCAACAGGAACGTGGCTGTTCCAGAGGTGCATCAGCATGAGCGCTTCCTGATTGAGCAGCTGGGCATCACAGGCTTTTACCACTGCATTGTCAGGTGAGCCCCTGGTCGTTGCTCTGCGTTGTGGGTGTGACATCTGAAGGCGCCCTGCCCTGCTGGAGGTCCATGCATATGAGCGCTTCTTGCTGGAGCAGGCAGGCAGCATAGGCTTCTGGCAATGCATGTCAGGTACAGCAGCAGTTGAGCCCCTTCATGATACCAGCTCCAGCTCTATGCATGTCTATGCAGGGCATCCAACCTTTAGAGCCCGCGATGTCATGTGGCAAATCACAGACACACCTACCTCGGTTTTTGGCATTCTCGCAGGTATGGGTACACAGAAAATGTCTCGCAAGGCACAGATTTTGTCCAAGCAGTCATCCACCATGTGCTAAACCTGCTGTACCAGAACCTGGAACGAGTGGTAGACCAGTTTCCGGAGCTGAAGGATGAGAGTGCTCAGATTGATGCATGTGGAATGGCCTCAGGTCAGCTCAATTTCAGGCACTGACAGTGGCTGAATTGTGTGGCCAAATCAAGCTGAGGTCGGACTGGTACAGTCTGATCCGGTCAGCTGCTTATCACCTGTATGATGGTGCACTGATGCAGTGGGTGTTGCACCTAGGCTCTGCTCCCAGCATGTGTTCCTATGGGCGTCAGGCATGCGTGCTGTTGAGGCGTGACTACATGTATTTGTGTCAATTTTACTCAGTATCCTGTGCCAATAAGGCTTCAAGATGCCATATCAGCCTTGTTGGCTGGCACTCATGTTGTAAACCCTAAATGCCCCTCTCAAACACTGAACCTGACCACTGCAGGTGTAAACGCAAGGTCAACTGTCAGCTGCAGAAATTCACCCAATATGGGCCACTGAGTACTAAGAGCGCAGGCGTGCCTTTGAGGAAAGCATCCGGCCACAAAACACCGACTGTCCTTGTATTCTGGAATGTTATAACCTCTTCGTGTACCTTGACCGCTGCAGGTGTCGATCCAGACTCAGCAATTGACCTCGTGGAGTTGCCCAAATTGGCCCGCGTGAGTAGCAAGAGTGCTGGGGTGACTTTGAGAGAAGCGAACAGCCGTAAATTGCCAGACCCTAGCCCAGGCCTTGGCGCACCACCAGCTTTCAGAGCCAGGGCCAGCAGCAACAAGCTGCTGTCACCCTTTGCTGGCACCGTAGTGCAGGGTGAGCGCTGGCTGCATGGGAGAACATGTGTGCACAGGCAGGAGCTGTTGCTGGCAAATAATAAGTCATGTGTTCACTGGGACTGTGCATAACATCTCGGCATACGCAGGATTGTACTTTTAGGGTTGGGCTTCTAGAGTTGTACTTCTGGGGTTGTACTTCTGGGACAGAGCAGGAATCTGTGCACCGTGGAGTGAGTTGAGGTTGTGCGTTTGTGGGGGTTGGATTTGCTAAAGGTCCACTCTGTTTTCTGGTGCCGCTGCAGTAGCAACTCAGGTGCAGAGAAATGCAGCTGGCGACTTCAACGCCATTGGCAGCCTGTCCCACAAGTCCATGGACCCCCTGCAAGCAGAGGCCGTGTCCAACCTGGTTGAGCACATTAACAATGGCCAGGTGCGTGTGGCTCGAGCTGTATGCTTGCAGGCAGACTGCAGTGATTGCGAGTAGTTGCAGTTGTGCTTGAAGTGGACACACAAAGTCTTGCAGGTGCGGTTGCCTGCATACTGCACCTACTGTGCCTCAACTGTTAAAAACCCCAGCTATGATGGACACAGGGATGTCCCAAAGAAGATAGGTTCAAAAATAATTTATGGTCAGGCTTGACACCAATCTTGTCATGAGCATCCTGTTTCTGAGCTGACTTCCCTGCCTGGTGTAGTTACAATGCCTCCGCAGAAGGAACCCAGCTGTGCTGAGGGCCAACCTGGTCGCCAAAGAAATCAGCATCCTGGAACGGGAGTTGAGTTTGAACACAGGCGTGACGTATGTGATGGGTCGTGCACACATGAGCTTCAGCAGTACTCCAGGGCTGCTAGCATGGTAAGTTTTGCAAGCACTTACTATCTCAGCCCAGTGCTTTTCAAGCGACCTGAGTTGGGCAGCAGGATTGCCTGGGCCTAAACCTGATTAGCAGGATTGCCAGCATGCTAAGTGGGTTTAGCCCAGCGGCTACTGAAGATGTGTCACAGACTGCTGGCAGGAAGGGCTTACGCATGTGTTTTGACACCTGTTGAACGTTGTGTCTTAGGAGAGCAGCAAGGTTGTCGGAACCCATGCCCAGTCAGGGGATCTGTCTTTTGTCCTCTCAGTGTCAACGCCAATTGTCATAGGTCGTTGACAGTTTGTAGCTTCAAGGCTGTATCAAACACCCACCGTGGTGTTTCAGAAGTCATTGCATCTTTGGCACGACTTGCCCAGACAGCCAGGTTGGCAATCTAAATGCATCAGCTGGTGCTGGAGGCTACCTCACACTGTCCATGACTGTGTATGCATAGGAAAACGTCTCCAGTCAGCTTGAACGTTACCTGTGTTCCAGTGGTAGGCATTTCGCCGGGCTCCAATGATTCCCTCTCTGTTGTGCAGGCTGAGGCGTATGTTTCTGGAATTCCCTTATCACCTCTTTGTCCTGAACACCAAATCAGATGCGTACCGTAAATTCAACATTCCAGAGGGCAACTTGGTCCAGGTTGGTCTACCCTATGAAGTGTAGCAGGCATCTGTGGTATACTTGTGATGTAGCATTGTTTGCATTGCTCAGACATTAGAAGTTTTCCCACTATGTACAAAATGGACCTGACAATGAGTTCCCTTGCCCGCCACACTGAACAACAGCTGAGCTGAGCAAAGCACATGTCCATCACCTATCTTGTGTCTCCCTTCAGATGCACAGGATACTGTTGGCAGAATTGGGTTTTTTACCTTTGCGAGTGTTATGGTGGCGGCAGACCTTGCAGTTTTGGAACAGCTTGGCTGCACTGCCTGTAGGCTCCTTTTACCACGCGGTATGCTTGGACGATCTTACTGATGCCTTTCAGGGGGTTGCTTGCAATATGGCCAGCTCTGTGGCGGGTTGCTTGCATTCAGTGGGTTATGATATGCCGTGTGTGTTTGATGTGAAGCCCGTGCCAGATGTTGGCAGTATTGTGGAGGCTTTGACTGTACAGTTGCAAGACATGGGCAGTGCTGCTTTGTATTGTCCTCGTGCAGCTCCCACTCGAGGTGTTGTTCCCTGCACTTATGAGCAGTGGTTTAGGCCATACAGCCTTCGTAGGTGTTATTGTCATTTACCTGTTTCTGGTGGGCGCATGCAGCGCTTTCTGCAGTCTAGGCTTGGTTGCCATGGCTTGCCTGTTGCTGCTGGTCGTTTTGCTGGCGCTGCTCAGGTCGATAAGGCTCACAGGGTGTGGTTGGCTTGCAATAGTGGTGCTGCGGGGGATGAGAGACACTTGGATTTTGAATGTACTGCCCTTGCTTCTTTGCGGTCTCGGTATGCAGGCATGTTCCTATATAGATTGGATCTCAGACACACGTTCCCAAGGATATACTGATTTGCAGAGCTTGGTAAAATGCCTGGATCGAGCTATGACTATGACTTATAGGTAGGGTTTTAAAGTAGTAAAATGGTGTAGTAATGTGCTTTCACAGTGCGCTTTCTCACTTTGAAAGTGAGCAGCTCTGAGCAACTTCGTTTAAGGTACGTGA
>JAABUP010009967.1_pt1 | contig 11414 bp, 10 predicted proteins | sample 5559201 | NCBI WGS metagenome assembly JAABUP01 (sample SAMN10711887, study PRJNA513373) | rock metagenome | isolation source: Antarctica rocks | place: Antarctica | reverse complement strand
GCCGTCGTGGATGAGCGCGAGCTTGAGCACGCCTTTGAGGGCTTCGAGCACGGTCATTTGCGAGGAGCCCGCAGGGGCGGTGGCGGAGACTTCTATTTCATCGGCGCCTTCGGCCGGGGTGGGGGACGTGGGCTCTTCTCCGTCCGACTGTTTCGTGGAGGGTTAGTGGGGTGTGGTTTAGATAGTTGGGAGGGGGTGGGAGCGAAAGGATTTATTGGGGGTGGGACGTACCATCTTGACTGTAGTTTAGCAGATCAGATTGCGAGTGTCGGATATCCTCAAAGAGCGAGATGGTTTAGGTAGAATTGGGAGGGGAGCGGTGAAAGTTGGTGGTGGAGGCTAACTTTTGGCGAGTTTCTCGGTTGGGCTTTGTGTGGTGGGCGATCATTCTCGCTTACGCCTTATGGCTCGACCCCTGAACCGCGTCTTATGGTTCAGCGCGTTGACGACAATCAAGCTTCAAACATGCCGCTTGTGACTAAAGGAAGCTCAGTAGCAGCGAACAACGAGCTACGTATGTTGGCTCTGATATTGAGTGCGGTGCGTCAGGTCTTTTCCTAACGTAGGTCAGTCACTAGGGGAGGCAAAAGTCAGTAAACCATAACTAGTAGCTGGGCTGATTACGAGAATAAAAGGTAGCTCGTGTTACTATCAGTTTATTCCATGTGTCTCTTATTCAAATATCTCTTGTTGCAGTTGCTTGCATCTTTGTTCGCGGGGATTGACCTTGCGATTTTCTAGTACAGCTCTGAGGATGGATTTGGTGAGCTGCAATAGCAACTGAATCTGTTAAGCAGCTTCTCAAGCGTCGATTGCCCGCCTTCAGAGACAGACTCGAAGACAGGCAAATAAGCATACGAGGTCACCTCAACAGATGTGAGGGGGCTCGTTCTGGTCGTGGCTTATTCTCCCATGGCCGCTTCTATCACTTTTGGGTCTTGTCTCGCTGAATGGTCCAGAGTGTTTGGATGGTCTTTCGCCTCAAAGCCGATCGAACAAACCGTGTGATCCTGAGGGTTCTCTCCAACATACGGGTTGTTGATATGATGCTAAAAGCTTGCTACAATCTCATGGCGCCGATATCGGACAGTCAAGTATTGTTGGGGATTGCAGGCGCCGGCGGCTGCTATGACCTCCTTTCGAGCCCTCACCACTAGTGCCGTACCGTTTTATTGAAGCTGTATTCCAGTATGATCAAAGAGGATCCTCTCCACCGTTAATATACGGAAATTCGGGCAATTCTTTGCCGGGCCATAATAGGTTATGGCAGCATAGCTCCACTCTTCAGTAACCGGATCGATACATACTGGCAAGATAGCTGTACGATTTCATTGGCTTCCCGGAAAAGGATCTTCTGTCACGTCGTAGCACGGTAGCCCAAAGTCTCGAAAGTACATCAATCCAAGCTTTCGGGATTGCACGTCCTAAGTTGTCTGTATGCGAGGTTTTAAATCGGACCTGAAGTCGCAGTATCCGTTTCGCTCATCCACTCAAGGCCCAATTTCCCACCATGCTCGGCTGGCAGCGCGTTGACTGAGTGAGCCTTTACATAGTACGAGCTTCAAAGTTTCCCGATCTCACCTAGGATTTCCTAGCTTCTCCCGAGCATCGATTGCGGTTTTCGAAGGAGGAACGAAGACATGGGCGTTGATTGCGCTTGGGCCGCCCAGAATAATCGCCTTGAAGCAACTCCTTCATATCTTATATAAGCTTGTTCTTTGTTCGTGGCCACCACTGCTTATTGTCTCTTTAAAACAGCTTTGGGAAGGCTTGTTGCCGGCGCCTTTATTATACTCAAGGAGACGTGTACTACGTATTACGTCGAATGCATATTACTCAATATTATTATCCCTAACTTGATTTAAGCATATCCGATTCGGCTATCATCGCGAAAATGAAGATTAGGACAGTTTATGGAATCCCTAGGAGCATATCTATCGGCCTTACAATTAGCTTTATCCTTGTGTTCTTCGTCCTTGAAGCAATGTCGTCGCAACCACACGCCTTGAAACACATCATCTTAGATAAGTCCCTTCTCACTGGACCCTCGAAGTTTGATTATGATGTGAATAACAAAAACGATTTCCGGATGGGATTCGTGGAGACTATTGGCTTCGAGGAAGCGACGGTGGGCGGACTTCTTGCGACCAGAAACGGATCAACCTACGGAGTACATTGGAGTCAATTACAAAGATCAACTACCCACAGACTCCTCAGTCGGTCGCCGAAGCGTAAATCTTTGGTACTACGTACACTTGAGCGAAGGCCCATATATCCTTGATATCCTGCATGCACCGACAGCGGCCTGTGGACTCTGGTCTTCAATTCGGCTGGCAGTTATTGATCCAGCCAGCCTGTTTGAATCCTTCGCAATCAATCTAAGCTCAGCACCCTGGCTCGCAGACACGGGCCGGTAGTAAATGCTTTCAAGCAAAAAACGATACTATCCGAGTCCGTGCTGAAGACGATACAGGTCCATTTGCTAGCGCTATTAATAACGAGGGCGGGGCCATATATGCTTTCGAGTGGCGAGCAGACATGGTCAACGTTTGGATTTGGATGGGCGCCAGCGCGCCTATCGAAGTCAAAAACGGATCCATTGTCGATCCAACTACATGGGGTCCACCCCGAGCTCAGTACCTCGGATATTGCCGAGTCAATATGGACAAGAAGCAGGAGCTAAATATGAGGATATATACCACCTTCTGCCCTCTTTTAGCCCGGGACGATTATTACAGATCGGACTGCTTCCGCACCGCACCGTCTTGCTATCAGTATGTCGCCAACAACCCGTCGGCTTACCAAAACGCTTACTGGCTGATCAATCACATAAAAGTTTATGAACAGTCAGGGGAGGTTGCTATGAACGACACAGATACGATCCCGACTGTTCAATCCCCAGAGTAGCGAGACACAACCCTTTAGCAAACGAACAGCCTGCCCTTATGATACGTACGCTTTTATGGTGCCCGATCTCGCGTCGCCAGTTTACCTTCAAGCAAAAACTTCCAATGGGCCTTTAACTGTAATAATCAACCAATTTTCATTTTGCAACATCGTCACGTGAATAGGTGCAATTCTTCCATACCGTTACATGGCTGGTTCAGCAAAAAAACGTCTCGATATTGAAATATTAAGATAACGTATAATTCGTACCAGCACGAGTGGAAATGATTAAGCAACAGTATCTAGATATTGAACTGAAGAGTATCACAGAACGCTGTAAAGCATGTGCTAACCTCCATCAGAATTAACATTTTCAAGTAGCCGGATTCTGGAACAAACAAAGACTTAGGCTACGAGCAAAATGCATGACGAAAAGTAAGATCTGAATTACTTGACCGACCCTGTCGATTGCGAATATGTGTAGAGACACCGAGGCTTCCAGCTTGAGGAAAGAAGAAGAAGGAAAAGCATGATGAACCAAATCCAGTTGCAGCACAACAACCTCAATACCCTAGAATACCCACAAGCACGACCCCAAGAACGTCGGACTCTGGATGGTGAAAGTATGCAAATCCCGACAGCCCAGCTGAAAGCCAAATAACAACGGATCACTTTCCTAGAGCCCCACCCCCTCACGTATGGATCGTCAAACTCGTATCCCCCGTCACATACAGCTCATTCTGAAAAGCCACACACTGCCCAACCTTCGGCTTAACGACCTTATCCTTAGCATGACCCTTGGGCCCGCTCTCGATCGTCCAGCCGATCAGACCATTGGTCGACGTGAACAACGCGCTACGCGTTCCCCAGGGACCGCCGACGGGAGTACCTGTGGCGTATTTGTCCGGGCGGAGGGAGATATGGTCGCCCGCCCATCGGCACTGGTCGTCGTAGAAGCTGTTGGAAGGGGGGAAATGTTAGTGGGGTGTTGTTTGTGTAATGGTGGGGGTGGGATGAAGATGCGAAGGGGGAAAGGAAGGGGTTGGGAGGAGGGTGAGGACTTACAATGTGGCTTGGGGTGGGTCGCCGTTGCGTTCTTCGAGGGCGGTACCGTTTTGGGCGGGATCTGCTTCGATAGGAGCGGCGGAGCTGAGAGCAGCGAGGGTAGCGACGAGGAGTGAGGAGAAACGCATGTTTGTTTCTGTGAATTGATGTAAAGTATTAGGTATATTGGTAAGATAGAAAAGTGATAAAACGTTGCCGAAGCCTGTTCGGTTGGTAAAGACTGAAGGTTAAAAAGGGAATGAATGTACGAACAGTTGGCTTGAGATTGATGCTGGTGTTTATAATAGAGATACGAGTTTATAACTACGACAGAAATTACTGATGATATTGCATCGATTCAGTGGTAGCGCGTGGCTGTATAAAGAAACATCTATCATGGCGAGCGTGGTTGATTTTCGGTCACAAAGAAGGGCAGCAAAATCGAGAGCTAAAGTTGAGAACAATACTAAGCAAAGATAGGGCTGCACAAAGAGCGTATTTGGTGCCTGGACCACAACCACTAGCTCAGAGAATCAGAGAAATAGAAAGGGGAGTGACATATCTAGATGGGTAGGTTCGTCCTTAGTATTGTTCTTGAAAGCTAACAACTCTATAAAGAAAGGGCTGGGGTGCAACAGTGGCGACATCTATGGAAACTCATGCCTGTGGCTCGGCATATCCTTGATAATGACTCGATTCTGGAGGTCAGATGCTGGAAATATCATCTAGCTTCGATGCTTTATCCTTTGCAACTCAGCAGCTTGTGCTTCGTGATAGCGAAAATAGATGAGCCATACGACTTCTAAGTTCTCTCACCCATGCCAAATGAAACCCTCGAAGCTCAGAAAAACTCAAGACGTATTCTTAACAGTAAACGGCCAAGCCTGCATGGGAGACGCTTTTTCAGAGGGCTCACAAGGCGCTTCCCCGATCACTGGTTCAGTCCTTCCAAGGGGGGAGCGTGAGTGAATCAAAGAGTAGCCCGTGGTACAGCAGTACAATACGCAAGGGCTCGTAAGAAAAGGGCCCGCGGGTAGTATTGCTCAAGATGAAGATCTCGACAGGATAATGAATCTACCCCATGCAGCTAATTGAATGTTCCACTCTTAGTATAATGGTGATTCTTCGTGTTTTTGGACACCGTTAGCAAAGATAAGCTTGGAGGTGAGAAGAAATCCCAGAAATCCACGCCGTCTCCTAATTCCCTTCTAGACTGCCAAGGTATTCGGATTGCTAATTATAAGGGGCAGAGATGGTACAATTTCGTCAAGGTCTGCCTGCCATTGAAGAAAGACGGGCTCTCGAGTTTTCATAGATAACTCATGCTCACGGCAAATCGATGATTGCACAGCTGTATTGTTGACAGGGAAGCGAAAAAGGATGTCGACTATCTTCTCGTAAGATTCCTGACAGCAGTGACTGTCTGAGATGGCAGTCATCGATGCAGGAGCGGTAGACGCGTTTTAAAAAAAGTATGTAGGCATACGCAGTCACTCGATAGCCGAAAGAGGTGCTGTTAGAGAAGTCAGTGTCAATTCGTAAAGAGTGGTGTTCGTCAGAGCCAATTGACAGCCAGGGCAGCCCAGATTTAGCGATTAGTCAGGCTGACAACCTGTAGAATACCTCTCGTCCTCTGGAATCCGAATCACTCGGAGGCCAATCCACATTGGAAGAAAATCCCCTTCCTGTACAGGCTTGAATACATGATGCGGTTGTGCTTGCTGGCGCTGGCGCATGGCAACTTCCAATCTAACCAGTGGGCCGTCCACTGAGGTCGTCTCCTCCACGCGACCGTGCCTCGGCACTGCACGCATCTCATCAGCATGAAGAAGCTCATGGGCAAAGCCAAATCAGCCTTCTCCGATACTCGATCGCATTCCTCTGATTCGTGCTCTGATTCCCAGAGCGACAAATTGCTGACCATTCAGAAGCAAGAGACGCAGTCAAAAATCAAACCCCCCACGGCCCTCGACATCCTCCGATACCGCTACCATCATGGGGCCAACCTTGGCAGTTGTTTTGTCCTCGAGAAATGGCTGTGGCCTGGCCTTTTCGAGTCTGGGGCGAGAGGGGACAGCGAGTTAGACGCCGTGGAGGCGTATGTTCATCATTCCCAGACTGGTATTCCATAATTCTTTGACTGACCTTTCCACAAGTTCTATAGCCGCACATGGTGTCGAGTCTACAAAAGCAATGTGGGAAGCCCACTGGTCCTCCTTCCTTTCCGATGCCGATATCGACTTCCTTGCTAGCACAGCGCACTGTACTTCCATCCGTCTTCCGATTGGGTACTTCACCCTTGGGCCGTCCTTCACCTCCAACACCCCTTTCGATGGCGCCGCTTCTCAGATCTATACCTCAGCTTGGTCTGCCGTTCTCGAACTCTGTGCTCGCCTGCACGCTCATGGCATCGGTACTCTTCTCGATCTGCATGCTCTTCCAGGCGGTGCGAATGAAAACGATCATGGTGGAACATCGAGTGGAAAGGCTGAGCTGTGGGATAATGAGACAAACCTGGCACTTGCAATAAGGTGTCTCACATTCATCGCTGGAGAGGTCCATCGAGGTAACGTGCACGGATGCATAGGGATTCAGCTGTGCAATGAAGCAGCGTGGGCCGCGGAAGGGATGTATAGATGGTACTCAGCAGTCAATCATTCCATCGCAATGATCGACGATAGCATTCCTCTGTACATTAGCGATGGGTGGGATCTCAACACAGCGCTCTCCTGGGCTGCTGATGCCAACGCCTCTAAAGGTGGCTCGAGTCCAGTGGTTGTAGATACTCACAAGTACTACACCTTTTCCAAGGAAGACCGAGATCGAAGTGCACACCAAATAATTTCCCGTATCCCTACCGAGTTAGGAGAAGTGCAAGCAAAACCAGGGAGCGTTGTCGACAACGGCGCAGTTCAAGTTATCATCGGCGAATGGAGCTGTGTCCTAGACAGCAAGACCTGGGATAGATCTCCTGGTAATAAAGAAGATATTATCCGACAGTTTGGCAAGATACAGCAGGCTCAGTGGAGACGAAGAAGTGCTGGTGCCTTTTTCTGGACCGCAAGGATGCAGTGGATGGACGGTGGCGAATGGGGGTTCTTTGAAATGACGAAGAAAGGGGTGGTAGTACCGCCCAAGGAACTATGCCTAAGTTTCGAGGACGTGATAACAAAGTTTTCGAGAGCTCAGCAAGTGAAGTCACACAAGAGAGCTCTGGCCGTGGTAAGCCACAGTCGCTATTGGAACCAGATGACACCCGGAGGGCACTTTGAGCACTGGCGATTCGTGCAAGGCTGGGATTTGGGCTTCTCGGACGCCTCGGCGTTCTTTGGCATGAGAGCGAATGGTGGCGTGCAAGGGGCACGGAGCGGAGGCGATACGATCGGGGCGCTGGAGCTGTGGATTCGGAAGAGGTTGCTGGACTATGGGCAGAAAGCGGAGTTTTTGTGGGAGTTGGAACATGGGTTTCGGCAGGGTGTGCGCGCTTTCGAGGAGGTTGTCCTGGCGGACTGAAGTTAGGAGTTTTTGGTTTGGAAAGTTGGAATTGGTCTTTTTGCCCAACTCGCCTTGTTGTGCAAGGCTTCTGTAGTTGGATCTATGGCGATGATGGTAGGGACAATCTGAACAGTCGTGTCATGTAAAAGTAGTTTTCTAACTTTATGCTGGTTGTAATTCGTTACTCTCGCCCTTTAGATGTTTATTCATGCACGTGAAAGAAGTACAAGTCTATTACAATCACATGTAAGTCTGTATAAAACAAAAAAGCAGTCCAGGTTTAAACGACAAAATGAAATGTCAACACTATCAGAACAAGCATTCTCAACCCAGCTCCCGTCGGTTGTCCACGATCAACACCACCTGTAAAAGCATCCCTGTTACTCCCATTCCCCAAAGCCGAAGCGTCCGCGGTAGGAGCTATATCATTCAAAAGTGAAGCTGACAGTGTGTTAGATGCCAGGACGGTTGGACTACCGTCGACGACAAGGGTACCCGCAGTTGCTAGGGAGAGGGTGTGGCCCGATACAATCAGAGGCGGAGAGCCGGGCAATAACGTTGTGCCGCTGACTGCGAGGGCATTCGGACCGCCGGTCAGATAGGTATCGTCTATACTGTAAGTTTGAGATGGGTTAGTACTTCTGAAGCCCGAAGCCCCTGTTGCAAAACCGGCTGTTCCATCGTTCGTGAGTGCATCGGACGTCGCAGGTGCCAAAGTACTGGTGGCGCCGTCAACGACAAGCGCACCGCCAATTGCCAGGGAGAGAGTGTGGCCAGACACTGTAAGTGCTGGCGAGCCGGGCTTTAGCGTCGTGCTTGCCACAGCGAGAGCATTTGGATCGCCGGTTAGGGGAATGCCATCGATATTGTAAATATGGATTGGGTTAGTACTTCTGAAGCCTGTAGCGCTTAGTATAGAGAGAACGCCCGGGTCGGCGGTGTTCTCCGGATCCAAAGCTATGATTCTGTCACCCGATATGATGGCGGTTGGCGAGGATGGCATGGCATAAGGAATGCTGTTGACTGTTGCGGTAGGACTATGGGGAACGAGCTTCTGGCTGCTAATGATATAGTGCGATGCTAAGTCTACCGCGTATTCTTTCCCGTTTACTGTTAAGATTGGCTCGCTGTTTGACGAGAGTGCTGAAACGATACTCGCGATATTGGGAGGTTGGGTGGCGAAAGGAGCTAGAGAGTAAGCCATGCCATTGATGTTGATGGTCGAACCTCCTGGAGAGAGGGTTTGGCTCCCAATGATGTATTGGGAGGCTTGGTTCGCAGTGTATGTCTTGCCGTCAATCGTCAAGATGGGAGGACTGCTTCCAAGAGGATTGGTTAAGATGATGTTGATGCTGGAAGATGTGATAGTGATAGGCGGAGCCAGATAATAGGGAGTGTTGCCAATGGTGATGAAAGGTGGGTCTGAATCCTGTGGGTTCTTGCCCGGGTCCTGGGGTATCATCAATTGATTCAGGCTGAGCGAAGCAGAACTTCCAGTGGGGTCTGCAGGATCATGTTCATTCACATTTTCAGTGGAAGCGGGTCGAAAGGGTTGTAGTATGAAACCCGCCAGGCCAGCAGTAGATGTCTCTTCATCAGATGAACGGTCCTTGGGAGGACTTGGATTAGCAGCAGTTTGGGGACTGGCAGTGATCTTCGGATCTGCCGAAAATACCGGCCCTGCAGGTTGAGGTACTTGAGAAGTCTTTTGAACTACGGGTCCTGAGGAAGTGGTGGATGGCCCGGCCAAAGCAGCTGCTGGAGTCAGCACACGCGGTGGATCGTACAGTCCGAATTCCAGATCGTAAGCGTTCTCGCCATAGTTGTCCCATGATGTGCAGGCTTCCCACTCCGGATCGAGCGCAGTCAATTGTTTCGGTGGAAGCACGATTGGGTTATATGGAGGTCCAAAAGAGTAAGAGACACTAGTTATCCAGCTCTGGATCCCACTATGGCCATCGAGGAAGGACGTGGTGCTGCCATTGCTAAGGCCATACGTGCGACATGCTGCAGGATCATATACCCCCGTTTGTGGCGAGTATCCAGCAAACTCAACGAAAGTGCTAGAAAACGAAAGTGTTGAGAGACTCCCTGAAGGTACGGCGATGGTGGGGTTGTAGTAAGTATTACCTTTGACACCACATGAGTCGTGAACACTGACAGCGCCGTGGATAGCTAAGTAGAGGGAAGGGAATATGAGGGTTGATCCGTCAACGACGGCGAAACTTAGGGCGTGCGACCGACCTAGGTCCACAGGCGTTGGGATTTGACTCTGTTGAGTAGAGAACCTCGCATGGGAGGTTATGGTCGCATTGGTTTGAGAGCAATCAGCAGATGAGGTTGTGGGCCAGTGATATACCTGAACCTCCGGCGCAAATAGTTTACAGCCACCACAGCAATTAAATGGGATGTGAGCGTCGCCGTTCACGACTCCAGGTGGGTATGGGTTTGGGTCTAGTTTCCAAGACGTGGCTGACAATTGAGCGCTCTGAAATTCCTCCATATCTCGAGCATAGGATGCACAAGCGGGGCTTCTTGCAAAGCTCAATTTGAGATGCCATGGTATCAATCCCATAGTAAAAAATTCAGAGCATGCGTAAGTATAAGTCTGCGGCTCGGCTCCGATGTTAGTTGAGAGACCTTTTTCAGGATTTAACAAGATCTGATCCCCACTGGTCAGAGTGAAGGTAGTCGAGCCGCCAGTTCCTGCGTAGCAGCCCGTGAGGTTGGGATCTTTGTATTTCAAGGTTGCTGGCGCTGTCGGTATTGGCGATTGCAGGCTACTAGCTGAAGCATTCTTCGATGACGTGAATGCCGCGATAGATGAATAGTGTGTCCTTTCGCAGGAAAATGCGAATTGCAAGGACGAATTAAAAGGAAGTGTTCGAGACGGGCCACCAATAGTTATGGGCGGGAACACAGTGGAACCAGATGTGTAGATGGGGCTTGAGCCACTGTATGAGAAGATACAACCCCTCGAATTTGGAAAGCTAGCAGTCAACTGTGATGTAGAGGAAGTGTTCTGAAGTAAAGTTGTGCCTGTGAAAGCGTACACATCGACGTTCAGTAACTCTGGAGAATAGAGGTGTAGTAACTGAAGAAGGGTAACACGAGATCTAGTAATGAAGAAAGCACACACCGTTTAGAGCTTGGATAGCATGGCTGAAAAGAAGGCACACCATGGTGCTGCGAAACATTAAGCGATAGCTAATTGGGGAGAGATTCATGATGCTTGAGAGACAACGAAAGAGAAACGTCAATCCAGAAGTTGAAATATATGATAATGTTAGTGAGAGCGGAGAGAAGGATGATATGGGAAAAAGCTAAGCCTCCCCGGGAGCTGGAAGGGACCCATTTCAAGTACCTTCAGATGCAAGTACCCGTAATCGTAACGGTCAAGGTCTAGGGCAAGGACTCAATGGAGTCATGCTTGCGCACTGTTTTGGGAATTACTCGGTATTAGAGTTGGACAAACCGCAGTGGATAGATGCTTTGCAGGAACTGAAATGTGTTCTGCAGTCTCTCCGGCATGCTAGAAGAGCTGAGAGATGATCGAAACCACTGCCCTGAGCTCCAATTCGTTCAAATTTTACCGCGCTAGTTCATGCTCGCGTAACGTCGATATGCTGCGCCCCTGCAATGCAATGCGATCTATTATGGAGGCAGGGCCCTGAGTGGTTTACCTCACTATCCTTTACTCATTCAGTAGGGATTGCGAACGAAGGAACATCTGGTTGGAAATAGGGGAGCAATACCTTAATGTTACCCCCGTGGTGGTTAGTAATCTCCACTCCGAGCCCTATAGGGCTGGGGCTAGGGGATTCAGAGTTTTCATCCCTTCGTAGCTTCCTCTCCATCTGACCCTCATATACCAAGAAAAGGCACACAGAATCCGCGAGGAAAGATATCACGATTCAGCCATAAACCTACGCAGAAGTCATCCTCAGCTTGAAAGTGCGTAGTTTTCTCCCTTCTTGCAGGTTTGGAAT
>JAABUP010009963.1_pt1 | contig 11417 bp, 9 predicted proteins | sample 5559201 | NCBI WGS metagenome assembly JAABUP01 (sample SAMN10711887, study PRJNA513373) | rock metagenome | isolation source: Antarctica rocks | place: Antarctica | reverse complement strand
CGGTCGGCCTCGTCGCGCATGACGGGTATAGGACGGCCTACGACGACACGGGAGAGGCGCGGCGCGCGCCCGAGGACGGCATCGCCGCGTTGCAGGAGGCGCGGCAGCGGTTGGCCCTGCAAGGCATTGACGCGGCCGTGGAGCGCGCGCCCCAGGGCGGCCGCCTGTGGGTCTTCACCAGCGAGCCGGTGCCGTCAGAGGACCTCCACGCGCTACTGCGCCTGGCGACGCGCGGCCAGGAGGTCGCGGTGTACCCGCGCCCGGCGCGCGACGAGGCCGCGCAACAGCCGGTGCGCGCCCCGCTGGGGGTCCACCCCGACGACGGCCACCGCTACGGGTTTGTGGATGCCGCGGGGCGGCCGGTCGGCGCGACGCTAGCGGCGCAGGTGGCGCACCTGGACAGCGTCAGGCGGGTGGACGTGGGCCGGGAGCTGGGCGCCCGGCCGCACCTGCGCGACGAGTTGGCCGCGCTCGACCCACGCGGGCCGGCCCCCGCGCTGGCCGCGCCGCAGGAGCGGCAGCCAGAGCAGCCAGAGCAGCTAGACAGGACGGATAGGACGGAGCGGATGGCGCCGGCGCCGTCCGCGACACGGTGGGCACGCAAAGGGGACCGCACGACCGAGGCGGTCCGGGCGCAGCTCGCTGGCATGGGCGCGGAGCGGTACGACGTCGGCGTGTACGACCGCGCGAACGACGCCATGCTGCTACGCCGAGAGTGGACACCGGCGCAGATCGAGGCGTCGATAGGGTGGTTCCGGGGCATGAACGCCAACGGGCGCGATATCTATATCCGGCCCACCGGCAGCAGTGGGCTCTACCTGATCGACGACGTGCCGGCCACGACCGTCGCGCGGATGCGCGCCGAGGGCTACACGCCGGCGGCCGTCGTCGAGACCAGTCCCGGCAACCATCAGGCGTGGGTGCGCGTGTCGGACGCGCCCCTGTCCACGGGCGAGGGGACCGCCGTGTCGCGCGACTTGGCCGAGCGATTCGGCGGCGACCTGAGCAGCGCCAATTGGCGCCACATGGGGAGGGTAGCGGGCTTCACCAACCGCAAAGAGGAACACCGCCAGCCCGATGGACGCTACCCCTACGTCAGGCTGCGCGACGCGTCGGGCGACCGCGCTACGGAGGCACCGGCGATCCTGGCCCGGGCACGGGACGAGGCCACACAGGGCCGCCGCCCGACGGCGGGAGAGCGCGACGACGCCGGGGGCGCGGAGCCCTCGCGCGACCAGGCCGCGCGGCGGGCGGCTTTCTCCCGGCCCCCGGCAGGGGCCGGCCCTGTGTCGCCCCTGGGCCGCGAGTACGCGCACCGGGCGCAGCGGCTCTTAGAGCGGTATCCCAACGTCGCGCTCACAGACCTCCACCGGCTCGATTGGATGGTGACGCGCGACGTGGCCCGGGCACACCCCGAGGCGGGTAAGGAGGACCTGATGCGCGCGATCGGCGAGGGGAGCCCGCGCATCGAGGAGCGCAAGCGGGGCCACGTCTACGACTACGCCGAGCGCACGACGCGCTACGTGCTGCTGGACCCGGACGTGGAGCGGGTCCGGGGCGAGGCGACTCGGACGGCGAACCGTGAGCGGGATCGGTGGTTCTGAGCGATGCCATATTTCGCTGAATGCGTGGGCTGCGGGCGGGTGCAGAGCCCCGCGAGTTGCCCCGAGGGCTGGGTGCCCGTCGAGGCCGGGGCCGGGTGGTTGGATGGCGACCGTGCGTTATACTACCCGACCGCGTTGCTCATGCGCTGCGTCCCCTGCTACCGGAAGACGTGCCCCGGCGACGGGGAAGCGCACGACCCTGACGACGGGCGGGGTGGTCGCCGCGGTGCTGGACCGGACCGCCCGGCTGCTCACGCTCGACGATCAAAATGACCCGGTGGCGGGGCGCGTGGTGGCGCTGGTCGCTAGTAACGCGACCCTCAACGAGGCGAGTGACGGCAGTTTCTCGTCGTTGAACGCTGCAGATCTCGTCGTCGGTCAAGTGGGCGAGGCCGTCAGCATCGCGCTCGCGACAAACGTCCCCTACCAGAACAACGTGACGGGGAACACGACCACCCCCGGCCTCGTCCTCGTCAGCTTCAATGACCGTCTGTAAGAAGGATGCGTTGATGGGGCGCGATTGGCGAGGACAGCCCGCACCTCCACAAGCGCAAGGCGTGGCCTATCGACGACGACACGCGCCGGACAGTGCGCAAGGCATGGGAGAGCCTGGGGCGCGAGTCCGATCCGTGGATGCGCGCGAAGAAGGACCACGAGGGCATCTAGGGACGAGGCGTGGCCGCGTCGGCGTTGCACTCGACGTTCCGCACTCGACGTTCCGCACCGGCGAGGCTAGCCGGAACGCGGCGACGCTGGTCGAGGCGCTGCTACGGGAGCAAGGCAAGATGGGGCAAGGGAGCGGCGGGGATCGCGACGACCTGGACATGGGGGATTGGTGAGGGAACCACGGGGCGTTGCGGCTCCGCTAGCCACAAGATTCTGACCATACCTCACATGTGCGATTACCTAGCCATGAGGTGCGTTGCGCGAATCTACAGGCATGCGGAGATCTCCTGAAATTTGACGTTGCCCCTGAACGCCCGCAGTCCCGGAAACATGCGTTTGTGTAACGACGGGCTGATGCCGGCCGTTGTCGTCGGGTCGAGTTCCGGCAACTACCACGGTGGGTCTGCCTGTCGGGCACACCACTGCTCTCAGACCCGACTAGCACAGCGGCGCGCGCTTGCCGAGCGATATGGCAGCATACCTCGCTATTTGGCTATTTGCATGTCACGGGCTTAGCGCGTGCTACCCTATCAAGGATCTATCGGCTGGTAGTGGCTGGATAGGCTGTCGTGCGTCGTGGTCGTGACCTTGCCGTTGATGGTGATCGTCCGCGAGATCGTCGCGTCGACACTGCCGTCCGGGTTGAGCGAGACCCGCGGCGCGCCGACGACGACGCTGTATCTGCCCCGCTGGCGCATCGGCGCGTAGTTGTCGCTGTTGAAGATGTAGACACTCACGCCACCCACCCCGTCGCCCTTGGCCATCACGAGCACCGCGTGGCCCGTCGTGTTGCGCAAGACAAGGTCGGGCGTGCGCCCCTGACCCCGCCCCTGACCCTGGTCGCGCGCGTCGTAGGAGACCATGGCGTCGAGGCCCGGCTGCGTGTAGAGGCTCAGGTACGGGTAGTGCGCGCGGCGCTCGACCTGGAGCCCGGCGTCGTAGGCGGCACCCAGCGCCGCCGAGGCCGCGAGGTTGACGCCGCCATCCACGCCGGTGATATCACCCGGCCCGACGATGTTCTGGCCCGCCGTGTAGCCCTGCGTGGCGTCGAGCGGCCCGGCGACCGAGGCGAAGCTGAAGAGTCCCCCCGGCGGCACGATTGTGTTGGTGATGGCGTTGGCCGCCGTCCCCAGATTATCCAGGCGCGCCCAGTCGGACCCCAAGCCGGCGTAGCCGAGCGTGGTCGCGCCCACATTGAGGTCGAAATTGAGCGCAACGGCTTCCTTGGTTGTGAAGCGCGGCGGGACCGACTGCATCGGCAAATATATCGGGTTGGCGACCCGCTGCGAGGCCGGCACGTCGGCCTGCCGCAGGATCTGCAACGCCGCGCTGTGCACGTCGATCGTCGTGCCCGAGAAATCCTGGGTTGCCCGCACCTCGGCGTCGGCCGGATTGGGGTCGGGCTTGTAGAGCACGTACGACGCCGACCGCGGCACACGGTCGACCTTGGCCGAGACACCGCCGCGGTCGAAGGCCGCGAGCAGCTTGCGCTCGTCGATGCCCACATCGAAACGGCACGCCTGCGGCTCGCAGCGCGGGGTGAAGGTGAGCAAGCGCAGCATGCCCTCCTTGTCGAGGTACCAGGGCGGGGCGCTGCCGTTGGCGGTGTCGGTGTAGAGAAACTGGACCCGCCCGGAGAGCAGCGCGTCGGCGCGGTCCACCGCGGCCCGGGCCTCGTCGCGCCCCAGGCCCGAGTCGACCTGCTGCAGCGGCAGATCCACGGTCGTCGCGTCGTGCGTATTGATGACGGCGCTCAAGGCGGCCACCGCTCCCGGGCGGTCGAGTTGGCGGCCCGGCATAGGCGCGCGCAAGATGGTCACGTCGCCGCCGCGCACGCCGACCTCGGCCCCGCGCGGCGACACAGATAGCTCGCGCGCGGCGACCGCCACGAAGCGCGACACCGCGGGGAGGTCGTGCGTGCCGCTCAACGGCACGTTCGCGCCGTTGAAAATCGTCTGCGCCTCGTTCCACCCGCCGAAGAACAGGGAGCCCGCGTGCGCCAGGGCCAGCGCACGGCCGACGGCCGCGGCGCTGTCGTAGCGCGCGCCGAACTGCGCCGGCGTCACCCGCCAGCTCTTTTCGTCGGCCTGCACAAAGATAGGCGCGTCGACGCGGCCCTTCTCGGTGTCGCGCAGCGCGGCCAACGCCTCGTCGCGCGTCATGCCACCCACGGGCACGTGGTCGACGGTGACGTGCGGGTAGATGCGGCCGGCGTAGACCGCCTGGAAAACGGCGCCCGCGGACCAGATGACGAAGGCGACGCCGAGGGTCGCCGCGAGCTGCAGGAGGCTGACGCGCGCCGACGGGCGCACGATCACGCGGCCCTCGGGGCGATGCAGCCTAGGGATGCGCCGGCGCGTCGGCACGCGCGCGCGCGTCCAGCGCAGCCGCCGCGGCAACTGCCGGTTGAGTTCCCTATACGGGGGGATGATCCGCACGGTCGCGCTCCCTCTCACGTCGTATGTAGCGATACTCGGGGTCCTAGTGAAAGGCGCTGCCCATCGGCATGAGACCTTGACCGCGTACTTGGTGAGCCGCTTGGCGCGGTAGGGATCATGCTTTCGTCGCTGGTGTAGCAGTTGTCGCCCCTCGACGCCTGCTGTGTAGCCCTCGTTCCGTTGCCCAAGAATGGCTCCTCAATGAGCAATCTTTCATACCGTTAAAGGGCGCACGCCAAAGCGGCCAAAGCGACAAAGTCTAGCTTATAAATGGCTGAAGCATCCATAGAGTATTATGGAGCATGAAGCAGCGGACAGCAATGAGCCACCAGTGGGGACGAATCACGGTGCCATGTCTGAGCCGCATTATGGTGCCGGACATAACTGCTTTGGAAAGCGCCACCTTCCCTATCTGATAAAGAGAGTTGAAAGCATGGGTCTCATTTGGGCTATTAATCCCGTGCGGATGTGAATATGAAGCGAATATTACTCGGCTTGCTTGGCCTCATGATCAGCGCCGCTGTCGTAGCAGCTTTCATGGGACGCTCTGTGTCACCTGGACCGACATACACCGTGGCACAAGTGCAGAAGGCACTTGCACAACACCGTGCGACCTGGGTAGGTCGCACGATCGTCGTCCGGGGCGCTATCATAGCCGCCTACTATGGGCCGACGAGCGCGGGATACGACTGCGGGCGTGGGCTCTATGCCTGCCCTATAAATGTCGTAGACATCCCACCGTCCGATTCAGCTCATGTTCTCCTCGCTCCTTCTACAGGACATGGCAACCGTGGGGCGATACCGGGCGGCATTGCCATAGAAGGTAGCGGTTCCAACGCAGCCAGCATGCTCACGCTCACGTATATCTCCCCTGCCGGTGACGTTATTCCGACCATCCTGTTGCGTGTACAACCACAGGTACAATCACAGGCAGCACATGGTTTAGTGACGTTGTTGCGCAAGATTTCATTTCTCCGGATGCTGCTACCGCAAGACACCCAGCATCGCTACCCGGCGCTGGGTGTCTATCGGGTCCGCATCCTGGACCGGCCAACCTGCAGCCACGCCGCGAACGTCGGGATCGTCTGCGACGACGCTGTGCTGCAAGCGGGTGTCGCCTCGTAGTCGGCGATCGTGAGCCCTAGCTGTGATGTGGCGCCGGCCCCCTCGGTGGGCACCGAATGGCTACGTACCGGTGCTGCTACAGGTGGGAGGTGTCGATGAACGTAACGGTCGTGGCTGTGGCCATGGCCGGGCTATGTGGGGACGCGGACGGGCGTGAGACAAACGGTAGCGCCCGGCGTATCCCGGACGGCACCCATCCCCATGGGTCTGAGCCTGCTGGTAGCTGGCCGCCACTCGTGACCACAACGGCGCGCCGCAAGCGCGTATCTATGGATATGCGCCCGTACCCGAGGCCAACCGGGAAAGTATGCGAGACGATCCCGGTGCGTCCGTCGAGCACGGCCACACTGCCGTAGCCCGTAAATAGGGTGCTCGTGTCCGCAGCCGTCGTCCGTTGACTCGATGGCCCGAGATTGAGGACGAAAATGTTCCCGCTGCGCCCATCCACGGCCACGTCCATGTGGTCGCCGGGTACCGGCACGCCCCGGAGGAGACGCCCGGTGGTGCTATCGCGCAGGTGGAGCGGCAACCCGCCGACGCCCACGGTCACTATCCGCGCGGTTGGCTCATCGACCGCGCGGCCATACCCGACGCTCGGTTCGCCACCGTGGACGCGGCCACGGAGCACGCGCCCGGTGGTCGCGTCAAGCACACTCACCCAATCGGGAGTGGGAACCGTCACCCGGCCGGAGCGCGTATCCACCAACGGCATCGCCGGATGGGGACCTACGGTCACGACGCGCAGCACTCGCCCGCTCGTCGCAGCGAGCGTCGTGACCGTGCCGTTTGCGTCGTCGCTTACGAAGACCCGGCGGGACTGCTCATCGACGGCCGCTGCCGCGACGATGACGCCCTGCTTGGGACGTCGCGTGGCCAGGCCGATCACAACCGATCTCACCACACGTCCCGTGCGCGCGTCGAGCACGTCGAGGCCATCGAGGTCGAAGCGGCTGACAAAGACGCGCCCATCGCGCGCGTCCACAACAAGCGGCGGAGCCCCCACACCCCACCCGCCCGGCGGGCCCGCTAGTGTGAGCACCCGGAGCGTGTGACCCGTCGTCGCGTCGAGCACGGCAAGCCGGAGGATCTGTGAGCGGATGCCTAGGCTACCCGCGAGGACGAACAGGTGGCCGGTCGTGGGGTCGACGACCAGCCAGGGGCCGAGCAACGTGGGTGCGTTTGGTACGGCAGGCACGGGCACGCCCACGGTCAGGGTGCGGAGGGCGGCGCCGGTGCGCGTGTCTAAGACAGCGACGTGTCGGCCGTTCCCACTGGCGACGTAGGTGTATCCGTGCACGGTGTCCAGGGCAACGGCCGGAGTGTAGAGGCTCGCCGGGGCTATCCTGAGCGAGACGGCGTGAGCGATGGGGCCGGTGTTGACCGGCCCGATGTTGGCCGCAGGGGCCAGCGTGACCCCGACGAGGAGTGCAGCGGCAGCAAGCCCACCAACCCCAACGACGCGCCGCTGTAGCCGTGTGGCTGCACGATCAGTCCTCCAGGACGCCGTGCGCCCGATCTGTGTAGTCATGCTAGGTACCCTTCCCCCCTTGCCCCCTTCATATTTTTCATACTTTTCATACACTCCATTGCGCACAGGGCATGCACGGCAGGGGTATGGCTTCATGGCTATGCTTCATGCAGCTCCACGGCACGATAGATCGCCGCCATGGCCACCCCATGATCCGTGACTACCCGCGCCGAGGTAAGGCCCTACGGCACTAGCGTCCAACTTTCCATGTCCACGGGCACCAGCCCGTCGCTGATCCAGACCGCAGCGCGGCACCTACCTCGGTGCGATCGAGGTAGGCACGGCGGCGGTCATGGGCGTAGATCTCGTCCAGGGCCAGCGCCCGTATGCGCGCGGACACGTAGCCGTCCGTAGTTGGCCAGGGGCTGTAGAGTCTTCGTCACGCCGTCGGAAACCTTCGGATCCCTTGTCTTAGCAGGCGTTGACGTAGTCGGTACCACCGCTGAACGAACCCATCCAGCCGTACGTATACATGGTCTGGCAGCTGTAAAGATAGTAGTCAGGGCTAGTTTCAACGCCATTACTGTAGTTAGAGGTGCCTTGTGCCACGACGCTGCAGCCGTATCCAGCCGAGCAGGCGTAGAGATTTACTCTTACGCTGCTCCAATAGCCGTTGATGCCGTTGACGAGTCCCTTGACATCGTGGGTGCAAGTGTATTCTGACATGTCAACGTACATGTTTCCGTAGGTTTTGTTGTTGAGGTCAACTACGCCGCAGGCTTTAGGGCGCGCCGCATGCGCATGTTGGGGAAACGTGTGTGCGACCGCGCTGGCCCCGAGGATAACCGCCGCTACAGTCAATCCGCGCATGTTCGCCCGAAGCATTCTCATCATCCCACCTCTTTCTGGCTAAAGTCGCACATCACTTTATCTGCGACTGCTTTGTGGCCGATATGTACACGAGCTCCTGTATAGCTACAGCCGTTAGCTGCAAGCAAACGCTCTTTGGTCACAGTACGGGTGCCACTGTCCTACACTGTCTGCCCCTCCGATGGCTGCGCTCAGTAGCCACCAATTGGGCATATCTCGACGATACACCCAGCCACGCCCCGCTGTCCCAGCTATTCCCGTCGGGTTTTCCTGAGCAAATAACTCCAAAAAGTGAAGGCTTTCCCTCATGAAGATGAGGGAAAGCTTTCATTCGAGTGACGGCTTTCCTTCGGGAAAGCCGTCACCCCGGCCGTTCTAATCGAGGAACCCCAAGCGCCCTGCGTGCCCGCACAGCGCGTTGGTCGTGGCTACGCCGAACTTGCCGCGCAGCGTCGCGATCATCCGCTCGACCGTCGTTTCGCTCACACGCAGATCGTGCGCGATCTCGCGCTGTATCAGTCCCGCGTCCAGCCCTTTGAGGACGGTGCGCTCCATCGCCTCGACCACGATGTCGCTCATGCGCGGCCCGCGCCGGCGATCCATCATGGCCCGCCGGTCGGCGGCCGCGATGCTCGCCACGCGCAGGTCGTTGAGCACGCCCTCGATGACGATCCGCAGCTTCACGTCGCTCACATCCTTCCACACGACGAAGGCAGCGACGCCGAGCTGCATGAGAGAGGTGTGGTCCGCGCTGTCCAACAGCTTGCCCACGACGACGACCCGGCTCGTCGGGCTCATCTCACGCACCTCTTGGACAAGCGGCACGACGGGCAGGCCCGGCAGGTCCGATCCAACGAAGATGATGTCGGGCTGCTCGGCTGCGGCGATGCGCATGGCTTCCTCGCGCCGCTGCGCCTCCCCTATAACATGCACATGCCGAAGCTTGCAGAGCATCACCTGTAAATCAACCCAGTGAACATAGGATGAACTGATCAGCAAAATTGTCGTGGGCTGCATTTGTCTCGTCTTTCTCGCAACGGCCGGGGCGACGTCCTCTGCGTCGAGGGCACCGCTGCATTCCCCTTCTCGCCCGAGCCAAGCCAGCGCAGGCCATGAGCGGTGAGGCCCTCTGCGCCGCGTGGAAGCGATCGCCGTTCACCCGGCTATGATCCGGTGTGCGTGGGCGAGCATAGCTCTATCGTCGGACGCCGGGTCCATAAAGTCTATTCCCCGGAGCGGGTGATTTTTTGCACCCCCTACCCCCCGCTACGGGGGTGCCAGATCCCCTCTAGCCCTCGTTGTCTCTTATCTTTGACGGAGCTTGCTCACCCTGTCCCTCGATCTCTCGCCTACGGTACACGCGGCCGAACGCACGCCGCGAGGGCACCGCGAACTTGTGCAGGATGGCCTGCACATGCTTATGCGCCGTGTCCTCGCCGATATAGAGCTGCTGGCCAATCTCGGCGTTGGTGTATCCGTCGGCCAGCAACTCGGCCACCTCCCATTGGCGAGGTGTCAGCGAGGGGGGTGATCCAGCGGCTGGTCGCGTCCACGCCGCGCGCTGCTCGGGCGTCAGCACTAGCCCGTCGACCCGTGCGTCACTTCTGCGTTCGAGCGCCCCACGGAGCGTCGCTAGCACGATGGGGCTGGCCACCAACGCATCGTCCTCGACGATCAGGACCAACGCCCGCTGCACGGTCTCGGGGCGTAGTTCCTCCCACACCAGATAGCCCCTGAGCCCCTGATCATGGAGCGTGATGAGCGCGGCGCCGTCGAGCGTCGCGGTGGCGCCAAGCACGATGACCTTTCCGGCGGGGCTCAAGGCGCGCAGGTCGCGGACGAGCGTGACGGTCGGCCGGTCGGGTAGGTCGGCGTCCACGAGCATGACCGTGGGGTGGCGCCCCGCGAGGGCGCCGAGCGGCTGAGTCGGGCCGATGTCGCCGACAATCTGTACGTCGGGTTGGGCGGCGAGGGCGACACGGAGCGCGTCCCACGGGGGCTGCGCGGAGTGGACGAGCGCGATTGTCGTAGTGGATTGCATGGTGACCAGCTTTCGTCGCATCTCAGGCAGCGGCCGGGGCGACATCCTCCGCGTCGAGGGCACCGCTGCATGTCCCTTACTATGTAGATCCCGCAAGGAGCCGTTTTAGGACATGCACTTTTGAGATAAACGCCGTGTTTTTGCGCGGTATGTCCACACGGCCTATAGTGGGAGCAAGCATCCCCATCCCATCGCCTGCACGCTAGGACGGCCGGTGACCATGCACGGCGAGGACGAAGCGTCAGACCGCACGCTCGTCGCCGCCGCCCAGGCCGACGACAGCGCGGCCTTCCTGCGCCTGGTTGCGCGCTATCGCCCCCGGCTTGAGGCCGCCCTGCGGCGCGCCGTGGGGAACCCCGCCCGCGCCGCCGACCTCGCCCAGGACGCCATCGACACGGCGTACGACGAAATCGCCCACTTGCGCGATCCCGACGGCTTCTATCCGTGGCTGCGCCGCATCGCCACCACCCGCCTGCTCAAGGACATCCGTCGGCAACGGCGGCAGCGCGCCGGGCTCGACCGGCTGCGTCTCGAGATGCCGCGCGCCATGGCCCCCCTCGCGCGTCTGCTGATCCGCGAGGCCGCCGCGGAGCTGAGTCCCGCGCTGTACGCGGTGTTAGTGCTGCACGACGACCGGGGCTATGCGATCCCCGAGATCGCCGCCCGGCTCGGCATTAGCGAGGACGCCGCCTGGAAGCGCCTGGAGCGCGCCCACGAGGAGTTCCGGAGGCGCTATGCTGAGAAGTAACGGACGTAGCGGGAGTAGCTGAGGGAGGGGGGCACGATGCGGGGGGCCACGCTGGCGAGGGCGCACGATTTCACGCTGGACGAGTTGCAGGCGTACGACGAGGGGACGCTGGTCCCGGAGCGGGCCGCGATCGTGGCGGCCCATCTCGCCGCCGGCTGTCCGGCCTGCCGCGCCTGGATCGCCACCTCGCACGAGGTCGGGCGTCTGCTCCACGCCGACGCCGGCGTCGGCGTCGGCGGCGGCGGCGGCGGGCACCTGGACGACCCCGACGCATTCCTGTGGGATACGCCCCGCGCGCGCGCCCGGCGCTGGCTACGTCGGCGGCTGCGTCCCCGCCGGTTCGTGGTGCTGCTCGTCGTCCTGCCCCTCAAAGGCCGGCTGGTGCGGCATCTGTTCCGCACGCCGCAGGGCTGGGAGGCGCGCGCGAGCGCGGTCGTGTCCTTAGCGGCGCTGACCG
>JAABUP010009962.1_pt1 | contig 11419 bp, 10 predicted proteins | sample 5559201 | NCBI WGS metagenome assembly JAABUP01 (sample SAMN10711887, study PRJNA513373) | rock metagenome | isolation source: Antarctica rocks | place: Antarctica | reverse complement strand
CGATGGCGTGGCGGGCGCGGAAGCGGGCGCCACAGCCGCGGTCCGCGCCGGACTGGAGCACGGGGTGGCCGACGAAGCTGGCCTCCAGGCCGTGGCGGGCGAAGTAGGCGGGCTCGAACGGCAGCAGGCACAGCAGGCGGTCCCACAGGCCGGGGAAGCGGCGGACGCGGTGCTCGCGCCAGGCCCAGACCTGGGGGGCGACGTAGTGGGCGCGGGGGATGCCAAGCGGGGCGATGCGGCGCAGCAGGTGCAGCGCGAAGCCGGGGCTGTCGATCGTCACCACCGCGGCGGGGCGGGTGCGGGCCACGTCGGCGGCGCACTCGGCGAGGCGCACGCGCAGCAGGCGCAGGCGAGGCAGGATTTCCACCAGGCCCATCACGGCGAGGTCCTGGATCGGGAACAGCGAGCGGAAGCCGAGCTCGGCCATGCGGGGGCCGCCGACGCCGGCGAACTCCAGGTCGGGGCGCCGGGCCTGGAGCGCGAGCATCAGGCGGGCGCCGAGGACGTCGCCGCTGGCCTCGCCGGCGAGGAGCCAGATCGTGGTCACAGGCAGGCAAGGCCGGGTTTTGCCCCATGCTTCAAGGCGGGGACCCGCCAGGGGCGAGCCGCCCCTGGACCGGCATTTGGAAGAGAAAACCTAAGTCGAGGTTTCCAAAGGCGAGCCTTTGGCGGAGTTTGAGGCAGAGCCTCAACCTTGCTCGCTTGCCTCACGTCATCTCCGCCACGGCGCATGGTGGCACGGCGCCCGGCCAGTCGCGGTGGTTGCGCACGCCGCCGTCGGCGCGGACCACCTCGAGCCGCGCGGGGTCGAGGGTGGCATACACCCAGCCCGGCGCGTCCAGGGCGCCGCGGGTCAGCACGCCGTCCTCGGGGAAGCCGCGGTCCACCGGGCCGAACACCGCGGCGTAGCCCCGGTTGGCGTCAAGCGTGCCCAGCCAGGGGGCCGCGCCCACGGTGGGGGCGATCGCGACGTAGCACTGGTTCTCCAGGGCGCGGGCGCGGGCGGAGAGGCGCACGCGGTTGAAGCCGGCGACGGTGTCGGTGCAGGAGGGGGCCAGGATCAGGAAGGCGCCGGCCTCGGCCTGAGCGCGGGCGAGGGGCGGGAACTCGATGTCGTAGCAGATGCAGATGCCGATGCGGCCCCAGGGCGTGTCGAACACCGCGGGCGGGTCGCCGGGACCGATGTCCCACACCTCCGACTCGAAGCGGGTCATCACGGATTTGTCCTGGAACGCCGCGCGGCCATCCGGGGCGATCAGCGGGGCGCGGTTGCGGGTGCGCGGGCGGCCGTCCGGGCCCGTGTCGCGCACCGGCAGCGTGCCGGGCAGCAGCCACACGCCGTGGCGGCGGGCGGCGGCGCGCATCGCGTCGAGCAGCCTCCCGGTCGCGGCGCACACCACGTCCAGCTCGCGCGCCACGTCGGGGGCGGCGCCGCCCTGCGCTGCGGCGGCGGGCGCGCCGCATCCCGCCAGCTCGACGCAGCCGTACTCCGGCATCACCAGCAGCTCCGCGCCGGCGGCCGCGGCCTCGGCGACACGGGCGTCCAGCAGCGCCGACCACCCGGAGAAATCCGCGGGGCGCGCGATCGGCTGCTGCAGCAGGGCGAGGCGCAGCGCGGTCATGCCGCGGCACCCGGCCCGGTCCGGGCCTCGGTTCGGGGCCCGGTCGGGGGCAGCGCGGCGCCGGTGAGCGAGCGCGCCCAGAACGCCAGCTCGTGCGGCATCTCCTCGGCGTGGCCGATCTCGCGCCAGTTCATCACGCAGCACAGACCGGGCACCGGCGCGTAGCCGCGGCGGCGCCAGAATCCGTCGAGCGGCACCCAGGCCGGGGGGCGCCGCGGGTGGTCGGGCGCGCGGCGCACCGAGCAGAAGCAGGCGAAGTCCGCGTCCGAGACGCGCCTCGCATGGGCCTCGCGGCCGGCGAAGAACGCCACGCCGACGCCCTGGCCGCGGTACTCGGGCAGAAGTACGGACTCGCCGAAGTAGAAGAAGCGGCCTGGGTCCAGGCCCAGCGCCACGAACGGCGCCACCACCTGGGCGCTCTCGTCGACCATCGGCAGGCAGGTGGACGCGCCCACCGGGCGGTCGCCGTCGAACGCCACCACGATCGCGGCGCGCTCGCTCTCGACGTAGACGCGCATGTACGACGCCTCGTACTCGGGGTCGGCGTCGTACAGGTAGGGCCAGGTGCGGAACACGGCGGCGCGCAGGCCGTGCAGCGCCGGCAGCACCGGAAGCAGGGCGGCGCCGGACAGCGTCTCGATGCGCAGCGTCGCGCTGGGTGCCATGGCGGGGTCTTCCGAGAATGTGGGTGCAACGGCGAGGGTGCAAAGGCAAGGCGCAAGGCCGGAGGCAGCGGGTCGGTATGCCCCATGCCGGGCGGGACGGCGAGTCAGGCAAGGTTGAGGCTCTGCCTCAAACTCCGCCAAAGGCAGGCCTTTGGAATCCATTGCTTAAGGAGATGGTTTCTAAAGGCCCCTGGCCTTTGGCGGGTCTGGGCAGAGCCCAGCCTTGCTTGCTTCGCGCCGCCGCCGGCACACTGACCCGCTGCCGGCCCCTGGACTCCGCTCAGGCTCGCCCCGAGGGTTCATGTCATGGAGGGCAGCCGCCTGGGCAGGGGCGCTGCGAGGGGCGAAGGTCATGCCAGACACACTGTATCATGTGCTGGGCGCGCAGGCCTGGGCGGCGGCGCAGGCAGCCGGACGGCATGCGCCGCCGGAGCTGGCGCGCGACGGGTTCCTGCACTGCTGCACCCGGGCGCAGCTCGGCTTCGTGGCGGCGCGACATTTTGCCGGCCGCAACGGGATGCTGACGCTGCGGTTCAGCCCGGAGCGATGCGGCGCAGCGGTGGAGTGGGTGCGCAGCGAGCCGGACCAGGGTCCGTTCCCGCACCTGCTCGGCGCGGTGCCGGTCGAAGCCGTGATGGAGGTGGTGACGCTGGAGGCGCTGCTGGGCTGAGCCGTGGCCGGTCTGCGGCATGGCTGGAGGCTGTTCCGGACGCGGTCCGGCGCCACACAGACGGCCTGCTGGGGCCTTGCCATTGCCGATGCCGGGCCATTGCCGATGCCGGGATCGAGCGCTGCCCGACGCCCGACAGCAGAACGGGCAGGGAGCTGACCTGCCACCCGCCCGTTCCATCATCCGTCTCGCGACGCACTTACCCGGCGGGCGGCCCCCGACGGCCGCCTGCGTCAGCGGCTCTTCTGATACAGCTTGCTGGCGATCTCGAAGATCTCCTGCGGCGCGTAGTCCGGGGTGAACGCGCCGTAGTTGCCGTCCAGTTCGGGGATCTTGCCGCCCGTCGGATGGCCCTCGACAACCTCCAGGTTGCCCGGCGGGTCGCCCGGCAGCGCCACCTCGTCGTTCGACCAGATGCCGGCCATGTCCGCATAGTCGTCCGGGCTGAACCGGTACAGGCGGCGGTGGCTGCCCTCGTCGAGGTACTTCTGGCACTCGGGCACGCGGTCGAGGTTGATGTTCGGCGTGGGCAGCATCTTCTCGATCTCGACGCCGGTCAGCTTCTTCAGCGCCAGCGCGTAGGCATGGGCGTGGACCGAGCCGCGCACCAGCAGGTAGCCGCAGACCTCGCGGCCGGTGGCCTCGGTCATCGTCTCGTACACCCGCATCTTGTGGATGCGCGCGCCGCACTCGAGGTGGAAGTTGTGCAGCAGGTCGATGATCAGGTTGCCGGTGGTGGTCACCATGTCCATGTTCCAGGACGCGGCGTTGGAATTCATCGGCATCGAGCCGCCGCCGTTGCTCAGGAACGAGCCGGCGAGGCGGACGTCCTGCATCGCCGCGAACGGCGCCTTGGAGATGTCGACGTTCTCGGTCGAGTCGCCCGGGCCGCAGTTCAGCATCGACACGCCGGTGCTCACCAGCTCCACGTGGCCCAGTTCCTCGGCGAAGATGCTGGAGACGAGGCTGTAGAACGGGCGTAGCTTGGACTTGGAGCGGAAATTGAAGCTCTGGAACATGTAGTTGCCGAGCGTGGACATCTCGCCGTACTTGCCGCCGAGCAGCTCCTGCAGCGCCGCGGCTGCGTTCGGCTCAGGCTTGGTCGGCTCCGGCAACGCGGCCTGGAGCTTGTCGATGCGCATGAACATGGGGGGACCCTCCTGGTGCCTGTCCGGAACTACGGGACCGCGCGCCGGGAGTTGCATGACGTTCCCGCGTGGAACGGCCGGACTTGCGGGACAAACAGATCGGCATCCTGCTCCTTGTCTGGAAGCGGGGGCGCGCTAGGGACGGGGTCCGTGCCGACGCAGGCGGGATGTGGCCGGCCAGGAGCAAGCAAGGTTGAGGCTCTGCCTCAAGCTCCGCCAAAGGCCGAGCCTTTGGAATCCATTTGTTTGAGTGAATGGTTTCCAAAGGCCCCATGCTTGAAGGAGAGGCCTTTGGCGGGTCCGGGCAGAGCCTGGACCCGCCTTCCGACTGCGCCGCCGGGATCAATACTGCTTGTAGGGCAGGAACTTGCCGCTCATCGTGATCGAGACGCGGTCGCCGGCGTTGTTGTTCTCGCGCCCGAGATCCATCTTGAAGTCGATGGCGCTCATGATCCCGTCGCCGAACTCCTCGTGGATCAGCTCCTTGAACGTCGTGCCGTACACCGAGATCAGTTCGTAGAAGCGGTAGATCAGCGGGTCGGTCGGCACCGTGGTCGGCAGCGAGCCGCGGTACGGCGGCTGCTGCAGCAGCTTGATCTCGTAGTCGTCGAGGCCGAGGTGCTTGCCGATCGCCTCGGCCGCCGGCCCGGGCAGCGGCATCTGGCCCATCAGCGCGGCGGTGACGTACTCCTTCGACAGCCCGTCGGCCATCTCCGCCAGCGACGACCAGGTCAGGTCCTGCTCGATCTTGGTGCGCACGATTTTCTCGGTGAGCAGGGCGCGTGCGGTCATGTCGGTTCTCCTTGGGTGGCTCGGGATCGGGGGGAGGTGGCTCGGGATCGGAGGGTGGTTCGAGGATCGGGGCGCGCAGGTCCCGCGGGACGCGGGCGCCCGGCCCGGCCCTCAGGCGCAGGCACGCGCGGACGCAGCGTCGGGGTCGCCGACGCGCCGCACCGGCGGGTGGCGAGGGTCGGCGACCCGGCCGGAAGGCCGCTCCACCAGGAAGTCGAGCAGATGATTGCGCAACGCGCCGTAGCCCGGCAACCGGTGCAGCATGGCACGCGTGCGCCCGCGCGGCAGGCCGTTCTCCACGATCTCGGCGACGCGGGCATCGGGGCCTGCCGTCATCAGCACGATGCGGTCGGCCAGCAGCATCGCCTCGTCGATGTCGTGGGTGATCATGAACGTGGTCGGCCGCCCCGCCTGAAAGCCCGGCTGGGAGCCCGGCTGGGAGATCGCCACCACCTCGTCCTGCAGCGAGCCGCGCGTCAGGGCGTCGAGCGCAGAGAACGGCTCGTCCATCAGCAAGATGCGCGGCTGGATCGCCAGCGCGCGCGATGCCCACGCGCTGGCGCATCCCGCCGGAGAGCTGCGCCGGCCGCTTGTGCTCCTCTCCCGCCAGGTGCACCAGCGCCAGGGTGCGGCGGCAGTGCGCGTCCACCTCCACCGCGCTCCACGCCGGCCAGCGCGAGCGCACCGCGAACGCCACGTTGCCCAGCACGCTCAGCCACGGCAGCAGCGCGTGGCCCTGGAAGATCACCGCGCGGTCCAGCCCCGGGCCCTCGATCTCGCGCCCGTCCACCAGCACCGCGCCGCCATCCGCGCGGTCGAGGCCGGCGAGGATGTTCAGCACCGTGGTCTTGCCGCAGCCGGAGTGGCCGATCAGGCAGACGAACTCGCCCTCGGCCACGTCGAACCAGACGTCGTCGAACACCGGGCGGTCGGCGCCGGGGAAACGACGGCACAGCCCCTGCACGGAGATGTGGGGCCGAGGACTCATGCGGGAAGAAAGCCAGCAAGGCCGGGCTCTGCCCAGACCCGCCAAAGGCCAGGGGCCTTTGGAAACCCGCCCCGGGAGGCTCCGGTCGCGCGCCCGGTGCCACGCCAAGCAAGTGGATTCCAAAGGCTCGCCTTTGGCGGAGTTCGAGGCAGAGCCTCAACCTTGCTGCCTTGCTGCCTCACTCGACGTACCCTACCCGCCGCGCCGCCCATCCCAGCGCCTGGTCCAGCGCCATGCCCATGATCCCGATCAGCAGGATCGCCACGATCACGTCGGTGATCGACAGGTTGTTCCACTGGTTCCACACAAAGTAGCCGATGCCGGTGCCGCCCACGAGCATCTCGGCCGCCACGATCACCAGCCAGGCGATGCCGATCGAGATGCGCAGCCCCGTCATGATGGTGGGTGCCGCCGCCGGCAGGATCACCCGCGTCGCCATCCGCCACCGCCCGACCTCCAGGGTGCGCGCCACGTCGAGCCACTCGCGCCGGACGTTGCGCACGCCGAACGCGGTGTTGAGCAGCAGCGGCCAGATCGAGCAGATGAAGATCACGAAGATCGCCGAGCGCCCGCTGTCGCGGATCGTGTAGAGCGCGAGCGGCATCCAGGCCAGCGGCGAGATCGGCTTGAGGATCTGGATGAACGGGTCGAGCGCGCGCCCCAGCAGCGCCGAGCCGCCGATCGCGAACCCCAGCGGCACCGCGACCAGCACCGCCAGCCCGAAGCCCAGCAGGACGCGCAAGAGCGACCAGCCGAGTTGGATGCCGATGCCCTTGTCGTTGGGGCCGCGGTCGTAGAACGGGTCGCGCAGCAGCTCGACCAGCCGCGCGCCCACCTGCGCCGGGCCGGGCATCGCCGAGGTGCCCTTCGTGGCGGCCTGGCCCATCAGGGCGGCGTACTCCGGATCCATCGCGGCGACCGAGCCGGTGCCGCGCACGGCCAGATGCCAGCCGCCCAGGAAGACGGCCAGCACCGCCAGCGAGAGCAGCGCGGCGCGCACGTTCAGGGTTTGGGAGGAGGTCATGCGGAAGGAAGCAAGCAAGGCTGGGCGCTGCCCAGACCCGCCAGGGGCGAGCCGCCCCTGGACCGGCTTGACTTAAGTAGTGGATTCCAAAGGCGAGCCTTTGGCGGAGTTTGAGGCGGAGCCTCAACCTTGCTGGCTTGCCGTCCCATCAGCCCCGCCGGATCGGGAACGAGGCGAGGTAGGCCTCTGGCTGGGCCGGATCGAACGGCTTGCCCATCACCACGATCGTGCGCCCCGAGGCCGCCGGCGGCGCCAGGCCCGCGTCGCGGATCGCCCGCTTCGCGTCGGTGGCGAGGTACACCTGCTTCGCCACCGCGGCGTAGTCCAGGTCGCCGTGGACCTGGCCCCACCGTTTCATCTGCGTCATGATCCAGATGGCGAAGCTGTCCCACGGCATCGGCGCGAAGCTCACGCGGTCGGGGACGTGCTTGATCCCGCCCAGGCCGTCGGCGTAGGTGCCGGTCAGGACCTGCTCGACGACCACCGGCGGCTGATTGAGGTAGTTGGCCGGGGCCAGCTCGTCGGCGATCGACTTGCGGTTCTCGGGCTTGGACGCGTCGCCGGCGGCCTCGACCACGGCGCGCAGCATCGCGTGGGTGGTGTTGGGGGCGGATTCCGCGAAGCCGCGCGACACCGCGAAGGCGCAGCACGGGTGGCCGTCCCAGATCTCGCGCGACAGCAGGTGGATGAAGCCGATGCCGTCGTACACGGCGCGCTGGTTGATCGGGTCGGGGCCGAGGAAGCCGTCGAGGTTGTCGGCGCGCAGGTTGGCGACCATCTCGGCCGGCGGCAGCACGCGGATCTGCACGTCTCGGTCGGGGTCGATCCCGGCCTCGGCGAGGTAGTAGCGCAGCAGGTAGTTGTGGATCGAGAAGTCGAACGCCACGCCGAGCTTCATGCCGCGCCAGGTGGCTGGGTCGCGGCGGTCCCTGTGCTTGAGCGCCAGCACGATCGCCTGGCCGTTGACGTTCTCGATCGCGGGGACGGTCCAGGGCACAGGTGCGGAGCCTGTGCCCATGGAGATCGCCAGGGGCATGGGCGCCAGCATATGGGCGGCGTCGTATTCGCCGGCCATCGCCTTGTCGCGGATGATCGCCCAGCCGGCGGTCTTCACCAGCTCGACGTTCAGGCCCTGGCGCGCGTAGTGGCCCATCGGGCCGGCCATGATGATGGGGGTCGCGCAGGTGATCGGGATGAAGCCGATGCGCAGGTCCTTCTTTTCCAGTGGACCGGGCGCCTGCGCGAACGCCTCGGTGGCGGCGGCGAGGGGGAACACCTGCGCCAGGGCGGCCATCGCCGTGGCCGACCCCACGCCGGCCAGCAGCCGGCGGCGCGCGGCGCCGCGGCCGAGCACCGCGCGCGCCACCGCGGTCTCGACCACGCGCGCGGCCACGTCCTCGGCCGGGCCGGCGCAGGCCGAGGCGGCGAGCCCGTCGTGGCCGCCGCAGCCGCAGCCCGCGCCCGTACAGGCCGGCGTCGCCGGATCGTGGAACAGCCTGGTCATCAAGTTCTCCCGATCGAGATCGGCTTGTGCGGGTCTTCGCCGGGTGTCGCAAGCTCATGCGGGACCGTTGCGGCGCGGCGAACCCTAGCAAGCCGCGCGCCAGGGGCGACTGCACCCGTGTCCTGCGCCGGCAAGGGCGGCTGCGGGGACGGCAGGGGCGGAGAGTGGCGTGCCGCAGCGCGGGCCGAGACAGGGTGGGTGTCGGGGGCCCTCGCGCCACGCCTGGCGCCTTTCTACACTGCGGCTGCCTGCGCCCTGCAGCCCTGGAGTCGCCCCCGCCATGAGCCACCTCTACGGACCGACCCACCGCGCGCTGCAGGAACGGCACGGCACCACGCGTCTCGCGGACCGGCTGGAGAGCCTCGCACATCCGGAGTTCGACGAAGCCGACCGCGCGTTCGTGGAGGGTGCCGCGCTGTTCTTCCTCAGCACGGTGGATTCCTGCGGCCGGCCTACGGTGTCGCACAAGGGCGGCGCGCCCGGCTTCGTGCGCGTCACCGGGCCCGGCGAGCTGGCGTTCCCCTCCTACGACGGCAACGGCATGTTCCTCTCGCTCGGCAACCTCGCGGCGAACCCGCAGGTCGGGCTGCTGTTCATCGACTTCGCGCACCCCCGCCGGCTGCGCGTGCAGGGCACGGCGCGGCTGCTGGATGGCGACCCGCTGTTGGCGGCCTACCCCGGCGCCGATCTGGTGGTGCGGGTCGCGGTGGAGACGATGTTCGTCAACTGCGGGCGCTACATCCACGCGGCCGCGCCCGCCGCCCTGTCGCGCCACGTGCCGGACGCGGCGGGGCGCCAGCCGTTCCCGGCCTGGAAGCGCATCGCGCCGCTGGCCGAGACGCTGGGCGAGGCGGACCGGCACGCGGTCAAGGCGGCCGGCGGCCCGATCACCCCGGAGCGCTACCGTGGCGAGGAGATGCCGCCCGAGCCGGCGTGAGGAGCTCCCGCCTTTGGCCTGTCAGCAAGCAAGGCCGGGCTCTGCCCGGACCCGCCAGGGCGAGCCGCCCTGGACTGGCATTCCTTCAGTAATGGATTCCAAAGGCCTGTCTTTGGCGGAGTTTGAGGCGGAGCCTCAACCTTGCTTGCCTGACCGGTCACGCCCGAGTTGCCAGCCCGCCCCAGGCCTTGCCAGCGGCAGGACCCGCGGCCCTGGTTCCCTGCGCCGGCACCTCATCTGTGGTGCTCCGGACCATGCGGGAGGCGGGATTGCGGCATTGGCTGATCGGCATGGTGGCGGCGGCGGCCCTGGTGGCGGTGCCCGGCTTGGCACGCGCGGACACGCCGGCGGGCCTGTCGGGCAGCGTGCCCGGCGGCGTGCTGCGCGCGACCCTGGCCAACGGCCTGCGCGTGGTGGTGGTGCCGGACCGCCTGGCCCCGGTGGTGTCGACGGAGCTGAACTACCTGGCCGGCTCCAACGACGCGCCGGAGGGCTTTCCCGGCACCGCCCACGCGCTGGAGCACATGATGTTCCGCGGCAGCGCCGGGCTCGACCGCGACCAGCTCGCCGAGATGGGCGCGCTGCTGGGCGGGGTCTACAACGCCGACACCACCGAGACCGTCACGCAGTACACCTACACCGTGCCGGCGGATAACCTGGGCGTGGCGCTGCGCAGCGAGGCGCTGCGGATGCGTGGGCTCAGCATCACGCCGGCGGATTGGGCGCAGGAGCGCGGCGCCATCGAGCAGGAGGTCTCGCGCGACCTGTCCAGCCCGATCTACGACGCGCTGTCGCAGATGCAGGCGATCCTGTTCGAGGGCACGCCCTACGCGCACGACGCGCTCGGCACCCGCCCGTCGTTCGAGAAGACCGACGCTGCCCTGCTGCGCGCGTTCTACGAGCGCTGGTACGCGCCCAACAACGCGATCCTGGTGATCGCCGGCGACGTGGACCCGCCGGCGGCGCTGGCCGAGGCGCAGGCGGCGTTCGGCGACATCCCCGCCCGCCCGGTGCCGGAGCACGCCGCGTTCACCGTGGGGCCGGTGCAGGCGCGCAGCCTCGCGCTGGACACGGACTTCCCGGTGGGGCTGGTGGCGCTGGGCACCCGGATGCCAGGGCTGACCACGCACGACTTCGCCGCCGCCGACATCCTGGGCGACGTGCTGGGCAGCCAGCGCGGCGCGCTGTATGGGCTGGTGCCGGCGGGCCGCGCGCTGATGGCGCAGTTCCAGTTCCGTGCGAAGCCGGGCGTGGGCTTCGGGCTGGCGATCGGCGCGTTCCCGAAGGGAGGCGACCCGGCGCCGCTGCTCGCCGACATGCGGCGCGTGCTGGCCGACGCGGCGCAGGGCGGGGTGCCAGCCGAGCTGGTGGAGGCGGCGCGGCGGCAGGAGCTGGCGCAGCTCGCCTTCGAGAGCGACAGCGTCGCCGGGCTCGCGCGGACCTGGTCGCGCGTGCTGGCGTTCCAGGGCGCGGACTCGCCCGAGGACATCGCACGGGCCTACGCCGCGGTCACGCCCGACGAGGTGGACCGGCTGGCGCGCACGCTGCTCGACCCGGCAGGCACGGTCACCGCGATCCTGACGCCGCGCAGCTCGGGCAAGCCGGTGACGGGGGCGGGCTTCGGCGGGGCAGAGACCTTCAGCGCGCCGCCCGACCATCCGGTGGTGCTGCCCGACTGGGCCGCCGGCGCGCTCGCCGGGCTGCACCTGCCGGCGGCACCCGAGCCGCCGGACGTGAGCGTGCTGCTGAACGGGCTGCGCCTGATCGTGCAACCGGAGCATGTGAGCCACACCGTCTCGGTCTATGGCCGGGTGCGTGCGGTGAGGCAGACCCAGGAGCCCGCCGGCCAGGAGGGCGTCGCCGACCTGACCGGCGCGCTGTTCGGCCAGGGCACCGCGACCCGCGACCGGCTGGCGCTGCGCCGCGCGGCCGACGACATCGTCGCCGTCGAGCAGGCCGGTGCCGGCTTCTCGGTCCGGGTGCTGGCCCCGGAGTTCGAGCACGGCATGCAGCTGCTCGCCGAGAACGAGCTGCACCCCGCCTTCCTTTCGCCCGGCTTCCCCGAGGCC
>JAABUP010009957.1_pt1 | contig 11421 bp, 10 predicted proteins | sample 5559201 | NCBI WGS metagenome assembly JAABUP01 (sample SAMN10711887, study PRJNA513373) | rock metagenome | isolation source: Antarctica rocks | place: Antarctica | reverse complement strand
TCCAGAGACGAGATGTACAGCGGATGCATTTTCCCAAGGGCTCGTCTGCCCTCCTTTGTACTCATTCAACACCATCTCTCGGCCTTTCATAAGCTCTGCGTACACAGATACGCCTGGACTTGGCCAAAGAAGCTCGTAGATCGGGGTAACATCGATAAATTTATGACCAAACTGGAAGTTGCCAGGCGAAAATTAGAGCTGATTCCTGCTTCTAATCAGGACTGCCGCGTCACCAATGCGTTCAGCCCTAGGTATCTTCCTCTTCGACGACGAGGCATTATGATCATCGCCCAAAGCCGTCTACATGTTTCGACTCAAAATACGCTTCTGCATGTTCTATACAGCAATAATCCTTCCGGCTCTTATAAAATGCGTCCTTCGTCCACCATCGATCGTTCACTTATACTGTAACGGAATCTATGATCATAGTCTTTAGAGCGGAATTATTCCAAGGCTAAGATTTCCCAGTCGTAGATGCGAACCAAGGATTTGGAATTGGTTTGGTGCTCGCGTTGGCGAGTATTACTAACAACAAACACCACAAGGTTTCAAATGGTGTGCGCAACATAATCGTAGCGTGATATGAGATAGCAGTGTAGTACCTACTACTCATCGCAGTCATGATCACCACCTACCTAGATCTCTTCGAAGATTTCAACACCCCAGCCGCTGCCTCTAGTTGATAGCATCGTCTTGGCATGTTCAGCGAACAGAATGAGTACGAATTGGAATTTGAAGGGATACTCAATCGTCAATACTCGGAGCAGTTCCCGAACCGAGTAGTGGCTTGGGCAGAAAGGTGAGAACATCAAGCTAGGTATCGCTCGAAGCGCACCCACTATCGGCTCTTTCAAAAATTGTAAGATCATGGTGATAACGAACCTCTGAAGCTATCTAGATTCAAAGGCTTTGTGGGGCGTCCCCCATCAAATTGACGAGTTTATCACGAAAGTATCAGAGCAACCAAGGTCGTCGTCAAGTGCGATGCCATCATTTCGCAATCCTAACAACTGCCATCGGCATTGCAGAAGTGCCTGTTGCAGTCAGCTCAGAGCAATACCAATGGCAATCAACGATCTTCAACTCACCAGCAAATATTGGACTGCCCAGGCGGGTCCAGATTCCCTCCTGTCAAAGCCTGGAACGCGCCACGGCTAAGATCCAAGTGATTCTCATCACAGCCAGGGCAGGTATCTGCCACAGTAGCAACCACGACTTATTGAAGCCGTTGTTATCTTGGCCACCATCAGTGTTGGGGATTTGGATTTTACGTCTGCAGAAGGGATCTGGGGATTTATTGTCTTGCTAGAAGTTGGACAAGGCTGTGATCTTAGAGCTGTCCTGTGAGATGACATCGATGTCAGCGAGAGTCATAACAAAATGCGAGAATAAAGAGAGACCAATTGAGTGCACTTGACCACATGAGCCGGCCTGGTTGTCCTGGTCATAGAAGGTGGCAATGCACAGTGACTATTGGAGATTGGAGTTAGGACATTAAAGTTTGTTGAGTATGTTGGTGACTTGACTTACGTGACGCGAGGTTGTAGCTCGGCAGGTATGGCAAGGCTCTGTACCGCCAGGCCGAGGCCGAATATTGCGTAGCTGAAATGCATATCCAAAGTAAGGAAGAATAATATCTTGATGAAATGTTTTGGTGGAAAGCTGCTGTTTTGTGGATTTCGAACTGGGGGCTCTGATGTTTACTTTCTTGTCAATTCTCCAGCTCCTCTGACCATTGACGCCGTCGCTGATGGTTATACAGTTGATACATCCGACCATCGGTAAGTACTCGAAGGGGAAGATTTCATCATCTCGGCTCTGTGATCTATGACTGATGATCGCGTGATCGGCACTTGCTGTTGTCATTATTGCTCCAAATACGGAGAAATCACTTTGGCCTGCTAAGCCTATTACACATCATGCCTCCGGTTTGAATCTGACGACAATGGGATGAGCACAGCTGAGCACTACCGGAACTCGTTTGCCGTCGTCACAGAAGCATTGGTTGGTCATGTAGAAATTTTAAAGCACCCACATAATCCCCAGGAAACTATCACGGCTCGGCCGAAGCGCTGAAGGCCCATTCACCAATCAGCCTGAAAGCATCAGCAGAGGCTCCCTTTCTATCCCACTGTTCAACGGGTCCATTTCAAAACTCCATAGGTGTGACTAGGAATACTCGGCCTCGGAACGGGACGCCGATACTTACAGGCAATGTCAGCTAGGGCACTGTCCATTGGCGCGTGCTCCGGACACGATGATAACGGGGAATTGCTTATGCTGGACTTTTGATCAGCACTGCCGGTCATCATGTGTCGTAGCCATCGAGCGGTGACATTGAGGACGAGTTCTTTGAGCGTCTCCTGGATAGCGAATATTGGTAAGAAAGCTCAAATGATGCAGGGAAGTGGAATTTGCTCTCTCTTCCTATAAGGTGTAAAAAGTGGCAGTTGGGCTTGGCAACGCCATCAATGCGTGATTGAGGATGAGAGCGGGAGATGGCCAAATCAGGTGATTCTCAGCGGTGCTCCGTCTGACCTTCCATACAGATCTACATACTCTTTGGCCGCATGGCCGAAAAACGGGAGTGAAACATGAGATCGAACAAAGTTAGGATAATGAACGTAACACGTTGACGCCTGCGAGGGACAATAAGCGTGACGTATAGCTTTCCCCGGGAAGTTCGCTTCATTCCTCATAGGTTGCTGCGGCCTAGCTAGCTGCTTGTGCTCCCCAAAAATCACTGTTTAAAATAATTATCTCATACTAGAAAGTTATAAGCCTATGCGCACCCCTTCTCTGCGGGCTACACACGTGCCAGTCACGGGGCAAAAGAGTGGCGAATATCATCCTCTGCTTACTAATCATTCTAGACCCATTGATTCCTGAAGCGAGATTGTCAGGTATGTCGCCCACAAGAGATAATGCGGATTGCTTAAAGCTGCAAACAAACGTTACAGGCATCAGTCATATGTAATTGACCTATGCGGTTCGGGCAGGACCGGCCCTAATTCCTCTACAGACAGCTCGCTTACTTAGAAGGCTGATGCGATGAGGAACTCCATAATTTCCACATTCTGGAGATGAGGATTGCAAATTGGCAAGGCTGACGTTCCTTAGCTTCTCGCTTATATCTTGGGAGATCTTCCGTTGCATGAGGACTGCCGCGCTGACGATCAACCAATTTCGCATTGACAAGCGGAAAATGTCAAGAGAAATTGTTGTCATTGAATTCTGTGGTAGATCTCGCATTGAGAAGCTGCCTGACGCTGCAACCTTCATGAACAGTAGCGCGTTGTTGTAGTCGAAGCTTCTGTTCGCGATAGTGGTTGAGTAAATAAGTGCTGTGTTCAAAGCCCCTACATGAAGTTCGTAGATGGTATACTGAGATTTGAGATCAAGGTACCGTCCCAGAGGTAACATTGGAAGTCGGCTATGCCGCTGGCAGGGGCCCAAGGGTCTGAGGTGACGTAGTCTGAAATGAGCCCGGCGTGATGTGATAGGAAAGTGAGATGATGACAGGCTAGTAGGCGTCTTTGACGGTGTGGTAGAGGAGCTTCCAACGCACTAAGACCGGGGTTCAGGTATGGAAATCTAGGTAAAGAGTTATAGCCTACTATCATATTCAATGCTAGCCCAAGACGGTGCTTGCCAGATGTCGTCCAATTGCCAGTACAGCGAGCCCAATTGTCGATTTGGAAAGCCGCTTCCGCGCCTGTATTATTCGATCTCCGACTGGCAGAAGTCTGCTTGGAATATCTGAGTTGCGTGGCACCAAGCCGAGCAGTTTGCCACGCTGTCAGCTTTGTTTGGCACATGGTACCACCTATCGGCGGCAATCGTCATTCCACCCATACCCTTACTCGTATACGCAAAGTTGCTGGTATTCAGGCCAGCAGGCGGATAGTGGTGATGACGAAGCTAGATGGTGGTGTAACTGAAGCTCAGATCGGATGGTGCAATGGTTTATTGCCGGCTTTGCAGAGATGGCATCGAATGGTACCCGAACTCATTGGCGAATCTGCCGACCGGGTAGGGAGTATTTTTGAAAGCTACAGGAAAGTCGTAGTCATAGTAGTCTAGGATTGGCAGCCATCTTCCGTTCTTCTCCATTGGGTCTAGAACCATGGGAGTGACCAGTATCACCATACTGTATACGGAGCCCAGGGTCTTGTTATTGTAATGCTCAATCATCGGCTCCGGGAATAAGAAGTCCAATTCAATGTACAGAGAATTGTAGATAGAGCACAACCAGACGCAGATGTAGCATTGATAGCCCCGATCTCTTGGTCCGCGATTCTCACTTCGTCGCCTCTATGCTCACTCAGTGTTTCTTACCATTTACGAATGGTTTCCACGTTGTCCAGACTGTCCATATCTCTTAGTCTTCGCTACTAAGGAGTTCTTGAGAGTGACAACGAGAAGACAAGATTGGGATCTGGTAGGGAAAGGAAGTAAATGGAGAGGAAAAGACGAACCTGGGAGTTTGCCAAGACCTTCATTTGAAACGCGTCTAAATTTAGCGTCGTCCCCTGAGACCCTGAAATCGAAAGCGTCAGATCCTGCATCTCGACAAACAAGACCTTGCCAATATCAAAGCCAAGTCAGAGTCAGAGATACAAGTACAATAACCAAAGTAAATGAGATGTCACATACGGAGGCCACAGATACTCGTAGTCATTGTAATATTCTACTTGGTCTACTCTACGTCTTCTACTTGAACTACGACTCTGTCCAGTGACGCGAGAATGATCAAAGCAATGTCCCATACGTTGGGTCTTAGGTCGCATTAAATCCAGAGGGTGGACTTGGCTTCTTACGACTGGAGGATGCCACAGATTTCTGCCAATGCCGACGTTGAGATATCTACTTGACGCGCCATCGAAGGCGGAATGTCTACGACTTGTTTCTCATAAATACCGAGCTCGATTAGGCGGAAATACACTTCAATGAGTTAAACGATGAGGTTGACTATTTTGTCATTCTCGACTCCGCGCAGACGTTCCAGGAAAGCCTCAAACCTCTCCACTTCACGGATTACCTGGCACAATTCCAACCTTTCCATCCAAAGATCATTCACCAAGTCGTCGACTTCACAAACGTCAAAATCAAGAAGGGCGATCGATACCTGGGGCTATGGACATTTAAGCCGAACTGCACTACTTGACCAGGTCCTTGCTTTGCTCACGGGAGATCAAGCACCAAGCCAGGGCGACGTGCTTGTGATCGGGGATGTCGGCGGGTCCCAAGACTGAACACCTTGACTGCCCTTCGCAATTGTACCTTTCCTCCCCGCGTCACACTTATGAGTCATTTCCATTATAACTGATTTCAATGGCTCAATCCTAAATCGCAACCGCCACAGTACTTGCTAGATCGAGATCCGCCAAATGCAGCCTTTCAAGACCTCTGAAAATTAGGCTTTGCAACAAAAGCACGGTATCTTTCTACTCAACATCAATGATGTTACATCATTTAACAGGAGCAGTTTCAAACCCCTAGGCTCTTGACTGGTAACAAACCAACGCTACGTGTTCCCTCCATGGTGGCTTGCGTGAATAGATATTCACTTTCGCGTTAGCGCCATTTATCAGCTTAACACATCAGTATTTGTCACTCTTCAGCTCCCCCGGGGCGTAAACCCGGGGTTGAAATTTTCCGCAGTCCATGTCTAGTCAGGTTCACCCTCCCCACCGGCCTTGCTCCTGTTAAATCACAAGACTAACCCGTCGGCCCTATTGCTGCAGGCTTTGCTGCGTCTGCATAACAGACCAGCTACCTAGGCTTTCGATCTACCTCGAGAACAACACTCCTCGCCAGCCTAATATGTTCTCTCCAGCTTTTTCGGCTTCTAGCCCACTTGACCCAGAACCCTTGACTCACTTTGCCCTTCCACACTGTTCGAAAGCATGGAAAGGCTACTATGCCCAACCGACAGAATCCAACATCGGGGTCTCCAAGGGCAGCTTGTCTTACCACACCGGCATGTACAACCCCGACATCTACATCGCTAAGTCATGCCAAACTGCTGTCGCTCGTGCTAAAAACGCCGAGATCGTACCGCACCTCCAACAAGATGCTGTCTACTTTCACGAGAACCGGAGACTGAATACGATGAGACTCGTACGTGTTTACCAGGCCAGAAACCTCCGAGACTACAGCAGGAGGAGCAAAAGGCTTTTGGGTCTTTGATTAACAGTGATGCAGAAGTTGCACAACGGGAATGACGGTCGTGGCAATGCTGTCACCGCCCTCGGGATCATCGTAAGTCGTCTCGACTACCACTCTCCTCGTGCATAGATCACTACTGATTATTCCAAGAAAAATCCCAAGATCCATCTCAAGCACACCGACGAACAATATGAGACCTACAAAGCACAGCAGCTGGCCATTTCCCACCTCCGCCCAGGGTTCAAGCCTTACAAGCAGCGTTCGAAAGAGCTAGACGAACAACGTGAGAAGGAGGTCGCGCAGCGACTAACATCTTGTAAGTCTCATCCTGACCGCAGTAATTTACTCGGCTTGCTAAATCTTACCTCACGCATCTAGTAAAGGGCGCGCTATTGACACCAACAGGCGGCATTGTCATCAGCGAGGATTGGTACGTGGGAATGCGCTGCCACTGTGACGTGATCGTGGTCTGGAGCGATCGCTTCGGCCATTGGATGTCAACTGGTAGACCATGCTGTCAACAGTGCCATGATCGTGCTCTGCAAGTGACTGAAGAGTGACCATGAGGTGATTGTCTTCCGTACATCACGTGAACGGCTTTGGCATAAAGGGCATAATGTGGCGTACTATGACAGGGACTCGATCGTGATACCAATCGGACGATGTTTGTATCGCTTGATGCTTCGATGGACTATGCATATGTGACTCGTCAAGATCACCTCATTCATTGAAATGTGCCACTAAACTAATCTTCTGACAGGGTATGGCCAAGTCCATTGATACTTCGTCTGGGATGGGTCCTGAAGTCGCAGGAGCCAGATCTCTGGAGACGGGCCGACGAAAGAATGATACAAATCAACACCACATTCACACTTGTTCTCATCCTAGAATTTGCTCTTTCATCCTTTATCTTTTCATGGGCCTTGATCTACTGTGTACCTAAAGGTACAAGGCATCTTGGTACCCAGAGTTCCACATCAAAAGATGTAGTCCCCTTAGGTCAAAATAGGAAACCCAAACAACACCCACATCATCGTCGGCGCGGGTTCAGCCCGCTGCGTCATTGCCGCGTGACTGACAGAGAACAACACCTAAACGTCCTTCATGTTGAAGCCGGTCCAGACTACGGCGGAGTTTCCGAACACAATATCCCACCAGCGGCTCGCAATTCGAGGAAGGTACCAATGGAAGGGCGATCCGAGACCTTCTACCGACTTATCAATTGGAGTCCCAACGTCACCGTGCCAGATGGTTCACTGATAGGAGTTCCGCAGGCGAAGATCATTGGTGGTGGAAGTAGTGTCAATGGCGGTACTGCGTTGCGGAGTGTGCAGAATGATTCGAAGGAATGGGTGGAATTGGTAGGTGATGCGTGGGGTTATGATAGTGTGAAGGAGACGTATCAATCTCTAGAGGATGATGAGAGGAGAGGAGAGGACTTAAGGGCCCACATCCGATTACTCGAGTCACGGAGGGTGAGACCGGCAAGATTCAAAAGGCCTTCGTAGAAGGCTCTGTTGAGTCTGGCGTTCACAAAATCCACGACCTGAATGCCGCAGGAGCTGAAGGTGTCGGACCCTCGGCTGTGTGTAGACAGGGTGACTTTCGCATCAGCACAGCCCACACATTCATCGACACAAAATCGAATCTCACAATCCCCCCGAAGTCTGTGGTAGACCGAGTTCTCTTCTCCAACAAACGAGCCACAGGCGTTCAATTATTCGACAATCAGATAATCCACACCATCCAAGAAGTTGTCCTGACAGCCCATCCTCTCCCCAGCAATCCTCCAACGCTCAGGCGTTGCTCCGCGATCTCTATTACAGCAATGCAACATCCCGCCAATAGCAGACCTCCCAGTGAAGCGACGATTCACGATAAATGCTAGAGAAAAGCGATATTGGGGAACTCTTCGAAGGGATGCTGTTTCCAAATGCAGGAAAGGGTGAAGCTTCGAAGATAACTCGATAGAAACGGAGAACCATTGTAGAGTGAAAGCGGGTAGTCCCTTATCCTACGCCTTGATATGCCAAAATTGAGTCAATATCCTTTGGCTCCTTTGGGCATCGGCATCAATGTGGAGTCTCAGAGGATCGCGGAAATTTTATCATATACCATTGGTTGAACTCACTACCTATACTCGAAATCATAACCAGAACTAATGCGAAGAGCATCGTCGAAATATGATACCATTCGCTTGCTTGTCATACAACGATCGAGCTCCACATGGGGAATTGGAAAGTGCTGAGAACATCCTTCTTAATGGTGGTTTATCCTTCAACTTCTCCAGCTCTTATTTGCGTTTCTCATATGCAAATAATAGGAAGGGCGTATATTGAGCCGCAACAACACCGATCATCTCTTCAGGCTGGAGCAAGCTACAATCTTACTTAGCTTAACACTTTTTCCTTCCTTGATTGACCTCTGGGATTCTTCCAGCGATGCCATACCTACGCCAACTTGTAGTTGGTCTCGAATGAGAGAGCCTACAGCTTGTGCTTCGGCAAGTAAATCTTCCTGTAACTCTCGAGTCATACCAAGTTGTTCTTGGAATATAGGGTTACTGAAGTCTCGCTTTGGGTAGCGTGAAAAAGCCCTGAGGTCATTTCGGAAACAGTCAAGGTATGCCTGGAGCCGTTGCCATCTGGCCCGGGCTTTCCATTCCACATTGCCCCCAATTATGTTATAGTCTTGACGGTCATGAACAATTTGACGGAACGTTGCGAGGTGAATCTTTGCCATGATTAATAGGCACTGGAGTATATCCTCATCGGAGGAATTGGCTTGCTGCGCACACAATAAATTGACAAAATTCTTGAGCAGATCAATACGTCTGGAAGGATCAACTTGGATTTTGGGGATAGTCCAGGGGCTTTCACTTTCGCTCGCACTAGGCTGTTCATTGAGGGTAAAAAGGAATCGGTCAAATCCCAGGATACCATCATCCCACGTTGCCCATGGTAATCCTCCTTCGTCGATTACGATAATGGCTGAAACTTCGACAATTAGTGTCTTGCGTAATGTGGTTTTGACAAATAATTACCAACAGACACATTTCCTGGGGCAGTGGGTAAATTTCTTAGCACCTTCAACCTCATACAGCCCATTCTCAACGATGCTTCGTGGCGAGGTGCTGGGTCAAACAAGTAGAATGATAACCAGAACATCACCGGCTCAATATTGAAGCTCACGCGAAGAAGATTAAGACTTGCTGATCTATTGTCTTGTAAAAGTCTAAGTCAACAAGGATTACTCGAGACCTTGCACCCGTTGGATAATTCAACAGAGTATTCTTTAGAAATTGGATGTCCGAGTTCCCCTCAGCTTTGAATGTCAATGGAGAAGACAAGCTATTGTCAGATATGATATCGTGAACATGAACATGGCCCGTCAAGCCAGGCACTTGATCCACGTCTTGACCTTTAGTGTTATTCTCTAGATGCTCTCGCAATTCCTTGTACTCAGGCCATCGGTCCTCGATGAATTTAAGGTATTCAACATAGTCGCTATTGTTGATAACTTCTAAGCGGTAAGAACCTGCGCTGGACATTGTCGCAGGGAGTCCCGCTTGATTCTTCGGTTGGCTGGTAGCAGAAAGCGTATTTATGATATCGAAATAGAGTCTCAGGATCGAAAAAATTGTGGTATGAAAAACAATTTCGAGTCGCGATAACTATCAGGCTTAGAATAACAAGCCTTGATCGCGCGAGAAACAATTCTAAATAGTATTTGAGGTGAGCTGAGGTTGAGGCTGAAGTACGGGGTACTTTTCCGTGCTCCATTTAGCGCTCAGGTCCCCCCCACCCCTGCATACTACATGTCAGGCGCGATTTTTCATCTTCCATCTCATCGCGGGCCCCGCTTACCTGGCGGGGCAGATTCTTGTCGCCTTCAGCTGCCAAGCCTCCAGGTCGGTTTTGGGTGGATTTTGGTGGGCGCGAATAATTACAACGTAGCTTTGCGGAAATCAATATATCTTTACGGCCATAAGACTTACGATGAAGAATTCTATGACTGATATATAGAAGACATAGTTATCTAAACTTCTACCCGCGACTACCTAAACCTGCGAGGCCTACTTGTTGGTCTTTTGAGGCTTGAAGTTAGAGGTCTTGTATGTTTTCGCTGTTCCATAGAGATTCAGGAATAGCGGTGTGGTCCAAATAGAATATGCTGATATTCTATGGAGCGAAAACTTTCTTCCGGAGCTGACCCAAGACATCCACCACCTCCTCGCTCCCGCCAGCAACAATACCGCACCACCGCACTACCGGTCTCCCCTCGCTCTCAAGTCGCCACTGCAGGAGAGGGCATAAACCTACATGACAGCCACAATCCGTAAATCTCCGCGCGGTCGAAGATTGTGAATGCGATCACGGTGTTTAAGGGGGGTACCTGCTTCAAGATACATTTGCGCTGCTGCACTACCCGCAGTTGGCAGGTGGGCGGCAACGGACAAGGTTGCTGGATAGTACGCTGGTGATGCATCATATAACCATCGGCACTGCGCTGCTGGTATTGCACTACTACATCGCGCGCGGCTAGGGAGCGGGGATTATGCTTGTTGTGCAATTCTTGTTCATGAATTCGAGCACGCCGATACTCGATGTACGCTGGTGTCTGAGGACTTTCACCAAGCAGAGGAGGAGGAATATATTGGCTGCTGATGCGGCGTTTGTGGTCGCCTCCTTTCCAGCCAGGGTGTGGCTTGTGGGGAAGGTACTGGGAGGTTACGGATCGTTTCATGGGTGGAACGCTTGGGAGGCGTAACGGTATGGGTTGAGGCTGCAGTGCAAGCTCGGGACTGGGGTGCTACTGGTGGCGAATGCGAGCTGGTGGGTGCAGCTGGCGGCCAACACAGTTGGAAGGAGTAAATATTCACCCTGAGTGGGTAGTAGTACTACGATTGTTGATGACTTGCAGGCACAGTCTCATAATTGGATGATATGTGGGGGGAGATAGACTTGAAAACATTGCTTGCGCAGCTATGGACTAACGAATAACTGCATAAAGACTGGCTTCTTGAAAGCCATCGAAGAACCGATAGCGACTTTGCTCATGAGTAAATCGGATCGTTGCACGAATCTTGCATCAAACAAGCGAGTCACTCCACCAATTGAGAACGACCATGCACCACAGATTCGCACCATATTAGCCTCCACGCATTCTACGTAGAATGCATTTGGGGTATCTCAAAGCAACACGTCTGCCTTTGCCAATCGCTCCACTTCTTTCAGACAAACAGCAGCC
>JAABUP010009954.1_pt1 | contig 11423 bp, 17 predicted proteins | sample 5559201 | NCBI WGS metagenome assembly JAABUP01 (sample SAMN10711887, study PRJNA513373) | rock metagenome | isolation source: Antarctica rocks | place: Antarctica | reverse complement strand
ACGCTCGTCAAGCGCGTCAAGTACCTGGGCCAGGAGATCGAGGCCGCCTGGCCGCTGGGCGCCGCCATCAACCTGCTCTCCTCCTAGGCGGCGGGCCGCGGCGCGCGCGGGCGGTGCAGGCCTGGGCGCCCCACGCGCGTGAGCCGTTACAGCCAGGACCTGCGAGCTGGATACCTGCGCGCTGGCCGGGCTGTCGAGCAGCGGCCGCGAGCGCGCACGCCGCGTGCCAGGGCGCAAGGGGCGGCGCGGCGGGCTGCGGCAGTGCGCCCGGCCGCGGCCTGGCCTGCGGGTGCCAGCTGCAGCTGGGGCGCCTGCGCGCGCGTGTCAGCAGCGCCTGCGCGCTGCATCTGCGGCAGTCTGTGTGGGGTGCCTCGCGCGCGGCAGCGACATGCAAGCTGCACAGCCGGCCAGAAGGCTGTTTCTAGGCAGGCAATATCGGGTGCGTAGGCGGCGCTGGACATCTGTGAAAGGTGTTTGGGTGTATACAGATAAGCTTTTGCAAACAGTTTTGAATGGGCCTGCTTGCTGGCGGCTGCCATGTTTATGGCAGCAGCAATAAGTGGGGTTTGACGCCTGCGCTCAGGGTCATATTGCATTCATTCAGGGCTCATTTGCAGCGGCCTTGAGCGCGAGGAGCGGTCCAAACAAACAGAATTTACAGCAGATTATTTTCTTCACGCTGCCGAAACATGCGTGCGTGGACATGCTCCAAGCTGCCCAAAACAGCGCAGAAGCCCGGAGGTCACCACGAACAAATGGTACTTTGCAAAGTCTGGACAATGCGTCATGCCCAAGTCTGTTATCCCCCAGAGGCCTGGTTCAATAGGTATCCTGCGCATCATGCGCATGGACTGGGCCAAGACCCTAAAAAGCCAGGAGGCCCGCACAGTATGCCCTATATGAGGGGACTCACGGCAGGTTCCGGCAAGCACCCGAGACGTACATAGCAAATAAGAAAGAAACTGACTAAAGAGCAAGGCAGGGACGCACACATGCTCTGCACTTGCATAGCACCCGAGGAGCATAGCACTGTGTTAGCAGTCCTGTGCATGCTGACCCGGTGGTGCTCCTCCCCTAGACCTACGCTAGAAGGCAATTGCCAGACAAGTAGACCGAGGTTTGCAACCCATGACAAGAACAAGACTGGCTCTCCAACCGCTGAAGCGTGCAGTTACATGCCCATGAGCGCCTCAAAGCGTTGTGCACATGTGTCAGCAAATCTCATGGCAAAAGGCAGGCGAACGCCGCGTCGCCGCGTCAGATTTCCGGGAGCTGGCAGGGTCGCCACGCTCTAAATGCACACGGGGAGCCTAAAAGGGTACAGCCACCACACCGGACCACGCAAACACCCTAAAAAATCTCCTGGCTACCACCCATCTACTTCAGCGCCCAAGGAGCGGCGCAGACACTGCGCGGCTCCTACATCATACTCGAAAGCAGTCTGTTTAGCCTCTGTGTGCTATAAGCCCTTGCTTAACCCACGCCATTCAGATGATGGCATGAAGGGCTCTGTGCCCTGCAGATGTTTACCAGCCCACGCATGAGCCGGGAGAATACCTGCCGTGGTCACACAGGGCTCTCTGGGGAGCTTGATGTTTGCGAGAGTCCAACAGCTACTCGGGTGCGGCACCGCATAGCGACAGTGCCGAGAGGCTGCCTGCCTGGCGGCCCTAGGGGAACGGCTGCCTGGCCGCGCCCCAGCGGGCGCGCCCCGGCCTTCACTAATAGGCGGCACCATTGGCTGCTTCACCTGCGCTCGCCAGGCGCCCGCGCCTGCCGCCAGTGCATGCCACCCCTGTAGCTCGGCGCGCGCGCGCCGCCCCTCACTGGCTGTCCTGCGGGCGGCCGCCGCGTGCGCCGGCGCGCTGGCCGGGGCGCAGGCGTTCCAGCGGCCACTGCCACTGCGTATCAACAATGTGCTCCGCCGACGGAGCCTCGCGCGGCACGAACATGTTTATCGCGTGTACCCACGCGCCGCATGTGGGCTGCACCATGGCGCCCATGTAGCCGAGCCCCTCCTGCCCGCCCGGCAGCATGATGCCGCCGTGCACCTGCGCACAAGCGGCACGGGGTCAGCCGCGCGCGGGGCTGGGCGGAGCGCCCGATGTGGGCGCCGGCACAGGCACGCGGATCGAGCTGCAGCCGGTGCCGCGTCCCTGCATGCGATTGCAGTGAAAAGGACATTCTGAGATAAAGCCAGCCCAGAGCAACCTGATCACTTGAAGGATACTCTTCAGAGAGCATTGCAGTGCTGTTCCGCAGCTACTCGGCTGGCCGAGGGCGGCAGAGAGTCGCCCGGCAACCTGCAGTGGCGTCGGCGCGAGGCGCGGGTGGCGCGCGGGGCAGCACCTCAAAGGGCCCGGCGTGCTCGGGGTCCACGAAGGCCTTGCCATGCTCATGCTTGTAGGGCTGGCGCTTGCGCGTCGTGTAGTGCTGCATCGGGTGGCCGCCGCCGGCGGGCCCGCGCGACCACAGGTCCGCCTCGTCATCCGCGCTCGCGCAGGCGGCGCAGAAGGCGTCGTAGCGCCACAGCCGCGCGATGGTGCGCCCGCGGAAGCAGTACTTGACGAGCGCTTGCACGGAGCGCACGGAGGGGCTGGGCAGCGCGAGGTACTCGTCGTGGTCGGCCAGCGCGAGGCGCAGGTTGGCCATGCCCCAGCCCATCAGGATGGCGTGCGAGTAGATGACCGGCTGCCAGCACTTGATGTGCGCGGGGCCGGAGCACCAGGCCGTGCCCTCCCACAGCACGAGCACGAGGCGGCCCGCGTCCACGAGCGCCGCCAGGCGCGGGTCCGCCAGGAACGAGGCCACGAAGATGCTCTGCCGCCGCCGCGCCGCATCAGCCGGCCCGCCCCGCGCCCACCCGCGCCGCGCGCAGAGCTGGGCGCCGAGCCCGCCGCAGCACTCTGACACACAATATTGGTCACGGCTTCTGGACACCGAGCAGCTCGCTCGCCATAATGGCATGTGAGTACCAGTGCGGTGCGGCGCACGACAGCGCGCCACGCAGCGCGCAGCGCGGCGCGCCTGCGTGTACTGGAAGAAGCGGCTGTAGCCCAGCTGCAGGTGGTACTGGATGTAGAAGAAGAGCACGTTGTTGGCGGCGCCCGGGTCGGTGTGCTCCAGGAAGGGGTGCAGCACCGCGTGCACGCGCGGCTCCGCCGACGCGGCGGCCCGGTGCTGCAGCGGCCGGTGCAGCGCGCCTGCGCGCGGCGCCCGCGCGTCGGCGCTCGGGGCGGGCCGGCGACCCTGCTTTCCAGGCCCGGCTGCGTGGCGGCGCGCAGGGTGCCCGCATGCAACAGGCACGCAGTGCGCGCCTGGCATCAGCGCCCACCCAAGTCAGTGCCACGCCCGCTGCTCAAAGTCCAGGCGCAGAGACACACTGCAGCGCCAGTCTTCCTCACCGCCGTCCACACATGCCCGTCCGCATACGCTCGTTCAGGGCGCTGCAGGGCTGGCAAGGGCGACCCAGGGCGAACGCACCCGGCGAGAAGTAGGCATAATCGGCGATGCCGCCAACGTGCAGCGTATAGTCAGCGGCGGCCTCGGGCCCGCTGAGCGCCAGCTCCACCGGGTACGGCACGCACATGCGGTAGTAGACGTCCGTGCCCGGCGCGGGCCGCTCCGTGTTAAAGCCGGCCATCAACTCGCGCAGCACGCGGAAGCGCAGCGCGCGCCGCTCGCCGCGCACCGGCCTGCGCGGTGCGGCCCACAGGCGCGGCGTCGCGCCCGTGCCGCCCCGGCCGCTGGCTTTGCTTGATGAACAGGACGGCCTATACGGCTGGCCTGCGGCTCGCGACGTGATCTCCCGCTTTGCAGCAAAGCGTCACGGCTGCAGGCGGCTGCGCAGGGGTAGTTTGAGAAACCGGAGCGTCCAGGGCCTGCTTTACCCGGCTGTGCCAGTGGCCTGGAGCGTGCACGGGGGCGGGCGGCAGGGAGGGCGCTGCATGGCGGCCAGGGCAGGGCGCACTGCAGGAACAGGTCCGGCCATGTCGAGCCGGGGACGTGGGGCTGGCAGAGGTACCCGCCGCCCCACCCCTGTCGCGCGCAGACGCTTGTTGGTGCATCGAGCAGGAGCCCTTCCTGTCGTGCACACGGCGTTGCAACTGCGCCGTACGTGCCGGGCCGCGCCTGCCACGCGCGCTCGGCGGACTCCGCAAACAGGAAGCCGCGCAGCGCGACGCCGCCGCCGCGGTGCAGGCCCTTGAGGTAGATGTGCACCACCGCGGCCTCGCGGAAGCCGGCCACCGCAATGACTCCCGGCAGCGCAAAGTGGTGCACGCCCAGCTGCGCGCGCGCGCCGAGAGTCGGGCGTCGGGGCAAGGCGGGCGCACACTCTTGCGGGCGGGCCTGGGCGCACGTGCGAGGCACGGCTGCCCGACGTCTACAAGTAAGCCAGGTGAGCAAAGCGTGGCAGCGCCTACGGGTGGCAAGGCAACATCCTCACCTCGCCCGAGCTCTTCACCAGGTGCCGCATCGACCAGTGCGCCCCATGCGCGCGCTGCAGCCCGCGCTGCAGGGGCTCCCCGGGTTCCTCCCCAGCCTGCTGCGCCCCCGACAACAGTTGGCTTGCGGACCGGGGCAGCACAATGTGGACCAGACCGTATTCAAGCATGCTGTCTAGCTCAGGTCGTGCACTAGCAAACACTGCGCTTGGGTGCCGCCACCTGGCCGGCCGCCGCCGCCCAGGGCGCCGCCGCCAGCACCAGCAGGCTGAGGAGGAGCGCTTTCAACATGCCCCTGCGCCCCGGCCTCTGCACGGGTGCCCCGCCATACCCGCCGCTCTGTGCGGCAGCGAGCGCTCTGCCCAGCGGTGATCAACCCCTTCGCAAAATGCGCAAAAGCATGCCGGGAACCATCCGACTCGGAACCCAACCGTTGAACGCTGAGGGTCGACAGGATCTGTCACCAGGCAGGGCTTCCTAGTTCACGACGCAGTTGCTTGTTGAACTGCGAAGGACCTTCCGCCCACGCCCAAGGTCGCGTTGCACCCAGCCACACGTAGAGAACAGAAGGTATTGTGCATCCCCAGGCGTACGGACCAGGCGCAGTTCGTTACTGCCGAGGGAGGTCGGCAGGAGAGGTTGGCTCGGTTGGCGACTGACACTCGACCAGTCTAATACAGTCACACCACTGGCATGGGCAGTTGCGGGGAGAGGCTCGAGGTACATCGGTAGCTTTTCTAGCTATAGCACGACTGGGGCGATGGCCTGCTGCATGCGCCTGCGCAGCCTTGCGGCTGCGCGCCTGGCCTTCCTGTGCGTGCTGGCGGTGCGGCTGTCGCTGGGCGGGGCGGCGCCCTCGCGCAACCTGATAAAAGTGACAGCCACGCGATCGCGCTCCGTCGCGGCCTCCGCTGGCTCCGAGTGCGCCCCTGCTGCGCCGCCGAGATAATGCTTGGCACACGCCGCTCCCCGCAGCACCGCAGACGTCCGCGGGCCCGCGCCGCAGGTCGGAGCACCTCACGCGGCGGCGGCGCACGTCCGAGGTGGCGGAGTGGGCGCTGTCGACCGACGTGGACCTGAAGCCCTTCATCTACGTCTACGAGCTGCCCCCGGAGTACAACGAGGCCTTCAAGGCCCTGCCCGCCGGCTGGCACTCTGACCAATACGACTGTGCGCTCCCTGCCCCGCCTCAACACCGTGGCCTGCCCGCAGCGCCCCGCCGCCCGGCGCGCCACTCGTGCCGCCTGCCTGCATACGCCTGCCTGGCACACCGCCTGCCTGAACACCGGGTGCGGCGTGCTGTCCGGCACATACGCGGCGGGCGCCGACGGGGCCGGCCGGCGGCGCGCAGTTGATATCACGCTGCACGAGTACCTGCTCAACAGCACGCGGCGGCAGCGCGACCCCGAGAAGGCCAGCATCTTTTTCATGCCCGTGTACCTGGCGCGCCTGTTCAACTGGTTCTGGACGCGGCAGCACTGCAAGTCGGAGGCCGACAGCCCGCTGACCTGCATGAAGGAGCCCGACGTGCGCCCCGCGCGCGCCCCGCCCCCCACCGCCCCCACGCACGGTCGTGGCCTGCATGTAGCCCTGGCTCGCCCATGGTGCTGCCTCCTGCTGCCTCCTGCCAGCGCCTGCTCCGGAGGCATCGCGCGGCTCTGGTGGGCCGGCTTACATCGTGACGCGCGGCGCGGCGGCGCAGGTGGACCCCTGGTGGGATCAGCACTGGGTCGGCGCGCAGAACGCGACGAGCAACGTGGTGCGCGCGGCAATCAAGCACATCAGCCACAAGTACCCGTACTGGAACCGCACCAACGGCGCCGACCACTTCCTCGTCTACTCGTACGACCGAGGCGCGCGCCCCCAGGCTCCGCTATCGCGCCCACTCTCGCGCGCCACAGCGGGCACCGGGGCCTCCGCGGCACCCCGAGCTGGGCCGGCGCGCTGACGCGGCGGGCCGCGCGCAGGGCGCTGCGACATGGGCGCGGGCCTGGCGCTGGCGGAGATGGGCAAGTCGTTCGCGGTGATGTCCTATGGCGACCTGGCCGCCCGGTGCGCGCCCCGGCCTTGCCAGGCACCGGCCGCAGGCACCCCGCGTCGTCAAGTGTCACGCTTCGCATGCACCCGCATGGGCCGCGGCTGCCGGCCCTGCCGCTCCGGTGGCGGCCCGCGGCGGGGACGCGCCGGGCGCGCTGACGCGCGCTGGCCGGCAGGTCCATCCCGACGCCCACCTGGCACCGCAACGACAACTCCGACGGCTGGGGCTTCGAGTGGAAGGGCGCCGCGGGCTTCCACTGCGTGCGGCCCGACTTTGACATCGTCGTGCCCATGTACGCGCCGTACACGCGCACGGCGCTCGTGTCGCCGTTCAGCCACCCGCGCAACATTAGCGTGCTGCTGCGCTTCAAGGTCGACAAGACCGACGGCAAGTACCTCATCGCCAACCATGGTGCGGCCCGCCGCGCCCCGCGCCCGTGCGGCGCCGCGCCGCACGCCCGTGCGGCCCGGAGCGGGTCAGCGGCGCGCGTCGAGTCGCGGCGCTGCCCCGCGCGCGTTGCAACTGCCTCGCACGGCATGCCGCGCTCGCGCCGGGTCGGGTCTGAGCGCGCGCGCGCGCGGCGCAGGCCACCGCCTGCGGTACGAGCTGGAGGACTGGTGGGCCAAGGATCCGATCGCGGGCTCCGAGCTGGGCGTGAAAAACATGAAGCAGACGCAGGCCGACATGCAGAATGCCGTCTTCTGCGTCTGCCCGCCCGGTGCGCAGCCCGCGCCGGCCGCCCTGCGCTCGCAAGGTGCCGAACATGCGGCAGGCAGCCGCTTGCAGAGCTCCGGTCGGTGTGGGGGAGCTTGCCGCGAGCGAAAATGGGCGGCGGGCGCGCGCGCGCGCCGAAAAGGCGCGGCTGGGCCAGGCGTCGAGCGCGCGCTGTGCACCGCCGCGCGCAGGGGGCACGCAGGACAGCACGCGCATGTGGCGCTCGCTCATCTATGGCTGCATCCCGGTGACGTATTACCGCGCGGTGGAGCTGCCATTCATGCGGCGCCTGGGCATCGACTACGGCCAGTTCTCGGTCAACATCCAGCCCGACGACTACGACACCACGCAGGCGCGCGCCCGGTGCCCCGCACCCTGAGCACCGGCGGCGGGCTCTGCAGCCGCTCAGCTACCGGCTGTTCCGTGTGATTTTCGGCGCCTGCGTCAAAAGCTGCTCGCTTGGCTCCCTCTCGTGCCACACTGCTGCATGTGAGGCCTCTGGACTCAGGCGCGCGCCTCAAGAGACTGCATCGTGCGCGGACGGCGCAAGGGCTGCCGCGCACTCTGCCATGCTCTGATGGGGGCCGGGGGCGGCTGCAGGCGCGCCTGCGCGCGCTGCTGGAGCGGCCGGAGCGCGTGCGCGCGCTGCAGGAGGGCGTGCTGCAGCATCAGGCGAACTTCCTGTGGGACCCCGAGTTCGCCGCCGGCGTGTACGGCAACATCGAGCGCGAGCTGGCCATGCGCGCGGTGCAGCGCGCGACCGGCGAGACCATCTCGGTGTTCTGAGCGGCGGGGAACAGTTTTCTTTATGTCTGTACCTCATCTCTGGTAGGCGTGGTGCCGGCGGGGCCATGACGGCAGACGCGGCTGGGCCCATGCGTGGGCGCACACGCGGCCGAGCGGTCTGGCCCCAGGTGGCGGCCCGTTGCGGGCCGCACGCTGACCGTGCGTGAGAGTTTGCTCCCCAGCGGCCAATTCATTTGCTCGGGGGCACTGCAGGCTGCCGGGCAGCAGCACTGTGAACGCCCCTGCCGGGTAGCGGGGCATGGGCCGGGGTTGCTCCCGGGTCTGCGCAGGACAGCAGCCCCAGCGACCATGGTGGGCTGGCAGCATGGGAGCTGCGCGCACGCTGCGGGCGGGACAAAGTGGGCTTGCCCGATCTGTGCGATCTGTGCGGAGCTGCTCACTCGGCAGCCTGCATGCAGAGTGCCCAGTGAGGTACTCTGCACTCCGTGCCCACGTGCGCACCTGCTCGCACGCATGCGCAGCCTCTCTGGCTGCTGAACTCCCTCCAAGTGGTGGCGCACGTAACATTCTGTGCATCAAGTCAATGTTCAGTTACATGTTTGTTTCACGGGCATCCTTGTGATGGAATCGCCCAACGCGCGCGAGCGTGTTGCCCAGGCTGGTGCGCTTTCCAACGTCTTTTCTGAGGGTTTCTGAGGGTCATTGTCAGCCAGGCTCATACATGGTATCCGTTCATCCATTCAATGGATGGAACAGACTCCTCTGGGCGGCACTCGGGCTCGGAGGTACATGCAAGAGGGCGCATGGGTAGTGCACTGCCGCTTGCCGGGTCAATAAGGGAGTCCCGCAATGCGCAGCCCGAGCATTTCGCTCTCCGCCATGTATGGCGTGGCGCTATGCGCAGGACATGCAGGGCCACGATTGACGGTGGCTCAGCATAAGCAGGATGGGCTTTAGATTAGTCGCTGCTGGTCGCTGCCTTTCAAGGCAGCGCCAATGTGGGTCAGCTGTGTGTACGTGATCATGTATTGCATCCCGCCCTGCATGCCTTTTGTGGGCGCCCCGTGCCTGCTCGGCGGTGCCGCAGCATGGCGTAGAAGGTCTCTTGCATTGGTGCAAAACCCCACCGTTCCAGGAACACTTTCTGGCAGTAACGCAAAACGCTCAAGGCCCGCTCTGCAGTCCCTGCACGCAGGTCCTGCCAGTATTGCCAAGCAGGTTCCTGCAGGGACGGCAGAACCATTATGCCGTCTGGCTGTCCAAGAGACTGCACCCATAACAAAGCCGCTGCAAAATGTGGCGCAGGCATCCCAGAGCCAGCGGCCCCGGCGCCGGGCCCGCAGCGTGTGCATGGCGCTCGGGCAGGCTGCCCGGCACGCGCTCACAGGCGCGCGGTGCTGAAGCTGCGCTCAAAGTCCTCGCGGACAGCGTCCATGAAGGGGATGGTGTTGAGGTACTGCTCCGGTGTGACCTTGGTGGTGCCGTGTACGCAGATGGCCAGGTCCTGTGCGCGTGCGCGCGCCGCCGTCAGCGGTGACACAGCTGCTCGGCAGGGCTGCGGGGGCTCCTGGCCAGTGACATATACGCATCGCGCTTTGAGCAATGGCAGCTGCACGGTCAGGGCTGTGGTAACTCCTGGCCCGCGCTGTAGGGCGTACCGGGAGCCCTGCCCCAGCCTGCCAGCCCACTCCATAGGCCCACTGGGTCAGCACCCTGCAGAATGTAAAGCGTAGAGCGCCGCAGCAACACGCCTCCAGAGCCCCGCCGGTGCCTGTCTGTGAGGCGCGGCCGCGCCTGCCCATGCTGCTCAGCACCGCATCCCGCCCGGGCGCCCACCCGCTCTGTGCAGCATGGCCGCCGCGAACGTGCGAGCGCAGAGCGCGAGCAGCGGCCTCCAGGCTGTGCGTGCCGCTGAAGAGTGCGCAGCGTGCGGTTGTGCATTAAGGGTTGGGGTTAGGCGGGCGCGCCTTGGTCATGTTGCCGCTCTCGATGGTCCGCAGCACAGACGCCTCCAGCTGCGCGCAGAAGTCAGACAGCGCGGCGTTGCCGTCCAGCTTGGCGCGGTGCGCCAGGCCGCGCGTCCACGCAAAGATGGACGCCACTGCGGGAACACAAAAATCAGCGCGTTAAACTGCGGCGCGGCTGCCTGCAACTCAACAGCTCTGGGCCTGCGGCGACACGTCTGCCCTAGGAGAACGCCGCACCACCTACACTACAAGGTGCTGTGCGGTTGCACGAGGGCATACACAGGGTGATGGCGGCATCTGGCCTGCCCATTGCGATGAGCAGTGCTGCAAGCAGTCTCAGCAAAACGTGAACGGTCGCAACCTCAGCGGTAAGCCAGATAGCCAAGATCAGGGTACGTACCGGGGTTTGTGGACGTCGGCCGGCCCTTCTGGTGCTCCCGCCAGTGCCGCGTGACGGTGCCTGCCCACGACGTCCGCTTCAGACACTAGGCATGCAGAAGGGCTCTGTGCTACAAGTCCAGCGGCGCTGAGTGGTACAGGTCATGCATCCCGCCCCACGCCGCGCCTGTGATCCATGGTGCACACCGCTGTCTGTCCTTCACAAGGACGTCAGGCAGCATGTCTCGAGGGGCTGACACGCTTGGCAGGGCGGCATGGAGCGGCGCGGCAGGGCGCGCGCCGTGAGCGGCCTCGGCCTCCAGGGTCTTGCCGTCGGGCGTGGTGAGCACCGAGGTCATGAGGCCGAGCGAGCCAAAGCCCTGCGCGACGATATCGGACTGCACGTCGCCGTCTGTCCGTGCGCACACATGCTTTAGTCACATGCTGAGAGACATGTGAGACACTAGTGCGTGAGCTGTACACAGCACAAGATCTACCTTGCAACAGGCACTGTGCATATGTCACGTTACAAAAGCAAAACAGCGGCTGGGGCCGGCGATGGGCGCGCGGTGCGCAGCGGGGCCGCACCGTAGTTCTTGCACGCCCACACAAACTTGCCCTCCGACTTTAGGGCCTGCGCGCAGGCCGGTGCCGTGTCAGCGCACTGAAAGACTCCTCCGAACATATGGCTGCATTCCCATCGCATCGAGCATGCCAGACAAGCCGATGTTGCCGTTCTTTCGCCAATAGTCGCCAATAGTCAATCGCCAATAGTCAGAGGCAAGTGCCTACCCGGCCACGGCTGCGCCAGCAGGCGCGCACAGCAGAGCTGCTCGGCATGCGTGCCAGGCGGGCGCGCCTGCGCGACCATGTCGTCGATGAGGCGGTGCTGGTACCAGATGCCGGCGGCCTCGTACTTGGCGCGGTAGCCCTCGCCCTCGTACATGTCCTCGAAGATCTGCAGGAAGCGCCCGTCGTACTTCTTCAGGATCGTGTTCTTGGTGCTCAGGTACAGCGGCCTGCGCGCGCGGCGGGCGCCGCGCCGGGCACTGGCCGCCTCTGCATGGGCAATCCTGCGTGACAGGGTCACATGCTGTTCCGTGTTTGGGAGGGGGGGGGGGGGGTTTTTAAATA
>JAABUP010009953.1_pt1 | contig 11424 bp, 14 predicted proteins | sample 5559201 | NCBI WGS metagenome assembly JAABUP01 (sample SAMN10711887, study PRJNA513373) | rock metagenome | isolation source: Antarctica rocks | place: Antarctica | reverse complement strand
CGTACACCCATAACCCTGATCTTGAAAGCTGGGCTGGGCTCTTATTATCAAAACCCCAGAGCATCGAGACTTCTACAATATATTTGGATTTTTCTTTCAAATTAAATTTCAATCGCTTCATATAGACTCTAATATATCACGACAAAAAGAATGCCAGTGAGCACAAGCTTCATTGCAGCGTGTGCTGTGGGCATCGCAGCACATGCTGGCCTCTTCATTCGGGGAGAATGGCACATGCAAGCTCCTACACTCCTTGTTCTCCATGTCGTTTTTGGGCTTCTCATAGTCTTATTCGAAGGCCGGAAAGAAGATTTCTCACCGTCGACCTTGATCAATGCTAGTGTCATCATTGGGGGCTACCTAATCGGCCTATTCTCCAGCATAGTCTTGTACCGCGTATCACCTTTCCACCGTCTACGCAAGTTTCCAGGCCCACGTTTGGCAGTTGTCAGCAAGTTTTGGCATGTCTGGCAGTGCCGAGATTCGCGCAATCATGAATTGATGGAACGAATGCATGGACAGTATGGTGAATTCGTGCGTATTGGTATGATCAAAATCTTGAAAGGAAGGCATTTCAGAATTGAATACGCAACTTATAGAGTACTCCAGGACCTAGTGAGATAGCCTCGTTCCATCCGGAATCATTTGCTGTCTTGGAAAGCTATGGTACTAAGTGCACGAAGTCGGACTTTTATGACCTGTTACTGCCTGACTTGTCATTGGTGTTCACTCGTGACAAGCGCGTGCACGACACAAGGCGTAATATCTGGAGCCGCGCTCTAAATACACAAGGTAATCGGTCAAGTAAACTACACGAATGATATACACATTGCATATCTCATGTGCCTTCCTGCGAGCTATTGCTGACCTTAAACTCATATTTATAGCCATCTCGCTATACAGAGACAGAATTAATCGGCAGATTGAACTTCTCATGAAGAACATCTCTGACACTGCTGCCGCGAAACAACCGGTTGTGATCAATGAAGTCATGTACTGGTTCGCATTCGATTCCATGGGCGAGTTCGCCTTCAACCAGGACTTCGGCATGATGCAACGCCGCGAATGGCACTTTGCTGTCAAGCTGTTCCGACGAGCCCTCTCCATCGTCGGACCCTTCCACCCAACCATCTGGCTGATCAAAGTCGCCTTCACGTTCCTGCCGTGGTTCTGGAAGATTGGGGACTGGTTTGCCATGTTGGAATTCTGTCATCAGCAATTGCATAACCGAATGAAGGTTCGTCGTCTATGGGTTAGAGCTCCCTTGGTCTGGCAGTCCCTGACTTGTGCGATGATCCTAGACGCAACCCGTAGCCAAAGACATCTCGTCCTACTTCCTTGAAGAGGCGGACAAGCAAGGTCACAGCATGTCTATGCGGAATTGGCTTAAAGGCGACACAGCGACAGTCATCGTTGCGGGGAGGTACGAACTTCATCCCCAGCTCAAACCTCTTCATTCCTGTTCTCCTTGTCTCTACAGATTTTACACCTGTATCGACATATGACTAATCCGAGATGACAGTGACACAACAGCTCCAAGTCTGACATTTATATCCTACCTCCTCGCCAAATACCCTGAAAGCACCGAGAAGCTTCACGCCGAGCTTGCTGAGGTCGACCCTCTCGACCTTGCTACCGTATCCGGCTTACCCCACCTCAATGGCACCATCAACGAGGCTATGCGTTTATATCCGGTGGCAAGCACTGTCGTATCGAGAGAAACCCCTCCGGAGGGTGTTATGATTGGCGATACCTTTATTCCGGGAAAGACAAAGGTGTTGGCAGCTCGCTGGGTAATATTCAAACGCATGTCTACCCATTAACTCGATCTTTAACGTTCCTTGAGATTTACTAAGTTATTGCAGTCAAGAGTTGCTTCGAACGTCCTATGGAATTTGTCCCCGAGCGTTGGTACAGTAGGCCGGAAATGGTCAAGAATAAGCACGCTTTCTCGCCCTTTGGTACGGGTAAGTACTTCCAAGGCCTGGTGCTTTTCCCGCGCTCTGTGTATGAGGAGGGCTAATCGAGAATTCCCGTGTCTACAGGCCGCGCGAGTTGCGTTGGACAAGGTCTCGCAACTACTCAGCTGCGGCTAGTAGTGGCATCTTTGGTGAAGCAATTTCGGATACGCTTTGTCCCCGGTGAGGATGGAACGGAGTTGTTGAGGGACATGAGGGACCAAATTACCGCACAGCCGGGGAGATTAAGGCTCCTTTTTGAGCCCAGGGAGTGAGGATTTTGCAGGCATACTACGTGTGATACAGAGAAGGTGATCGATCTGCTGGGAAGTATGGATGTGCGCGCGAATGATAGTGGAGTCGAGTTCGGAATAGCAAAGCACGCTTCTAAACATTGAGCTCTATCATAATTGAATATAGCACCGTGATATGCAATATTCACTCAAGTACGGGCTTTGGGGTCAATACAGCATGCTAGTCGATGAAAGCATGAGTTTCGCTAGATCAGCTCAAAGAGTGACAGAGGGAGTGTATTTCTGCGAATAGTTTGCTCTTAGACATTGGTTTTTCGACAATCCTACAATTTTGCTGTTGCAGCGTCTCCCACTGTTTACCCGCTCTCGGTCCTGCACAGTCTTCCATCTTCAGCAACAGCCCAATACTCACTCCCGACCCCAGTCAGCGCATAGAACATATGCGTTGGGTCATATCTATTTTTGATGGCCAGCAGACGATCATAATTGGGCCCATACAATACCTGCTGGAAGTCAGGCTGCTGTGAATCGGCTTCATTAAGATAGGCGCCTCCATCTGGGGTCAGTGCTTCCAACTGTGGAACGAGTACGTCCGTGATCAATTGCTGATTCGCAACATCAGTCTGGAAGTCCGTATAGTTGTAGAAGGTGTACAGGACCATGTCAAACAGCACAGTACGCCACATGGGGTTCACAGAATTGTAAGGCGAGCCGACAACCTGGTTCGACACATTAAGAGCCAGGGCAGAAGCTCCGCCACCCTGTTCACCAATCACGCGGAAGGCGGCAGTCAACGCGGAGTTGTTGTACTCGACGAGAGAGCATGGAATCAATCGGCCACCGGTTTGTATGTTCCCGGTAGGAATCGGTGGGTCCATGGCATTGTAGCTGTCTAGGAAATTGGAGTATTGGTTCACGACGTAGGCTATTGAAAGTTAGCCAGAATAGTGAAACTGCGACAAGTGAACGTGGCTGAAGAGAGATTTCTGGATCGACTTACTGTAATTGATTCCAGACTGCTCAAGCCTGACTTTTACGGGCCTGATAAAGCTGTCCAACTGCGCTGTCGCTATATCGGGGCCATATGTTGGTGTCATCGAAAAGGTAGTGTTTGTGAACTGCCATATGCTGACTCCGCCGGCGTCCACGAGAGGAATCAGAGCCTCATGGAATGCTCCAATGACATTGTAATAGGTCTCTTGCGAAACACCTTCATTTGTGAAGGTGAGATTGGAAGCAGAAGATGGCACGTCCGCATATGCCTTATATGTCATTGATAGCACAACACCGAATATACCACCACCACCTCCAGAGAGCGCCCAGTACAGATCTGAATTTGTAGAGGGAGTCGCTGTTAGGAGCTCTCCGGTCCCTGTGACAACCTCCCACTCAAGGACCTGATCTGCTGCGAGTCCAAATCTCGAGGCCAGCGGACCATGACTTCCACCTTGGGTATAACCACCTGCAATACCAACAGTCGGGCAATTGCCGCCTACTACGACCAGACTTTGTGCCTGAGCAGCTTCGTAGGCCTCAATTCCTTGCACACCTGCACCCATTCTCATTGCTTTGCCAGAGTAATTCGAAGACTTACAATCGAAAATCAGGATATCTTTCATGTTGTGAGTCCAAATTCCAACGGCGCCGGCTCCAGATGATTTGGCATTGTAGTCGTGTCCTGTGTTGCGAATTGTAAGACGAATGTTGTGGCTCTGTACGAACTCGATCGTCTTTTGATAGTCGGATGCATTACTAGCATTCACAGAATACTGGTTGTAGGTGCCTATGATGCAGCGAGCACTTACTGGTAGGAACGGGTCGCAGCTCTGGTTGGCGAAGAAAGGCGCCATGACTGACGACGATGATTCGTAGTGCGTGGCTTCTACGAACCATACCGACTGTAGTTGGGCGCAGGCTTCGGCGTCATATTGTGCGAAAGAATCATGATGGCATGCACTCGCTATAGGCACTATCGCAATAAGCTTGCCGCCAAGTGTTTGGTTGAAATTGTCCCATTCTGTAGCATTCGGCCAGCAAGCATCCCCAGAATAGCAGCGACACGATTCATTTGTCGATGGGTACGTCGACGTAGATCTCCACGAAAGTTCTCCATTAATTGGTGATGATGAAGCCCTGATTGTAAAACCACACAAACTCAGCAGGGTCAGTAATGATCGAGCAAAGCCATCGAGCTCGGACGAGCTTGACAAGGAGGTCATGAACGCCATCTAAAAGGCGCAGTGGGAGCAGTCATTGCTCGACGACGGTCTCGACATTGTTTTGTTTGCATGACTTCCATTGGAAACAATACACGACTAATCCCGCCAAAGTTACCTGGCTAGAAAGACGTTACAACTAGAACACTTCAATGACTTCAGCGGACGTGAAGCGCATCTCTTGCCGTAAACTCAAAGCCCCCCACCATCCTCTTCAGTACTCTCAAGCTGCTATTGAGAGGCGTAATGCTGGATCGGCTCGTTCTCCATTCAAGAAGGGGTTCATTCCATTGGACAGTTGAGTTTGCCTGGAATCCTGATGATCCCACAAGAAGTTCTGCCAGCACACAGTGGACCCTTACCAAAGGGAATGCGGGTTAACTCAGCTTCCTGATAGATTGGGAAAAGTGGCCTCACGAGAAGGCGTGTAAGGTAGCATCAGCAGGAAGAGATAAGAATGTGGACGGGTCGGTGATACTACTGCATTCGCATTGAAACCACTCCCCCATCACCTTCCTTCAACCTTCGTCCAACCATTCCGATTCTGTCAACACATGGATTCTGGAAGAGCGGGCCCCACGGACGCTTGTTTGGCCCGCGTTGATCAGATCGACTTGGATCGACGTTCCACCCCAAAAGATACAGGATTGAATCATAATTGTGTGGGAAGGTGGAGGCGGGAGGGTGCAGGGATTGGTGGGCAGTGTCCAATTGGAGGCGTCTCTTTCAGCCACGCTTCGTCCGTGCTTTTGAGGGCGGTTAACGCCTTCATTTTGCCTTCTGATTTTGCCTTCTTGCTGCATATCTATGCATGCACAGTCAGGATCACTTCTCGACAGGGAAGTTTTAAAGGTACTTTAGGAAGGAAGGAAGGAAGAAAGGAATTTCACTCCGTGAGGGCATGTGGTCCAATCAAAGTGAGAAAGCGGGGTATGTGACAGCTCACCCCGATTCAAGGGATAGCACCCCTCGAGGAGTAGTTCCGCGGCGCACCAAAGGATAACTGCCGACACTGCCTCCCGCGTTAATCGTGTAAGCGCCAACAACTTTAGGGTACCGGCGTCTTTCCCCGCCCATGCCGCCAGGTTACAGAGACATCCAGTATAATGGTAATGGTAGTACGAGCACAGCACCAGGGTTAGAATCCTCCGCGCCCACCTTTATCGCCCGTGCGCCACCCAAAATTGCAGACTTTCTTCGACTAACACATGGCGTTTCAGTGGATGGTAATATCTGAGGTCTAAAGATCAGCGGATCCCACATATGCACCAACGTTGCCTAAGGCACTGCTTACTCTGGAAGGAGGTGTCATTTGAGTGTGGGATCGACATGGGCCGCACCTTTGGTTTCAGAGCCATTGGAATCCATGACATGCGATGCACTGCGCCGCCTAAGAACATGCACGAGCGGCCTCAGGAGCTTTGGACTATGTGTATCACAGACGAATTAATAGGTTACATGGAGGTAATCTGTATTCATCACAGCTTCTCTATTCTTTCGTTAGTCTACCCAATCTACGAGGGTATTCCACAGTCCTTCCATAAAGAAAATCCTTTTTTCTCTACGGCTTCGATCCCGCTCTACATCTATCATGCTGCTCAGTCACCAAGGCATATCACTCCTAGTATGGATGGTGGTTTTCACCATTATCATCACAACGGTTGTCGCCCTTCGCTTCCTAGCTGCCAGAGTCAAGAGGCGAGCTCTTCGCCCAGATGACTATATGATTGTTGTTACCTATGTAAGCACAGCGAACCCTATGTCCCCGTCGATTATATTACTTACATGACCCCTAGACCAGTACGCTTGCTCTAGAAGGCCTTACGTGGTGGGCTATAGCAAATGGTCTTGGTGCACAACCGTCAGAGCTCAACAAATATGAGCTCGGTGTGCAATACAAGGTAACACAGGCCAAATACTGTCTAGAACCGCTCGACTTACAACGGCATCAAAGATACTGTTGGGTACCGGCTTTGCATGGCTTTTCGCAACGGTTTTCTGCAAGCTCTCGATTCTCTGGTTTTACACTTGCATCTTTACGACAAAGCGATTCAAAGTCGCCGCACGAATTTTGATGCTCATAGCCGCAAGCTATGAGCATCTCGTTCCTTTGTGTTTTCTGTACTAATTGTCACCCGTTTTCGTACTCCTGGCACCCAGTTCCAGGCGGATATTGTAAAATTATAACTATGGAGGAACTCACCTCTGTCAGCCTGAACATGGTTTTGGACACTTCGATCGTAATCCTGCCGATGCCGCCATTATGGGGACTCAATATGGCAACTAGGAAGAAGGCTGCCATAAGTTTTCTGTTCAGTCTTGGTCTCTTGTAAGTCTACCGCCAGCGATTTGATTGGGTCATATCCATGGTTCATATCGACTCATGTAGTACAATAGGGTCGTCGGTATCATGGGTTGGCGAATCGCTATTACCGTCCAATCAATTACGCAGACAGACTTCGTCTATGGACTGGGAAACATTGGCCTTGTAACTCACCTTGAAGTTTGGATCGGCATTATTATTGCCTGCTTGCCTACGCTCACCCCGCTTTTCTCGAAATACATTGCACCAATTGTATCACGGATCTCGTGGCTTTCAGGAAAGAGTACAGGCCCGAGGCAGCTCAAGGAAGCCGAGCACACAATCGGTAGTGCCCGAACGCGTGGATTCAACAAGAGGGACTTCAAAGGTTTGGACAAAGACTTGCTCCTCGAGCTCGAAGAGGGCAAGAATTTCACCACGGCCGAAGCTCTGAATGAAGAGGGGAAACACTGGGTAAACCATCCGAGCGCCATCAGTGTTCGAAACGATTTCCAGGTCTATGGCGACCCATAGGATATATAGAGATAATCGCTACGCGAGAGCATATCTCTCTTTTGCGTTAAAAATAGTGCTCTAGGCAACGTGGAAAAAGGTTGGCTTGAGCAGTAGTATTAGTACGCCGTCGGTATTCTCATGTGATACCGCGTTCCTTTTGGATGGGGTAATGTTGAATATGTATCATTTGGAGTAATATCGGTATCAGATATTCCTGATATTTAGCTTCCAATAGGGAGTTCTGGCGCCTCTCCGCAACTTTATGTCAACATCGAAGATCAAGATTCACGTGTGCCCTTTCACTGCTGTCTGACTGCTTCCAAACCCACTTAGTCATAATTAGGTAACATTAGTGCAAACGGAGTCTTGTAGACCACCGATAATTTACACGGTATCATTCGTAAACAAAGTTATCACTTGAATCCTACCCCTCCTCCTATTTATCACTGTCGACATCTCACGCATTACCTGACATTTCATCAGAATATTCAGTCGAGCAAAAACGGCTCTAAAGACTCTTCAATCTTCAGATAACCGCTTAAGACACTCTTATTTCATCGAGATGATTACAGAGATTGTAATGTTACCGCTAAAGGTCGGCGCCGACGTTTCTCAACCAAACTCATCAGCCGGCAAAGCGATTCGTGAAATTCTCGCTCTAGAACTTACGGTTCAAGGAGCACGTTACGCATACTACGGGCAATTCATCGAGAAGCCGGAGACAGCCGTTATTTTCGTCAATTGGGACTCCCTTGACGACCACAAGAACTTCATCAGCTCGTCGTAAGTCGTGATCTAATCTGGCCATTAGAGGTCGGTAAGATATTCCACCATCACTAACAACCTGACAATAGTAACTACGAGACCTACGTTAGTATCCTGGAAACCTTTGTCAAAGACGCAGACAAAGTCATAGTCCTCCACGTTCCCTTCGGCCCATCTGACGATATATCCCCTGCTCTCGGGGCTAATAGCAAAGTCGGCGCCACGGAGGTCGTTTTCTTCTATTTTCCCTCTACTCAGAGTAGTAGCGACAGGGACGCCGTAATGTCTGCGGTCGACAGAATGCGGCCTTACGTGGATCGCTCCGAGTCTCTTGCGGTGTACGACGGCTGGGCTCTTAAGGAAGCGCCGAATCCAGGACCGCAGGTGACCAAGGGAGAGAAGAGCAAGGTGTTTATGAATATAGTGGGATGGGTTGATATTGACGCTCATATGCGCTTCCAGGCTAGTGAGGATTTCCAACAGAATATTCCACATTTGCTGGGAATGAAGGATATGCAGTATACAGGACTTTATCATGTTAAGTTGTATACGGCATAGATAGAATAAGGCAGGACGCACGCTTTTGTGGTGCTCAAGGAGATGATTTAGTATGTGGTTGGAATTATTCCTCGTTCTCTATGGCTATATCTATATAAGTTCTATTTCCCACAACTACTTGCCCAAACTTCCATTGAATCTTGACGGCTCAAAACACTTAGTCTCGCCCGAAAGACAAGTTTCTAAAACCTTGAACAACGGCAACAGGTATACCGAAACAAGCCACAGATTCCAAACTCGAAATGTGACCTTATCCCCTTCTTCGCTCCTTACCAGCAAGGTTCTCAAAGCAACAGCCAATCCAAGCAATACAGGCGCTACATATTCATAGGGCGAGGAGGACCACAGCCAAGGTGTGGCCCAGCACCATAAAACCATGAAAGCCGCAATTACCCAGAGCGCCGGCGCATCACCGATTACTAGCGGTAAAGTTTTGCGGTTCCTGATACCATCGCCGCGCTGGTCATACATATCCTGCGTCTCAACAGTCGTGAAGACGATGCAGGCAATGACGAAGTACCACCATCCAAGGAGCTTAGGTGCTGATTCGGAGCCTCGCCCTTCAAATGTTCGACCGCCAATCGCAACTTGCGTGGCGCCCGAGGAGAAGCATATGAACCCACACCCATTGATGAAGTTGCGGCTAAGGCAGCTCACATCGGCACCACCAAGGTCATTGTACCAATGTCCAAGGATGATTAGGGCTATGCATTGTGCCAGATTTCCGAAGTGGATGCTGGTGATTATGGCAATGAGGTAGAATGCGAGCATGAGATGCTTGGCAGATTCTGGCGTTAGTCTTTGCGTGGGCATGGTCCGCCATGGCTTGTTCAGCTTGTCCTCCTCGATAGCGTCGGGCTTTCGTTGGTTGCTGATCGTAAAGGGGAGGAGGTTCATCCAGACCCAAAAGAGCACTAAAGGAGTGCTTTTGAGGACTTGGTATGGTGAGGGAAGATTGTATTGTGAGGATGGCACGTTTGCCATGTAATGTGAGACGGCGGAGCCATTGAAGAGGGCGAAGGCCGTGCTGCGAAATAGTATCGTTTTGATATCGGTGAATGTAAAGAGCCAGATTGAGTATAAATGAAACATACATTCCCTCATGACCTTTGGACACTTGGAAAAGACAGCTTCGTGGAGTATCTCGCTTTCATTGGAGATCGTCTCGAATAAGGGAGCCTGGCTGACTGACTGTAGCTTAGATTGAGCCATGAATCGCGCTCTCCTTGATTTGTGCGCCAAGGTCCACGCCAAGGTTCGCCCTTGATACAAGACGAGAATAAATATTCTAGCGGCCTAAAACTGTGGAACGAGACACAAGTCGACGCAGGATGTAAACTGTAAATTTCACATCGACGTATTTGTTGCTACAAGTCCCTGGCTTACAAATACAGCTTATGAGCACTTCGGGGTGCTCCTCGAATACGAATCCTCATATCCGCAAGGCTGAACTGCGGCAGAAATACTGACGTACGCGTTATACACTGCAGCTAGATGGTAAGGAGTAGCTGCCCAGCCGGCTTCGTCAGGACTTTCCCACCTGGTGAGATCCAGGCCACTCTATAATCACAGATGCATTGCAAATAGCTTTCTCCGTCGATGCATGCTGTAAAAAGGATCGGAATGAAACTTTTGGAGACAGGGTTGGAATCCTCTAAGTTCTGCGACGGATATATAGGGGAAACAGAGTAGGGAAGGTATGCAGACGGACCTTCCCTCAGCTGCGATGCTTTTGCGGGCCAATGTTTTATCTTGGTAAGCTCTATGCCTTAGTATCTTAGGTGTGATTGGGTACCAAATCTTAATCTCCAGGAATCCTTCATCGGTTGACTGAAAATGGAGTGATCATCCGATGGGGCCAAGAAAAATCTTTGGTAAAACAGGGTCTTTTCATTATCCTGTAGGAGTGGAGCAAAAAGCCATCAACAAGCCGCGCCTCTGACATGCATTGGCCGTAGGATATAATGCGGTCAGCATGCATGTGACATTGCTCAAGGGTGGTAGGTACAATGGTCTACAAGTGCAAAATGTTGAAATTTGGATGGAGGCAATGACAAAGCGTAAGAGGTAGGAGATCGCGATCCGCGATCCTTCTTCGAAACGACTCCGGTTTCTTTTCACAGAATTGAGCGATTATTTTGATATCGTTCGACAGCAGACTACGTTTGATAGATATGGCAATCTGTAGTGATACTGCTGACAGATCTTTGGGACGGCTTCAGTAATCCCAAGTTTGAATAAGAATCCTAATACGAAGCTGTTCATCGTTCTATTGTAAGGTTAGATTACAGTACCATAAAAACCGTGTAATTTTCTTTTAGTGATGTAGATGCAAAGCGTACTTGCGAGCTGAAAAGCAATCGGGCGTTCTTACATCATAATGCATGCCCCACAATTCCCTTCAAAAACCTGTCTCAGCTCGCTATTTGTCCCGTCTTATCAGCGTGAACCCTGGGAAATTATTCGCGAACAATGCGCATGAGGCATTCGATTCCAGGATCGACACAGCCATAGGCCAGGATCGAAGTCGCATCCGCGGCCTGACACCTCCTGAGTCCCAGCCAAACACGCAGTTTGTGGGAGCTTTCTGGTAAGACATAGCCTGCCCATGATATTGGACTCTTAGCCGTTAAGACCCTCTCATCCACGATATCAAGACTTAAAGAAGGAAAACTACAACAAGGGATCATGCAGCCGCCCTTTCCATCACCCACACCTACCTGGCATAATGAAACTTACTCCGCAATCTCCCCTTTACGGCCCGAATCGAGCGTTGCTGGCAAAAATGTCATCATAACTGGCGCGGTAAAGTGGCTCTATTCTTCCCAGAAAGACTACAGAGGCAATGGGAACAA
>JAABUP010009952.1_pt1 | contig 11425 bp, 15 predicted proteins | sample 5559201 | NCBI WGS metagenome assembly JAABUP01 (sample SAMN10711887, study PRJNA513373) | rock metagenome | isolation source: Antarctica rocks | place: Antarctica | reverse complement strand
GCACAGTCCACCAGAAAGCTCATCTGCAGAGGAATTGTGAGTATATCTTGTTCTGCTCATGCTGGTCTTGTGCATGCTCCTGCCATGAGGTGCTGCTAGGTTCCATGTGGACCTGCCAGCATATGCATACACTGATCTTGTAGCATTAGTGTCAGACCTAAATATGGCCGACACACTGATATCAGATCTCCACAGGTACATGTACAACCGCCGCAGCAGCCAGTGCTGCTGTAGGGCCACAGACCTAGCAAGTTGCTAGTAGCAACCTCCCCCTCCTCGAATTTGTGACCAAAATTCGCTCTGAGTCTGAGTGGCATCAGGGGGTTGCTGAGTTGGGCTGAGACCACTGTGCGAGTCATGAGTCCTCCCATCACTGCAGTGCATCCCCACATACATGCATTGCCTCTGCTGTATGATCTACTGTTCTGCAACATTCAGAAGTGTTTGAGGCACCAGCAAGGAAAAGACGCATTGCTTGTCAGTAGCCTGATGTCTGTGAAGCCAGGCCTTAGCAGCATGCCTGGAAATTCCAATAATATCTTGGAATAAGCTTTAAGAAAGTGGTTCTTCTGAGATGCAACGCTCATGCAATCAGAAACAAATGCTATCAGCATCAAAGGCATGCACAAGCAGCAGGGCTCTGCAGCAACAGCTGCAGGCATGGGATCAAATTAATGGCAGCCAATGGCGAAGTCAATGCTTACTGATTACAAGCATTTGGCAGATGCATGTTAGCAGATTTCCAGCATCTACGTGCATGGAAACATGACATCGATTTTGCCTGACAGCACCATCAATGCATGTAACAAGGTCTTGTAAAAGGACCCCTCTGTAGTCTGACATCTTCTTTGTCATCCTTCAGAACTTGTATGTGAAATCCTCTGACGACATATGTAACTGATTGACCAATTGATTGATTGGTTGGGCACCTGGTTGATAAATTGATTGAATTGATGGGTATTCGGTTGACCAATTGATTGATTGCTTACCTGACAGAAGGTAGTTGTATGCCCAGATGGCATCTGACTGCCACAAACGCAGCACAGCTCGTCCTGGCTCAAAGCAACAGAATGCTGCACAGTGCTTGGTGCATGTCCACCAAGCACCAGGAGTGGTAGCAAAAGAGGCGGTAGACCAGAAAGTGCTGCTTACGCTGTTGTGCTGAAAGCCTGCATGACAAAACAGGCCAACATCCCGGTGCAGTGAATGTCCGGACCATCTTTCCTTTGTAGTGACTACACAAACAAAGCTGTCAATCAGCATGCAGGACCAAAGCACTGCATATAGGGGGAAGATGTCTTGATGCAGCGACACAGCATGGGGAAAGTAGTCGTTGATGACCACCTGCTCAAGGTATGCTGGTGTGCAGCAAATTGCACTTGAGCAGGTGGTCATCAATGACTGCTTTCCCCATGCTGTGTTACTGCATCAAGACATCTTCCCCTTGCTGCACACCAGCATACCTTTGACAGTGCAAATTTACCCACACAGTACAGTTCACCATACTCACATCATGAGAGATGCCAATCTGCATGAGAAACAGAACTGCACATGACGGTAGCAACAGCGTACCAAGCGCAGTTGCCCAGAAGTGCAGTCCACACCCATTGCCGATGTCATTGGCAAGCTTGAGTAGCAACCCCAGATGGGCGATTTCCACAAAGCGCAGATAGCCCCTCGTGTGTCTTGGCTGAATGGCAGGCAGCGGCATGCATGCTGAAAGGCAACCAGCGCTGCGAAGGTGGCTGGGTTGACAGCATAATGGCGATGCAGGCCACACGTCATTAGCAAATGCTTCACACCTGCAGAGCGATGCAACTTTTGAGCATGCAGACCTCTGAGCTTGCTTTGAAGCAGTTAGGGTGTACAGAGCCTGGGTCAACGGCATAGATTGATGAAGGAATGCTGCAGATGCATGTTCTCAGTCTCAAAAGTCAGGCAAATGCAGATGAGAAGCTAAGTCTAGCCAGGTCACTTTCTGCAGCTGAATCACCATGTTTGTTGTCTATCATTCTGAGCTTTTTTGCCTTGCCATGCTGCAGGACTTGGCAAGGTTGCCTGATTTTTGAAAATAGTCTGTGGACACAATAACATGACACATATGAAGCAACGCACCTATATAATGCTTAGCAGCGTTGTAGGCAAAGCTGACCCCAAGCCGATGACCTATGCAAGATCGAGGCAAATTTGTGGCTATTGCAATCAAACCCATAATGATGACGAGCACCGTGAGTCCCTCATCTTTGTAAATGTACAGCCATAACGTCAGAACATTGACAGACTTTGCCTTCATAACATCCAGAAGGTCACGGCACCAGCAAAAAACACCTGGGTAGGATCTTGGCTCACTGCATGTCAGCAAGCATACGATGGTCAGGGCTGTTGGAATGTAATCTGTCTGGCATGGCAACATACTTTACAGTAACTTAAAGAACTTGCAGCCTTATACTCTTTATAGCAACTTACAAAAGGCCATGCACACCACTTTGACAGCAAGACCTGATGTCAGGACATGGCATGTTGCCATCCCCTTCAGCAGAAAGAGCATGATGAGGTGACCTTTCATATGCTGACCAGATCCTGTCTTGCTACGCCAACTGCCAAGACAGGACCTGATCAGCAGAGCTACTTGTGACTGCACGCACCGGACCCTAGGGCAGAACACATGCTGAGTGAATGCATGAACAAATGATTGAGGGAATGATTGAATGCATGCATGAACATATGAACCAGCTAGCCTTCTTGCCGCAGAGCCATGCAAGTTGAGCAGGACAGTGAGCATGTGTGTTCATACAAGAGCCCCCATGCACTTGCTCTCACGACATGCAGCCTGACGCATGCAGCTCTGTGGGTCACAACATCAAGCATTGCAACCACAGGACTGCAAGGTATCTTCAGACTGATGCAAAGCAGCCTCTCTGCATAGAGACATAATAGGTCATGGAGACGCAGTCAGCAATTTGTCACGCTGACTGACATGACACATGACTTACCTGTGACTGGGAACAGCAGACTCCAGGATCCTTGTCCGGACCGTAAACAGAACATGACACATTGTCATGATGCGACCTGCAGCATGTAAGCAGGATTGCAGTTTGGGCATCGTTCTTTGAGGAAGATAAGAGAGGGATCAGCATGTAATGGGAGTGTTGACTCACCCAAATTGATCAAGAGCCTCAGGATGACTTTCGTGATAAAGGAGCATTCATAGCTGACCAAACCTTCAGCTGCTGGCGTTGCTTGCCATGTGTCGACTGCTGGTGGCTTGACCATTTCTGCAAGCAGCTCAGAGAAGGGGTCTGTATCACGCAGATGGCCTTCACAACACTTGTCACCTTCCATGTCCTGGATATTTTTCATGACACATGTCATCTGTACAGCATGGGTCATCTTCATAATACAGGTCATCTGCACAATATGGGTCATCTTCATGATACAAGTCATCTGCATAGTATGGGTCATCTTCGTAACATAGGTCGTCTTCGTAACACAGGTCATCTTCATAACACAGGTCATCTTTGGAGTATAAACCAGCCTGGTTTATACTCCAAAGATGACAGCTTGATAGCATGCATCATTGGCAGCACTGCCGTCGTCTGCAGTCCAGACTTGCAATCAGTCTACCTAGCTGACCTGCTTGCATAGAGCTTTGTTGCAGAAGTTCTGTAAGCTAATGGTATGCCACCGGTGCAGCTGCATCGCTCACCTCAGGATCTGGATAAGAGCGGGATTGAGTTGTAATGTCAATGAAGTAGTCATCATCATTGAGTTTAGCAGGGTCATCAGGCTCTGTGCCATCTGCAGGTTGTGCTGTTTTTGCAAGGTCAGCCTTCAGGCTTTCTAGCAGGTCTTCAACCATTTGACTGGTAACTGCCTGATCATCCTGCCCATATTGATGCAAGTAATAGGCTAAAGAAGAGCCGACTGTCATGTAGGCGTCGCTCTGATCCAGGACCCACCCAGCCAGCAACACGCAAACACAAAAGGTAGCAGCCGCGAAATATCTGGCAGATAGTATTGACTCTACGCTTGGCGGCTCTCTGTGTGTGACCTTCACACGACCTTTTGCTTCACCGTGGGAGCGAGTTTGAAGTTCTGTCTCGCCTGTCTTGATCAAGGTTCATTGGCAATTTGCTTCAATTTCTTTGCCAATGCAGCTGCACGAGCGTTACGCCGTAACGCCCGCGAGAAGTCAAGCTGGGTCAAGGCATCAGGCTTGCCATCAAGTGGCAAACGAGCAACACACCAGCGCTGCATGGGTTCGGTGCATCGAATGTTCAAGACTGCTTGCAACCGCGACGGTTGACGGCCAGCTTTTGCCAAGCTTGCCTTCTTCAGATCTGGTGGACGCCGCAACGCAGACCACTGCCTTGCAAAACGCAGGTCAGCAGGCTCTCACGAGATCACTGTTTCCGGGAGTGGTACAGGGTACAGGTCACGGCTTGACAGCACAACGTTTCGTTAACCCGTTGTGCAATTTTTGCCTTGAAAGTCTGTTGAAGCGAACGCACGTTCGCGGCGAGGCCCACAAAGTTGCGACATAGCCGCCCTTTGATGTCTTCCAACCAAGGTTGCGCGAGTCGACAAAGCTTGCTCACAGCCGAGCAGCGCGAATTTCTGCGTGAGCACCAGGTAACCAAACTGCAGGGCTCTGGCTGAGTTATTTTGCTGCAGGCTTTGCGTTCTGGAAAGCATTACAATCCTGTCTCAGCGCTGTTTGCATGTTGCTCCTCTGTCAGCATTTGCTACAAGCTTCCTCAGGTGATGTCCATTCCTCAGCTTCATCAGCTTGCTGGCCAAATTAAGACCCTCAGGCGCATTCGGGAGCAGCGCAAAGCCATTCAGAACAAGCAGGGCTTCTACTTCCGGCCCAGTGCCGCATCTGCACCCTGGGGTGTTGACCTGAACCATGGCAACATCTTTGAGGGAGCCAGCAAAGCACAAGACAGCGCTGCAAAGCAGATCAAGCAACCTAGCAAGAAGGCACCCAGAACCCCAAAGATCAAGCCACCAGCAAAGCGAGCCAGGTGTCGCACTTCATACTGCTGTTATTGCTACTCACGCGCCTGCCTTGACACTACACGTCAAGAACTGACAAGAGCCCAGATTGCTGTTGGTTGAACACCATATACACCTGGCGACGACATTGTTTGTGCAATGTGTTGGCACTTACCATCTGTAGTGCACGTCAACCGCATTGGGCATGCCCCAAATGGAACTCTATCAAGAGTGTGCATAGCATGTCACCTTGAGTCTGCAGCATTTAAAAACAGATCTTGCTACCTTATATGCACAGGCAACCTAGCCAGCTGGACAAGGAGTCTGACGTAGAAGAGGAGGATACAGCAGCCGAGAGCGAATCAGATCTGGATGGCAACCCAGCTCGAGACATCAAGCTCAGACCGCGCAAGCGAGTGAGTTTCAAGTTAGATGATGCACCTGCTGCTGGTGACGCCTTTCAGGTAGGCACTCTGCAACCTTCACTGTGTTTGCAATCTGTCGTCAAGCAGAGCATGTGTTATGCACACTATCAGCATGCTGCAAGCCTGCAGGTGGTTTCTGCTGTCATCAACCATGTTTGCACGACAGCCTCTCAGCAGCCCTGCCGGCCATTTGGCTGCCCAACACTGATTTCTACTGGAATATAACTAAATCGTTAGTACTGCAATTCCTGATTGGTACTGCTGGATTGCAGGATGTGGATGATGATGAAGGCAGTGACAGCAGCGGACATTCTGATGGCTCTGGGGAGTCTGACAGGGGCCATAAGAAGAAGAAGAGCAACAAAAAAAGGCAGAGCGGCAACAGCGCTGGTAGTGCTGAGGGCTTTGTTGAGGTGGAGGTGGATGAACCAGCCCAGCTGATGACCATGTTACCGGTAAGTGGTTGGTTTCATTTTCTTGATCATTCATCATGCAATTTTGCCAAATGATCAATAGGTCCTAGCTCGCCCCTACAAACTTATAATATCCTTAGTTGATTGATTGACTGATTGATTTGTTCAGTGTTGGCCTGTCCAGGCATGCACCGCATTGGAGCCAAATTCTACTGTGCGAGTGCATCCACATGTGGCAGTTGATTTTCTTGTCTTTGCAGCAAATTGCTGCAATGCTGGTGGTGTTCGTCATGCCTCTATTGCATGCCTGCGTCACGGTCTGGTCACCTGCTTGGCTGTGCAAATGCCAAGCCTCATAGCATCATTGACTGACACAGTTGGCTCAGGCTCAAATGCTGCTATGTTTGGCTTGTTCTCACATGCATGTCATGAGGTTGATACACTTAGCCTGCATTTAGGTGCACTGCATCTGTCTGTTTGTGCAGGTGAAGATGGACTGGGATTCTGATGATGAGGCGTGTGGTGTCTGCGGTGATGATGAGCAAGCAGAAGGGTAAGCCTGATAGTGATATGACTTATATGTACATATTGGTCTTTAGCGCATAAGAGATATGTGTCAGTGCATACCATTGTCGGCTTCTGCCAACAATGTCACATCTTCGTCACTACTGCATGAATCTGACCAACACACTCCAGCCTATTTACAGCTGTGTTGTACACAATACTTGCCAGACTGTGGAATATATGTCTGCACAGCAGTGCCAGCACGATGCAAAGAATGGCCCACTTCAGAACGCTAAGTTGTGACAAATTTGTAGCTGATCCAATGGTGCAGAGTATACACTGGCTACACTCTGAACTGATTACCTGTTCAGGCCTCACATGCCTTCAAATCTCGTCACACACATTGCAACAACAAGCCATGCTTCCGCTGATGATCAATGCATCTACGTGCATGCATGCGACTGTGCGTGCGTGTGTGCAAATTGTGTTTGTACAATGTTTGCGTCATGCAGGAATGAGATCCTGCTGTGCGATGGAGAGGGGTGTGATGTGGCTGTGCATCAGGCCTGCTATGCAGTTGCCCGTGTTCCCCGGGGCAAATGGTACTGCGATGCATGCAAGGACAAGCTGGACCTGGCCAAGCCAAACTGCGTGTGCTGCCCTGTTGTGGGCGGGGCTCTACGCAAGGTATGCAACAGCCACGCACTCTCAGCTTGTGCCAGCAGGTGTGATACATCAGCTGGCAATGGGTGATTGGTGGCGCTTTGCTTAAGAGCAACTCGTCGCGTTGTGCAGGTGTGATCTTCAGGTGTAAATGTGGGAATGACTTACGCAGCAGCAGTGTGCTTTTCTTGTGCAATACCACTGCTGAACCTGAGGATTGTGTGCAGGGATAACTCAGAGCTCCGTGACCTTTGTACATCTTCACAAAGACAGATTATTGCGATCTTTTGCCTCTCTTGCTTTGCCTGAGTGACAGTTTTGAACTCCTATGGTGAACGTGCCAGGTGCCATCATTAGGGCCGGTCAAAGCGGCCCAGGGCTACCCCAACAAGAAGCCCTACCTGCATCTGGCATGTGCCCTGTGGACCCCTGAGATCCTGATCAGTGACCCCGAGGGAATGAGGGGGCCCAAGCTGGACGCCCTGAGGCAGCACAGGGTGGACCTCACCTGTGCCATCTGCAAGCAGGCTGGTGGCGCTGTCATGTAAGCTTGCTTTGTCTCTTTGTATTGCAGGTTTGCGAATTCTCTGCTTTCAGTCTGCTTTCAGCTTGCTGATGGCTTCCAGCTGCTGGCTTTCAGGTATAACATGTTTTTGCTCAGTAGTGACCTGCTTCTTTATTGCCTGACCAGGATTTACCGTTTTATGTGACCCCTAAATGAGTGGATGGTCATGCTGATGTTTTGTGTTGTGTAGCCAATGCAGCTTTGGAGTGTGCTGTCGGTCTTTCCATGTGCTGTGTGGACGCCACGTCAAGGCTGCAGCAGCCTTCAGACACACTGACGGGCACCCTCTGGCCTTCTGCATGGAGCATTCCAAGGAACGATACCAGCGTACCAGAGAAAAGGTATGCACCCGTTGTATTGCGACGTACGTTTGAGTGCTACTTGTGGCAATTTCATGTATTGGGTAACAATGTTGCACAGGGCATGCACAGCTGTACACAATAGCTATGGCGGATCCTGCAGCGGTTTAGAGAAGCAAGCCTATTTGTGCGATTGCCTTTACTGGTGTGACAGAAGGTGCAAAAGTCATTTGCGCTGGGTTAGCATCAGACCTTTCCTGAGATGCTGATGAAACGGGTGACTGTTTGAGTGGTCACTACATGACATGAGTAACACTCCTGAAGCGCGTGAGTGTGTCTGAGCATCAACCGTAGTTCAAGCTTTTTGTATTGGTACGCAGCTGATTGCCGGGGATGATTTTGAGCCAACAGCATCTCAGATTCTTGAAGATGTAGATGCAGCTGCTCAGGCAGCTGCAGAAGAGGCAGTGCCCTTGCAACCCAACGACTATGAGATTCAGAGGCAGCGCAACATTGACCGCAACAAGCAAATGCTATCAGACCTCAAGCGAAAGAGCTTGTGAGCTGCAACAACATCATGAGCTCTAAGCAGTTGCAAAGGCATGTGACGGTGTGTTCCAGTTGGGTGCTTGACCTTTGGCTGTATACCATGCTGCCATTGACAGCCATCACGAGAGAGAGATAACAGTGCACTAGCCAGGCAAGAAGTCTTCTCATGTCTTTACATGTCGGAATGCCACTGGCATTCCCAGAAAGTTCTTGGGCATACTAGAACACAGAGCTAGCTGATGCAGACTATGCAACAAAGTGTGCGCTAACAGGCGAATAATTGCTTATGGAGTTAGCATGAAAGTAGCATTGATCAGCATTTGTACTTGCACACCTGTTCCCAGGCGGGGACATTTGCAATGGCACATTTGCTACGCGAGTAATGTCAGAACTCATGGCCAAGCACGATGATTTGTGATGAACTCTGACTGTATACGTATGTTTGCCTGATTGTGCGCAGTCCCAATTTGAGGCCATGCGCTGAAAGTTGTAGAGCAAGATTAGAGAGAGATAGAAATTCACTAGATTCATTACCGAAACGAGCGAAAGCCCAGACGAATAAGCTTGTGAAACGGTTCACGTGCATCTTGAGTATGCTTCCGGGTCAAGTACCCGCAGGTTTGTAGTCACAGTCTATGTAGATACGACCCTCGTTTGCGCAGGGAGGTCAGTCTCAGGCCGATTCCCGGGTCAAGCATCTCGTATTGCATTGTCGTCGGTCCACCTGTGCCGCATCTCTCTCACAAACAGACTTGGTCGCGACCAGGCGGCCAGGCAGTTGCCGGCAATGTGCGGCATACTTGCTGCGCTCGGGTTGACCGGCGACCCAGAGAAGAATCGCCGTCTTGTTCTTCGATGCAGCAAGCTACAGCGTCATAGGGGTCCCGACGCAAACTCTATCTACCAAAGCAAGGATGGCAAGCACTTTTTGGCCTTTGAACGGCTGCAAATTATCGATCCCTCCGACAGCGGGCGGTGCGTGTTGAAAACGTCGTAGTGGTCTTGCAGTTTGCCATTGTATGCGATGAACTGCGCCCCCCGAATTATCGGGACCGTTATTCACGTCTGCAAGAGTACCGACAGTTGTTATGACATATTGCAGGCAGCCCTTCACCATTGAAACACCTGAGGGCGACATCGCATGGCAGCTGTAAGCAAATCACACCCATCACTGCTCACTGTGTTCAATCCAAGGGCTAAATAAATGCGCCCTTACTGCATCTACCTGGGCAAAGCCCATGCTTTCACCAGTCAAGCTGTGAACAATGCAGCATGTGCATGATGGAGATCCACATCTGACCTATGTCTGCTGTCCTTTGCTGTGCAGAAACAGCGAGATCTACAACCATGAAGATGTCCAGCAGCAATATCTGTCAGGTGTCAGCATGGTGCGCGACAGCAAGTCAGACTCAGCAAAGCCAGGTCACCTGTATGAGAAGTACGGAGACGATGACAAGATCTGGAATGCCTTGGACGGCACCTTTGCCTGCGTCATATATGATGAGCGCACACAGCAGTTCTGTGCAGCCAGAGACCCCATTGGCATCTGTCCTATGTATTGGGGCAAGGATGCAAATGGTGCAACTTGGTTTGCCAGTGAGATGAAGGCACTGCAGCATCAGTGTGTCAGCTTCGAGATCTTTCCACCGGTAAGGGAAGTAATCACAGCAACCTGTCCCAACTGCATATGCCAAAACCTGTTCTGCCTCTCGGCATACTATGCCATTGCCAAGGTAAGCACACGAACATGCGCACAACTCAGTGGTGATTACTGCAGCAATGACGCAGCAGTACCATTGCATGTCAGCATGAAGTGTACAATGCAGTCAGCAGCACAGCTACGACCACAGATCTCAATGGAGACCGCATCCTCCTACATACAATGGCTGTAGTTGCTAATGCATACAACATGCTACTCAAGCTCCCTCATGCAGACTTTCCGCTGTATGCATTACCATTCATTCCTTCTAATGTGTTGTGGCTGTAGGGCCACTGCTATCGCAGCAGGACTGGCAAATTGGAGCGCTATTTCAAGCCAGATTGGTTGATGAGTGACCAAATACCTAAGCAACCTGCAGACCTTCCCGCCATCAAGGTGTTGAATCATTCACTCGTTATAGCTTAGTCGTGATCGGCCTAGCGTACAAGGCATACACCTATGGTTGCCGGCGTGAATGTACTTTCCTGCCAAGGCTAAGGCCCTACTCTGTGAGGGGGCATTGGCTCTTGTGAATCCAGTTCGCTCATTCATTCATGTGTTATACACGTGTCTTTGCCTAGGATCAGGCAGTTGTACACTCCTGTGGAGCTGCCTGTATCAAGACATCATTGCATCACAACAATACGCACTGTCAGACATGACAAGTCCATTTCACTTAGTTCATCCCATGAGCTCATGTTGCATGACATGATAACCTCAGGCTTGCATTACTGACATGTGCTTCCCGACGCATATGCTGCAGCAGCCTCCTCAACATTTGCCGTGCATGAATGGAACATCAGCACTAATCCTGGCATAAAGCTACACCAGCGCTGGTTGACATTGACTTTGATGCTCTGCTGATCTCATGATCTGTCTGTCTGTTTGTGGTGCAGCAAAGCTTCATCAACGCTGTGGTGAAGAGGCTGATGTCAGATGCACCCTTAGGGGTTCTGTTGTCAGGGGGACTAGATTCCTCCCTTGTTGCCAGTGTTGCAGTCAGGTCAGCCTCACTTTCTAGGCCCTAGGCCCTAGCCTCAAACTAGCCCAAACCCTAGCCTCTGAGTTCCAGCTGTGCATCACAAGCCTCCCAGACTTGCTGCATCTCGATCCTGATAGCTTCTGGACAAACAGAGCTTTTCTGCGCATACCAGCACCACAATGGGCGATGCTCTGCTCTGAAATGCACTACAAACCTTTCAATATGTCTAACTCTGAAGCCAGCAGCTGGAGGGCTGCCCCTGCTTTCTCAGGCTGAATCCCGTGTATAAGACTTTCACTCTACCGCCATAGAAAACACTGTATGCTGG
>JAABUP010009951.1_pt1 | contig 11425 bp, 1 predicted proteins | sample 5559201 | NCBI WGS metagenome assembly JAABUP01 (sample SAMN10711887, study PRJNA513373) | rock metagenome | isolation source: Antarctica rocks | place: Antarctica | reverse complement strand
ACCCTCTCTAATTATCTCGTCTACTATCTCCGGTATATCTATACTTACTATTAGCGACGAGTATCGCTTCTTCTTCCTATCTACTACTAGCTTCCCTACGCTAGATAACTACCGAGCTCCTACGATCTTTAGCCCGGGGTATAGTAAGCTATTCTCCTCCTTAATTCTTTTCGTCGTAACCTCCTAGCCGTCCCTATCGATTTCGGAGATCTTTACCCCGTAGACTATAACTAGGAACGATTTCCGTAAAACCTACGCTAACTCGTATCTCTCTATTAGCTATCTCGTATCGCGTTCTAACGCCTCTCTTACCTCTACCGTCATCGTCTAGAATAGTAAATCTCTACTCTCTAGCCCGTTTACTACTACTAATTCTCTCCTATATATATCGTAAGACTTTTAAAGTATCTTAATTAGCTCCTCGCTCGTTATATTCGTAGTATTCTCCCTCTCTTCGGTATCTCTTATCTTTACGAGGATTTATTTTATCCTCCTTAGGCTCCCGACTAACTCCTTCCTTAGGCATTAAGTACCTTATAGAGTAGTTCTCTCCGCCTTCTTTATTAGCCCCGCTAGCGCCTTATCGAATAGGTTACCTTAGCTCTATTTATTTACTAAGGGAGGGGGAGGAGGAAGGGAGGGGGAGCCGCTATCTAAGGAGCCGTACTTAGTAGACGCGTCGGTCTAGCTATCTATATTATCCTTAGCCCGTATCGCGAGCTACTCTTATAGTCGGTATACCTCCTTCTCTAGTACGGTCTAGCTATCTATATTATCCTTAGCCCGTATCGCGAGCTACTCTTATAGTCGGTATACCTCTTTCTCTAGTATAGTCGCGGTTTCGTATAAACTATTAATATATACGCTCGTAGCCTCGACTACTTCCTATAGAATCTATTACCCTATTTTATCGAATCCTTCCTATTTACTAAGCTTACCTAGGACGGATATTATCCCTTACGTTCGTTCCTAACTTAATAACGCGTATATCTTTTTATATTCTTCGCGATTAAGAACTAATTCTATTAATAGTAATCGCGGTGGCCGTTAAGCTATTTCCGCTCCTACTATTATCGCGTCGCCGCCTACTTCCTTCTCCGCATCGACGGCGACTCTATCTTCTTACTAGTAAACTTCGTCTATACTTACCTCTATATTCTCCTTTATATTATTATTTCCTTAATAGGTTATTCGGTACTTTATTTTTTAGTCTATAAGAAACGATCCTAGTCTTCTTATATTAACTAGTAAAGCCGCGTTACGCGACTTTACTAGCGATAATCTAGATAATCTAGATATAATAAACTTAATTAAATAATATCTCTAAAAGCTTCTATAACTTTATAGCCGTATAAAACTTAATTATAATATCGCTAATAGCCCTCTTATTTATTTTAATTAGTATATAGTATTTAGAATAGCTACTTATAATATAAACCGCGCCCGACTATAGCTTATTAGGCGTTTATCCCTCTATACTTACTATAGGCCTAATCCTACGTTTCCGCTATATAAGCTATTTATTACGCGTATACTAATAATTATATTAAGTACGGTTCGTATAATTACCTTATTCGGTAAAGCGGTACCGACGCGACGTAATTTTCTAACTTTAATAAGGATCTAACTATAATCTAGACTTTTATACTTAGACGTGTAAACGCGAAGCTAATAGTTATTACACGCTAACCTAAGATAGGTTTAGCGGCGGGCGCTAAATATTAGCGGGCTTAGTATACACGTCTAAGGTACTAAGGTAAGTCGGGTATTAACCTAAGGTATAGATTTCTAAGCGTCGGTAACTACTTATCTCTAAATTAGACCCCCTACTTAGTTCGAAATTTAGCGCCTAATAGTATTTCTCCGTAGGAGGTCTATACCGGAAACCTCGAATATTAAGAAAAGTAAGCTTCTAGACTACTAAGTACTAAAATTACGCGTCTACTAGATAAAATTTTTAGTATTTTTCTACGTATAGCTAGATTTATATATTATCCTAGTCTAAATTCGAGAATTCCTACTATCTCGACTTATTTATATAACTATTCCTACTAGAGCCGCTATAAATAGTACCGTCTATAAATCCCCGCCTAGACTATTCCCTACCTATTTATCTATTTTAGTAATTATCTCCTATCTTAATAGCTTCTTAAACCTAGTAGAGGGTCTACTATTAATATTAGTCTATTTAGGCTCTAACGTACTCGCTACTTCGTATTCGAGATACCGTATACGCGTGTAATCTACTACTTAATCTCCTATTTTAGTCTATCGTAATACCTTAGCTCCTTAGAAGCTAACCCTCTCTATCGCCGAAAGCTATAGACCTATATCCGCGACGAGATTCCGGAACGCTTACTCCCCTTCTATCTACTCCGCCTCGATTAAGTAATATAAACGCGAGTAAACGTTTCTTTAGCTATCGAGTAGCTAGGTACCCGAGAGATCCGATAACCTAAGTATAATAACTATACGCCCCGTTACTAGCTTCTTCTATAATATCTAGTACTAGATAGCGTCTCGCTTTTTATTATCTAGGAGGAAGTTAAGAATATTCCGTATAAAGTTAATATTAAATATCGCCGAACCGTAGCTTAATTTCGCTATCTATATTATACCTCTCCTATAGGGCTCGTACCTCTTAGAGTAATATATACGAGTTATTAATCCTAATAAATCTTCTACCTCCGGACCTATACTAGCCCTTACTACTAGGGTAGTAATTACGTTTCTATAATTAAGGTCGAGGACGGACGAGGACGGACGAGTCTAGGTCGAGATTCGCTATACTAACGAAGAGGATTACCGATTCGTAGAGCGAGTTAAGCTAAGGCTTTATAAGCGATATAGCTACGTTATCCCGTAATATAGATAGTAGTACGGTTAATACTTTAGCGAACTAGGTCGTTCTTAACTAGAAAGGAATTATATAGAGAGAGGAGGGTTAGGGGTAGCGGTATACTCTTTAACTTATATCTATATATTAGTTAGGTCTTAAGGGATAGGATCTTAGATAACTTACTTCTTTCGATATCGAATTTAGTAAGGCTAAAGTACTTAAGAGTAATTAGTAGAGTAAGAGTTTAGGATTAAAGTCGATTACTTAGATTTCGAAAGTAAAGAGAGTAGTCAATATATACATAACGAAAGAAGTATAGTTTAGCGGCGAAGGAGATATAAATAAGCTAATTAGAACTTCTTTATTTTCTTACTAACCTACGATTCTAATTCTCCTTACCTATTATACCTTTCGATCTATATATTAATATATACTTAATTAATTAATTAATTAATTTATACTCTACTATCTAGCTATCTAGTAGCTAATAAGGGCGTTCTATCTCTTATTATTTCGCAGAGGAAACCTATATAGGTAAAAACCTCTACTTATATCTACTATTATACTCCCGTTTATTATCGATAAGACTATATCTCGCTTCTTTACTATTTCATCTTTATCTTATACTTTCCTTATATATTATACTTCTTCTACTATAGAGTCGCTATCCTCTATACTTAATCCTCCTTATATCGTATTCCTAAATAGCTTATAAACCGGTAACTCTATACGTAAATTCTATACGTAGATTCCTTAATTACCGTATCTACCTAATTAATCGTATACGTATATTCTACTCCCTAGTTATAGCGGATAACGCGTCCCGCCGGTACCCTAGTATAGGCCTAACTATTAGGTAGACTAATCCTATATAGGCACTAGTATTAGATAACGGTTAATAGGGGAGGTAACCCTTTAACCGTGTACTAATGGGGGTCCTTCTATATACCTAGGTTTCGCCGTATACCTATATAATTACTTACTCGTTAACGGCGGAGGTAGACGAATAGTCCTACCGGGCTCTATATAGTGCGCGTTATCGGACTTTTAGGGTGGACGAGGCCTCTTACCGCTTAATTATATATACTAGTATCTAGGGAATAGCTAAATAGGAGCCCTTACTCGGGCGTAATGTTTTAGCTCTCGTATATATCCTATACTCTTTCTACGTGCGTAAGTAGGCGTTAGTAGACGCGTTTCGTTCTATACTTTATAACCGTATCGTATAGCTTCTCGACGTAATTATTCTTCTAACCGGTTTTCGGTAGAGGAGAGGGAGGAAGGAAGAGGAGGAGAGCTATTTACCGCCGCGTTACTAATATCGTTTAGTTACTCTTTTAGTATTCTACCTATATATCTACTATTCGGTCGTATTAACGTGTCTTCTATTAACTATACTAGTATACTACGCTTTAGTATCGGACTTATCGCGATTCTAGGGAATCTCTTAGCTCTCCTAACTAGTAAGTAGTATAGAAGGTTCGTAGCCAGTACTACGTACAGGTGAATCCCATTGCTAGCCAATATATACTTAATATAATAATAAATCCTAAATCCTTACCTTAAAAGTAATCGGCTTATATATAATTACTATAGTAGCTCCTAATTCTTTTACTTATCTTACGCGCTACGTAACTCTAAACAATCTTTAATAGAATATCGTAGACGTCTACCGACTCTCCGCTACTATTAGCGAAATCGATAATAAAATTAAGTATCGATTTTCGGAATTAAGTAATACGTACTATAATACCTTAATACCTATACTCGATTTTATCTCGATAGGATACGCCGTAACGGTAAACCTATTTATATCTAAAATTAAACTTACGACTCCTATTAAATCCTATATCGATCCTAGGATAGGTACCGGACTTACTACTATCGCTATAATTCGAATACTTAAAGCCTCTTATAACTATTTTAAACTAATCTTAATTAATAGAGTCGAGACTCTACTATACTTAGCTTTAGTTAAGGTAGCTTCTAAATTTCCCGATTTCTACGCCTTTACTACTAAGGGTATTATATCGATTAATCTCTACGGGGATACCGTAATATTATAGAGGTTTCTCCTTAAAACGTATTAGCTCCCGAGTATATTACTAGTTATAGCGTAGCGTATCTTACTAGATATAAAGAAAGATTAGCGAGCTTTTTAGTTACGCTAGTAGAGTATACTTCTTAGTCTAGGCGGAAGGTTAGTAGTCGAAGTCCTATACCCTAAGCGTCGGGTAGGGGGCCTAATAATTAATACCTTTAGATACTAAACCTACCGTCTAATCGCGGATATAAAGATATAGGAAGAGTATAGAGCTTACGCTAGGGAGCTTACCGCGTCCTCTAGTCTTATTATCGTTAACAATATACCTAATTAAATCCTAGTTTAAGGATAGTAGTAAGGTCTCCCGGCGGTTAAGTCTTAGATTCGAGGTACTATAGCTACTAGCTTCCTAAGGGTACTACTTTCTTGCGATTAGTAGTACTACTTTAGTAATTAGTACGCCTAGCTTACTATAGAGCACTATCGCGAGTAGGGAATCCACTCTACTTTTAATATTACTACCGTTATCGTAGGTTTTAAGGTTACCTCGGTAGCCGGGGTAGTTACTACTATATATTTAACTAGTAAGTTTTAGACGTTAACCTTAGTTAAAAAGGCTAATTAGTATAAAGATAATTAGTAAAGGGAGTAAGTATAAACGTAGGTATACTTTTAGAAAGAGCTAGAGAGTAGGATAGTAGTATTACCGTAAGGCGAGCGGGCGAGTTTCTTTCTTTCTAGTTATATTAGTATTTAATTAGGAGAGGAGTATAAACGGATATTATACTTTCTATATAAATCTAAGAGACTAAGACTATAATCTTTCTTAATTCGCGCGGTTTCTAGAAAAGAATTAGCTTTATTTTAACTCCGCCGCTTCCCTAGCGTATTTCTAGATTCCCCCTCCTTCCTCGTATATTTTATCTTCCCTTATTATTATTATTTAGTAGATTACTAACTACTAACTACTATAATAGCTCTCGATAATACTCCCTTTTCGTCTCCCCTAAGCTCGGCTTTACTATTATCGCCTTCTACTTTATCCTCCGCTAGCTTACCTTTACCTAGCTATATTAGAAGATAATATACCTCCTCCTAGCCTCTAACGAAACGGGTTAAGAGTCGAGCTATACGAGAAAAGGCCTAGACCCGCCGTTAAAAGCTATACGGTATTTATAAACTCCTCGTAAAGCGGCGATAGAAGATAAACGATTTACTCTCTACGTATACGATAGAGAGTTAGTCGGATTATATAGAGGCTAGGGAGTATAGGAAGGTATAGCTTTAATTTAAGAGATTTATATATCGGGATATACTACGCTAGGACGACTAGGATTTATACTTAATTAATAGGGATTAGGATATACTTTTAGAGGCCGGTAGCTATAATCGTTCGATCTATATTTTACGCTAGGAGTTAAAAAACTAGGGAAAATATCTAGTATAAGGTCTTACTAGCTCCCTAAGGTAGGGAAATCTATAGATCTAGGTTTATTAGATTTTATAGAGTTTCTAGGGGGTAATATCTAGGATAAGGCCCCTCGACTTACGAGCTTCTTAAGTATATTAGGTCGCCCTACCTATAGAAGTAGGTACTATACTCTAGAATTTAGACTACGTTAGACAATTTAGATCGCGATACTATTAACCTTAATATAGCGGAAGAAATATAATAATATACTAAAGATACTCGGTATTTACTTCGTAAATAGTAGAGCTAAGAAGAGAGTAGTAGACCTTCTATCTACGATTAGACTATACGTATTATATACGACGGTCTAAGAATACCTAAAAGGTATTACTAATATAGGCGAAGAATAGGTACGTATATTAGGCCCTAATCCTAGGCGGAATAATACGTATAATAACTATAACTTCGTAGAATATAAATCTAGCGAACGACTAGGCTAGAGGAAGAAATTTACTACCGTTACTAATAGACTATAGCTTACTAGTATTAAGATACCTCTAGGTAGTCTATACTAGGATATATAGAACCCGTTAATTTAGTTACGAGCTACGGATATTACGCGGAAAATAGGGGATCTAATACTTCTTCGAAAGGTCCGCTCTTGATATAGATTATATAGACTACCGCTAAATATAACTAGGTATAGAGATATATCGTTTTTAGTACTATTAAGGTAGCGATCCCTAATATCTTCGACGGGGACTTTAGCGGAAGGACCTCCCTAATTACTAAGATATCGAAGTTAGACGAAGTTAAGATAGGGCTAACCTAATACTACCCTTTCGCCCCTATATTCTAAGATAAAGGTATAAACGAAGGTAACGTAGCGATCTAGGCTAACTACGAAGAGAAATAATATAGCCTAGATCCTACCGATATTAGGTAGTCCTATATTCTAAAACCTATATACGGGGACTTAAAGACGGTATAAAGGATTATTTTAGTATAAGCTATTCGAGGATATACCGCTAAAAACGTATATAATAAAAAAAGATAGATAGTAGCTAGCCTAGGGCTTTAGTATTTAAAGTTTAACCTACTAAGGCTTATTTATAAGATTACCTAGAGCGGATCTCGACCTATAGATTCGTCTATATTATAGTATACCGCCGATATATAGGATCGATTAGACGTTTATTACGGTAAGGACTTTACGAAACTAGAAGAACTTTATATATACTTATATTATACGAGGGTCCTCGGTATCCTCCTCTACGTATCGAAATAAAGATTTACTAGGAAAGAGGACTTAGGGAGGTAGTTTATATCTCGCCGTAATAGTTAGATCAATTATCTCTTAGATTAGATTATCGATTTAGCGACCCTACTTAATTTTAATAAAGTAAAATAAACGGAACTACTAAATAAAGTTTAGTATAGCTATTAATATTTCATCCGGTATATAAGTATCTATTTCTTATTATCCTATTAATTTAATTCGCCGATATTAGCCTACTAATGTATATACTACGGTAAGTATATATTATATTTTAAGCGAAAGAGGGCTAGGTAACGAACTATAGGCCTAAGCTCCTTCGACTAATATATCTCTATAATAGTAATACTATATACCTAGGCCTCTAGAGAGCGATACTAACTAATAGCCTAGTAAACCTCTCTAGTCTATATAGTAAGACTTTCGAAACTAATCGCCTAATAGAGTTCCTAAATAGCTTCGTCGCTATCGTAAGAAAGGATAGAGCGAATTCGAAAACGTCTATAGAGGAGCTTCTACGGTAGATTATACTAACGGTACTATATATAATATATCTTAAACGGAAGTTAGAGTCGCGCTTTAGGAGACCTCGGTCTAGGAAATACCCGAAAAAGAACGTGTCTAAAGATATCTAGACTATAGGATTTACCCTTCTTTAACGCGACTTTCGGACTATAGGCGAGGAAACCTTTTCGCTATAGGTAGCTATAAACCTTATTATTAGTAGTTACGAGAGCCTTAAGAATAACGTCCTTAAATATAATAAGAAGATAGCTAGCGGGTTCCCGATAGATAATTCTAGAAGAGGGGAAAGGGAAGAAGGTAATATCTCTAATACGGGTATAGATAACGAGTCCTATAATTTAATAGACGAAGTAATTAATATATTCTTTAGTAGAGTAATATAATCTATTATTTATATATACCTCTACCTCGACCTCGGCTACTACTAGTACTAAAACGACTTAGATTAGTCCTACTATTAGGGTCTATCGAGGCTAAGGGTAAACGTATAGTAGGACGCGAGTTTAAGGACTCTCCTAAGTTCCTATTTACCTCTTCTAGTACCTAAGGTATAGTAGGATAACTAGGGGTAGCTTAGGAGGGAAGTAGCTATAACTCTACCCTTTACGAATCTAGAACCTATATACTAGATACTTAGGAGTCGAGGACCTAGATCTCTAGCCGCGGGGTCGCCGGTACTATATCTACTATAGTACCTTTAGACGAGCTATCCTTAATAATTACTACTTCGGTCGCGGTAGCTACTAGTACTCCTAGGCGTCCGCTACTTATCTTCGGAACCTTTCCCTTTTTAACCTAGTTTAAATACCCTATCCGAATAAGAAAGGCGTTTCGTCTCTTAAGTCGGCTAGCTATAGCTATTTCGGCCTCTATCGGAATATCTAATAGAACCGTTATAGGCTAGATCTTCCTCCTTAGGATATTTATCTTATTAATTCTTACTCTATTAAACTAATAAACTATATTACCGGGGTTCTAGTTCCGAGGTTACGCCGTAATACGATATATATTAAGGATCCTATTCTAATATATATAAAACTTAGGCTAGTAACGATAGAAGCTTTAGAGTAAACTAGGGTTAGCGATAATCTCTCGCGGATACCTCGCTTTTCGTTTAATAATTTAATCTAGTAATACGACGGAACCTATAGACGGTAATCTAGTACCTTATATTAATTCCTACGCTCGCTAATCTCTCTAGCTATATAGCTTATTTACTATCTACGTTTTAAATATAATATTATCTTACTTCTAAACTAATAGGCTCCGAAAGAGTAGGACTAGGCCGGGATTATATTTTAGGTAGTATTCTACGAGTCGAGATTATATCGAATTACGGTACGTAGTATTATAATAGTAGTTAAGCTCTTCTAACTAATAGTAGTTCCTAGTATTTAGGAAACGAATTATTACTAATTATTACTTAAGTCGTCTCTCGGTATCCGTTTTAGTCGCCTTAATACCTAAACGTAAGTCTTCTTTAGGCTAACTATCGGACTCGGCCTAACTATTAATTAAATAGTCTATATAAGGGGTATTATAACGGTACTTTCTATTTATTTTTCTAGCCTTCGGCGGAAGCGACCTTTCGCTAGTAAACCTATCGGCTATAATAAAAAACTACCCTTAACCGTAATATTACCGTATCGCTCGCCCTTTTCTCTAAACTAGAGTATCGAGTTCCTTTAGTATTATAAACTAGACAACTTTCTATATATCTAGATTATTAGTACCTATACCGTAACCCTCGCTAGCCGCTATAAAACGAATAGTTAAGTATAAATTAAGATCTAGGGGGTTATCTCGTTTCTCGAACTTATTAGATATTCGAGTCTTATTAGGGCTCGCTATTATTAAGAAATAGGTTTAAATCTATTACTATAATTAGACTAGATAGCCGAACTCTAGGAACTATACCTTACGAGCTATTTTTACGAAAGCTAATAGTAAACGAATACTTTCGAAATAGAAAATAGTTTTCGGAATATCCTATTAGTAATAGATATCCTTACTAAAAGGAAAGAAACGGCGAAGGTTTTTAAAGGTCGTAAGATTACCCTCCGCGAAAATAACGTAAATTAATATCTTAGGATAATCTACTAATATACGGATAATAGGATAATTAGGATCGAAACTACCGTTAGCCTTAATTATATCTTCCTTTTAACGAGCTAATATCGCTATAATACTAAGATATAACGTTAGTAGTAGTCGAGCTTTAAGGACTCCTAATTCCGAGAATTTAGGGCGAAAAGTCCTCTAATTTTCGATATAATAAAGCTTATCGATTATAAAAAGGACGATTTAACTACGAAAAAGATCTAACTTAATAACGTCTTTATAGAAGTACTTCGTAAATACTAATTTAGGGGAGATAAAGACTAGTATTAGGTTAGCTAACGAATAGAGAAGATAGTCGATTATATTATAGAGAACGCTACTATATATATAATACCTAACTACGATTCTTAACCGGGTATATTTATTATTATAATTACTATTATAGACTACGGCTTTAGCCCTAGGAATACTATTAATCTTTTCTAGTTACTACTACTAAATATACCTTAAGGGTATTATAACTAGAGCGATTCTAGGGTCTAATAGGTCTAATAGAGGTATAGCTTTAAAGATTAACGCTCTTCCCGACTCTAGTCTTCGTAGCTAAAATTATAGACCGTCTACGGTACCTAACCTTATATACGGTATTTACCTAAATATCCCGTCCCTCTATCTAAAAGAGTTCCTAGAGCCGGCCTCGTATATTATCCTTTATTATTATTCGCCGGTTCTTAAAGGCGCTAATAATAGTTAATAGCGGAAGCTCCTAGATTATACTAACCCCGTACTTATTAGCGATCTTACTCCTCGCCCTCGTAGACCCGCGATTAGGCTAGAATCGTACCTTCTCTAGAGGCGGGTCGGCGGCGTCTAATAAATCGGACGCCTTAGGAGAACTCCTAAAGTACGTAGTTATATCTTTATAGTCGATATTTCTAAAAGGGGGTAAGGTAGATATAGAGGGTATAAGAGGCGAGAAAGGTAGAGGACTTAGTATAAATCGGCCCTAATCCCTATCTTCTACGGAAGAATCTCTAGATCTTACTCGCTTAAATAATCGAATAGGACGGTTAGAGGTAATAGAGGTAGGGAGCTAGATAGGGTTTATTAGAATCTTAGATAGGTTAGATAATAAAATTACCTATTCGCGACGCGTATATTAGTAAAAACGCTCTATTAATATATTTTCTCTTATATATAGAAAGAAAGAGTAACCTCGAAAGTACTAGATTCGATATATATACTATTTATACTAGGGTTATAGCGGTA
>JAABUP010009949.1_pt1 | contig 11426 bp, 14 predicted proteins | sample 5559201 | NCBI WGS metagenome assembly JAABUP01 (sample SAMN10711887, study PRJNA513373) | rock metagenome | isolation source: Antarctica rocks | place: Antarctica | reverse complement strand
CAGTGATCTTCACGATCACGAGAGCTAGAAAACAACATTCTTCAAACTAAGTACATGTCAGTCAACGCATCACGTCTGTGAAGATGTTTATCTTTTCAATATCAGAGCTGATGAAGTTATCATTAATTAACAATCTGACGACATAGTTTGATGTATTGACTTTCTTGTAAAAAACATAATGATTCTTCACTACATCTTGAATCTGAAACATTATTTGTGCTCAATATTGTTCAATAGAATCATATAATTATATCTGTCAATCTATTGATGATATGACAAGATTTGAGTTGCACATTATCTTTTGAGCTTCGTCTATTGTTGATCTTTTAACGACAAAGTAGTTCGTTCATGATCTGTGTTTTAATTGATGTGCGTGATCTCTGTTTCAGAGATTGCGCATGAGATTGCTCAAGAGAATTCATTGCAGCTCTGATTATGACGTTATGCTCTTCTCTACTTTACACGTCATAATCGTTGTCAGTAGAATGAATTCTATGTATCTAAGCACATCGACATGAGCTGCAGCAAAGACTGTTCTCGATTATCATCTGAATTCTGTTCAAAGAATTTTTCTAGAGTTATCATCTGAATCATCAATCTGTGCTGCGTTGTATCATGAATTCAATGCAAGAGAACTTGATGAAAATTCTGTTGATCTTTGAGACTTTGAGATTCGTTCATTGAGCTGAGAAGATGATGAGATTGATAACGACGAGTGAAAATGCTGTTTACGCTGATGCATCTTTTTCTTTGACAAGATGTTCTTGAAAAATCGAATGACTCTAGTGAACTATGTTGAGATCATATTAGCTGAGAATATACATGATGATATTGACATTGATTTTGTCTTCTTCTGCAGTCGTTCTGCAGATCACTGTTTTTGAGATGATAAATCATCATTTGAGTTGTTCAACATGTTGAGAAACTCGCGTTCTTGTCTTTTAGATCTGAGTTCAGATTCTTTTGATGATATGTCGAAATTGTCGCTTGCTTTCTCAACTCTTTTTTTGACACTTCGTTGATAGATGAACTAAACATGATTATTGAGTCAGTTAATTGCGTGTCAACAATTCATAATACATGCTATACATCTGACTATCAATTGCAGTGTTCGAGTTCTTCTTGTTCTTATTACTTGTCATGACAGTTCACTTAGAAGACGACGCACTTAAGATAAATTTCAAGAAATTTACGATAATTTGTCTTTGCATGTGCGAACTGAGAACGCGAACTGTGCATTTTATTGCTGAAGAACTCTGAGTCTCACTCATCACATGATCGAAACTCGATGTACATGATGTTGCAGTTAAATCTAAACATGCAGTTTGCTCTTTGTCATGCTTGATGACTTCGTAGACGAGAATGATGAACGAAGATGTACGAGAAGAATCATGATATCTTTCATCGAGTTCATTTTCATTGTATCGTGCTTGACGAAGCTCAGATCATCAAGAATCATCTGTTTCAGAACTCTATAGTCTGCAAAGATTTGATGAGAAAGCATCATTGAATAATTAGAATCAAGTAGAAGAATTCTTCTCATTTTTCAAGTTTCTTTGCGTTTCACATACAAAAACTGTCGAGATGTTCAAGAAGAATTTCGTCAATTTGAGTAAAATACAGAATAAGATGAATAATGTCATCTATGTGAGTGAAGTTGAATCAGCTGAGCTGAGTGCATGCATGCGTGCGTGCGTGCAGTGTATGAACGACATGTTTGTTGCTGATCGAAAAGTACTAGAGAGCGAGAAAAGAAGAAAAGCGAAAAGAGAGTAGTGATGTGAAAGAAATGATGTGTCAAAAGAAGAAAAAAAGAAGAAAAAAAGAGCTTAGATTCATGAAATCACAATCAACATTTCTCTCACTCTCAACTCACAACTTCTCATTGCTGATGCTTTCTCATTAGCATTCTCATTCTCTTTGCTCTCATTCATCAGAATAAATGACTTCTTATTCTCTTCAACGCTCATTGACTCAAACAGTCACATCAGCTTTGTCAAGCTCAGCTGATTCAGCATCTTGACATTGTCAATGATGATGTCAATAATCTCACGCTTGCTGTTCTGCAGCATTTGCAGTTTCTCATTGATGCTGTTCTTGATGACGAGATGAATGATGAAGATTTCGAAGAATTGATTGATGTGAAAGATGTGACAGAAGACTTGTTGTTTCATGCTGCTGTTTCATCACAGATCAACGCAGATGACGTGTGAAATCAGTTTCTTGTCAACGCTGTTTTAAATGACATAATGAGTGATGAAAATTTCAAAGAACTGATTGATGCAAAAGACGTGACAGAAAACTTGTTGTTTCATGCTGCTGTTTCATCACAGATCGACGCAGATGACGTGCAAGATCATGATGAGATTGAGTTTAACATCATCACATTTGAGAAAGATGATCATGATCTTCATGATTGAGTCGTCACGAAACATGATGATGACGTGATCGCGAGCTTTCTGATTCATTTTGTCGTGATAGTTAACAAAGACTCAGTTGCGCTGTTGAAAGAAATGACTCAGCACTTTCATGCTGTTTTGCAATTAGCTTGTTCTTAAGTCAGAGAACTCATAACATGATGAAAGCTTACAGCATGTGAAACTGAGTGAAGATGATGATCTTCTTGTTTGACTTCTTCATCAATCACAGCTCAATCTGCGTCTGCATTATCATCATTTTTGAAGATGAAAGAATCGAGTCGTTGAAATTGATTCATTTGAGATCTTGTTCGAAATCTTTGCGAGTGCATAAGAAAGTTCTTTCACTGTCTTTGACATTCATCTGCAATTCTTTTAACTCGTTGCACGATCGAAACTCGATGTAAATGCTATCGCAATCTAAACATGCAGTTTGCTCTTCATCACGCTTGACGACTTCGTAGACGAGAGTGTTAAGACATTCTCTGCAGTAGACATGAAAACAGCTGATTACTCAGAATTTATCTGAAGAATCATGACATTTGTGACAGAGACTTCTATTCTTGAAATCATCATTAATATTCAAATTCGATTCTCAGTCTATTGTTGAGTATGCTCTCACACTTGTAGTTCTGTTCTTGAGTTCTGCTTGCATCTTTCTATACTTTGCGACAATGAAACAGTTTACATCTTGCACTTCATGAGAAGATAGCTTCGTACACAGCATGTTGAATCAATTCATGAATGATAGTCATTGAATCATGAGCACAGTGAGAAGTCTATCAAATTTTCTGATGATTTTCTGTAGATCATCGTTCATCTTAACATTCTGCTTACGTTTTAGAGCGTTGAAGATCGATTTACTCATGACTGCATCAATTTATCTAAACTCTCTAACATTGATAGAAATCTTGTTTTGTCGACGAAATTGCTTGCAATCTTCGTTCAAAGAAGTAGTTGTGCTTAAACGAAGAGTTTGTAAAGCAGACATCACAAATAACAATCTCATCATTGAAGATCTTGACAAAGACTGAGCAATGTCTACTGAGAAATCTCTTGATGATTGAGTGTCTCTTTCATGAGTATCAGTCACTTCTTCTTCGCTCAATCTTCGTTGCTAGAAAGTAAGTTTTCGCTGACGATGTATCAAAGACTTTGCTTTAGAACTGAAACGTTGCGAATATTGTTAGTTCAAAAAGTAATAGAACTTTCGTTCATCAATCATGAAATCTTCTTCATGAGCTTGTATAGCACAGACACGATCTTTGCTGTTAATGAAATCAGAGCGTCAACGCGTGCTTTCAGTTATTCTTCTACTCTTCTTGAATTTTCATTCTCGAGTTCTGCGTGCGTGTAGTCTTTCTCAATCTAGCTATTGCATTTCTTTTCAAGATCTTTCATGATTGCAGTTTGCAACATTTGATTGATGATTCAAGCATATTCTCAGATGTTGAAGTAGCGAAGATTGATTCTACTACTTTCAAAGTCAGTGAACAAATTAATATAGTCTTTACAATTTTCTAATTACTGATCTGAAGAGAGTCGATCAATGATGAACTGAAAGCGACAGCAGTTCTTTGCTGTCATCTCTATCAACGCAGTCTGTCAGCATCACTCATTTTCAATCTCAATTCATCTCATATCTTCACTGTCGTAAAGCATTCTATTCTTCGTCACGTCGTAAATTTTCTGCTCGATCAATAATCTTTTGTACTCTTTGAATTGCATGTTCAGCAGATTAATCTCTTCTTGTCTTTTATTCATAATTAAGTGAATAGAACTCATCAATGATGTTTGATTATTTGATTTCTTCATCATCAGCAACGTTGTAGCATTTCACGACATCAACGATAGTTGATCAGCATTGTCATCTCTAATCTCTTCTTGCGACTTTCTTTGACATTGAATGTTTTCATGTGTTTGCTCTCGATGTTGTGCTCTTCATCTTTCATTGTTGTTCAGTCACTGAGTCATGATCATCAATGTCTTGTGCAGTTAATTCTGTGATATGCTTTCAATCTCTTTGTCGAAGATGATGATAATCTTTGCAGTTATTGTTTAAAGCTTTTTCTTTGTCAGCTCACTATCAAGTTTTATGTCATATATCTTTGAAGATATCATCTTCTTCTTCATTGTCATTACAATCTCACTTCATTTGTCATCGTCGATCATTAAGTCTTTCTGCATCATCTTTCTGATTCAGTTATGTCGCTGCAATTCATTGTAGAAGATCATCGAAGATTTCGTACTGAACATGTTGATTTTTCTTATGCAACAGAATCGCAGTGAGTCTTAAAGAGTGTCAAAGACTTAGAAGAAACACGAATGCAATACAGATGCAATGTTGTTTATGTTAGAGATCAGCATAGAGCGAGTCATATGAGTGTAATGTAACGAGTATATAAATGCTAAGAAAGAAAAGTATCTGGAAGAGAAGAATCGACTATCTATATAACTCAGAAGAACATAAGCTAACTCTGAATAGAGTTGACTTCGAAACAAGTTTATGCTCTAGCGACGAGCGATCGACGATAGCTCTCAGAATAGTCATCAACATAGTCATCAACATAGTCATCAACATAGCTATCAACGAAGATGCGTAGCTAGAATCGTAACATTATTTCCTCTCTTCAACGATTCATGTACGCATGAATGTATTTTCTTAGCCTTGTGTAGAATCGAAATGCCTATTGTAGCAGACTCACTATGCGAGATAGAAGTGTCATTGAAGCAGGCTCACTAGTTGCACGCGAATGAGTCGGCAGATCGATTCACTGATAGATAGAGCAATGTGAGTAGGTAGATCATCGCATTGACGAAAGATGTCATTGTAGCAGACTCACTAGTTGCACGTGAATGTATGATCAGATTCACTGATGAGTAGAACGATGAGAAGATAGATCATTGCATTGACAGTGTCATTGAAGCAGACTCACTGATCGACTTGCTCATCGAAGAGATCGACTTTGAGCTCGCCATTGTAGCAGGCTCACTAGTTGCATGTGAACGTATGATCAGATTCACTGATGAGTAGAGCGATGAGAGCGAGTAGATCATCGCATTGACGATGTCATTGAAGCAGACTCATTGAGAGTTTGCTTCTCGAGATAGAGACTTCACGCAGTTCTATGACTGATCTCGTTTGATTGTTCAACAAATTCGAAGAATTTCTTGCGAATCTGAATGAATAATTAATTCGCTGATCTTTGATCTAGTCGGATGGTTTCAATCGTTTGTTTATACTCGCTGATCAGCGCCCGAGTTCGAATCTTTTGTTTATTCTCGCTGAATCAGCTCACGAGAAAAGAAAGATGAGTGCTGCTGCACGAACGCAAGTCGCTAGATCAAAGTCGATAGAGAATTGAAGAACTACTAGCAGAAGCATTCGAAGAGATCGATGCAGATTATTTCACTTCGCCTGTAACGAAGAAGCATTTATATAATGTTAGAAATCAGCATAGAGCGAGTCATATAAGTGTAATGTAACGAGTATATAAATGCTAAGAAAGAAAAGTATCTAGAAGAAAAGAGTCGACTATCTATATGACTCAGAAGAACATAAGCTAATCCTGAATAGAGTTGACTTCGAAACAAGTCTATGCTCTAGCGACGAGCGATCGACGATAGCTCTCAGAATAGTCATCAACATAGTCATCAACATAATCATCAACATAGCTATCAACGAAGGTGCGTAGCTAGAATCGTGACAGTTTATGCAACGAAAAATGCGCAGAAATGAGATGCTGTTATTTCGATTTCAAGACAGACTAATGATTTCTATTACACTTGAATTCTATGATTATCACAGAGTGTGATCACGAAAGCTGTGTTGATAGTTGAAAAACTTGATGATAATAATCTGATGAATACAAAGAGACGTAGCTTTAATTGTGTTACAGTCACGTCGTAAGTCTTGCGTGAGTTGGATTCTAGTGATCTTTAGAATATCTAGAAAACACATTGCTAATGTAAAAACAGAATAAGAAATGATAAATTATCATCTGACAAGATATATCATTCGAATAATCAGAGTAAAAAATGATAAATTGTCATATTTCTACGACAGTGAAAATATACACATGATGTTATTTTTCTCACATTTTCAATATTTTCAAAACACAACATCTTATTACTTATGTCATCATGTCTATGCTTCTGCTGTCAACAATTACTTCTTTTGACTGAAATAACTAACAACGACTCGCTGATAACAGTTAACAGACTATGAAGCAAAAGCACTAAACTAAAGTCTCTCACACAGTCTCTACTATCTGATTATTCTTTCTCATCTTCTCATCATTCATTTCTTTCATTCTACTATCATCATATGTATCATTTTGAAAGATCTGACGTCGCGTCTGATGATCTTTAATAAGTCTCTCAACATCGAATTTCGAAGTAGAAAATCAATATGCTTACGTCTTCTTCAGGATTTGATCATATCTACTGATTCGAAAAAAAGTCTACTGTTTCCTTCAGATCATATAGTTGAGCTTCATCAATATCACTTGAAACGCACGATGAAGAGTGTAATCTGTTTCTAGAACTTCAGTAGTTTTAATCAGAATATCAAAATCAAAATCATTCTCTTTCATATTTTGAAAACTATTGATCAAGCTTTGTCGATTTTCAAGACTTAAATCGCTATGAAAGAATGCAACGTTCATTTCATGAATCTTGATAAGATACTAGCTCGTTGTTAGTAAAGAAACAAATATACTCAACATTCAACGAGTTGAAAACATCATGCATGATGCAAAACATAGAAATTATGATCGAGAGAATTCAAGTAGACGTATCAATCAGATGATCTTTGCTATGATTGAAGAGAAGAACATTATCAGAATTCTCTCTCTCTGATCATCTTCGATGACTATAAATTTGTTCAATATCTTCATGATTCGCTGTAACTTGCTGCTTAATTTATACAGTTTCTTGATATTATCATTGTAGAAACAATTATCAATGACTGTCAATCATTTATTACGAACAAGTTCAGTTCAGATAAACATCAAATCATGCTTTGTCTTCAATTCAACAAGATATGAAAATGTAATACACAGTCTCATCTGTCATGAAATCTGAACAAAGTCGAAGAAAGAGAACACAGACATTGATTTCTTCTTGTCATCTGATATTCAGTCATTGATACGTACTTGCAGCTCTTCTTTTACACTTCTTGCAGTCTTGTTCTCAAATTTCACATGCATCTCTTTATACTTCTTGATGATCGAATAGTTTACATCTTGCATCTCATGAGAAGATAGCTTCATGCAGAAGACGTCGAATCAATTCATTGATGATAAACGTTAAATCATAAGAAGAATGAGAAGTCTATTAAATTTTCTTGTGATTTTCTGCAGTTCATCGTTCATCTGTACATCATGCTTATGTTTTAATGCGTTGAACATCGATTTGTCTCATGACAGCACTTTCTCTGAATCACTTGACTTTAGAATGTGTTCATTCTTTCATTCATCAAAGCACTTCAGAATCTTCACATAGTGATTTAAATCATCTGATGAGATCTCAAAAGATGTGTTCGAATAGACTCACAGTACGAAGTGCATGCGACGTTTGAATGCTCGTAAAATGCTTATGATCTTAGAATCTTTGCTCTTCTTCATGTGAAATTCATCTCTTAGTATTCGACTTCAGCATGTTTGCAAATCATACAGAATTATTCTTCTTTTACTTTTGTTGATTTCATTTCAAACATCTTTTTGATTGACAATGACACACTTTACATGTGTCTTGTACGACTTCGATTCAGTCAGCATTACAAGTCGTTTCTGTTCTTCTATGAGAGTTGTCACTGTCACGTCGATCTCATTCTCATCTGTTTCTATCTTCTTTCAATCTTGAAACAGCAAGCGATTTTCTAAAAGAAGCTTGTTCTTTTCAGAGCGATGATTCACATACAGTTTGATGTCAAGACATGACATAAATATCAATGTCTTTGCGAATTTGCTCTGTCAATTCGATATTCAGATCAAAAACAGCAGAATCAGAATCAATTCAAGATTTGACTTTAGCGTCATCATGAAACTGCTCTTCATGCAGAAACAGATCATTGATCATGACTCGTCTGATGAACATTTCGTCTTGAGATTCTGAAGAAATTTCTGAGATTTGACGAGCAGATGTTTATCATCGAGCTTCTCATGAAAGAGACTGACTTTCACATGAGCAAAATGAAGTCAATGCTTCATCACTATCAATTCTATGACTTGAATGATCTGTGAATGAAGAAAAGTAAATATGTTATTCTGTCTGTAGCTTCAAGAAGCGAAGAAGACTTATCTTTCTCATTCTCATCTGATTGCATTGAAACTCTTCATATTGAATCGTTCTTTCAACATGAAGTTGTCAATATATTCTCAACGCTTGTACGAGTAGTAAAGTTCATATCATACTCTCTACTTGCACATTTTGATCTGCATCTGCATCTTTGTCAATTTTCTTATCGTCAATGTCTGTACAACTTAGATCGCGTTTTCAAAACTGCAAAACTTTAAGAAATATATTCTCATTCATCTGAGTGCATGCTTGTTGTTTCTGCAGATCTTTGAATCTATATCATGAAGTTAGCATGTTTTACTACATGATTGCTTTGCACTTGCACTTACGTCTGAGTGATATCAATGAAGTTGATGATGAAAGATAGATTGATGTGCTTTTGATCGTATTTCATCACTTCTCTCATGTTCAAGTCATTATTAGTTATCAAAGAATCTGTTGTTGAAGAAAGTGATTCATTGAGACTGACAGTCTTGATGACGTTGAAAACTTCGAGAGTCACTATCAAAACATTAAGATGAGCTTCTCTGCGAAGCTTTCGCTTCTTCATGATGAGTTGTTCACTCTCATCTTCTGATGAAATCTTGAATGAAGTGAAGTTATCTGTACTCTCGACTGCGCTGCTCAAACACTGCATGAAATTCTCATGTTCACTTTTCTTACATTTTTCTATAGCTTGAACTCAAAAGATGTAGTAGAATATTCTCTTCTTTGTCATATCTGTCAATGTAACATGAAAGTTGACTGCATTTCTGATCTCAACTTTTTCGAAATTCTCGACTTCATAGATAATTTTCTTCTTTTCAAAGTTGAACATTGTCTCGCTAACAAGCTGTCTTTGATAATTATCAAAATTGAAGTTCTTCAGAGTGAGATTACTCTGCTTTTCATTCGCTATGAAAAGCTGTGAATGATGAATTGTCTTATTATTCATCATATCATTCGAAGTCAAGATCATGTGATCAAAGTCAATCATCGTCAATAAGATGAATGATGAAGCTGAGCTGAGTTGTGCTTACTCAATCAGATGAGCAGATCTCTCTGTCTTTATGCTCGTTGCTTTATCTCTCTTCTTACTGTTTATTCATCTCACTCACTTTATAAAACATCTATCTTTTCATGTTACTTGATGATCTTCTATCAGAGAATGCAAAAGTTTATCATTTATGATGATTGCAATCTTTCTGACTGTCTCTTTTTCGATTTTATTATCAAGTGATGTTTCAAGTAATCTCGCGTTTCTCAACATTTGTTTAATGTGTATCTTCAATGCATCATACTTATCATTGTTGATGACAAGATCTTGAGTGATCATCATCTTGATTCAATTCAACGAAATCTCATCATAGTTAAAGTCTGCAAGCGTATCTGAAATCAACTTGAATCTTCATGACATATTGAAAGATTAGCAGATACACAAATATTGTCATCAGTTCTGAGAATTTCTAAAAGTCATATGATAGAATGTGAGATGATTACTGTCATGATGTTGAGAAGTGAAATAAGAATACATGTGACATTTTTTCTATTTTGAATCACTTACAGATTTCATTACACGCTGATGACAGATGATGTATACACTGAGCTTTGCAACAGATAAAGTGAGAGTGCTTATCGCGACAATGAGTATCAGAAGAACAAAGAATTGTGAGTTGATAAGTTAAAGATGAAGCAAAGATCAACTTTCGTTCTCATGTCACAAATTATGTTAAGCGAAAGCAAATTTGCTCACAACACACTTTGACAACGAATTATCTGTATTCATCTTTTCATCAATCTGAAGAGTACTGCACGTTAGGTTCTCTTTATATAAAATGATCTCTAATATTCTACAGAGTTATCAAAGCGCAGAGACTATGACTATGACATACTAGCTAATTGAGCATTTTGTGAAAGCATTTCAAATTTACGATAATTTACCTCAAATCGATGATAATCTAGGAAAATTTGCTTTCAACTCACAAATTTTGATGTAAATATTGAGATGTGCAAAGCATTTCAAATTTACGATAATTTATTTTAAACTCGCTGTAATTCAGAAAAATTTACTTTCATCAAAGAGCTTTGAGTAAAAAAGAACAAATTGCTTGATCAGAAGTAAAACAAGAGTTATTGCTTCTACTGCTATATCAGATCTTATTAATTTCTGATCATTCTATTCTTTGTATTGCATGCTATTCTGACATTTCGTAGTTCAACATACTTGTATCAACAGAGATTCTGATTAGAAATAACGACAGCACGATACAATTTATCAAACGCGTCAATCAATACTCTTTGTTGTCTCTTTTACTACAATCTACTTCATTGAAATCAGCTTCAAGCATGAAGCGAAACTGTCGTGCGTGTGAAATGATATTGAGAATCACACGAAGTCTGATATATCACTTTAATCACTGCTTGACGCTGCGAAATGACGTGCAGTTCTTCAAGAAATATTTAAGAAAAGAGAACTCAGCAATTGATGAGTATACAGACACATGCGAATACTCTCAGACTGATTTATGACATGAAATGATCACGATGAACGATACTGATGTTTCTGACTTCGAGCAAAGTACAGAAGAAAACGTAGAAGCTTCAGATGATCAGAAGCATTTTCGAAATTCAATTGCATGAATATCACTTGATCTCAAAAGATTTATCAATTCATCATGTACTTTCTCATTCATCAAAGTAGACAATTATGATGAGACGAATGATACAAAG
>JAABUP010009948.1_pt1 | contig 11428 bp, 14 predicted proteins | sample 5559201 | NCBI WGS metagenome assembly JAABUP01 (sample SAMN10711887, study PRJNA513373) | rock metagenome | isolation source: Antarctica rocks | place: Antarctica | reverse complement strand
GCAACCACCCCCCCCCCCCCCCCCCCTTCCCCCCCAAGACAATTTTGACCTGTTCAGCATCATACCGGCATCATGAAGGCATTGTAAACCGCATAATCTGATGTGCCCCTGTTGATGCACAGGGCAAGCTCAGCTGTTGGCAATTGCCCAGTCCATTCCGTCTGCCCTGATAGTGTTCCTGGTGTGTGCCATCCCTGTTGGGGCCTATGCCCGCCTGCGCTCTGGCTGGCTAGAAGCTGTCTTCTCAGGATGCGCGTTTGTGTGCCTCAGTCTTGAGCTGACCATGGTATGCGCCTCTCATGCATTCTCATGCACAACTTGATTGTTGTTGATCATGTGCATGCTTGTTATGCCTGATGATGATACATCCATGGAGCAAAAGGGTCAAGCTTTCCGTCCAGGTTTCGGCTGTGTATTCACACCTGACCCATGGCCAAGGCATGTGCACAGTCCACCACATGAACCATACTTGCATGGTAGACAGCACTGCTTGGCCGCTTCAAGCATGCAATGTGTTGCTTCGCCCCCGCTGTTAACACTCTTGCAAGTCCAGTGCTGTGCTGTATTCTGCACATCTTTGTCTTGCCAAGCTTTTGATGTTCATTTGATTGCTTAGGCAAGGCCTCTGTCCCTGACCACGATTCATGTCAGTGCAGCTCATGATTGTTGGCTCCCTGACCACTGATGGCAATCTGTGGGGCTCCAGCTCTGCCCTCAAGGTCATTGCCGTGTACTGCGCCCAGCTGGTCTTCAACTGCGCCTCACGCTTCATCACCAAGGACTGGGGCGAGGATGTGGTTGTGAATCTGGTTGCCCTTCTCATTTTTGCGGGCGTGGCGGGTCTGGTGCTCATTGTCCAGATCAGGTCTCACTCACAGATCTGGGCTGAGGCGCTTCAGTCTGGCGAGGTCACCGATGCCAAGACAATCAGGTGAAGCCTGTGTCTCAGTGTGGTTTGCATTTTCATGCTCCTGCTGTGCATTCCGCTACAGACTGCTTTTAGGCCAACGCCAGTCTCTGCTGCTCCTCTCCAGCTAGGCATTCTGCTGGCTGCAGGAACTTATCAAGTATGTTGTAGTCATGTTGATTGTTGACTATTTTTTGCTCTGAATGATGTAACCCACCCATTGCTGTTTCTGCTTATGCTCACACCCCTTGCACAGACCCACGCATGTGTTCATGCATGAACAACAACCTGTTCCCTTGCTGGCTATCTCATAACACACTCGTACTCACGACTTTGCAACGTATCAGCAAACTGTTGTGTCTGACACACCGACTCTCAACTTTGCAATGATTCAGCAAACTACATGTTGCTGAACACTCTGTGTTGTGTGCCATGCAGCAAGTCAGCCTTGCAGGTGCTGCTCAGCTTCCACAATGCCATGTACGGCAAGAATGAGACCCCAGACACTCTCCCCCCTGATGAGCTGGCCTTGGCTGCTCGCAAGGCTGCACAGACCCTGCTGACAAAGACCAAGGTGCTGCGTCGCCAGCGCCTGTCCATCATCTTTGACAAGTACTGCTGGGTGGTGCCACAGGGGGCCCTCATGCACATGATGATCACCATCCCCTACTGGTTTGGGTGAGCCCCCCAACTATCCCCACTGCGTAGCATGTCATGCACACGACCTGCTGCATCACCAACTGCGTGGCATGTCATGCACACGACCTGCTGCATCACCAACTGCATGGCATGTCATGCACATGACCTGCTGCATCAATAGGTGTGTTGCTTGTCATGCACTGCCCATGTTACCAGGTTGTGTTACTGCCAGAGCATGGCCCACTAGATGAACATCTGCATGAGTGCAGATGAATGCTTCTGCCAGGGCATTTACCTGGACTGCATTGACTCCATCATGACTATATATTATTTGGTTAATCACACATCTGTACTGCTTACACAAACGCAACATCATGTACCATGCACACAATCATCGATCTGCTGCTATGTACCATGAAGCAATCATTGCTCGCAATCGCTGATTGCTGCTGAGATCCCTTTCATTCTGTAGTCGGCTCTTTCTGGTATCTTGACATGGGTTGATGTCAACAGATTCTGTGACTGATGACCTGGCCATATAAATCGGCAGTATATGACCCTGGCAAATGTACACAATTTAAACCAAAGCAACAAAAAATCCTCTGCATCCCCATGCAGGGAATGGGGCGGCAAGGGTGTGTTGATATCCCTTTTAGTCTGTAGTCGGCTCTTTCTGGTATCTTGACATGGGTTGTTAACAGTTTGTGTGGCATGGATGCAGGGAATGGGGCGGCGAGGGTGTGCTGATATCCCTTTTATTCTGTAGTTGGCTCTTGACATGGGTTGTTAACAGTTTGTGTGGCATGGATGCAGGGAATGGGGCGGCGAGGGTGTGCTGAAGGACATCTACTCCAATGTGCTGGTCATGTCCCTTGCCTATGTCATCTCAGCTGGAGCCTTCTGTGAGTGGTGCTGGATTGCACGGCAGGCTTCCCTGGTAAGCTTCACATCCGACTCACTGGACCATACACTCAGTCAGTCATTTTCCTTTTATACCTTACCGTCTGGGGTGTGGAGCCAGTTGTGACTCATCAGACACCCTGGTCTCATCTAGTCAGTCAGTTAGCTCGTCAGTCCCCATGTTTCTGCTTTCACATTCTGGTCTCTGCACCTGGGCAGCACGGTATGATACTTGGCTTCTGATTGAATTGACGCTGAAAGGTGTAGTCTTTTTTTCTTTTTCTTTTCTGGTGTGTGATGGTCACTGCTGAGTATAGTAGACCAGAAATAAGTGAGTCCAGGTCATTCTCACAAAGCTGTTGTGTCAGCAGGAGCATGACCAGCTGATCTGTACTCTATCACGAGCTTTGCTGTATATGCTGCCTAAATCACATGTTCAAACGCGCGCACAAAGCAGTGCTGATATGCATGCTGGCATTTGCGCAAGCTGCGTTTGCTATATGTGCAACAAGAGTTGTCAGTTTACAGTTGCCTGCCAGGTCTGTTGTGCAATGTGCGGATCCATTGCACCACCAGTCTGCACATATGTTCATAGGTTGACAATATGGGCGGTGCTCAACTTGGCTGTTGTTGCTACAGGGTCTGAACCAAGCCCAGAAGCGTGCAATGTACATCAGGACCTTTGGACAATTGATGTGGTGGTGCTTTCTGATGGCTGTCATGTGCACGGCCTTCCTGCTGTTGCTGATGGCAATCCCAACATGGCATGACCCTACCTTTGGCCTGGGCAAGGTATCCCATCCAGCCTGTCACACCACATCCCAGTCCAACACCTTGCTATCACATCCTGACACAAACCAGGACCCATAGCTCTTATGTAGACGGTTCTGACTGTGTCTGCATCTGATGGCAGCGCTCTGACCCCAACAATTGCTCCATGCCAAAGCAGTACCTATGGAGCCTCTGCTTCAGCATGCGACTTTGCTGCATGTTACTCGATTACTACATTCATCTCAATGGCTTGTCCCACACGGACCTAGCTCATCATGAGCTGGAAAGCAATTTCGTTGGTATTTTATTATTATTATTGTTATTATTTTTGTTATCTTTTTCTATTATTATTGTTATTATTGTTATTCCAGTAGCCAACATCTGCAATCTGCCTCTGCAGGTCTACAAGACTGAGGCAGCTCAGATGTCCTGGTTCTACCTCAAGCTGGCTGGCTACACCATGATGGTTTTTGTCCGCTTCGATGACATCATGGGAGACACCGAGCCAGTGGCAAGAATCGATGCCCTGCACATGTTTCTGGCTTTGGCCGCTGCAATCGGCGTCACTGTGCCGCTTGCCAAGCTGAAGAGCTTTGACGCAGCTCCGCCCACTGCAGTCATAGTGGCTGGTGGGGTGTACCTTGCCCTGCATCTAGTGCGCAAGTGGATGCGCCAGATCAAGCAGGCGCGCAAGGACAAGCAGTGAGTCCACGCCTTGTCTTGGCTTTATGCTCTGCATATATGGGTTCATTGCGTATAGGCCACCCATAGGGCCTGCACATCACAGGCGACTTGCTTAACTACAATCCCTGGTGGAGTCTTTGCAGCACAAGCAGAGTGGCTAGGCTTGGCCATGCATATTTGTCTCTTGCAACGCACTGTGTTTCACACATCACACAAGAATCTTGGGCCAAGATACAACTCTTTGTGAGGTCTTACACGTAGCAGACGTTTGTACATGACACTTTGCATTACAACCAGCTGAATGCACAGACATCGCTGCATAGACATTGTATGCTGACTGCAGGCCTGCAACTGCGGTGTACCAGCTGCCCCTGTCCACCTTGATCGGGCAGCCTGCCTTCTCAAACAGCACCTTCAGGCAGACAGACCTGCGAAGCGCCTTGCATCGCCTCCAGGCTACCAAATCAAAGCTGCGCCACAAGCTGAAGCCGCATCATAAAGCAGGACAGGAAGTTGCCAAGCTGCTACAGGTGAGAAATGCCGCCTTGCTGCTGCAACATGCAGATTGCTGTTCAGCTTGCTGACTGCTGTTCTGTCTGTCTCATCCTTTGCAGCACCTTATAGCACCAACAAGCACAAAGGCTATCTGTGTTGCCAGTCAAGCTGGAACATAAGGCTGCATGTCTTGCATAAGGTTGCTGTGGCTGTTTGCCTTGAAATGCACACAATCTTATGTGTAGCATCTGCTTCCGTTGGTGTTCATGGTTGGGGTTTGACACAGTCAGCAGGTGACAGCTTGCATTTCCTTTACACTTTTGCTATCTGCATCAGCGCTGGCAGTATGTGGTGCAGCATTACGTATGCCACTATGAGATTTCTACCGGAAAGCTCCTTTGTGCTCACTGGATGGCCTCTGCTCCAAGCTTACATGCATGCTTCTCAACCCTGCTGGCTTGCTGCAACAACAATGCTGCTGCTTTCAGACCTGGAGTGAGTTTGAGCAGCCAGGTGGGCACTCTTTCAGCCTTGTGCCAGTAGGACAAGGCCGGAGATGGCAAGGCCAAGGAAGAAGTGAAAGCTGTCATGACTCCTGCAAAGGATGGTGCATTGGCAGTTGTGGACCCCACTAAGGAGGATGAGAACCCAATGCCTGATGTCAGGGTGCCCCCTGCTCCCCCAACTACCAAACACCTGCTGGGTGATGCATACCCTGACATGATGTCCATGGCATCTACTGCTCTGGACTTCTGGGTCAAGGGCAAGACTGAGGTGAGGCACAACGCTGCAACGTTTGTGCTGTTAACTGTAATGTGCTTGCTGATCCATGCTGCTGTTGACAGATGTGGCATGTGCAAGTTGTCATGTGCGTATGACCTGCAGGCTGCCATCTTTCTGCCATATACAGCCAGTAGATGTGCCCAGACTTCTCCAGCTTTCCTATGTGATAGTTGGCCCGTACCAAAAGCATGTGCCTGACAAGCTGTGCTTGCATGGCGTGCAGGTGTGGGTTGTGCCATTTGCGGCTCTGAATGCAGACACTGGAGCTCCTCAGGTGTGTCTGTTCATCAAATCCTGCTGCTCCTCATAATCTGTGATTATTGCTTGACTGATTGATCGATTCTCCCCTGTGCCAGCCTTTGCTCCAGGCAGGTATCAGGTATGCCTCACCCTGATTCAGAAGGCCATACAGCAGGCTTATTTGATCTGTGATCATGTCCAGCATAAACAGAAGTCTGGCGTCTGCATGTCTCAACCAGATGTGCATGCTGTCAACCAATGACAGTCACCACACTGACTCAACAGCAGCTGTGTTGGAGACCTCGTTTGCCTACATCAGTAAGCTGTTGATGCAAGCAGTGTTCAGCCTACACCTACTGCTGTTTGCTGTTTAGAGACATCACAATATATGTCTGCTTATCCCAGTGACAAACCCTCACAGTCATACCAAACTCAACTCTGCGCTGTGCGCTGCAGCTGTATTCTCTGGGAGTGCCAAATCCTGAGACTGGACATCTGGCAGTGCACGTGGTGGCCTCTGATGTTGAGCTGGACCAAATCCAGAAGGGTGGTGGAGAGGCAGCATCACGCAGGGTGGCCGAGGCACTGATCTTTGCCACATCCATGACTATGCTGAAGGCAACTGGTCAGGTAAGCTCACTCACCCGGCAAGCATCTAAGCGAGATGGTCGCGGAAGGACTTTTCAGGGCACAGGTAGCTGGGTGTTTGCTGCACACTGCTCCGCCCCAAAACATGTCGGCTCAGCAGTTCAGCGGTATGCTGTAAATGAGGCGTTGCGTCTGATCCTGGCATATGGACATGATGATGCGACTGAATGAATGGATGGCAACCCAAAGAGTATGATTGAGTAGCTCTGACATCAGTCCATCATTCTTGATGATTGGAAGCTGCATCCAGTGCATGCACCAGTGATACATGCAGGGTGCCTGCCTCCTGTAAGAAAAGAAACGACTTCGCCTTTTGGCATCAGTTTAATGAGAAGCCAAGTATTATACCAGGCTGCCTGCTGCATGCTGCTAGCAAAGATGCTGCAACCCAACGGGCAATGCCTACAAGGGCTTATTTGCCGGTGTGCAGACCTCCAGCATGACGCTGTCTCGCCTGGATGCCTGCATGTGGGAGAACCCTGAGTCAGCAGGCAGCCTGCAGCAGCGCCTGGCTGATGAGCTGGCCATGCTTCCAGCCCCAGTGCTCAGCAGCATGGTAAGCAACTTCTGCTGCTGCTTCTGGTGCTCGTGATGTTGTTGTTGTTGTTGTTGTTGTCTCAGCAGCATGGTAAGCAAATTGTGCTGCTGCTGCTGCTCCTCATGATGTTGTTGTTGGCTCAGTAGAATGGTAATCAAGATAAGCTGCTGCTGCTCGTGCTGTTGTTGTTGCTCCTGATGGGTTTGCTGTTCTTTGGAATCCAAGACTGCTGATACTGCTGTTGGATTTGCTCCTGTTGGGTTTTTTGCTGCCCTTTGTTCTGTTCACTGTTGATGCTATTGCGAGACCTGTTCAGTGGCTGGAGTGTGTGACAAGCTGATTGGTATCTATGCAATTTTGCTTTACGTTAACGCTGTTCATTGTGGTGTGTCGTTGGTAAGCACACCCATAATGTGGAACACAATGTCATTGTTTTGTTGCAGGTTGACAGAGGTCCCTTGTCCTTGATGTCTGTCATTTGGCAGCAGTTGATGGGCCAGTACTCAGCTGTTGGCGACAGCACATGGAAGGTGTGACGATCTGCACGGTTTCTCTTTTTATCTTTGTGCATGCAACAGCATGAATGGTGATGCTGCATGGAGTCTTTGCTAATTGCCCAGACTTGTCTTTGCAGTCAGACACACTATAGACACTTATGATGATCCTGCCCTGCATACAATACTGTGCTGTGAAGCAGACAAAACTGGCAGCTTTGATTGCCGCATCTGTTGCAAACCCATGTGCTGCTTGATGATGACATGTGATGCCTGATGCACAGCTGTGACAACGACAGCACAATGTCAGCGCTCTTGCTGAAGACAGGAAGTGACGCATCACAGCCATATCTGCCACTCTGAATTGAACGTCAAGAATTTCTCCACAATAGTGCAGTAATCCAGATCCATGTTCTCCAACATGGGTTGCTACAGTCGGTAGCAATAGAGTGACAAGCCTTCTCACTGGGCAGACGGGTCTAGTACTTGGCTTCTCATCAAATTGACGCCGAAAGGCATAGTCTTTTCTTTTCTTGACCAGCCTTCTTGACCTGGATGCAGGACACAGACCTGTTTGCGGATATGGGTCCAACAGCCGTGGAGGATGCCTGGCAGTGGCTCCCCCTGCAGGCCCGCATCACCCTGGTCCACTTTCTGAGCCAGCTGCCTCAGCTGGCACAGCAGCTTTCCAACACCAGCCGTGAGAGCCGCCAACAGCTGGATGACGCTCTGCAGCAGCTGGTGGAAGGAGCAGAGCTGACTCATGCTCAGCGCGACGCTTTGAAGGTGGCCACTGAGTTGGTGGTCTGTGGCGAGGAGGTCAGTTTGCCTCTGTCATCTGCTTGAAAAGAAAAGAAAAGTTTACGCAATGTAACTGCAACCAGCTGGCCTTTGGAAGCATACAATAGTACACTCTGTGCCATTGTATGCATGCCATTCTCATGCATGCACTCGTGTGATCAGATTGTATGCCAGTCAGCATGCCTGTCAACAGCACTGCATCAGCTCCACTAGCTAGCACTGATTTGGGCTGTCTGTGCAAGCTCTCACACTTCTGCGTTTTGTCCTTGTCACATGCACTGTTCAGACACAAACTGTGTCTCACAGCACTGGACTGTGGCAGAACCAATGTTTTCATTTGTGGTGCAGGTTGCATTGCCTGAAGGCATGCTTTCAGATGCTGCAGCCCTCAAGCAGCGTTCCAGGCCAACAGACCTGCCCAGCAGCCCAACGCTGCTTGCAGCAGTACATGCTCGGCCACATTTCCTGGCATCTACTGTCGCAACTGCTGAAAGCACCCACCCTGCACCCACAGACGGGTCACCAGCTTCGCCTCACGCTGCAACTGATGAGCAACATGCTGCAGACCAACCCTTGTCCACACTGCTAAGCAGCCTGAGCTTTGTTGGCGACACTGATGCCAGCAGTCTACCTCGAAGAGTGCTGCGAGCCTACCTGGCTGTGGAGATGCTATTGGAGGTCCAGCAGGCAGTGAAGAAGCAGATGCAAGAGGGCAGCAGCAAGGCACTGGTGGTCAGCAAGCCTTCACCAACCCAGGCAGCCCCCAAGGCACAGAAGAGCCACCTGGCCCTTGACATTGCAGCACACACTGGGTCAACAAAACCAGGCCCTGCAGGGGCGTTGGCAACAGCCCCTGCAGCTGCTGACAAAGAGGATGTTGGCTTGCCTGCTGAGGACGCAAACCTGTCAGCCCAGCACAAGAGTGGACTGGTGGTGGCAGACAGCGTGGACGCTGAGTTCGCAGCTGCACAGAAGTCTGCGCACCTGACTGTACACCAAGCCATCAACTTCTTCTCGCAGTCATCCTGGAGGCTGTTCTGGCTGGCCCTGATGGGCGATGTGTCCTTCTGGCAAGAGGCCATGCATCTGACTGAGGGCAGGCGCAGCAGAGGCCTGTACTACCTGCTGTTCCCCTACCTCATGTGCCTGCAGCTTGTGGCTTTTGCCTCTGAGGTGGGTCCTCTTCTTCATGCGTGGCGTTGTTCACAAACAAGTCACATCGGTGCTGCTAGATGATCATGGCTGATCTATTTGGCACAAAGTGTTCAGCAACATGACTGCAGGCAGAAGTGCCCCTGTGCAAAGTACTTCCCCTCCCAAATAATCCTTGACAGCAGCAAATATGATTGTGTGAACCCTATCAACTGACTGGACCCTCAATAAGTTGAGGGGCTTCAAAAGTGTTGTCCTGGTGGCCATGTGCAACAACACTCAGTTTGTGATCTGTGGCAGTCATGTCCTCTGTGACTCAAAGGCACATGCTACCACACAGGTACACTGATACACGCTTGTGACCTCTTGCAGGCAATGTACATCTACCTGTGCTGCTACGCTATCTGGGATGTTGGCGGTGTTTGGAGCTGGCTGGTAGTAGCACAGAGGAAGAGCATCACCGCAATTGCCCGGTATGATGCTGCCGGGCAAGTCTCCCACGTGCTGACCATCACCAGGCAGGGCTTCTACCACACCTACATGACCCTTGTGGCAGGCTCTGCCAGCCAGATGCAGATGCAAGCACCAGTGAACACCACGCCTGAGCTGGACTTGCCCACCTCCAAAAGGGTGCTGAAGCTGGCTCAAGCTATCATGGGCGCTAACTTCAATGCAAACGACTCGCTATGTAAGTCTTCACGCTTCGCTCTTTGGAAGCTGTGTTGCATGCCAGCATGTGCAGTGGCCACATGGGTCACTAGCTTGGAACATGTGCTTCACCCTAGGATGTCTGAGGAGTCACAAAACTGCTGCAAAGTACAGAAGCACTGTAGATGTCAAGTACTCACCAGAATATGATGATAGGTACCAAAACGGGCTACCTTGTTCAGCTTGCAAGGGACAGTGCTGCATATACTCTCAGCAGCTGCTTTGTGCATTTGTGGGCATGCACAATGCAGGCAAGTACAGTCGTCCTTAGCCTGATGAGCCCACAGCAAAGATACCCTTGATCATGGCTGTTCGTCCCTGTAGCATGCCTGCTTGCGCATACCCACCCAGGGCTGTATGTGCCTGACCATCAGGGAAGACTAATGCTCAGCCAATGAATGCATGAATGGGTTTTGTTCAGCATGGAGCTTGCATCCTGCTTGCAGATTGGTGTCACACCGGTGCGGGCATGGCTGCTGAGCGTCCATCCGGCAATGCCGCCACCTCAACAGCCTTTGTGGTCAGAAGTGAGCGCTCAGTGGGCACCAAGGGCCAAGCCAAGCGCAGCATCCTGCAGAGGTCAGGCCTGAAGGCAGTGAATGTGTGGCTGCCCATCTGGCAGTACAGCCCAGAGGAAAAGACCAGCTCTGCCTGGGCCTATGAGACAACCAGCTCCACCTGGCCGCAGCAGAAGCTGACATGGACTGGAGTGACCAGCTCAGATGATGCACACCACAAGCTGGCGGAGTCAGCAGTGAGCTAACTGCTCTTATGTGGTTGCTTGACTGCATACTGTATCTGGAGCAATACCTCTATGATCCAGGCATTTTACCAAGCTCTGCAAATTCGTGTACACTTGGGAAAGTGTATCTGAGATCCAATCTATCAAGGAAACTGCTCTCATGTGGTTATACAGCAGCTGCAGATGCTGCCAACATGACTCATATTACCTGATTGTCGATCATGCAGCAGCTGCTGATGCTGGTGACCTGACATACTACCACCTTGTTGTGCATGCACCTCACAAGCAACAGTCCTTTGCGCTGCTTCTTAGTGCCCGTCTGTGCCTTTTATGCATGGATGCAGGAGGAGTCAAGCAAAGCGCATGATGACTTGTTTGTTATGGACTTATGATGCATGCAGGAGCCAAACATCATCACCAGCTACAGTGACAGAGGCAGAGTGTCAGCTATCAGCACCAGGGTGGCTGCTGCAAAGGCTGGGGGTACTGAATCCAGGTCATTGATAGGCTTCCATCTCACCACCAAGCCTCTTGCAGACGAGGCAGCAGTTCGTGGAGCTGGCTGCAAGATTGAGACACTGGACGAGTCTGGCGCGCCGGTCACGCTCCAAGTGGACATGCACTTCTTCTACCCTGTAAGACCCACACCTGGGGGTTAGTCTGTTTATTGCATGTGCTTTCTGCCTCAGTCTGTGTGCAAATGGTTCTGGTCTTGTTGCAGCCTGTGGAGTCTATGCCTGCTGTGTACTGTACAACAGTCATGACATGAGGCCGTGAATTATGACTCAGGCCTACACAGCCTGCCCATCTTCATTGTCACTGCAAGTGTCCAGATCCGAGCTTGACAATAGTGCACCACTCCAGATAGTGTCAGCACATCTTGCAAACACCTCGCCCCCCCTCCCCCTCTAGTAGAAACCTCTGGC
>JAABUP010009947.1_pt1 | contig 11429 bp, 15 predicted proteins | sample 5559201 | NCBI WGS metagenome assembly JAABUP01 (sample SAMN10711887, study PRJNA513373) | rock metagenome | isolation source: Antarctica rocks | place: Antarctica | reverse complement strand
AGATTTATCAAGGCTATAAAATACGCAAAATATATTAATTAAATATCGGTTAAATAGAATTGTTTTTCTATATTTATCGATATATTTTATATTAATTTTAGTTAATATTTTATATAATCGTATTAATAAATTATATCTTTATTCTACTTTATTATTTATTTTATAAGAACTCGATTTTAAAAAAGAGGTTATTATTATAAAATAATTTTATTAATTTAAACTAGTCTTAGTTATCTTAAATTTGATTTAAATTTATTTTAATTCCTCTACTTTTATTTTAATATACCTAGGATAAGATATAAATAAATACTCTATATATTAATTTTCATTTATATAGTAATTAGTTTTACTCTAATTTTCGTTCTTTATTTTTAATTTTAATTTACTTTTATATTATAAATATATTATAATTTAATAAACCTAGTTAGTAATTTAATAAATATCTAGATATTAATCTCGTCCCTGAATATTATTTTCTATCTTTTTTAGAGAAGTAAATTTATTTTATATTTATTTTTCTCGATTTTCGAAAAAGTCGAAATTCCCCTCCTTATTCCATAGTATAAATAAAACTATATTTATAAAAATCTTTTAATAAAGCGGGAGTAAGCGGAGTAAATAAATTATAAATAATCTTTATTAATTAAAAATTATACCGCCTAGTTACCCTAGTATAAAGATATCGATAATAATAAATATCGAGATATTAAAGTTAATTTAATAAAATTAATAAAGAGCGAGGATAATAATAAAATAAAATAATAATAAAAGTAAATTAATAATAAAATAAATAATAAATATATTAATCTAGGATTAGACGATAATTATATATAAATAATAATAAAGATATTATTTTAGAAATTTTATATTATTTTTATTTTAATTTTAATTAGATTTTTATTTTATAATAACGCGTAAACTTTATATCGATATATATACTACGAAATAAAGAAGATAATCGGCTTTTTTAGTCGATTCTCTTCTCTTTTAAAGAAGAGAATTATTTTTATATTAATATTTATCCTAATTTTTTAAATTACCTTCCTCGATTTTCGAAAAAGTCAAAATTCTCTTCTTTATTCCGTAGTATAACGACGTAAATACTCTATGATAATATGTCTTCGACTATTACTATAGGCGATATATATTAATTTCGAGAAAACTAGCCTAGGGGTATATAGGAAATTATCATATACTAAAATACTAGTATAAAGTTGGAAATAAAAACGATCGTTTTTGCGCCCATGCACCGCTCACTTTGCCGGTTCGGCGACGTCACCACGCTGAGTCATCTGAGTGCGGAACGGTCCCGTGGGGAGGCTAGAATCGAGCTTCCGCTACAAGACGTAAACAAACATTGGCTGCTAAGTATAACCACCCATGATGAGAAGGCGGAATGAAGATTGATGTCTGGGTTGATCAAGTCTGCAGCACTCAGCAGGAAACGTACGTGCTTCGCCGCTCCATTACCCCCAGCCGCGGTTGGCACCGAATTGAAGGCTGGCACACCCATCCCTCGTCCTTTTTATCGAAACTTACTGACCCTGCAATCCATTACCCTTAGGACTACGATACCTTCGCTCCAAAGCCTCGATGAATGGAAAGGGAACCTTAGTCCATCACCACCATCCGCCCAAAAGCGAAAGCGCCAGCTCCCAGCTACCATGGCAGAGATCTTCGGGGACCCTGAGGTCACACCGCGACCGAACAAGAAGCGCAACCTCCATGGCGAGCTTGTCCTTTCCGCTACGCCATCGTCAGAGCCCTCGAGTGTCGGCTCAGAGCTGGAGTCACATAAAAGCGGACGAATGAGTCCCTCGAAGCAGATGGCCGTACTTGAGGATCTTATGCACCCAGCACTCTTCTACGATTTCGGGACAATTGAGGCCATTATACCTGCAGATGTGGAGGAGATCCGCGCACATGTACAATCTCTCGCGGACGGGGTGGGCATTCTTGGATACGATGTAACGTTGCCACATGATGCAAGCGGTAGCTAGGATACTGATACCTTTGGTGCAGGAAAAGGGATTGAGGACCCTTACTGGGGAAGGTAGCATACTCGATGTGAGGGACCGAGGACGTTTCTCATACCCATGGGCCAATGACGGCCCCTTGCGGCAATTGACTGGCGACATGGTGTCGGTTCACAAGCTACAGCGCCTCGTCGCATCTGCGATCGAATGCGAGAGCCAGAGAGCCCACGAAAGCACTTGGAATGAGAACATACATCATAGCATGCTCAAGGCAGCATTGAGCACGTCCCGACATGCAAAAAAGCTTGTCGTCACATCGTTGTATGTTAATGCACATTCTAGTAGGAGACAGTGCTAATGCTCATGAATTGAATAGGAAGACTACAACCATCGATCCAAAAGACCTCGCCGATGCTAAACTCCCAAAACGTGTCATCGACTATGCGATTACATTGAAGCCTGATGATACAATCCTGGAGATGTGGGAAAGGCTACAACCTTTGCCGAACACCCTAGTAAAGAGCTGGAACCATACTACATACGAGGCTGTACGGAAGTTTCCCATCGCTGTCAACTTCGAAACCAAAGCGCCCAATAAATCCTGGACCGACGGGAAACCACAACTTGCTATCTGGACACGAGCGCTGATCAAAAGACTGCAGAAACTTCCCGACCTAACCAGTGCAGATCCCGACCTGGCTCTAGACCTACAGATACCAGCGATGCCACTCGTGGTTGCCCAAGGTCATGATTGGCACCTGCTGATTATCTCGCAAGAGCCCGCACCGGGCAAATGTAGCACTATCGTGTGGCAGAAGATTGATATTGGTAATACACGGAATTGTTTTGACGCCTACAAGATTGTTGCGGTTCTTCACTACTTGGCAGAGTGGGCGGAGACTACCTGGCGGCCATGGTTCCATGAATTGATTCAATCGTTGGCGACATGAAAGCCATTCGTAGGAGCAGATAGTACCTCCGTATGGTATTGAAGGCTGCAGCAGACGACCATGTCTGAACACCACGGAAAGGCGGCAGAGCTTCCTCTAGCGCACGTGCTACAGCACCCATGTGCGGAGCTTTTCCATATTGCTGAAGACTTGGTATTGCTAAAGAGGTGAATAATCTGTCTTGTTATTCCCTTACCCAACTTCGCTGAACAGTACTGGCAAGAGATATCAGCCACCTCGTTATTTACGGCTGTTCACACACCGCAGGCGCCTTGATTTTTCAATGCTCCAGTCCGGCCTTCAGCTCCTATCCATGTTCACAAGCTCATCCTGCAATCGATGGCCATATCTTGACCGAAACTCGAGATATTACCCCCGCTTGGGGGCAATCTGTTCAGCGTCCGACTCTCACCAAATACACCGAAAGGATCGCCTCAGTGCGCATCTTTATTGGGAATCATGGAGACGGAAAAGTATTCAACTCGGTAGGCGCGAGCGAAGGAGGGTAAACTACAAGCCGAAGATAAGAAACTCGAATCTCAGCTAGAGAGCTTTTAAGAAGAGGTATACATTGAGTGTTGGGAAGATTCCTTCCACAGAGCTGATCACAACTACTTCGAGTATGGTCTCAGTGAATCTGCGTAAGTACGGTCGACACTATCGGAGATTGCCATGGCCGTATTGGTGGAGGAGGTCGATTGAACATGCTATACTCGGTGCAACAATCCGGCAGCAAGAAATAAAGAACCGGCAGCTGCTATAACTTGAACGGTAGTCACCTCACTGTCTCGGGGGCGGAAAAGCTTGGGGTTGGGGGGTCGGGTAGTGAGTTGGGACGAAGAAGACCCAGAGTACAAATAAGGGATGTGGATGCTGAACACGACGACAACGACATACACGATTCTGGTATGACTTGTTAGGGAATGACTGCATCATTTTGTGCATCTTTAGCAGCACCGCTGTTTCGGGTGCGGAAAGCTTGGGGTTGGATTCCTCCTATCCTGGCGCAGCCTACCGTACGGCTTCAGCACCGGGGCCTTTCGAATACCCATGGCCTTGCCGACCTCAATCTACCCTGAGGACGGCCGGTGTGTTTCAATCTCGACGATAGGAACCAACGAGACGGTCAGACGAAGATACGACTATCGAGGTCCTTTGGGCATCAGCCTTGAAGACGCTGCTGGTAGTAGTGCACCGAACGCTTGTACAGTGGCTGGTACAGCAGCGGACGCACTTAGTGATGCGGGAGGCGATGCTGCTAGTCCACCCATTGCCATGGTGGAATTGATCCGGGAATCAAGTGCAGACGAGTAGCTAAATACGCCCAAATATTAGCTTTGAATGGTCGTGACTTTCGAATTTTCTTCTAAGTAATCTTGGCTCGGTTCCGTGATCGAAAGCCCGCCCCGTTTAAACTACAAATGTTTCGCGATAAGCTCGAAGAGGAAGAGCTCGTTAGGGTCTCGCTTTGGTACCGCTTCTTCTTCCCTCCACAATCTGACCGAACATCTAGTGTCCATCCCACCACCCAGCCAAATTTTCTCGCGGACATACCAGGCTCACGTAATAACAGCGTGCTTTGGGACAATTTGAGCGCGTGTATTGGTATCGGCTTCGATACTTTGGGCAGCATATGGACGAGTGGGCTGGCGGCGCCAGAGTATGAGTAAGTTGTTATACCTTATATTAGACAGAGCGGCGAGGTGACCCTTGAAATCTAGTCACCCGAGAACAGCACAACCTTACACCTATCAAAAGGCTTGCGAGACGGAGTCATACTTCTACGATGAAACCTGCAGAAGAGCCTAGAGATGAAGATGCAGAGGTTACATACCCATGGGAGCGGAGGAAGAAGATAATTGCCTTATCCTTTGCTAAGAACCTAATACTTAGCTAACTAGTACATGCTCTCACCTACCCAGTACAGCTTCATTTCATCAGCCAGCCTGCAATTTTCCATCCATCAAATTCCAACCTCTTCCTCCATCGCCCTCATCGCCCTATCAATCATCTCCGCATACGCCTCCTCATGCGCAACCGTCGACGCAGTTCTCACGCGCATCTCCTCCATCTGAAATTGAGATCCTTCCTCCATCCCATCATCAGCTGCAGAGGTAAACGAGGTCGAGGGACTCGGAAGTAAAGCATGACCAGCGATATCAGCGATGACGCCGTGTGTGTAGAGTGTGGGGGCTGTTGATTCATTAGCAGAAATGGCGGCGGTGGTTGTGGTTGTAGCTAGGGAGAGGGTGATTTTACCAGAAGAGTGATCGATAGGGTTTTCCATACTTTGAGCGGTAGCTCGGTGAGACGTGTTCATAGAACTCGGACCTTGATCTTGATTTGTAGCAGCAGCAGCAACAACACTATGCGCGGACTGCATGGAAGAAGACTGAGGCTGGTTAGTGAGCGCACCATTGTCCGGATATGGGGCCGGAGTGCTGACGGGATTGCGATTGGTACCCGCTGTTGTAAAGGCGGGTATAGTCAGGTTGGCTATTTGAGAGGAGCTGGTAGAAGGATGATGAGAGGGTAACTTAGTGTCGAGAGATAGGCCTTGGGCTGTGACGTTGGCGTTGCTGTTGGGTCCGCTCGTGGAATTGGCAGATACCAGGGACTCCGATGCCTGGATGTGGAGTTGCTTCTTGGTGGAGGTGGTGGAGTTATGCACCCCATCGTCTGGAACGGAAATGGGGCTGTAGGCTGGAGAAGGCGAGTCTTCCCATCCCTCTCGAGGTCCATCGCCGCCGGAGCTGGCAGCTGGGGCTGTCTCAGCACCTGGATCTAGTGCTTGTGGGTGGATGGCATCAGCATGTGCCTTATCTTTGTTGAAAAATTTGGGAAGAGGTACCCACACCTCTCACGTAATTAGTGATTTCAGCTGAAGCTGCCTTGGGACTAATTTCGCCCTCGACATTGATGTTTTGACCACTAGTATCATCATGGTTGGGCTCGGCTGGGAAACCGTAGCCAGTCCAATCGATGTCGTTGAAATTGTTAAAGATTGGTGGATTGTTCGGCACGTTCGACGTATAGTTAACGTTGTCGTTCGGAACCGCGTCCACAAAGTCGCCCCACTCAATGGGAGTGGAGGTGGTCGAGAATGGGGAAAGAATCGACGAATTTGTTTGCTGCCAAGATGGCGTTGGTATGGGCGTTTGGAGTTGGCCGGCTGCGGATGGGAGGATATCTTCCATGGCAAAGAAAGCCAGGGGGGGCGGGTCGTGCTGTACTTGGGCTCGAGTATGACCGCTTGACGATAAAGGGGGGAAATAAGAAGAAAACTCGCCCATCTGTATGTTCGTTGACGGAGTAGGCGGGCCCTTGAGTTTGGACATGTCGTCCACTGGGGAAGAAAACTCGCCCATCTGTGTGTTCGTTGACGGAGTAGGCAGGCCGTTGAGATTGGACATGTCGCCCACTGGGGAAGAAAATTCGCCTATCTGTGTGTTCGTTGACGGAGTAGGCAGGCCGTTGCGATTCGCCATATCGTTCATTGGGCGGTCATCAATAGCAGACCCTTCCATCATGCCTATGAATTTGGCGCGGATAAACGCGACGTCTTCCTGCACAGCATCATGCTTGCGCTGCAAATCTAGATTACGACACACCCGGTCAGCATTGCATAAACCATTCATCTCGTTTCGAAGATGCCAGCTCGGAATCCGTCTGTCTTTGAGGGTAGGTCGTCCCAGGAAGTCTTCTAACATGAAGTTTAAACTTAGAAGAAGGAAGCCACGTACCTTCAAATTTCTCCTTCAAACCTCCATTCAGCCGACGCTCGTTGGCGAGTTCGACTTTGTAGCGGGCAACTTCGATGCGTAGGCCGGTTTTCTCAGCTTCGCAGGCGTTGTAATCCGACTGAAATCCCAGGAGTGATTAATCAGTGCTATTCTTTGTTCTAAAGGGAAGCGGAAAGAGGATGATATCAAGATGAGTGGGAAATTTACTAATGAGAAGACAGTGGCAAGATGCTGAAAGCAAGTTAATGGGATAGTCACTTGGCCTTGATGTACTCGAAAAGCTAGCGGAGAAGGAGACAGTAGAAAGGCTTCTGGACAGACAAAATCGCTAGGCTCAAGGAAGATGCTTGCTTCAACTCACATGCATGTCATGATTCAACTCCCGGATTAAAACTTTATGCTTCTCGCACCAAAACTCCGCCGGCTTGATCCTGAATGTATCCCCAAAAAATCAGCCAGCCATCTCATTTCGCTTTGGGTTGTCGGAAGCAAAGCTGACTCACATGACTTGGCAATCATCGCTCGCATCCGCCACGCGCCCATCGCAGAAACGGCGGATTTGGTAATCTTCGAAACCGTTGAAGGAGGAGGGAACGGCGGGGAGGTCGAGATACTGGATGGAGAGAATTAGTCGTGATTTACTCAGGTGAATGGACTGAGTAGGGGTTTTTGGATGTAGAGCTTGGGAGGAAGGAAGGAATGTTACGTACGCCGTGGTCCATTGGATAATCCACGTCAGGAATGGAGAAATGGTTATAGGTCTCCGCAGTGGCATTGCCTGGAAAGGAGAGAGAGGTTTGGGCCTGCTGCTGCTGCTGGGCCTCATATGTCTGGTAGGTTGAGGCGTATGGGCCTGAATTGGGAATGAAACTAGAATTGCCCATGTGCGTGGCCTGGCCCATCGGATCATCCACGGCAGGAATGCAGAAACGGTTGTAGGTCTCCGCAATGGCATTGGAGGGGAAGGCGAAAGTGCTTTGGTCCTGCTGCTGCTGTTGGGGCTGATTTGACTGGTAAGTTGAGGTGTATGTGCATGAATTGGGATTGGAGTAAGCATTGCCTATGTGCGTGTCCATTGGGTAGCAAGCCTGACTCTGGTGAGGTTGATTAGATTGGACGAGGGAGAAGGGTGATTCTTTGGCTTCGGCATAACTATTGCCGTTGGGACCGTTGGAGTTGATCATGTTGCCATTGAGACCATTTGGATCGAAGACAACATCGTTGGGACCATTGGTGTTGTTGCCATTAGGACCATTTGCATTGAAGTCAATGCCGTTGAAGTTAAGCATGTTGCCATTAAGACCGTTTGTATCGAATCTCATGCCGTGGGAACCGTTCGTATAGAAGGCTCTGGAGTCCCAAACATTATTCTCAAAACCATCATTGCCGTTGAAACCATTGGCCTGTCCAGCTTCCTCATTCTTAGCGGGGTATATCATGCTGGACAATTCCATTTCCATGTTCGGGTCCTGACGGTCGTATTGCTGTCCTTGAAAATGAAAGTTCGCATGGGTATTGAGAGTCGTGGACGAAAGTAGTTTGTCTATCGCCATGTTGCCATGATATGCAGGGTCACGACGGGAAGGTGCAGGCACCTGAGTCTCCTGAAACGGAGAGTTCATTGTTCTTTTCGTTCGATTTTCTGGATGATGTCTTGGGTGACTTGAAGAGAAAGAAGAAGAAGGTGATGTCTTGGAGGATGTCTTGGAGAATGTCTTGGATGACTCGAAGAAAAAGAATGGGATTGTGCTTGGATGTCTTGGATGTCAACGCGATCAAGTGTGGTGATGATGTGGGATGAATCTCGGAAACTGGACTTATAAGCCTTGAAGCAGTTGACTGAAAGTGGGTTCGTGGACTGGGTATAGCTTTATGTACTCCTCGAGGGAAGGTCCTTCAACGACGACGACGCTAGAAAGTAGGTCGTACGCTTTGCAGGAAAGTATAGTGTATTGCAGGATAGCGATGTACATTGCTAGAAGATGGGGTGCGCAGTAGGTAAGTCTGATGCAGTGCAGGAGATTAACTAGGTGATCTCGCAATTGGTAGAAGGAGACGCTATCTCGAAGGGAGCATGTCATATGCGTTGCATGAGAGTATTTTGCCTCACAGGAAAGTCTAATGCATAGCATTTCCCCACCTAGACGGGCTGATACATCGCATACGCATACTGCGGCTAGTGAATGGCTTCGACCATGCCGGACTGCCAGACCTCATTCCCACAGAGAGATGCCGAGACTACAGTGTTCTGGCCCAGCTGTATCCTGATGGCATGCAATGCATTAAACCTTCCTGCAACGTAGCCGAACTCCCTACGAGGCGTAAGATGGCTGTGTTCCTTGCATGATACCGCTGTCCCTCCTCTCCCCTAAAATATCAAATCTGGTACATAAGCAACAGCTTCCCATACCTCTCTCCACCGAAAAACCAGAAGCTTCACCACAAGGTACCCAGTAAACGCACGCTCGACGGATAACATCGACACAGCGTGAGGTCCTTCAATCGCAGATCCAAAACCTTTACTTGCAACAATTTTATAAACTTCGCTCATAAGTGCCAGTCAACTGCCAGCGACAGCTTTGTCAGCCTCGCTTGTAATCCATAGCCCGTATCTGAACAGCGCGACAGCCTTCGCTCCCCAGTCGGAGCTCAGTACCAGCAACACCTGCCTCTGTTCCAAGCCCAGCAGCAAATTGAACCTCAACATTGGATAGCTTCAACGCCACGCTCAGAACAGCTTCCCGCGTTAGCATCAGGAGCGGCGCCTCTCATAAACAATACATTGACAACATAATACTTGCACCAAATTGTACACCGATTCCACAAACGTCTTCCCTACTCCACGTCTCACGACTCTTGGAATAGCCATACCTTTGGCCTTTATCTTTGTCTACTTGCAACTGCAACAAGCATCTGCATTTCAGATCTTCATTACATTTGCCACAAGATGAATCCTCACCCGGTAGCGGCACGATGGGTTGCTGGGCGTCGTCGTTCCTCCCGAATTGGACCCAGGGGATCTATCCTCAGCGATAGCGGTGCGGGCCAACCCTCCAGGCCCACTGTTCCAGACCACACCATCCAAAACTTCCATCGGCAGCCTCAGGACAATGGCCACGTTCCAGCTTTCGAAGACGCCGCTGGACCTTCCATTCAAAACAATCAGGACTCCGCCACGGACACAGATAACCACAATGATGGCACGTCATCCGTTACGTCTATGGATACTGACGAGCTTCCGCCGAAGTCCGGCAAGAAAAAGCGCTTCAAATGTATAGCAACCAAGATTGACGGGCAGCCCTGCAACAACCAAGCTTTACCGTTCGCTCTCGGACATCCCCATTGCGGTACTCACAAGGAGTGTCCTGGTACCACGAACGGGATCAAATGCAGCGTTCGCGTTCGGAAAGCTGTCGACTATTGTGCCAGACATGCTACGAAGCCTGCCATCGGTGGTCCGCCTGCACCAGCTGAGGCCTTGCGTCAACAAAACAACGAGCGTGTCAGCCTTCGTGGCGGGTTCATTCCCGCCCAGGTCTATCCTGCTCTCGCGGCCAAACTAGAAAAGATTTCACATGGCAGTAGCACCAAGCTCCAAGCGCAGGCGCGCCTACCAGCCGTCAATGTTGACGGCTCTGTTACCGCCTCTCGCTGGGACCTTCGCCCCACTCACCTTGGTGATACCAACAGACACGCCTCTGATGCTGCGCGTACGTACCTTTCTTGACCAAGCCGCCTTCCTACCCATAGATCCCAACACTAACTCCCGAATGCCTAGAAGAAGAAGCCGCCGACGAAGACGACCCTATCCGCCTTCGCGTCCTGATCAGCCGCCTCAGAGGCCAAAATACATACCTCCAACGCCTACTACACGAGCAGCGGATGCAATTTCGCGCACGTGTGGCTGGCGCGTATGCTGATGCGGCTTCCAGATTGAAGACTGTGGTAGAAGGGATAGAGGAGGCGAGAGGGATGTGGGAGGGTAATGCTGCTTAAGAGGGAAAGGAACGCTTGCCACTTTGAGATTTTGTTAGAGTTAGGCCTGGCGTCGGTTTGCTTGTGAGGGTTTCCTTACTTCTTCGCTTCGGACTGCTGGTGAAGGGAAGGCGATAGAATAGAAATTACTTATTTCTTATTTCTTTGGGTTGGCTATGAATAGATATCAGCGTTTGGGATAGATTTGATTGAGATAGATATTTGTTGGAATAGGATGTATTGGGTTGTCTGATGGACAACGAGAAGATTATTCTTGTTTTTGCCCCCGTGCAGTCGCATACTTCGGCAAATTATTCTCGACAGGAGGTAGAATTACACCAGGTAGCAGCTGATCACGCACTAGGTTCGGCGACTATGTTTGGCTATGCAAGTTTATCAAATGTGATATATCACACTTCAATAAAATCAGCTATGTAATTCAGTGAGAACATAACCGCGGTACAGATACTATTAAATTTGGGAAATTAAGGAGAAGAGAGAGGGACAAGGTAGTAAGACGTACCGAATCTTCTAAGGTATATATGGAATATGTCATAGGCTTTTCCTCCGAAAACGAAGACAAACGTAGTCCTGTGCTCCTTGCGAGCTTTGAGTGTACCTACTTTCGCTTTACAGGAGGCAGAGGATAGGTAGCTACTCATCCGAGTCAGATAATGTGAGTGAACGCAGTCATACAACGCCATTTCCAGCTCGGTATCCGTTATGTCTCCACGACTCGAACTTTCATCGCACTCTTCCATCAGTGCCGAAAGCATTGGAGCTTC
>JAABUP010009946.1_pt1 | contig 11429 bp, 10 predicted proteins | sample 5559201 | NCBI WGS metagenome assembly JAABUP01 (sample SAMN10711887, study PRJNA513373) | rock metagenome | isolation source: Antarctica rocks | place: Antarctica | reverse complement strand
AGAACGAAACAGAGCCATGGGTGATAATCTCCGAGAAGGACGCCAGGTCAGCCCCAATCAGTACAGCAGTGTCATGCAATGCTGAAGAGCGATCTAGATGCCCGAATAGCGGCACCTGCAATGCTTCGTACCCTAAGACATCTCCAATATTGCTGTGGCCCGTGTGCCAAGCTAAGCTTCGATATATTGAATGTCAGCCGAGCTATCCGATTGGGAAAGCCAGCTACGGTCCGTACCTGCGTGAACCATGGCACGGCACAGCATGCATGACATCGTTGGTGTCGTTTTCTTTTCTTTTCTTTTCTTCTCCATGCCTTGCTTGCCTGAACATTCACACATTACTCGGTACGATATTGTTGTCTCCATACCCGGACGTGGCTTTGCTGCAGGCTTGGCTACTTCATACATTAGCGGGGCATGGCGGGTCCTGCAGGCCCTTGACGCTCCTGCATAAATCTGCGACTGGCCCCTAACGTTTAGCTGATAGACTGGGGAAGGCTCCCTCTGCTCCCACATCTCATCAGAGTCGTTGGCAATACTTTTACAGACATATCACATGAATATACATCTTCTTCGCACTGCCATTGAATCTCGTAAACAGAGTTTCCCAAACTTCTATCTGGAAAATCCTCCAGCATGACAGCCGAGGTGGGGCAGTTTGTCCCCACCGTGTCCGGAGGAGGAGGAGGAGGAGGAGGAGATGAGAAGCCTGCTGTCTTGATTATAGGCGGTTTAGGTGAGCCATAAACATCCCAAAATCAGCCAATTGACGTCTAGATATGCGCCAAACTTTAGCTAATGCACATTTGTGACTGCTTCTAGGCTACATTGGCCGATTCCTCGCCCTCCACATCCACAAGAACAACCTGGCCTCGGAAGTACGACTCGTCGACAAAGTCCTGCCTCAATTAGCATGGCTAGCACCCGAATTCGAAGAAGCATGTTCTCAAGATAAGTTTATGCAAGCAGATGCAAGCAAAGAGCGTACGTCTGGTCCCTCGCATCAACGCGTGGTTGGCGTGACCACGTTACACTAACCAAGCCTGCACGCTCCAGCGTCTTTACCTCGTATATTCGATCGGAAAGATGGCAAGCAGTTCGATTACGTCTTCAACTGTGGCGGCGAGACTCGCTACTCGCAGGATGACGAGGTCTACAGACTACGCTCCCTGAACCTCTCCGTCGCGGCGGGGAAAGAAGCGGTGAAGCGCAATGTCAAGGCGTTTGTCGAAGTCAGCACCGGTATGGTGTATAAACCCGACCCTTCTCCACGCAAGGAAACCGATAAGACCAAACCGTGGCTCAAGATGGCGAAGTGGAAGTTGACTGCAGAAGAGGAGTTGAGTAAGATCGAGGGACTCAATCTGGTGGTGTTGAGATTGGCACATGTGTATGGGGATTATAGCAACAAATTTGTGGCGACGGCACTGAGTCTTGCGAGGGTATACCAGCACTTGGAGAAGGAGATGAAGTGGCTGTGGGACCGAGATCTGAGGGTTAACACCGTGCATGTGGAGGATGCGGTGAGGGCACTGTGGAGGAGTGCCGACTGGTGTCGAGAGGGAAAACAAGGCTGGGATCCGAGTTGGGGTAGGATACCAATCTTCAACATTGTGGATCACGGGAACACTTGTAAGCATCCCCGTGCCACAAAACGCATATCAATAGCCCATCAGAGTTAGTCGCTCGCACTAACACGACGCCCACAACCACAGCACAAGGAACGATGTCCACCATAATCGGCACCATCTTCCACATCCCCACCGGCTTCCAAGGATCCCTCATCTCCTCCTTCGCCCGTCTTAACCTCGACCACGTCGTCGACGACCTGAACGAAGAAATCCTCCAACCCTGGGCCGATCTGCTCGTCGCGGCCAAAATCACGAGACCCGGCCCGCTGAGTCCGTTCATGGAGAAAGAATTGCTGAAGGATACGGATTTGAGTCTTGATGGGGGGAGGTTCGAGAGCGTGTGCGGGTTTGCGTATGGGAGGGAGAGGATTGGGGAGGAGGAGGTTAGGGCTATGATTGAGAGTTATCGGAGGATGAACTGGTGGCCTTGATGATGGTTGGGTGGGAGCGTGGAAGAATGAGAGACGGAGATAAGGGCGGGTACGATCCGTTATGAGAATCGGGCATTGCAGTGCGGGATGGGTTCCTATTTCTTTTTGTTTCATCACCGATTCGATCGAACAGCAGAGACAGCGTTCAACTGTAGATTATTCATCAACAACTTGCACTTTCCGCAATGTTCTCAATCCTTTTCGCAATCCTATTAACCAGTGCATTGTGCGGAGCTCCTTCACTTCACTTCACTTCACCCTGACATTCTCCTGACCAGACCACGTTCTCTCTTCTCTCACTCTCCACAACTGAACCCCCTCCTCCTCTCCCATCCCTCCTCCTCAAAGCCAGTGACGAAAACCTCCCGACACTTTAGTCTTCGCTACCGAGAAGACTCATTCATTCAGTCGTGTTTTAATTACAGTGGAGGGCTTTATGTGTCTCGCGTTTTGTGTCTTGTGTTTTGTTGTTGTATATGTTGTGTACGACCATGAAACATGAAGAACCCCAATGAAGAGCAGGGGAGGGAGTATTTGGGGCTGGAGCTCTTGATCTCCTGATTTGCTTTTGAGGGTTTTTGGTTTGTTTGTTTGTTTGTTTGTTTGGTTGGTTGGGTGGAGGTTGGAGGTAGGGAAGGGAGGCAGGCAGGAGGTTTGGTAGGGCGAAGGACGGAAGTAGAGGGTGTAAGGAGGGACGGACGGAAGGACGGGAATGAAGGTAGGGAGGAGAGAAGGAAGGAAGAAAAGAGGAAGGAAGGTAGGGAGGTAGGAAGGTAGGAAGCAGGAAGGTTTGGCGAAGGGCGGAAGTAGGTAGGGAAGGGCAAAGGATGGAAGTAGGTAGGGAAGGGCAAAGGACGGAAGTAGAGGGTGGGGAGTTGGAGAACGGTTGTTGGAGATGGGATGTAGGTAGGGTTTTCGTGGTGGGGGAGAGAGAGAGGGCAGGGGGGCGTTGTGGGCCGTGAGGTGTGGGCGGTGGGTGGTGGGTTTGGGTTGTTGCTGGGATTTGGGTAGGATCTGAGTGAATGGGTTGTTTCGGTGTCTGTGGATTTGGTGTGTGTTGATTCATTATGGATTGTATAGGGGAGAGGAGGGGAAGTGTGGGAGCTGGGAGCTGGGAGCTGGGAGCTGGGAGGTGTGGAGGTGTGGAGGTGTGGAGGTGTGGACGTAGAAGTGAAGAGCTGGAAGAGAAGAGTTGGAAGTGAGGCGTTGGAAGTGAAGAGTTGGATGATCGAGTGTTTGATGGATGAAAGGGGAGGGAAAGGGGGAGATAATGGACGAGGGAGACGTGATGGAGGGTAGGGTGGTGGGTGGTGGGTGGTGGATGGATGGTTAAGGCGAAGGGAGTAAGTGGGTGGGTAGCTAAGATTTAAGCTGTGGGAAACTGGGAGATGGGAAATGGGGGTAGGGAGATAGGGAGATAGACATCTGGTAAGCAAGATGGTTCGTGGGTGAAAATGTCATGTCTATCCTGGTTTGATCGTTGCGGAGGGGAGGAAGTTGGAGCGTTCGCACTCAGGGGCATGAAGTGCTTAGGTACAGAAGAGGATGGGATGGTTGTCGACTTGGATGGATGGGGAGGGCTTTAGTATCAGATAGGAGGATCTTGGGTTGACAAGGGTGGGGTGTTTGTGCTAGTGCGAGAGTAAGGAGTCTTTATAGCGACGGAGGAGCAGCCCTATAGGATATGGTGGAAGGTGGTGGGAGACTATAGCCGGATATTATTTCTAGGCGGAGAGAGGGGAGCTCGGATGATCGCGGAGTTTGAGTAGGGGGGAGGAGAGAGGCGGGTAGAAGGGCCTAGGAGAGGCAGTGGTGGAAGTCAGTCGTTTATACTAGGGGAGAATATTGTTGATGGTGGGAAGTATGGTCGTGGATGGCTTGCTGGCAAGGGGGATACCAGTGACGTGATGATGATTCTAGTGAGTTCTGGACTTGGTTGGCGATTGGGCACGGAGTACTCTGCCACTCGGAAGCACAGTAGGGAACAAATGTTGCATGTCCGTTGAGCAGATGCGAGTAGATGTCATCGGACCTCGTTCTCGTCTCGACGGCTCCTCTTCGGGTTATACGGCTTCGGAACATGGAGATTCTAGAAATCGAAAGGACGTTCTAAAAAACATGTAGCTTCTCAGGTGCCCTACGGTGAACTTCGTATGGCGGTTCCGAATGCGAAAAGAGATAGGCGACTCTGGATAAGACGGATTGCCGCTATGTTTCCGGAACCATCAAGGAGGTCGCAGTAGATTCGACCCTTGAAGTATGCCGTCAGTGTGGGGGTCTCCTTGGTGCTAGCAAAGCGCTCTTTGGTCCAAGTGTTTCCATGGACACAGGTGGCTGTATATAACAAGGGCTCGCACCCTGACTTGTGAGACCACGCTTACCTCCCAACCAACTCGATGATGACTGCCATGCAAGCAAACACTCAAGCAGCCACTATATCTTCCGCCCTAATCGACGGACCGGCCGTATCCCATGAGCCGACGGCATCGCAGCCAAGTCAAAGGCGGTCTCGAAAAAGAAAGGTATGTATTTAAGGGGAGACTCCGTTCGTTAGCTGAGTAGCTACTAACGCGGGTACAGCGGAGTAAGGAGCGTGGTCGCAAACATAACGCAAAGAAAAGACACAAACCAACAAAACCGAACAGTGGCTCCTGTCTCGTAGCGGATGAGGAAGCAGATCCTGCCCATGGCGGAGAAAAGTATCGTCACTCGCACGACAAGCCTTCGGGTTCAGAAAGTCAGGACGAGGAGTCCGGTGCCCAGGTGAGGATTGGAGTTCTGGAACGAGGACCCCGATATGCCAAGGTGACCTCCCGGACTGAAGACCCGAAGAGACGTGAGCTGTTGCTGAAGGCTCTTAAAGCTGTTCCAAGAGTGGATGAAGATTCAGCGGACGTAGCAGCGGATTCTACGCCGGAGGATGACGAACGGGAGCATGACCGCGACAGCCATGAGGACGCTATAGATATCAAAGACACAACGGTGGGCAACAACCCTGAATTGACTGCGATCAAGGACGAGGAGAACATTGAGAACAGCTGGTCTTTACTCGACCAGCCCAAAGAGACAGACCGCAAAGAAGACTGCTTGGATATTGAGGGATTGAGGGACGAGGACTACCAAGAGAAGCAAGCAGAGTGTTGTCCCGAAGAGGACAAGGTCAAACGTGAGGGGAAATAAGCTTAAGGAGGAACGGGAAGATATCGAACGGATCGACAACCCTGTGATGGAAATCCATGATCCACCCAGTGGCGTGGAGAGCTCCGAGAATGAGAGCGATCTTAGACCACAGCGATCGAAAGTCGCAGAAGAACCTTGGACCGCGGAAGAAGACGAGGTACTTGTTGCCGCTCGACAGCAAGGAATTCGCTACAGTGCTCTAGGCTCCTACTTGTTCCCTTCGAGGTCGGTTCGCGCCATGGGGTGTCGGTGTTCTAGGGTGGTCAAGCAACGGCTCAAGCTCAAGGGTCACGCCTGCAAAAGTAACAAGACGCATCACGGCACGGAAGCCAATGGGCTCTACAGTGCCGATTCAGCGCCTGAAACGAATGATCCGCAAACAGAAAGTCATACAGAGGGATTGAATAAACATTCAATTCGGACGACACACGCAGAACACCCCCCCAACAACTCAGAGCGAGTAGCTCAACTGAAGGGATACGTCCAGATGACCAGTGAAAAGCAGAGCTATGGTTGCGAAAGCCATCGTTCCTCGCCTTCACTGATAAGTCGGTACGAAGCGTTCCTGAAGGAATCCGGCTTGACTGGACTGAGCGTCCGTCGTGCACCTTACAAAGCATGGACCAAGAAAGAAGACGAAACGTTAATCGAAGCTCGAGAAAGAGGCGACAGCTGGACCAGAATCCGTTGCGATGTTCTTCCGAGAAGGCAACTATCGCAATTGTGGTACAGATATAGCAATCTCTTGGAGCTAAGACGGCAGGGAGTACATAAAAAATGTTCAGCTGGGCGGTGGAACCGAGAAGAAGACCAGACGCTACTTGGACTCCGAAAACGTGGCATGACTTTCCTAGACATTAAAAAGTACTATTTGCCTGCGAGAAGTTTGACAGCGCTCAAGAATCGTTGGTACGGGTTACGAGATCAAATCGAGAGAGAGGGGGCCCTTGAAGCTGACAATACTACTTCTGGGGCTTCCTGGTCTTATGGAGATAATGAGCTCCTGCAAAGACCGCGGAGTCAAGACGTCCCTTACGCAGAGATCCAAAGGGACCATCTGCCGGAAAAAACAACAGCTGCTTTGCAACAACGGCACCGCTTCTTGAGAAAACGCAGTGAGAAATCCCAAGGCACTGGCGGCTGTGGGGATCCCCAGACTCGGAAGCGTTTGCGGACAGTGATGAGGACAGAGAAGCACTCCGAGCACGACGGTGGTACAGAATGCCGGTGAGAAAAGGATGACGTCAATAGCGTCGAGGTAGACATTAATCGGAAGGAAGAGGTCGTATCGGATTCCGTCCTCAAAGGTGTGAACAATTCTGCATCATGGTCGAGTCAGGTTTCTTACATTTTCTGGAGACCTGTACGGCATCACGAGTGGAATCAGCTGTGTCATGGATATGCCAGATTAGTCTCTTAGTAGACTGAGTCTACCTGAGTTGCTGTTAGAACTACATTCGAGGCTCCTCATAGAAAATGAGCATATCTCATGGATGGATAATACCCTCTAGTTGAAGCCTGGACTATCGCTTCATCGAATTGATCATCTCTTGATGCGTAGCTTTGTCTCTGTTCGCCTCAGTTAAGGTCGGTATACCTATAGGTTCCTATCAGCTCATCTAAGACAAGAATCTGGGATAATGGTCTTACTTCGAAGATCACCGACGACATCTTTTGCTTTGCCGAAGTATACCTCCTCTAAAAGACATCAGCTTATGATGAAGTGCAATGGCATGAGGTACAATGGTTAGTGGAAAGAGCATTGCTTACGAAGTAGATTCCTCATCTTCAACTCCATATCCTCAACCAGCTTCCCGACATTGACAATGTGACTAGAATCGTCCTCCACCGGCATGTCCTGCTCAATCTGCCTTGTCATGTTCCCACTCAAATCCATCTCTCCTAAAGTCTCATTGCCCGTGCTCAGATGCAGTATGACCGTACTCGTGAGTTTGTAGTGTGCTGTTCTCGCCCGGTCGATAGCTTCGAAGACATGTATCGAGTCCCACGCACCTTCACTCTTGCCAGTTGGTGAGACCGCTGCAGGCACGAAGTCAGCAATGGACTCCGCTGTCCAAATTCATTCTGAGGAGACTTGCACTTTTTCAACAACACAACCCCTGCAAACCCATCATCCAGGTTCCAAAAATACACACTGCTCACTCCACCTTCATAATACAACTCTCGATAAACATCAACAGCCTCGTTCATCCTGACTTCCATCTCCCTTACCCTCTCACTCGGCTTCGTGCCATCCTCCCCCTCTTCTAAAGCTGGCTCAAACTCGTTGCTCCACGGACTCCGATAGCTATCCCCATCGCGGTTATAGTCACATAGTAGGTAATCCCTGCCAGTCTTCTTGCATCGGCGGGCTTCGAGCGGCTGGTCGACGGAGGAGAGGAGGTCTTCAGTGAGGTCGGGGACAAGGGCGCAAATGCGGGATAGGTTTGCGGAGGTGTGTTTGGGGTTGAGGCGGCGGAGGAGGTCGCTGTAATGATCAGTCTTTCTGTTTGTAGATAGCTAAGGCAAGGGAGCGGGTGGGTATACAGTGCGCTATCGAATTGGGTATCGGTGGACATTTTAGGTGGTCATGGTTAATCTACTGCAGCTGATTTCACGGGTTACATCGGTGCTTGAGCACGGACCAACAAGAGACCCAGTCGTGTACCAAATGGGTTGGGCACAGGAGTAGTTATATTCACGTTAAACTCTCGTCATAGGGTATAATGAGCATGATTCAAAATCTTAGAGGACATGTTCTTTGTTGATCAAGCACTGGCAAAGACGTTGCGATTCAGCTCACAACCCTGATCCCTAAGAGCACATGGAGCACCGAGAGCAGCCGCAGTGTTGCACGCTCGTCCGAACGCCAGAAATATCCAAATGCACGCGCTTGAGCTACTAAATTCTTCAAGCACCCGGACTCAAACACCCGCTTGTACTCAGTCATTCATCGTCGCTCTCATCCTCGATCACCCTCTGCTTCCCTCTTCGTTGACTTGAAACACGGACTAGACTATGACCGACATCAGCCTTCGTCAGCGTCGCAGCACTGACAAAGCCGGTCTCTTCAACTAGTCTGCTAAATTCGGGCAGGTCTTCCTCGGCCTCGGATCCTGAGCCGTATGATTTGCGAGGAGGAATATAAAATGGTTTGTTTGGAGTATCCAACGGAGGTGGCGATGACGTGACTGATGACATCGGTCGTTGATCATCTGCATCTTCTAAGTCATCAACCACAAATCCACTCAGGTCGTGGTCATCATCATCTTCTCCGACAGATGAGGTAAGATCAATAGGCGAGATCCAAGGCGCCTTTGATCTGTGTGCTGCCGAGGCCGAGATCCGCCTCCTGGTGCTGTCAACTGGCGGCAAATTATTGACAAACTCTGCATATCCCTGAGAAGATACTGGAGTGGCATAAGTTGTGGCAGTTCGCCTTGCCGCTTGAGCGTCGCCTGCCTGCTTGTCATCGGGATGTACGTTTCGCTCCAAGCACTTAACTCGCTTCTCGTCCATTCCATGCATTGTCCTTAGCATCTTTACTACTCTCTCTGTGGCTCGGCCATGTCTCACGTGATTGGTGCGATGTAGGTTATGCTGCAGGGCAGGAAACGCGTCCACTCGAGGTACCTCTACTACCTGCGGGGTGTCCCCACCCACGTCAAGGTATGTACGTGCCAGCTGGGTCTCTTCCGTTGCATTCAACAAGACGTCCGCCAAGGCCGGAATTGGCTCTAACTCTGGTGTCGTCTCACGCATTGGTGGGGGACTGGAATCAAACTCCTCTCCATCGTCGGTTTCACTTTGGGATTCCTCTTCCCCGTCTTTCAAGCGTGAAGCCTTGACAAACCCAGTTCGTACTCCTTCAGGCACATGGAATTTCTTTGGCGGTTTTTTGGAAGGCTTCGCTCGTCTCTTGGGCTCTGGCAGGCCAGGCTGTGTGTTTTCCAGCGGAATCTCAATGACCTTCTTGTCCACTATTGGATGTATATCCTTCGACACAATGCGGGTTGATTTGTCCTCATGGAAGCTGAAACGTGAGCCCTCGGCGATCATTTGCTGCATTTTTTCGTAGTTATCCTTTGCCTGAGTAAACGAGTTTTCCTCCTTCCCTCGCATTAAAAGCACTACGATATTGCCCGCTCGCTTTCGCCCCGTCCGCCCCATGCGCTGCAGCATCCGTATTGGGGATGCTGACGAATCGTAACACACGATGAGGTCCACTTCGCCGATGTCTAGACCTTCCTCACCAATCGAGGTAGCGACAATGGTGTTGTAGACGCCTTTCTTAAACTTATCGATGATCTCAGACTGCTTCCTCTGGTCCATACCATCAGATCTCTTAGAGTTTGCCTGGCCAACAAAGACATGGGGCTTGATTATAGGCTCATGTCTTTTGAGCACTCTCGCCACTTCTTCAGCACTGTCTCGGAAATGTACGAAGACCATTATTCGAGTACTGGACGTCGTTGCGTTGTTCGCAGCGCCTCTACCTTCGCCGGCGTCCAGAAAGTGGTTGAAGACAACGGTCCGTAGATACTCAAGCTTAGGGTGTCCGACAAAATCTGGATTACTGATCCAACGCTGAACACTGGTCATGAGCTTGTGGAAATGCTCGCTTTCAATTATTTGCTTCCGGTACTTGCCACCCTTCTCCGTGGCGTTACGAAACCCAAGTAGGTTATGGTAGAAAGGTCCAATGCCGTGATATTTGAGTAGCTCAGTAGCCTGGGCAAGACTTGACAGAAGGGTAAAAATAGCGCTGACCATTCCTTTGACTCCCATACTAGCCTTTTGCCCAGCCCCCGAACTCGACCATGCCTGCCTTGCTTTTGTCATGCCATATGGTGTCAATGTCATTGGATCTTTGGCCCAATACGCATTCATCCCATTCAGCTTATTCAACACGGGTTGCAGCGTTTTTGCCCAGAGACCCATCAACATCTCCATCTCTTCAGAATAGTCAAAGATCTGGGTGTCTATCTTCCGAGAATGCACATACTGGCGTATGTCGATTGAACTTTCCGTGCGGATCTCTACCCTGGAAATGTCTAAACCGTCAATGACTGCTTGCACAGTCTCGACTGACGCACCAGGGGTCGCTGTCAAGGCCAAGACTCTGAAGCTTGTGGTGAACCGTCGAAGTATATTGACAATTTTGACATATGCATAGTTGCCAGTTGCGCGGTGCGCCTCATCAACCACCAATAGCACGAGTTTCTTAGGATCACAATTTCCGTTTCCGAGGTCATTCATCAACGTTTGTGGTGTCATGAAGAACACTCGCTTGGTCAAGTATTCATCACTTCGAAGACGTGAACCAGTTTCTCCGGTAAGCATGGTAGTTGCCGATCGAGGTATGCCGGCAATGTTGAAGCAGGCCTCTACCTGTTGGGAGACAAGAGGCTTTGTTGGGGCAACGAAGAAGATCTGGGAGTCCGTAGTCCATCGAAACCAATTCAACATGATCGTTGCTGCAATGAACGTCTTCCCAAGTCCCGTAGGTAGTGCCACAAGTAAATTGTGATACAAGCCTCGCTGCACAATGTTGTATTGATAGTCTCTGATAGTGCCAAGGTTAGTAGGATACACCCACGTTTTCAGAGCCTCCCGATCTAGCTTATGATGTGTGGGAGGCTCCTCTTTGGTAGCCAGAGGCCAGTTGTGGCGCATTGTTATTTGCGAAGCCGGTGTCAAGTCCTGTGCAGTAGATCCGAACAAGGTCGTTTGTCGAAGGTTCACCTGGGCGCCCATCAGGCGTTGATGTTGACCTGATTGTGAAAGCTGTCTCTGTAACGGCTGCTGCCGAGAGGAAGTGTATATTGCGTCGTCTTCAGCGGTTTCCTTTGATGGTGGCGAGGAAGAGAAGGCATCTGATGAAAGATCCGCCCGTTCATCCATATCAGTCCCGCTCACTCTTACAGGATGAGGAGATGGATCGAAGGCATCTTCTTTATCGGAGGACAGAGTTGTTGGAGGCCGTGGCGTGTCTGCAGGCTTGTGATCGGTCTTGCTCCGCCTTTCGACACTATTACAACTGGGGCTTTGAGTAGCTGATAATTTCTTTGCCTTCTGCCATCGAGGACCTCGAATGCGGTAAGGACTTGATGACGACGGGGGTGGCTGCGTAAAGAAGGCATCCTTGGGAACCTCTACTCGTTTGGGAATATGTATCCTGTATTTC
>JAABUP010009945.1_pt1 | contig 11429 bp, 12 predicted proteins | sample 5559201 | NCBI WGS metagenome assembly JAABUP01 (sample SAMN10711887, study PRJNA513373) | rock metagenome | isolation source: Antarctica rocks | place: Antarctica | reverse complement strand
CGCGCCGAGGCTGAATGATTTACCTTGTAGGGAGGCTTCTTATCTCCACTGCACCAACACGATTTAGAGTATCATGCATGATAGACAGGGAAAGTTAGCTTCTTTGTATGAGAATACTTGATATGCTAATGTCCGTGTATCAGATGGAGGAACGTTCAAGAAGCAATCACATGCAATGAAACCATCGTTGTAATTCCTCCATGCTGGAAGGCAGGGGAATAGGTAGAGGAGGACCATTGATTTTGATTGGATTGCAAGAAGATGTTCTCGAACGTGCTTACCTATATTCCATGAAGAGCGTCCGGAAGTACGAATACTCCTCTGCAGATACTGGACTGATTCTGCTGCTCGTGACAGTCTATTAACCATCTGCCGAACTGTCCCCGTCATCCAGCCAAGATAGGTAATCAGTTCGACCGAGCTCATAGTGCTGGGCCTTTCTGCACGACTAGGTCCTTCAGGTGTTCGCGGCAAGAGAAAAACATCTGCAATGCCGACGGACATGGTGGAATAGCCTGGAGCAAAAAGAAAAGAAAGATGCAAATGCGCACGTGCATGAACATTGCACCTGCCAGCCACAAATATGCACATTTGACATTATCGTGGGCCGCCGACTAATGCAGACCGGGTTCTGAGGCCGAACCCGCTGCCAACTTCGCTTGGGAGATTTCGTTACTTACAGCATCTGGCGTCGTGGCCGCTGGGAGTGCATCGGCTAGTCGTCAACATCAGTGCATCGATTGAGGTGGAGGTTCTTCAGGCTTCGTCTGGTGCTTGAATGGGCGCCAATTACTGGTGGTTATTCTCAGGTTGCCACCATGTCTGCAGATAGACGCAATATGATGTGCCTGCTGACCGAGGTGGTGTCATCCCAGGTGTTGCAAGCTCAATCTCGAGGCGGTGTCAATGGAGTTCTCTCTCACGGGGTGGGCTTCTCAGACAGGCTTCGCATAAGCGAACGCCAGCCGAATATGTCCGAGCTATGCTGACCGAGTCCAGATGTAGGAATTGGCAAGCGGAGGACGGAGAACTGCCTGGATTCAGCGCAAGTTGCGAATGATTCGGCAACGACAGAGGGAATGCAGTGCGTGTATTAGCATTTAGAATTTGTCGAGCAAATAAACAGGATTCGGGAGAAGAAGGCTGCTTTCAGGAGGAGGGGTGAGCACAGTCGAACCAACCTGGGATACGAAGCTCACATGGGGACACATACCAAACAGGAGGATGCAGCCAGCCGGAGGTAGTTCCGTGACGGGGTTAATTAATCAAAAATGGGGGTGGGTGCATCTGTTAGCGCCTCGTGCACGAAAGGAATGTTGCCAAAGTGGGGGACAACGCACGAGTCGCGTTGTCGCTCTGTGAGACAGGCCGGGAGCCGATGGGGGTCTGGTTGATGACAGGTTTAGCTGTGCTGAAACGAGTGTGCTGGCGGTCTGACCGAGTATACGCGGGTGGGTTGAATCCACCACCAGACAGCATGTATACGAAGCCTTGTAACCTCGAGTCTCGTCCCAGGTGAGCCCTGCATTCATGTCGAAGTACTTCCTATGCAGGGCCCCGAATGTCAGTTTGGTATTAATACCAAGGGAGTTAGTAGCCGACCTCGGTCTGCCCATAGTCGAGAGAAAAGATTGCTTTCAAACAAGGCTTTGTGCAATCAGCGGTCTCCAAAATGGCATTTCATGCGGCACCATAGGTTGTTTGGATCACGTTGGAACACCTGATACTCCCAGTCTCCAAGACATGCAGTCTTCCGTGGGCGCCATCTCGGACAGAGACGCTCGCGTTTTGTGCTGTCATTCATGTTTCGCTCATGTTCTATGCCCCAATGGGAGCTGTATCACGTATACCTTCGTCGACGCCCTCGATTAGAGGTCTCTCGGCAGAACCGCATTCTTGGGATGTTGGTGGATGGCCGTGTTTGGCAATATTTGCCTGTCTGCGTTGCCTTCGAATGAGACTCGGCATGCTTTATGCAACATGCGATACTGACGAAGACTCGATATCTGTGACTTGTTGATTGACAGACTAGTGTGGCTCCGAGTTTGATGAATGGTCCATGAAGCAAATGTACTTATAGCTCGTGTGCCTGGCGATATGATCGTAGCCTCATCCTCTTCGTGAAACTTTCCATGCTCCGGCATCGACATCAAACTTTCCAGCCTTTAGTTTGTTGTTTATCTGTTCAATTTTTCTATGCTAATCATCAGTCTCACATATTATCAGTAGTATGTCAGACGTTATCAAGAGTGCAGCGAAGTGGTACTTCTTGTATGTTTTGGAATTGGACCCTAATAATCAGAATGACCAGGCACTGTATTGGCACATGAAAGTAAGTCGTTGAGGACTCTGCCTGGAAAGCCGCTTGTTGACATGCGACAGAGTGAGGCAATCCGTGTGTACAATCAGCAGCTGGACGGAAATCGATCTGCGTTAAAGCCAGAACACGCGCGAGTCTCTAGTCCCTTCGCCGCGAACCATTTCACTGAGGCTGCATGGGCGGCTGCTATACGGACTATCGAGGAGAACGCTAGCCCACAGACCGCGAGATTATATCGCCGCGGACGCATGTCAAACGGTAGCAATTGGGTCATTCGTTGGGTGCTGTATCACGTCTGTCGATACCGTGATGGTCGAAACAAACAGAAAGCCCAGTCGCAGAAGTTCCACGATGACGATGACCTAGACAAAGACAAGGGCGGTCCAGGTGAGTGGGCAATTTCAAGCTGGAAGGCTAGCTGGAAGGCTTTCTAACACAGGTTAGGCCCATCGAAGGGTAGCGGTGGGAAATTCTATGACACAGCAAGGAACGAGCTTCGATCGGCCCAGACGTCGAGATGAGTAACATCATACTGAGACCTTCGGGGGGACCTAGGTTGTCTGTTTCTTTTAATTGATATTCCCTTGTGGAGAGTCTAGTGTAGGGCGGCATTATGTAACACATCCCGGTCTTGTTTGTACCTGACTAGGCGACCCTTTGAATACCTTAGGTGTTCCGTACGAACATTGCATTCCTTTGTAGGCTGGGCCCTTTCGAGTTATTGATTTGATATCGAATTTATTAGTATTGACAACAGACAAAGCTCGACCCTCATCGCATCATTCGTGGGATGCACCTTTTCTGCCGGCGGTGGTATCTAAAAGGTCCCCAAACCTATGAGCGCCGTCGCTCTGCTTTTGCGGAAATCAAGGTTCCGATACTGCTTGATAGCACAGCTTTGTTGCAAGACGCAATTCGTGCGAAAGTAAGGTGGTATCTAATCATCGTCTTTCTCATCCTTGTCTTTGCGTTCTGCTTTCTTGTCATTTCGGACCTTCCTCATTGCTTCAATGACTTTGTCATCCTTCTCGTCAGCTTTCTCGTCCCAGTCAACGTCGTACTCGCCAGCAATCTGCTTGATTTCTTTACGGTAAGCGTTCGCTTCTTCAATGAGCGAGTCCCATTTTTGAACATCGAAACCCTTTTCCTGATACAGCTTCGCTTGTTTGCGACTGATTGTTAAGTTCAGTGCTGAACGATAGGACACTTCCCTATTATGGTAGAGGAACCAGAGGTAGCCACATATTAGCGTGGAAAGACCGACAAGATACTGTGGAAAATTAGTGTATGCCTCAGTGAGGATTGACGGGTACAAACGGTCACGGGTTCCATTGTATCCCAACCAAGATCCGTTTCAAAGGTAAGTCTATAGACAACATACCAGTAGCCCACCAGAGCACCCGCACCGCCCAGGGCCCATCGCTGGGCATTCTTGTGTGCCAGCAAATCACATTCATGCTTGATACCAGCCAAGTCAATAATCTTGGTGGCTGTCTTCCGCAATCTGGCGCGTAAATAATGGGTTCTGTCGTTAAAGGACGGGACGCCGATTCGGATCTCTTCCGGGGCCCCTTCAATCTCAACAACAAATTCTTTACCGCGAGCTGCATCCCGTATGAAATCTCCAATCTCCGTCGACGAAGACCAGCGGACGAATTTTGTCTCACTAGACCCGTTCTCTTGAGCAGGCCCTTCATGGCCCATGCCACTGTAGCTTTCTACGCTTCCTTCACCTAGACTTGCGGCTTTAGTGGTCGGTGTTTTGCCCAATTTTCCAGTCTTCTCAGACTTGCCATCAAATTTGGTTTCCTCCAAGTCACCCTCGTAGTCCTCATGCATGTCTTCAGGGCTTTCATCCGTCTTCTTGGCTACCGGGTCGGCCATCTCGTCCTGCTGCGAATCCTCCGCTCGGAAGTGCACCTGCGGCACCTTGCTCTCACCTTTTTCGTTATTGATTGTTGGTAGCTCTGATTGTATGAGACGTTCCAGATATGACAGTGGCTGATGAGGGTGCACTAGCAGAGCTAAGGGCTCCACGTCCTTTCTGTCCGAGTTCTGATCCAGAGTTGTGAGGGGTACAATCAATTTAAGGAGGCGTGAAGGGGTTGTGAGTAGTTTCCCTTTTTGGTGAATTAGTGAAGGCTTGCCTTGACAACCTTTATTTCAGCACCTACCTTTAGTCATCGCCCCAGCAGACCGCTGTCTTGCGACTGGAGGAATATCTGAGCCCTCCCGGTGCCATGGCGCCTTTGTCTGCTTCTCCTTTTCCTGACCGACAACATGATCAAGAGTCGACTTTCTCCTAACCTGTTCTCTCCTTCGCGAGGCTCCTTCTCTTCTCCTAGTGTCATGATCGGGTAGCAGTGTCTGATGGCGGCCGTTGCACGTTGCTTTTGTAGAATGCAGTGTAAATAGACATCGGTGAAAAGGCCTATAGTTTGGTTTCACGAACGGCTGGACAATCAATTGTGCTCGCCGCATCTTATAGAGCAATTGAAAATGCTAAAGATTATCGGCGCCAAAGCACAAGACATAATCACCTGGGCGACATGAGAGAAGAATCGAATGTTGGAAAGCTTGACGCGAACTCAGGATAGGAAACTTGTTCGAGTGCCAAGGCCATAGGGCTGACATATTTCCCCTTTTTGATACGAATGGAGCAAGAGCAACATACTGTGATGGAGCCTTTTGCTGCAGACTACGTATCCAAAATGATTCTCTTTCATTAGGTCGTAGCTTTCCAATAAACTCTAAACCTCCAAAAAGGGACCATCGCTATGCTGAATTACAAAAGAGCGCTGATGCAAAGCTCTGAGCCACACAACAATCTTGCTAGATGAATCCTGTAATCGCTCAGATGATGTCCTCCCTAGATGAGAATGATTATGCAACGTTTCGGTCAAATTAGTTTTTTTTGTCACAGTCTTCGCTCTTTTGCTGCCCCCTAATGATTGATTCTAAGTCATGTCCTTCATAAGTCGTATTTCGAGTCCGTAATAAGTATTGGTCGTGAGTTCGTAGACCATCAATTGAGATGGCTTCAACTTCAATCTGTGCAAATTCTGTGGGATGATCGTCCCGAAATTCAGTATCGTCGGCTGGTTCGGTGTCCAGAAGTCCTATTACTACCGCTGCTGCTGTTGCTGGCACTACTGAGCCGGTAGCTGTCACGAGAAGATCTGCTTCCCCCATGACTGGTCGGACTGCTCTCCCCACTGCGGCTTCCACTACTTCTCGAATCGTCCGTGTAAGCGCTCCTCCTCTCCGAACCAATAGCAACAGGAATGCCCTGGACAACTTCCCCTCCACCCCGGCCCTTATGGCGGGAAGGATACATGCCATCGCTTTTCGAGAAGTTCTGGCAGATGAGGTAAGCTCGCATAGCAGCATTCTCACGAGCTAGCCGCTCGTTTTCGAATGCCATATTATCTGTTTGATATTCCCGGTTGTTAACCCGTGCTACGCAAATGAAGCCCGATCTAGTACGGAATGAGGCATAAAGAGGTTCTGGCCATTGCCGTCGGTGGCACAGATCTAGCAAACAAGTCGTTAGCACTGCTTTGAATGGCTGTCACTCGGTCTGAACATTATTGATCCGTTGCTCAAACACAATGCCAAGCTAGGGAAATGAAACAGTAGTAAATTCCGCCTGCTCTACACTGCAGCGAGGTCCATTGCAAATGATAACCCAATCCGAAGATCCACTCCCACTCAAAGGAAACCAGAAGTGATCACACATAGGCTAGCAAGTAGATTTGGCACCGTTCCAAATAAAGAAAAAAGGAAGACACGGCAGATATGACCAAATTGGAGGACTGACTGGACAGGTACTCCTGGTAATACATATCGTCGATGGCACGCAAATCCCAGTCCAATTGTGGAAAGTATGAACGACTCCAGGGCCACGGGACAAGATCCTGGTGTGGGTTGCTTGTGGCCGTACAAAGTGTTGATGCCCAACGTGACACTAATGACTGGCGTGCAATGGCCGAGTAAGATTATTGTTTCATGTATGTTGGAGCGCTTGCTTGCAGATTCAGGCACAGTAAACAATCTAATAAAGCAAGATGCAAGTCGGAGAATTTGTGAGGTGTGGGGGAAATCTGGATCTGGGGATTTCAAGCCCATAGGAGATTTATATCACTGCCAGATCTGTGCACAGAGCAATCCATCGAGAGGTGGAGACAACGGTCCTTGGCACGTATAGCAGGGGAATTTCCTCTGCTGCATGTTCCATGTCTGCGGCTCAGTGACTAATTTCACGCGACGATGCGCTGGCGCATGTTTTGCCAGTGAGAAAACATTAGGGGCCGAAGGGAGCGCCATTGACCTATAAAGTCGTATTCTCCGTGGGCCCAGCCAGAGACTTGCACCGATTGACGTGCAGATGCCGTCGAAGCTCTCTGGCGGTCGCTACGCTAGAATGCGCTTCCGTGGCAAACAAGACGCCTGGTTCGATGATGAGCAGTTTCGATGGCCAAATCCTCGGGGAGATAGGTACGAGACCCCACAACATCTGGCCTTCAGATGCCTCTGGAAAGATGATCTTTTCCCACCATCCCGGAGTTTGGGGCCTCTGTCTCACTAATGCCAGCGGCCCGTAGCCATGCAGTTTTTGTTGTCATTGACGATCCTCTACCGAATACCAGCGAGTGGAATGACCAGCCACTCCAGGGTGAGCAAGCATAACGTTTGGGGTACATGGCCAGCGCACGCATGATTACCGTGGGGGTTGTACCTGTGGCCTCAGCGGCGCTCGTTGCGCTTAGCTAGCACTGCAGCTAAGGTCCTCGGGACATCCCAGCGAACAGTCTCTGCCGTTGGGCTATCTCCAAATTGATCCTCCAACAGACTTCGATGCTATTGTAGATGGAAATCGCGCTTTGCCTGCACCTGGGATTGGCAGGTAAGAGAAAGCGGGCGTAGTTCTATCCTGACGGTCTCCGCATGCTTGATGAGTTGGCAAGGCGCTTGACGGTACAACCATGCATGCGTTTTGGAGCCCAGGAACGGTTACTCGACTCGGACGATCCAGAAGCGTGACCGATAGCCGATTCCTTTGCTCTCGCACAACGAAGTCTCGTCATCTTTACTCGAGTAGAGCAGGTGGGTCTTTGGTAGATAGTTCCAACGGCGTTCCGTTCCAATCAGAGACAACGTCGTTGGCGCGGTCCACTCATTCTACGTGGGATCTCCGAAGCCTCTTCTCATCGTCAGTCCCCTAAGAGCCTGGGATGTACCTTTGCCTGAGAGATCATCCGATCTAAGCGATTACGGCGCTTCAATATCGGTCTTAGTGAGAAGCAATGGCGTACGCACTGAAGTGGCCAACGCATGCAGCTAAGACGTCGAGGCTGTTGGGACTATTCGCCAGTGGGCTGATCTGGCGAACTTGGCCGTTCGGTGCATGTAGATTGTAGATCTCACCCAGCGTTGTCCATCACTATGCCCATAGACGTCAGAGAAATACATGATACATAATTCTTCAATTTCGCATCGACCGTTCATCGACCGTTCCCGTTCCCTGCAGACGGAAGGTTGGGCGTGGAAATAAACTATCGACGTTGAAAGTCAATTTCACGGCTATTCCCGATTGGGTGGATTTCCGAACTATCTCCACGCAAGGTACTAGCACAATCAGGCTATTTTCCGTAGGCAAAAAGCAAAACTACTGCAGGGATATTCGCTATATTCCTCTGTCTGCTACGAACATAACGAACGCATACAAGAGGGAGACATCATCCTCCAACCTCTGCTCAGAACCCCTCCCGTCGACCAAAGTAATGATGACATCGATCGGCTGCTCCGAAAGGGATCACATATACTGGATGTACGGCTGCGAGGAGGTCTTCATAATTGATGAGCGGCCCTCGACCTTGCTCATCCACGTTGAGATCTTTAGCAGCGGACATCCAGTGGGTAGCCCAGTCGAGCGTACCTCCCCCTCCGGTGCCCGCAGTGACAGCGTAGTCATTGAAGTACTGAAGAGAGCTCAGACCCGCCAACACATAACACGAATGGTATCCATCCGGGTATCTGAATGCAACAGTCAGTGCTGAGAAATGGGCGTCACCACCAATCCACTCACATTTCAGGCTTGTCTCTTAACCCCCCTCCTTCAGCCTGGCAGCATGCCATGATGTAACGTATCAGTAACTCTTCGCTGTAGAAGCTATCGTGATAGGGGTCCTCAAGATTGTGGTTTGATTGTGGCCCATTCAGTGCTGCAGTGATGAGGGGCCAACACCCGCCGACCCAGTGGCTGTAGCAGCCATCGACTAATTTGTTGGTGCGGCCAGAGAATCCGCCTTCGGGTGCGTACTGTCGTGCAGCCAACCATGAGATCAGAAGTGGTAGATCAAGGTACCTTGACGACATTAGCCAACAGATGTGGTATATGGCAGATGAGCTCAAAATACTTTGGCAGCATCTCTTGTGGCGGGCCTAGAATGCACAGGCAAGCCAGAGCACAAAAGGCGTATGAGCCATGAGCCTCACTCTGTGGTTTACCGGATATGCCGCCCTCAAATGTTTGACCTGCAGCCAATAAGTAGAGAACTATCAGTTCATGAATAGAGAATAAGCACATCGAGACAGATACTCCGGTAGACCATCCAGTAGCGAAGTCAAACCGTGGGCCCGTGCCGGTGCGTCCAAGGGTAAATCAAGTGGTAAAGAAAGGAGAGATATTATGGTCGCCGCACAGTACGCGCCACTGTGCATGCTGGGATTAGCAACGTAGACCTCTTGATGAAGCAACACACGATACACACCGCACATCTTCTTCCCCACCAACACACATGCTAAACCCACCGTCGATCTGCTTCACTTGGCCAAGCCATTTCCATCTTCATGCATTCCACGTTAGCCTTCATTATAGCTCGTAAGGTTGTTTCGACTGACAAAGACCGTCGATCGATCAGATCAAGACTCTCGCTCTCACCGACCATTGCAAGACTTAAGACGACCGCATATGAAGGTGCAAGATGTGAAAGCTGGCCATGGCCTCCGCCAAAGCCCCCACCTTCATTTTGAGCCGGGGCGAAGGTCTGCACCACTCTGTGTCACCGATGAGTTCGTGCGGTCTGTATCAACGACAAGCATTTACCTTTCTCTGTAGACCTCAACATTCTTGCCAAGCAGACTGAGACCTGTCAAACACCAATATACGACCCAGGGCCGGGAAGCATCGAGACCCGTGAATCGCGCATTTTCGATTGCGTTCTCTAGGAATTCAACGTGTTGGTCACGATTCAGTCTTGGAACCCAACGACGATTGAAGCCCAAAGCAGGTGTTCCTTCTTCGGCAGCTAAAAGTGGCATGCATAGTTCGACGACTTCAAGTTGTGCTACTGACGATTGGGATCTCTGAGGATCCGGAATAGGTGACTCGGAAATTCGGTAGAGGCTGGATGATGCGTCCGCCATGCTTGTATCTTCCGAAGGCTGCGGATCGTTGGGTCCACTCGACTCATACTCATCCTCGGCATCATAATGGCTGCCAGTGTCACCCGAGGCCATCTTCCTCTCAGGTACCCGGCCCTTCATTTCCCCTAACCTTCCACTTCGTTGCGATGATAGCTTTGTGCCGCCGTCTTTGAGCTGAAAAGTCACTTTGGCCTTTTTAGGCTTGACTCTCATCACCACTGCTTTGTGGCACTGATGCGAGGCATGGCCTGCTATTGTTCTCGGGGCATGTCATTGTGTTGCCAAGAAGAGCGTCGAATAGGGCAGACTGACGATGCCAGCTGGTTGCAGACAAGCAGTGGATTCATCATAAGTCTTGGACGACTTCGCCGGATACATAATGCTTGGGTTTCCAATCGCACTTTCCTCAAGAAATCGAAACAGAGGTATCTTGGCTTACAAAGTCTGATGAGCCAATCAGATGCCGTCATCTTCTGCCCCACTCTCTTTGGCCTTTGCCATTTCTCGAAGCAGTTCAATTCCTTTGCTACTTTTGGTTGCTCATTCCAATAAAGAAGTCATCGAAGCGATTCACTTGATGAAGCAAGATCGATTTGACTGACAGGATTCATGCCGTGTCCCATCGTAGATGGGATCAATGTCTGCGTTTTCTACACCATAGTTCTATTGCAGGCCGCATAGAATACTCGCAACAAACTCTGCACTTTTAACGCATGAATTCAAGTGTTCTGCTACATCCTGGGTGATGCTACTCTAGGAAGTCTTTCAGGCTCACCACTGCTCTCAGCGATCGCTCGAACCATTCCTCCGATGTCAGCGCCCTCGAGGCTATCTCATGTACCTGCACCGTCGGGTCTTGGATGTATCCTGGTTAGCGTCATGCATGCCTTCATCTGATGCTCGAGGATACAACGCGGAGCGTGGGAGAATGCGCAGCCGTTTGATTTGCTGCTTGGCGGGATCCCTCGGAAGGGAGATGAGGCTGCGAGGCTGCATTCAGCACGCGGTAGACTGCTCAGCAAGGGATGAGGGCGTGTCTTGCCGACCGACCTCATGGCGGAGATGGTTGACGGGAACGTGGAGAATGTGGGTGATACACACATACTTTACGTGCAGACCGTCGGATCAACAATGAGAAGAATCAGGAAAAGATGATGCCTTCTGACGTGAGTACTTTACATTTACATTTACATCCTTCCATCGAATATCTCCCGAGTCTCCCATTCCCCGCCCCCGCCGGCCAGATGTCGCATCGCAGGCCGGCATTCAAAGCGGAGCAATGCAGCATGATGAATCTCACCCCCCATCTCTCTTCAGCTTTCCCATTGCAGCTTAGCGCCGCTCGAGATTGTCAGATGCGTGTCAAGAGGTCAAGAGTGCCGAGGCCGCCTGCCAGCCACCAGCAAACACTTCTAAGTTCATCTTTCGGACTCAGCGGTCGATCCTCAGAGCTTAATCCTCGGTTGTGCGAGAATAAGGCCCTCAAAGCGCGCTCTAACGACCTCTAGCGGGCCTCTAGTGGCCGATGGTCCCCGTTGATTGGCGCTCTCGAGGCGCGTCAGGGATCTTCGGGCGCTGTCCCCTGTCAGGACTGCCCCTCCCCACCTTCATCCGCCTATCACCTCGGGGGTGAGTGCCCGCTTCACCGCTTCTTCTGAACGTGAGAGAGGGAGAGGGAGAG
>JAABUP010009944.1_pt1 | contig 11431 bp, 9 predicted proteins | sample 5559201 | NCBI WGS metagenome assembly JAABUP01 (sample SAMN10711887, study PRJNA513373) | rock metagenome | isolation source: Antarctica rocks | place: Antarctica | reverse complement strand
CGTCATCGTCTCGATCACCGGCCTCGGCCTGGTCGGGCTCGTCGTATTCGGCGACACCTGCTCAACGCCCGAAGGCGTCATCGTCTCGATCACGATCGCCATCCTGCTCGCCGCCGCCGCATTGGGTACTGCTCAACGCCCGAAGGCGTCATCGTCTCGATCACCATGAAAACCACGTCGAACCCGTCGTCGACTAACTCTGCTCAACGCCCGAAGGCGTCATCGTCTCGATCACACTGGATCCCCACCAACAATCTCGCCGCGCTCGAGGACTGCTCAACGCCCGAAGGCGTCATCGTCTCGATCACCCCCCGGGTTGCTTTGGTCGCCCTTTGGGCCTGGCCTGCTCAACGCCCGAAGGCGTCATCGTCTCGATCACTGGCACCGGCTCGAACGTCAACGAGTGGATCGTGAACTGCTCAACGCCCGAAGGCGTCATCGTCTCGATCACGCGGGCAGGCGGACGGGGTGTCCGACTTGCGCGCCCACTGCTCAACGCCCGAAGGCGTCATCGTCTCGATCACCTGGCTGCCTTCCTTCTTCGCCACCGACGGCACCGCCTGCTCAACGCCCGAAGGCGTCATCGTCTCGATCACGGCGCGAACCCTCGCCCTGATGGCTTCGCGGAGCTTCTGCTCAACGCCCGAAGGCGTCATCGTCTCGATCACCGCGTCGATGCCGGCGATGGTCGCTCCGGTTGCTTCTGCTCAACGCCCGAAGGCGTCATCGTCTCGATCACCGCCCGCTCGCAAGTCCTTGCAAGTCAACCACGTAGAAAGCCGGTTTTCAAGCATTATCCCGGAACTCGGGTTCATGGCATCTCTCGCCAACCGCACGGATCGCTTGGCTCGGCGCAAGTTGCTGGGCGGCGACGACATAGGAGAAATCAACCATCTCCCGAATTGCCAGAGAGCCGGAGACCCTTGTCTCAGCCCATGTTATCGACGGCGCGGCCGCGAACCGCAAGTCCGCAGTCGCCGATACTTGAACGGGGTCGGGGGGGGTCAGGCGATTCGGAAGCCTTCCGGCTCGTCGGGCCAATCGGGGACGTTCCTGGCCGAATGTGTCGTCTCCATCCCGGCCACGCACCTCGGGCAGAGCGGGATCAGAAGGACCTCGTCCTCGGGCTCCAGGACCTGCGTCAGCTCCCACCGCAGCTCGTGCATCTGGGATGGCGTCATCCAGCAGCGGAAGACCGAGTACTGCATCCTCTGCCCCGCGCCCTCCAGCACCGAGGCGGCCCGGCGGAGGCGCCTCGGGTCGTGCACGTCGTAGCAGACCAGCCACCACTTTGCGTCGACCATCGGTCGAACCTCCAGAACTCAGCGGAGCCTCATCCTGGCGAACAGCCCGGGCTCGCCGCTCCATTCCTTCTCCAGGAGCCTGGCCTCCAGCTCCAGGGCGCGGGCGTAGGACAGCGAGTAGCCCAGCACCGGGTGCTTCCACGTCTCGTCCAGGCGCGACTCGAACAGGCCGATCGCCTTCTTCCGGCCGGCGTCGGACAGCCAGACCTTGGCCTTGGTCACGGCGAAGTCGGCCGAGGGGTCCCACTGGCCCCGGTTGAGCGAGCCGACCAGGACCATGTCCCAGAGCGGCACCCGGAACAGCTCCATCAGGTCGAGCACCAGCGGGTAGGCGGCGCTGCGCGGGGTGTGGAAGAACCCCAGCGCCGGCTCCAGCCCGGAAGCCAGGATCGCCCGCATGACGGCGGCGTGGAGCAGCCCGTAGCCGAAGCCGAGGAGGGCGTTGAAGCGGTCGACCGGGGGCCGCCGGCTCCTGGTCGTATAGCGGAGCGATTCGGCGACCGATGGCGAGAGCAGCTTGGCCAGCCCCCGGAAATAGCCGACGGCGGCCGAGCCCTCCAGGCCTCGGAGCGAGTCGCGGTCGGCGACGCCCTCGATCTGCGCCAGGGCCGAGCGGATCGGGACGAGGTCGGGGAGCATCGCGTCCCGGGACGAGGCGTCGCCCCGCGAGCCCCGGAGGAGATAGCGATGCTGGCCCTCGACCTTGGCGTGGGCCACCGCCCTGGCCAGGCGGAGGCAGTTCGCCTCCTCGGAGAGGGCGCGGTATTGGCGGAGCCGCCGCTGGACCTGTCCGGCGGTGGCGGTGAGGCTGGCGGTGTGATGACCCGAGGTCGTGATCCAGTGGACCGGGATGTCCCGTTCGGCGCAGAGGGCCAGCGCCTGGGTCGTGGCCTGTGCCTGGCCGTGGAGTAGGAGAGAGTCGATCTCGCGGATCGCGTGCTTGGAGGGCGGCTCGCCGTCGGGCGGGGTGACGACAAGGGTCTCGCCGGAGCGGCCGACGCGGGCGCCGGGGGTGACGACATGGAGGCTGGCCCCGTCGCGATCCGGGGGGAAGAGTCGGGTCGGCTCGCGGCCCGGGTCGTCGGCGAGTCGGGTCTCCTCGGGCAGGCAGACGGGGGCGAGCGAGCATCGGACGCAGAGCCGGTCGTTCTCGGCGACCGGGGGCCGCTCGTCGGATTCGCGGAGGCGTCGGGCCGTCGCGATCGCCTCGGACAACTCGGCACGGGCCGGGGCGTCGATGGGGACGCGGACGGTGACGTTGTCGGCGTGGTAGCGGACGCGGCCCTCGGGGATGGCCTGACCGGTGGCCGACTCGATCAGCACGGCATAGGCGACGACCTGGAGCCGATCCGACGGCCAGGCCTCGGGCACCTTGCCCTCGCGGCGGGCCTTGCCGCGCTTGTGCTCGTAGGGGATGAGTTCCCCATCGCGCCGACGGATGGCGTCGACCTTGCCGACCAGCCCGAGGACGGGGTCGGCCAGCTCCAGTTGCGTCCGCTCGCCGTCCTCGTCGGCGGCGAGGGAGGCGTGGAGTTCCCGGCCGGCGTACACGCGGGCGTCGGCGAGGCGAATCTCCTCGACCTCTTCCAGGTAGAACAGGCGCGGGCAATAGGCCAGCGCGTGGAGAGACATGACCCGCAGGGGCGGGTCGTTCGTCGATACATGCTTCATCGGTGCTCCTTCGGGTGCGCTTAGGGTTCGATCTTCGGCATTCGCTCGATGGGAGGCGTTGATGCCGCAATGGCTTCCAGATTTCCGCTCACATGCCGGGTATTGGCCGAACCGACGTGGTCGACCCAAACGGGAAGGGATAGCCTGCCGCGATTCGCGAGGTCGAGGAGGAATATACGGGCCTCATTCGCCTGTCCCTCGACCAGCCTACCGACCTCGTCGACCAGATGGGTGCTCTCGCCGAGCGAGAGGCCGCCAAAGCGTTCGATGCGCCCGGGAAAGTCCAGGGCCGTGATGACTCGCTCCTCCAATCTCGGATCGGCCCCGGTCTCCTCCGAAGAATCGAGCCAGATGGCCAGTCGGACGCCGGTGAGTAATTCCTGATAGTCAGGCCGGGCGTTGGTGCCGGCTCCCTGGGGGTACTTCCTGTCCTTGATCCTCCAGAGCGTCCGCAAGACAACGCTAGTGCCAGGGATGTTGAGGAGCGCGGGGCAAACTCGGGCGCCGATATGACGACGCCGATTGGTCTCGCCGACCAACGAGAGGAGAAAGCCGTAACAGGTGGAAGGCGGGGGCAATTCCTCGCTCTCCCAATACTCGCGAATGTAGCCCTTGCGGAAGCAGGCGACGGGGACGGTGACCCGGAGGCCGATCATCGGTTCAGCCCTCCCCAGCGGCGAGGCGATCGGAGACCAGTTTCGCGGCCTCGCGGACCCCGGGGAGAATCTTGGCACCGAGCGCCTCGATTGCCTTGGCAGTATCTGTCAGGGCGAAAGCGCCTCCGATGATCAACTCGCCTGCCGGAATGTCCTGTGCACGAGCACGGACCAGGAGCGCCGGGGCATCGACCTCGTGGCCGCTCCCCTCGAAGACGTAGAGCAGACGGGGCGCTGGGTCTTGGGTGATGCGGAAGACGACGCTCTCCGGGCTGAAGTCGTAGAGGAATCGCCCGTGATTGCCGGCGACCTCGCCCAGCGCGGCGATCGCTCGGATGGCGACCGCCGCGCGTTCGGGCTTGCGGAGCGATCCAGGCGTCAACGCGAAGCCATATTGATAGCGGGTGGCATGGACCTCGGTGCCGTAGGGCACCGGATTCTTGACGCCCTTTGCTCCCTTCTGGGCCGAAGGCGTCGCTCCCGGGCTCGCGGCGTTGAACGTCACGTCTCCGCCGTAAGGCGCGAGCGAGATGGCGCGGGTCAGTTCCAGGGGCGACCGGCGGACATTGGCGGTGCCCTTCGCCCTTGGCTTCCTCCCTCTGCCCCTCGTGTCATCCGGCTCCGGCGGCTGGGCAGGTTCATTGTTCTCCTCTTTGGCGGCATCGGCACTCATGAAGCCGAGCACGTCGTCGTCGATGTAAGAGTCGCCCTCGGCCCACTTCGTGAAGCCGCCGTCGTTCCAGTTGTTCATGGGTTTCGATCCGGTGTCGTCCCAGAAGCGGTTGGTCGTCTCATGCTCGGCCAGGCGTCTGCGGATGGCGAAGCGGATCGCCTCGGCGCTGACGGTGGAATGGACGCGGCCGAACCAGAGGAGCTTCTGGAGCGTGGTGATGTTCCCCTCGTTCTCGGCGCGATTGTTGGCGGCGGTGCCGTGGTGGGTGACCACGGCGCCGAAGATGTGTAGGCTCATGAGCGAAGGATCTCCGAAAGAGCAGATGGAATGTGGAGCGGGGGATTGATCGCCGGCAGAGATCATTTCCCGGTTTGAGGAGCGGCGGCGTCGGTCGCACCGGCCGACTTCGGGTAGCTCGACAAAGCCAACAGGCAGAGGTCGCGGGTGAGCCTCCAATCGTTCTCGTCGCAGAACCAGGGGAGCACGGCTCGCCATGAGGCTTGGAGGGTCGGGTTTTTGACGGATCGACTCCACAAGTCGGCCAGCGCCTCCCTCAGATCGTCGGGGGTCTTGGCCCCCGCGAACCTCAAGCGCCAGCGCTGTCGCTGGCGAGTGACCCTGTTGGTGAAAGTGACGGGGTCATCCGTGTTTTCGCCGATCGCGGCGAAGCAGCTTCGCATGGCCTCGTGGATCGACTCCACGAGCGCCTGCTCCCCCCGGTCGTGCCAGGGTGTCCTCTCGATCATGGCCTGTAACCCTTTCGATTCGTATCCCAAGAGGCGGACTTTCTCCTCGTCTGTGCAACCGCCAGCGGAGACGATCAGACGGCGGAAATCCCGATACCAAGGCTCATGACGGGCGAGGTTTTCGGCGATCAAAGGCCGGACCACGCCCCTAGACCAGAAGAAGCGAGGCGGCTCCCCCTTCTTGTCACCCTTGGCGGCGATCAAGCGTGGTCTCAACTCCTGGATCTGCATCGCCTCCTCGAACAGGTCGAGATCGCCGCCCTCGACGTCGACGTCCAGGACGCCGGCCCTCGCCTTCTGATTCGGGTTCCATGGCTCGGCGGCAAAGAGGATTGCGATGCAACGATCCGACCGCAATGATTTGCCGGCCGACATCGCCCTGAGCCGGATCTGAGCCTGGAGCGCAGCGTCGGCCGGTCCGTTGACCTGGCAATCCTGCGGCCTCTTGGGGTTGAGATGCTGCCGTTTCACGGCGAATCGCCGTAGATCTAGGACATCGGGCACGATCAGGACACCTGTGCTTCGATCGATCGCTAGCGCGAGGGTGCCGACCAGCGCGAAGTGGGCCGCGATGGCTAATCCTGGTGGCAGCTCGATAATTGTCGACGGTTGCGCCACATGTCGCTGGACAAACCCCGGTGCAACGGTGCCCCCGACCGAGGCGAAGGGCCGAAGCTCTCCCTTGGTCGTGACAAGATCTTCCCACGCGGATCGATGGGTGTAATCGATCAGGTCTTGGTGTTGGATAGTAATCGGCTGACCATCCACTTCGTAAGTTCTGACCCTTGGCGTTTTGCTTAACGCCTTGCGATTCGGGCCAAACTGGAGGATTGTCAGCGACATACCCTGCTGGAATTCGGCTCGGATCTCCGCACCGATTTCGATCCGCCCGTAGCTTCCGGGTAGTTTTATCAGGCCGTCGCTGATGCCGAATGCCAGGCCATAGAGAGCGGCGAGAAATGTCGCGGCCTCGCGGGGTCCGCCATCCCAGTGAAGAGTCACCGAGCGGTCGTCGAAGGTCCACGAGCCGGGCGGTCGGTCGATCGGCTCGTCGGTCTCATCGATCCAATTCAAGGTGCATGCCAGGCCGCCGAGGCCGGCGCGGAGCAGCGGGGTCATGCCCGGCTGGAACAGGTCGATCTTCAGGAAATCCATCGAGCCCCCTTCTCCTTGTCGTACTCGATCCGATCGTCGGGCGGGACCTTGCAGAATGCGACCTCGGGCCAAGAAAGCCAGGAGCGATCCTTCGGCGACGGCATAGGGATGCGGACTTCTTCGGGACGCCTCTTCTTCGATTCCACATCAGCGCGATCTTGGTGGAGGATGATCTCGATCCCGGGTGACGCCTCGCGGAGCGGCCGGGGCTCGGTGACAAATCCTCCATCGAGCCAGATCATTTGAGTCGAGCGGACCGGGGTGCCGGACGGTTGCGTCTTCCAGGCTTCGATGAGGCATCGCTGGGACAGTTCGCCATCGCCGAGTTCCTTCAGCCATGCCTCGGCCTCGTCGATTTGAGCCTGCTCATATGGGTGAGGAAGCTCGGGGCGGTAGACGATGAACGGCCAGGGGTCGTGACACTTGGCCCGGCGGTTCAGTCGTCCGAGTCGCTGGATCAAGGAGGGAATCGGGGCGAGATGCGTGACGAGCAGGTCGGCCGACAGATCCAAGGACATCTCGGCGACCTGGGTCGTGATCGCCAGGGCAGCCGTTCCCCTGGGTTTGTCGAACGCCTCGATGACGGATCGATGCCGATTGACGCGGTCCACATAGCGATAGCGGCTGTGGTACAGGATCGCGCATGCCTCCCGAGCCTCCTTCGTTCTCGCGAGGTCGGTCGCCGCGTCAACCGTGTTGACGACCCAGAGGACCTTGCCGCCATCCCGGATCACCTCGCGGACCCGGCCCCAAGGGGGATCGCACCGATCGCGCCTGTAGCGTCGGATCTTCTCCAGATCGTCCGGCCCGGAGGCCTCACCCAGGCCCTCGCCGATCCCGGCGAGGGTCGACTTCAGGCTCGCAAGGCGGGCGTCCGGGAGGCTGGCGGTCATCAGCAGGCAGGGGATGCCGCGAACGTCCTTGAGGAATCGGAGCATGGCGGCGAACAGATCGTTGTCGTAGGCATGAATCTCGTCGAAGACGACCGCCGAGGACGCGATCGAGGGCCAGCCGAAGACGCCACGGCGATGGTTCTGCATCAGGCCAAGCACCGTATCGACCGTGCAACTCACCACAGGAGTGGACCACAGGTCGAGCATGGCCGAGGAGTCCACATCGGAACCGCCGGGTGCCTTCTCTCCGGGACGACTCCCCTGATCCGCGTCCGGGTCATCGTCTCCCAGGCCGAGCATCTGCATGTCGATCTCGGATCGGCCGTGGACCAAGGCGGCATCGATCTCGGCATCCTTCAGGTAATCGCGATAGCCCTCGGTGGCAGTCCCCATCGTCGGATAGCAGAAGAAGAGGCGACGCTGCTTATTCTCCCTCTCGGAGAGGCGGGCGGCCCAATGGTATGCGGCGAGCGTCTTGCCGCTCCCACAACCGGCGCGGACGAAGACGACTCGCTCGGCCTTCTCGCCGACAGCGACCTGGAACTTGGCCCGGTCGTCGCCATCACGGGCACATTCCGTGAGTGATCGTCCCTTCAATTTCTTGACGACGAGCGCGTCCAGTTGATCGGCGGTGGGGAGGTTTCCGAAGGCCTTGCCGACCCATTCGACCATCGTACGCGCACCCTTGCGGCCGATCGACCCGGACACATCGGCGCCGATCAAGCAGGCCTTGAGCAAGGCGAGATACCGTTTCTCCTCCTCGGCGAGGCGTTTCGTCAGCGAATCCGCCTCCTCCTGTGCATCCTGGAACTCATGGATCACGTTCTCGCGGTTGACGAATCTCAAGGTGCATTCTTCGAGATCCGGCGGCACTCCCAAACCGAGTTCACCACTTCCCCAAGCCATCACCCTTCTGAAGTCCGGGTGAGCGAAGAGAATTTTCAAGTCCGACCCCCGCTCGCTGGGGTCTGCGGGCGGAAATTTGCGGTGATGCCCGGCGATCGCCCAGAGTACCAACGCCACCGAGGATGATTGGCCGCCAGCACTGGCGTACCATCGGAGGACCTCCGGCCTCGTCGCGATCCAGAATGAGATCGCCTCGTGTCGCATCGCCTGCGGAAAGCCCCGAGTCCCCCACACCATCCCCTGGAAATGGTCGTTCGCCTTGCCGAGGTCGTGCAGAAATGCCGCCAGCTTCATGTCACGTCGTAATCGTTCCATCCATCGACCCGGCTCCAAGCCCAGGGCGAGGAGTTGGGATTCCCCGGTTAACTCGACAATTTTGCCGGCCGTCCCCATGACCGCATCGGTATGCTCGCGGATCGATTGCGGCCCGAGCCCCTCTCGCCCCTCTCCTCGACTCTTCGCCCTCAGATAAGAGAACCCCAAGTTCATCAGCTTTCTCCTTTGATCGGCATGAACACTCCGCAGCCCATCCGCCTGCGGCTCCCGAGGCCGCGTTCCTGGACGATCAGCGAGTCCTCGGCGGTCAGCCCTTCGATTCCGACGGCGTAGCCGACGATCTTCCGGCCCTTGATCCGGAGGACGCGACGGGTCGGCTGGCCCTCGCGAGCGGGGTCGGTCGAGGGCAGGAGCTTCGGCACGGCCGAGACCCGGTAACCGGCCAGTTGGCGGCGGAGGCTCTCCTCGAAGGCCGCCGGCTCGACGAGCCGCCCGATTGTCACGAGCCGTGCCGCCAGCCTCGCGGCGGGGCGGAGCGGCTCGACACGGGGGATGCCGACCGACAGATGGTCGCCCTCCAGGTCGATCCGGGAGCCGGCCAGCTCCAGATACGACCCGATCTCTTCCGATGGCAGCCGGAGCCTCAGCCGCGACTGCGGGACGAGCGTCAACCGCCGGGGTTGCATCCGAATTCCCCGGATCGGATGGACGCCGACCCGTCGGTCGCCGTGGAGTTGGGGCACCACCCGGCAGAGCGCACCGAACAGGGCGTAGCCGTAATCGAGCGGGATCGTCGATCCCTGGAGGGCAAAGGTGAGGTCAATCGTCGGCATCAGTTCGGCTCTCCCGGCTCGTGGTTTGGCTGGTCCGGCGACGACGTCGATCGGGGCGGGGCGACCCCCGAGATCCGGCGGTCGGGCCCACGCCGTCGGCGGGGGTCGCATAGGCCGCCGCGAGGTCCCGCAACTCCCTCGCGATCTCAAGCCGCAGCGACTCCGGTTCGAGGACGACCGCCCGGGCGCCGAAGCCCAGAATCCAGCGTTTGATCTCCTCGGTCCCGGAGATGCGGAACTCCGCCACGACGGAGCCGTCCGGCTGGGGGGTCACCCGCTGGCTCGCGTGCCAGCTCGACTCCTGGACGTAGCGCGCCGCCGCCGGCCCGAATCGGACCCTGACCTCGGTCGGCTCGCCGTCGCCCCTGTAGGCCGCGAACGCCGAGGCCATGTGCGTCGACAGGTCGAAACCCTCGGGGCGGGGCGCGGCCCGGCCGACCTCGACCTCCTCGATCCGGTCGACCTTGTAATGCTTGATCTTGCCGTCCTTCGGGGCGAGGGCGACCAGATAGAGGGCCCCCCGATGATAGATCATGCCATAGGGATGGACATCGCGGCCGGTCGCCTCCGAGGCCCCCTCCGAGCGATAGATCATCCGGGCTTCCTTGCCGTCCTCGATGGCGACCCTCAGCCCTTCGATCAGCTCGGACTTCGACGCGTAGTCGCGGAGCCCGACCCCGGTCTCGTGGAAGGCGGTCGAGAAGCGCCCGACGTATTCCAGAGCCCCGGCCCCGAGCACGGCCCGGATCTTCTGGAAGGCTTGCTGGGCGGCGTCCCCGAACGGCGTGCCCGCCAGGGGTTCGAGCAGCCGCCGGCCGAGGTACAGGGCGATGGCCTCGTCGAAGGTGAAGGCGAGCGGCGGCTGGTCGCGTGCCCCCCTGATCCTCCAGGTCTTCCGCCCGTAATCGCCGACGGCCTCCTCCAGCGGGAATCCGACGCGACGGAACACGTCGAGGTCTCGGCGGACCGTGCGCCCGGTGACGCCCAACTCGTCGGCCATCTGGCGGATCGAGAGGCCCAGGTGTCGCGAGGCGAGGGCCCTGAGCAGGGCCCACTGGCGCCTCAGGCAGTTCTCATCGCGCATGCTGGGTGAACCTGTCCAGAGATCTTGCCGAAGGTCCCGGAGAATACTCGAACGGCCGACCGGATGCAGTCCTCGGGACCCTGGCTTGCATCGAAGGTCTCGTTAGTCGGCGCCGCCGAGGGACATGATACCCGGGGGGGCGGACCGGGTGTGTCACACCCAACTTGTGTACACTACTCGGCACAGGACGCGAGGTGGCGCTCGTTGGGGCAATCGGGGCGACTTTCGCTTCTTCCGCCGAAGAGTCTGTATCGGCCGCCGCCCTCGCTGAGCGTCCGATTCTTCGAGACCGGATCATGGCCCTTGAGTCTACTGGGACGTTTCCAGGAGGGTTCGGTTTTGGGGCCCCGCGAGGATCTCGTCGGGCGGCCTCGGGTTCCATGTCGGCCCGGCAACCGGACGGCCCTGTGGACCATGGTCGGTCGAACTACCGATCACGATCGTCGCACTCCGCCGTGGGGCCTGCCTTGTTCGAGACACGGCGAGCTTCGAGCGACCGACTCGACGCCCGGCATTGGCCGCGCAAAGGACCTGAAACCGGCGGCAGGGCCCGGCCATCCCCCGGGTTTGCGGGTCGAGGGAGGGCTTACTGGCGGCCGGCAAGGATTCAGGCCGGCAAACCGGCGGCCGGGCCGATCCTCCGAAGCCGATGAGCAAGTTTCGCCCCTGTCGTCCCATCTATCAAGCGATGGGCACGTGATCGCTTCATTCATCTAAATATCTGCCACAAATTCTGTCATACCCTGTGAAGACGAGTTAGCCCTCGGCGGTCTTGCGCCGCCGGGGCCAGCACCCCCGCCGGTCGGTGGGGGTGCTGGTTGAGCTGGCTCGTCTGCGGCCGACGATCTTCCCCACATCGTAACCCGCGAGGAGGCCCACCTTGAGCCACATCATGACTGTCCACACCGAAGTCCGCGATCCTATCGCCGTCTTCGCCGCCTGCCGCCGCCTCGGCCTGCCCGAGCCCGTCCACGGGACGGCCAAGCTGTTCGAGGGGCAGGCCACCGGCCTACTGGCCTCAACCAAGCGTAATCCCAGCTTCCTTCGGATGAGGAAGCTCGAAAACCCCCTGGTTTTGGCGAACAATCGAGGTACTTCACACCCTCGTCGATCCGCCGCCAGGAGGTTTTCGAGTGAACGCCACTATCCGCCGACAACTCGCCGCCCGCAAGCGGAGAATCGCCCGCCGCATCGAGAATCAACCCGGCGTCGAAGGCCTCCAGCCGATGATGGC
>JAABUP010009943.1_pt1 | contig 11435 bp, 10 predicted proteins | sample 5559201 | NCBI WGS metagenome assembly JAABUP01 (sample SAMN10711887, study PRJNA513373) | rock metagenome | isolation source: Antarctica rocks | place: Antarctica | reverse complement strand
AGCCGACCCCGAGCATCGGAGCTGCATCACCAGTCACATACGACAAGCCTTGCAGCACGAAGATCCGCACGCCGTCAAACAACTCCTGCAAGAACTCATCGACCGCATCGACATCAGCCCAGACAAGCGCGCCCAGCCCTACTTCTGGGTCCCACAACCACAACAGCCCGAGCCGCCACCCGCTCGGACCACCACAGGGACAACGGTTCGCATAACCTCACAAGACGTGGAGGTGAGGGGACTCGAACCCCTGGCCTCCTCCGTGCGAGGGAGGCGCTCTACCAGGCTGAGCTACACCCCCTGGAGTGCCTCAAACTACCACGGCACTTGGCGCCGGAAGTGCTCCATGCGCGCTCCAGACGCGGGCAACGGCGCCACTTAGACGGCCTTCGCGACCGCTAGCTCCTCCGTCGTTGCCTCGACCAGACGCTCGGCGGGGGCAGGCTGAGTGCCGTTCTCCACTGCCTCCGCGGCCGCCATGTCGACGACCAGCGGGGTGCCCGGCTCCGAGAGGTCGATCATCGCCGGGACCGTGGCCGGGTACATCGCACCCTCGGCAACCTGCTGCGCCTGCGCCGCCGCGCGCTGGCGCCGCATTCGCTCATACACCGGCTGAGCCGGCTCGCTGCGGGGCGCGGGAGCGACCGGACGCGCTGCTTCTTCGACAGCGGGCGAGGCCGCTTGATGCCCCGCGGGCCAGCCCCCGATGCGGTGCGTCCGCTCCTCGGCGGTCGAGCGCTCCCAACGACGGCGCGCGGCCAGCGAACGACGTGCCCGGGCGAGCTCGCGGCGGCGCTGCAGGGCGGCTTGGCGCAGGTGGACGAGGTAGCCGATGGTCGCCGCGTCGACCAGCAGATGCAGCACGAGCGCCCGGCCGGGGTCCAGCAGCGCCGCGACTCCAGTCACCAGCGCGAGCGCGAGCAGTGTCAGCAGCCGCCGGGCACGGCGGACCTGCAGGGACCGAGACGGCTGGCGCACGGCACCAGCGGCCACTTCAGGGCGGGAACGCGTCTTCACTCGGCCGCTCACCGCGCGCCGCACGGCGCCGGCGGGCTTGCGGACCGCGGAGGCCGTCGGTGCCGACGCAGCTGATGCAGCTGATGCAGCTGATGCAGCGGGCTCCGGCCACCCGGGTGATGAGGCTGCTGCCGATACCCCTGCCGCCGACCCCGCAGTCTGTGAGCGTCGGGGCACGCGTGCCCGGGCACGGGCACCCGCTGCAGCGCTGGTCATCGGGCGGTGCCAGTGGTGGTCGCCGCGGCGCACCCAGGTCGGGATGAGGAAGAATGCCCACACGGCGACGATCCCGCACCAGATGACAGCGCTCATCAACCCTCCTCCGCCTCGTGGTGACACAACGCTAGAGCGAGGACGGGCTCCTCAGCCGTACCTGCGGTGCGTGTCGCTGCGGCAATTGCCTATGTATCGGCGCCAGGTCCGGGCCAACGAGGACGCGGCGGCGGTTCCGTCGAAACGGGACGGACTCTCAGCGGCATTCGGCCGCCTCGCCCGCCTGCCCGGTCTGGCCCGTCTGCCCGGTCTCGCCCGCCTGCCCGGTCTGGCCCGTCTGCGCGGTCTGGCCCGCCTGCGTCTGGTGCCAGCGGCGCAGCATCCCGGTCGGCACTTCCTCGGCGGTGACCGCGTACCCGAGGTGGTCGCGCCAGCTGCCGTCGATCGCTAGGTAGCGGCGCTGCAGCCCCTCCTCGCGCCACCCGAGCTTCTCGACCACCCGCCTGCTCGCCGTGTTCTCCGGCCGGATGTGCGCCTCGAGGCGATGCAGCCTGACCGGCCCGAAGCAGTGGTCGGTCGCGAGCGCGAGCGCGGTAGGCATCACCCCGCGGCCCGCGACGGCCTCGTCGACCCAGTAGCCGACATGCGCGCTCTCGAAGGCACCGCGCACGATGGTGCTGACGGTCAGCTGCCCGACCAGGACCCCCTCGTACGTCACCGCGAAGGGCAGCGCGGAGGCCGCCCGAGCCTGCCGTGTCAGCGCCCGCAGCATCTGCACGAAGACGCCGATCGTCTGCCGGCCCTTCCACGTCGCCCGAAGGTTGCCGGTGCCGGGCGGCGTCGGCTCCCACGGCACGAGCCACTGCTCGTTGCGCAGCCGGATCTCGACCCATGCCGGGCCGTCCCGCATGCGCAGGGGTCGCAGCCCGACGGGTCCGGCAGACAGGCTGGTGGGCCAGCCGGGGCTGGTCAGCCGTGCTCACCCCCACCCCGCAGCTGAGCCACGGCATGGCCGATGACGGGAGCCAGCACCCGGACACCGTCGCGCACCCCACCTGGGGATCCCGGCAGATTGACGATGATCGCACTACCGCGGATGCCGGCGAGACCGCGGGACAGGATCGCCGTCGGCACCCGGTCGCGGTCGGCCGCCCGCAGCGTCTCGACGAGCCCAGGGGCATCGCGTTCGATGACCCCGCGCGTCGCCTCCGGCGTCACGTCACGAGGTGCGAAGCCGGTGCCGCCGGTGGTGACGACGAGGTCCGTGCTCCCGTCGACGGCACCACGGATGGCATCGGCGACCGCATCGAACTCGTCCGGCACGACGACGACATCCGCGACGGTGAAGCCGAGGTCGCCAAGCAGCCCCGCCAGCAGCGGGCCCGAGCGGTCGAGGCGCGCTCCGGCGTGCGACCGGTCGGAGACGGTGACCACGACGGCGCGGGCATCGGCGGGCAGCCCGGGGCAGGGCTTCGGGGCCGAGCCGGCAGCCGGTACGTGAGGCGTGGCATCGGCCGGCGAGGCATCCGGACGCTTCCAGTCCCCCGACGCCCCACCGGTCTTCTCCACCACGCGGACGTCGGTCAGCACCGCGGCCGGGTCGACGGCCTTCACCATGTCGTGCAGCGTCAGCCCCGCGACGGCGACGGCAGTCAACGCCTCCATCTCGACACCCGTCCGGTCGCGGGTGCGGGTCACTGCGGTGATCTCGACCGCGTCGTCGGCCACCGTCAGCTCGACCACCACCCCGCTCAGCCCGATGGGGTGGCACAGCGGCACCAGGTCGGGAACCCGCTTGGCGCCGAGGATGCCGGCGACCCGCGCCACCCCCAGCGCATCGCCCTTGGGCACTCCTTCACCACGCAGCAGCGCCACGACCGACGGCGCGACGAGCAGCCGCCCCCGTGCGGTGGCCGTCCGCACCGACACGTCCTTGGCGCCCACGTCGACCATCCGGGCCGCCCCCGCGGCGTCGACGTGGGTGAGCCGCGGCTGTTCGCTCACCCGGTGCGCCTCTCCAGCAGCAGCGCGGTGAGCGAGGCACCGGCCGCGACCTCCGTGGCCTGCTCGGGGACGACGAGCAGCGCGTTTGCGGCCGCCATCGAGGACAGGACGTGCGAGCCCTGGCCGCCGGCCTGCCGGGCGACGAGCCGGCCGCCGGGCTCGCGCTCCACGACAGCGCGCAGGAAGGACCGCTTGCCCGGCGAGGACCGCACCGTCTCGGTCGTCTGCACGGTCACCTGCGGCCGCAGCACGTTCTGGGCACCGAGCATCCGGCGGATCGCGGGGCGGACGAAGACCTCGAACGACACCATCGCACTGACCGGGTTGCCGGGCAGGGTGAAGATCGGCGTGCGCTCGGCGCCCAGGTGCCCGAAGCCCTGCGGCATCCCCGGCTGCATGGCGACCTTGTCGAACGCGACGGTGCCGAGGCGGCTCAGCACCTCCTTCGTCACGTCGTAGGCGCCGACGCTGACGCCGCCGCTGGTGATGACGAGGTCGGCGCGGATGAGGTGGTCCTCGAGCGTGTCGAGCAGCCGGCGGTGATCGTCGGGCACGACGCCGACGCGGAAGGCCATCGCGCCCGCCTCACGCGCAGCTGCGGTGAGCAGGTGGCTGTTGGAGTCGTGGATCTGCCCACGGCCCAGCGGCTCGCCCGCCTCGACCAGCTCGCTGCCCGTGGAGATGACGACGGCTCGCGGCCGCGGCCGGCACAGCAGCGTGGCTCGCCCGGCGGCGGCAAGCAGCCCGATCTGGGGGGCGCCTAAGTAGGTGCCGGCGCTCAGCACCAGACCACCGGCGGGAAGGTCCTCCCCCGCCCGGCGCACGTGCTGGCCCTGCTGCGGCGCCCGCATGATGCGCACGCGCGGGTGGCCCTGGTCGGTGTCCTCCTGCGGGACGATGGCGTCGGCACCGCTCGGCAGCGGCGCGCCGGTCATGATGCGGGCACACACCCCGGGTTGTACGTGCACGTCGGCGCTGCTGCCCGCGGCGATGTCAGCGACGACGGGCAGCACGATCGGGGCGTCGGGCCGGGCCTGCGCGAGGTCGGCAGCGCGCACCGCGTAGCCGTCCATCGCGGAGTTGTCGAAGGAAGGGAGCGGGAAGCTCGCGACGACGTCCTCGGCCAGGACGCAGTTGTGCGCGTCGGCGAGCGGCAAGGGTAGCGGTGGCAGCGGCGCCACCGCGCGCAGGATGCCCTCGAGGTGAGCGTCGACGCTCTTCACGCCCGCCTCCTACCCGCCGTGAGGCGGATCACCTGGGCCGCCGGCCGGGGTGCCCGAGCCGGCGTTCGGACCCCCGGCGGCAACGTACTCCTGCAGCCAGGTGTATAGGTCGGCACCGAGGTCTGGCCGCTCGCAGGCCAGGCGCACGACCGCTTTGAGGTAGTCGATGCGGTCGCCCGTGTCATAGCGCCGGCCGCTGAAGACCACTCCGTGCACCGGTTCGGTGGCGGCCAGCGTCTTGATCGCGTCGGTCAGCTGGATTTCGCCGCCCCGGCCCGGCTCGGTGGTACGCAGCACCTCGAACACGGTCGGGGAGAGCACATAGCGGCCGATCACCGCGAGGTTGCTCGGCGCATCCTCTCGGGCGGGCTTCTCGACGAGGTCGTGGACCCGGACCACGTCGTAGGGAGTGCCGCTCCGGCCCGTCGGGCTGTCGTCGCGCGGCTCGGTCCGCTCGACCGTGGCGACGCCGTAGAGCGACACCTGCTCCTGCGGTACCTCCATCAGCGCGATGACACTGCCCCCCCGCGCCTGCTGCTCGGCCACCATCTGCTCGAGCAGGGGGTCGCGCTCGTCGACGACGTCGTCGCCCAGCAGCACGGCGAACGGCTCGTCGCCCACGTGGTCGGCTGCCTGCAGGACGGCGTGACCGAGGCCGCGTGGCTCGCCCTGGCGCACGAAGTGGACGTGCGCGAGCTCCGACGATGCCCTGACCCGGGCGAGGCGCTCGTCGTCGCCCTTGCGCTCGAGCGCGGCCTCGACCTCGGGGGCGCTGTCGAAATGGTCCTCGAGGGCGGTCTTGCCGCGCGAGGTGATGATGAGGACGTCGCCCAGCCCGACTCGCGCGGCCTCCTCGACGATGTACTCGATGGCCGGCTTGTCGACGACCGGGAGCAGCTCCTTCGGCACGGCCTTGGTTGCGGGCAGGAACCTGGTCCCCATCCCGGCAGCCGGGATGACGGCCGTGCGCACGCGAGAAGGCATGGACGCGACCCTAGTGGCGCTGGTGGTGGCCTCGGGCTCGTGGCCGGATACTGCGAGCCGTGGATGTCGGTCTCGCCAAGCGTGAGCTGCGGCGTCGGCTGCTGGCGGCACGGGCGGAGCGGTCAGGGCGCTCGGAGCGGTCGGACGCGACCGCTGACGGTGCGCGGGCCTCGGTGCTGCTCCGGCTCGCGGAGCAGCACCGGACGTCGACGGTGGCGCTCTACGTAGCGATGCCGGGTGAGCCCGCGACGCTGGCGACGACCGCAGCGATCATGGATGCCGGAGTGCGCGTGCTGCTGCCGGTCGTGCTGCCCGACCGGAGCCTGATCTTCCGCGTGGCGGAGCAGGTCGGTCCGGGGGGTCCGCTCGCGCTCGGCCGGGGGCGGCTCGGGCTGCTCGTCCCGCCCGCGACCGCCCCCGTCGTCTCGCTCGGGGAAGCCGGGGTGGTGGTGGTCCCAGCGCTCGCGCTGGACCGGGCCGGCAGGCGGCTCGGCCGCGGCGGAGGGTCGTACGACCGGGCCCTGTTGAAGCTGGCCGACGATGCGGTGGCGGTCGGGGTGGTGCATCCCGAGGAGCTGCTGGAGCGTGTCCCCGAGGAGCCGCACGACCAGCGGGTGACGCATGTGCTGGCAGCGGCTGAGCTGCAGCGCGCCACGCCTCAGCCGTGAGGTTGCATGAGGCGCGGTAGCATTAGCAGTCGAGACAGCCGAGTGCCAGCGGCGACACAGGGTCACGACTGACGCCGGCGTTCGCGTCACCATCAGCCTGTTGCCGGAGGATTCGTGCCGACCTACCAGTACGTGTGCACCGAGTGCGCGACCGACCTCGAGGCTGTCCAGAGCTTCCAGGACGCGCCCCTCACCGAGTGCCCCACCTGTAGCGGCCGGCTGCGCAAGCGCTTCGGGGCGGTGGGCGTCGTCTTCAAGGGCTCGGGGTTCTACCGCACCGACAGCCGCAAGGCGCCGGTGTCTGCTGAATCCGACGGCGGCGGGGAAAAGAAGGCCGACAAGGCGGACAAGGGCGAGAAGGCTGGGGCAACCGCATCGGCTGGAGGGTCGGGCTCGTCAGACGGTGGTTCGTCGAGCAGTGGCTCGTCCGGGTCCAACGGGTCGGCGTCGAGCTCGTCGGGATCCGGCAGCGGGTCGTCGGGCAGCACGTCCAGCAGCTCGGGCTCGAAGGACAGTTCGGGCTCAAAGGGCGCGGCTCGCCCGTCACCATCTGCTGCGTAGCCCTGCTACGCGCCCCGCCGCCGGTTGTAGACAGCCGCGTCACAGTGGCGAGGCGGCGGAAGCGTCCGAGGCGTGGAGCGGCCTCGACCGTTACCAGGGGCGAGTCGGACATGGCAAACCCGCCGGCCGTGCGATGTCGTCCGTAGATCGACTCCGAGCTCGCCGCGGCGGCACATGGGTCGCAGCCGCTACCGGCCTGATCGCTGCGGCTTTCGCCTGCCGCCCCCATGAGCCGGAGGCGCCCGATCACCCACCGGCTTAAGATCAGGACCCGCCAGATGGAGGGATTCTGGGAAGGTTCTGCTTGAGTCGCGAGCGGTGTCAGACGACATCGACAGGACGCTGGCCAGGTCCCGCAGTGTTCGTCAGCGAGTACTTCCTGCGCTTCGGTGCGCCTGTCAACTTCGTCAGAGGTAGTCGGCGCTCAGCCCGGCGTGGTCGCCTCAAGCAGCGTGCAGTGGCTGAGGGAGCCGGCCTAATCCGCTGCTGCTGGGTCGACAGGCGCAAGCCTGCTCAGCGAATCCCCGGGGTTGGGGCAGCTCCAGTCGCTCGTCGCGCTCAGCTTAGAGCGTGGGGGTTCTAGCGCAATGTCAGCCAACGCCGAACCCGCTGTCCACAGGCTTGCCCGCGGGACACCCTCGGCCGTTCTGGCCCGCTACGTTCGCAGCAAGGACAAGCGAGCGGGTGATGAAGTGGCAGTCGCGGAGGCCGGGGCACGGGCCCAGATCGGCGTCATCGGTGGGTCGGGGTTGTACGCCTTCCTGACCGGGCCGGTCGAGGAAGTCGTCGTCGAGACCCCGTACGGGTTGCCCAGCGACCCGCTCGTCATCGGCCACATCGGGGGGCGGTCAGTCGCCTTCGTCGCCCGGCACGGGCGAGACCACCGCTTCCCACCGCACCGCGTCCCCTATCGGGCCAACCTGTGGGCGCTGCACGCGCTCGGCGTGCGACAGGTGCTGGCACCATGCGCCGTGGGATCGCTGCACCCCAAGCTTGGCCCCGGCGTGCTGGTCGTCCCCGACCAGCTCGTCGACCGCACCAGCGGGCGCGACCAGACCTTCTACGACGGACCCGGCGCCGTCCACGTGCCTTTTGCTGACCCCTACTGTCCCGATGGCCGCGACGTGACGCTGAGTGCCGCCCTCGACAGCGGTTGGAAGGCGATCGACGGAGGGACCGTGGTGGTCATCGAGGGGCCGCGGTTCTCGACTCGCGCCGAGTCTCAGTGGTTTCTCACGAACGGCTGGTCGCTCGTCAACATGACCGGCCATCCCGAGGCCGTCCTCGCCCGCGAGCTCGCCGTCTGCTACACCCCGCTCGCGCTGGTCACTGACCGCGACGCCGGCATCGAGTCGGAAGGCGAGCCCGTGACACAGGAGGAGGTCTACCGCGTGTTCGGCCAGAATGTCGACCGGCTGCGCGAGCTGCTGTTCGAGGTCATCGCTCGGCTGCCCGCCGAGCGCACGTGCCCGTGCAGCACCGCATTGGCGGGGACGCTCGCCGACCCGGCTGCCCGCCTCCAGGGGCACTAGGTGGCCGGAGTCTTCGGCCGCAGGTGGCGGGTGGCTGCCTTTCGGCGCCGCCTGCTGGCGGCCGGCCTCGCTTTCGTGGCCGTTCTGCTCGCCCTCTCGGTGCTCTCGCCCTCCGATCCCCGACGCGAGCCGGTGGTGGTCGCGGCACAGGACCTGCCCGCCGGGCACCTGGTGCGCAGCAGCGAGTTGCGCGTCGCCCTGCTGCCGCCAGCGTCGGTACCGGACGGTGCCGCGGTGTCGGTCAACGTCCTGGCCGGTCGAGTCCTGGCGGGGGCGCTGCGGCGCGGGGAGCCAGTGACCGACGTGCGCCTCGTCGGCCGGGCGCTGCTGGATGGGCTAACGCCCGGGTTGGTAGCGGTTCCCGTCCGGCTCGCTGACACCGGCATGCTGACACTCGTCGAGCCGGGCGACCGGGTCGACGTGCTGGCGGCAGCGACGGCGGAAGCGCCCGATGGCGGCACCACCGCGTCGAGCAGCCCGGCGCGCCTGGTCGCCGCCGGCGCCCGCGTGCTGGCGGTACCACCGCGGGCACCACCGGGCTCGGGCAGCTCCGGCGGCTCGTCGCTGATCGGCGGCACCTCTTCCGACGCCGGCAGCAGCGCCGGCGGCATAGGGCCGCCGCTGATGCTCGCCGTCGACCGCACCACCGCTGCCGACCTGGCGGGGGCGGCGGCTGGCCGCCTGTCGCTGGAGCTTTCCGCGGGCTGAGACCGGCGCTCAGTCACCGACCCGGGCGTGGCAGATGGTGCGCCCGCCACGACCCCCCAGGCCCGAGCCGACCGCACGCCGGCACTATCGACTCTGCAGACCGATGCGCCAGACGACCGCCCCCCGGGACGATGGCGCAGCAAGCAGGGTCAGCCCTCGCTGAGCCCGACCCGCGCATACACCCGCCGCAGCCCGCGCGGCGCCCACCAGCTGCGCTCTCCGGCGACGGCGAACACCGCCGGGACGAGCACCCCGCGCACCAGCGTGGCGTCGAGCAGGATGGCCAGGCCCGTGCCGAGGCCGAACAGCTGGATGAAACTGACCTTGCTGGTGCCGAACGCGAAGAAGCTGACCGCGAGCAGGCCCGCCGCCGTCGAAACGATGCGCCCTGTGCGGGCGAGCCCATGCGTCGTCGCGGTCACGGTGTCGGCGCCCGTGTCGTGCAGCTCCTTCACCCGGCTGATGAGGAAGACCTCGTAGTCCATCGACAGCCCGAACGCGATGCAGAACAGCAGCACCGGCATCGAGGTGTCGGTGGGAAGCGGCGTGAAGCCGAGGACCGAGGACAGGTGGCCGTCCTGGAAGATCCACACCATCACACCGAGGGTGGCGGACAAGGTCAACGCGTTGCAGACGAGGGCCCGCACGGGCTGCAGGACGCTGCCGGTGAACAGGAAGAGCAGGATGAAGGTCGTCACGGCGATGAGCAGCCCCGCCCACGGCAGCCGCGAGGCAACGGCTGCCTTGCTGTCGATGAGCTCAGCCGTCTGACCGCCGACCAGCGCCTGCACGCCAAGCGGGGCCGGGGTCGCCCGGACCTGGCGGACGACCCGCTGAGCTGCGTCGGACTGCGCGTCGACGCCGAGGACGACCCGCAGCTCGTCGCCCTGAGCCGTAGCGAGCGGCGCGACCAGCGGCCCCGGCGGCAGCAGCAAACGCCCGGCGGCGAACACTCCGGTGGCGCTGTCGACCCGCTGCACGTTCCCGAGCCGGGAGAGTGCGCCCGCGTAGCCGGCGAGCGGTGCGGCGGCGACCGGGGACTGCGTCACGATGGTCACGGCCGAGCTGTCCTTGCTGGTGTACGCCGTCCGGATGGCATCACCGACGACCCGGCTCGGAGCCGACGTAGGCAGCACGCGGTCGTCGGGCTCCCCGAAGGAGACGTGTGCCAGCGGGCTCGCCAGCATGAGCAGGAACGCGACGACGAGGCCGCCCGCCAGCAACGGCCGGCGCATGACGCGGCGGGCGAGCCGTCCCCAGAAGGGAGCCTCGGCGCCGCGCAGCGCATGCGACCACGGCAGCCGCAGGGCGTTGACGCGGGCGCCGAGCACGGCAAGCACGGCGGGCAGCACCACCAGGGCGGCGAGGGCGGCGACCGCGACCACGCCGATGCCCGCGTAGGCAAAGGACCGCAGGAAGAACAGTGGGAACACCAGCAACGCCGCGAGGGCAGCGGCCACGGTGGCGGCGGAGAAGGCGATCGTGCGACCGGCGGTCTCGACGGTCCGCACCACGGCATCGCTTACCGGCATTCCGGCCACGAGCTCCTCCCGGAACCGGCTGACCATCAGCAGCGCGTAGTCGATGCCCAGCCCGAGGCCGAGGGCGGTCGTCAGGTTGATCGCGAAGATGCTGACGTCGGTCACGCTGCCGAGCACGTACAGCTCCGCGAACGTCGCCATCACGGCCAGCAGGCCGATCACGAGCGGAAGCAGGGCTGCGACGACGCTGCCGAACGCGAGCACGAGCAGCACCATGGTGATGGGTACGGCAATCGCCTCGGCGAGCGCGAGGTCGCTGCTGACCTGCCCGCTGATGTCGCCGCCGACCGCGGCACCCCCGCCGGCGCGAACCGTCACGGCGGCGGTGTCGACGGAGTAGCGGTCGATCAGCTCGGCAGCCCGGTCGTCGTCGTCGACGTGGGCCAGGACCAGGGCGCTGCGCCCGTCTGCAGCGCGCAGCGTCGGGACGCGAGAGGTCCAGTACGACATGACGCCGCTGACTCCCCGCTCCGCAGCCAGGCCGGCGGCGATGGCGGTGCCGGAACGCACCGCCGCCGGGGCGTGGACGCCGCCTGCTCGGGGTGTGACGAGCAGCACCAGGTCGGGACCGCCGCCGAAGCGGGAGTCGAGCAGCCGCTGTGCCCGGGTGCTCTCAGCGGCTGGGTCGCTGAACCCTCCACCTTTGAGGACGCCGAACGCGCCCGAACCGAGCGCACTGCACGCGATGACCGCGACGACGGCGAGTGCAAGGACGGGGCGGGCATGGCGGACGGTCCACGAGCCGAGCCTGGTGAACACCCGACCTCCCGTTGCCCCATGTTGACGCCGTCAACTTGGCACAGCTTGTTATCACTGTCAACATCGCTCTGTGCCCCCGTCGGACGGATCATCCGCTTCGGGTCCGACAACTCCCAGAACAACTAGTGTCGCTCGCCGTTAATTCGCTTGCTAAGTCGTAGTATGGCTCATGCCGCGAACTGGTCGTCCGAAGGCGCCGTTGGAGCTGACCGAGCAGGAGCGTGA